>Ga0222712_10000029_pt1 | contig 184181 bp, 302 predicted proteins | sample C33_657DmetaG_FD_165043 | JGI IMG/M metagenome (GOLD analysis project Ga0222712, IMG submission 165043) | Estuarine water microbial communities from San Francisco Bay, California, United States - C33_657D | ecosystem: Environmental > Aquatic > Marine > Unclassified | place: USA: California...
TCACAGGGCAGCTAACTGATTTTGTTGGTGCAATTGATGGTGATCGTGAAACGCGCTACAATGCCAATCCTGCTCCTAATTATTATTTTCGTGGCAGTGAGATTGTGAATGAGCCGAGATATGTTCTCGTTCAATTTACTGGCATGAAAGACAAGAACAACTTGAAAGAAGTTTATGAAGGCGATATAATAGATAAACATGGAAACATCAAAGGAAGCGTCTATCAAATGGACGAAGAAGAAACTGATACAGTCATTCAAGGATTTGGAACAAAGACTTGGTGCGAGACCTACCGCAGAGCAATATTACTTGGACTCAGAGACTCCGAGTAATATGCCCATACGTCAGAGATTTGGTAATTGGACGGGATTTATAAAAGAAATGGGATTAAAACCATTAGAACCTAAGTTTTCAGAACTTGCTCGTAAAAATAGCGCATTGGCACATAAGGGCAAAAGAAGTTGTGGATGGAAGGGTGGAAGAATTATAGATGCAAATGGATATGTTATGGTTTACGAACCGAATCACCCTAACACGACAAAAAAAGGTTATATCGGTGAACATAGATTAGTAATGTCTAAATATCTTGAAAGACCGCTTGCTAAAGGTGAAAATGTTCACCACAAAGATGGAAATAGGCAAAATAATGAATTATCTAACCTAGAACTTTGGAATACTACGCAGCCAAGTGGACAAAGGGTAGAGGATAAAATTAAATGGGCAAAAGAAATATTAAAAATATATGAGAATTTCGAGAACCCTGAACTTTTAAAACAATGACAGGCAACGAAACAATCACAATTACAATAGAAGACTCCGATAGAAATATTCGCCTCTCCACTCGTTACTTATTTTTGAAAGAAGATGGAGCCGTCATCACGAAAGGAAAATATCACAATTTAGAACTTGACAATCTGATTGAAAGATTTGATAATTATCGAAGACAAAATAGTCAGAAAAATGAGACCCTCTAAACAAAGACAAAAAGAAGATTTGGAATTAGTCATCGCTGCGATGCGCAAAAATAACTTCCAACCTTACGACGAAAAACTAAATCCATTTACTGAAGGAGTTCGCAAAGAAAGATTCGAGAGATACTATCACCGCGAACATAGAAGCTTTATCGCCGCAGACAATAACTGGAAAGATTTATGCGAAGTATATGGATACCCTTACAAAATACCAAAACTATGAAATGGCAAGAATACAAAGAACACATGCGCGAAGAGTGGGAATTCCACAAACGCAACCCTGAACTGTTTTTTGTTTGGGCAGCATACGCAACAGCGATAATCATCGCTCTTTTCTCTGACAATTAATCAACAAAATGAAACATAAATTTTATTATTACGAATACTCCGACGATGGTGGGCAAACTTGGACAATGGGCGATTATCGCCGCTATTTGATGCCCATCATAGAGCAAGTAAGAGAACTGTCCTATCCATTTCGCGTCCTTAATCAAGATGATGAACAAATCAGTGAAGAAGAAGTTCGCGAAACAATTGATCAAATGAACACAATGGAAACAATTTTTGGAAAATAAAAACTAAGGTATACTATAATCATGAAACTTTTAGGAATAACAGACGGTGAGAAATTCATCGCATCGCTCCATCACTATCATTATGTGACTCATGGTGACATGATGTTTGATGGTGGTCAACCCCATACTAATTTTTACGGTGGTTACAATCGCTATTCTTTGCAAGGTGAAAGAGTTTGGTTTGAAGTTGATGAAGATTTCGCAGAAATTTATAACAAATATAATCGAAAAGAAATCAATGGTGTTTGGGATGTGAAACAAGGTAGAATCCTACCACCTGAAGAACATCCAAATTGTGATAGCATCGAAGAGCAAGTCGAGAATTTTATTTGGGGGACTCGTGGTAAAGATGGTAAATCACCTCTGAAATACGTTCTCCTAAAGAATTGCGATACTGATCATCTACAGAATATTTTGAAAGATGTTAAACATATTCAAGCAGAGACGAAGAAAGTAATTGAATACATTTTGAAAAATCGTGAAGTATGAAAATAACAGTTACAAAAACAGAAGTCTATGATTACGATTTGAAAAAAGAGATTCGTCGTTTGAAAAAATGCTTTAAAGGTGAACAGCTTCAAAGACAGATGGATATTCTTCATGCCGCTTTCATCGAAAGAGACGATATTAAATTTAGAGAACTTTATTATGCTTTACCTGATTGTAAAGAAAATGAGTGTAGTGAGATGGAATATGTTGGATCGTGGATTAATTTTTTTGGTGGTGGAAATTGGCGTGGGGAATATTTGGTAGAAGAGGATCATGTGGTAGATTTTGAAAAATTGGAAAAATTATGAAAGAATGCTACTGTGGTAAAAAATCATCCGACAATTACACTTGGTGTGATGATTGCCTAATCAGGAATCACAAAGCTGTTGATGCGCTTTTTAAGGTGTGTCATGATAGTCACAGAAGCGGTGCTGGAGGCGCGAGAATGTGTATATGTGGTGCTGGTTGTGGCGGCAGTGAGGCTTGCAATGGGTTGTATTTACTACAATCAGCATTGAAGTATGGTGGTAAGCAAAAAGATGATGTGATGCGATTATTTGGATGGTATGAGTGAAGAACTTGGTAAAGAAATGTGGAGGAAACATCGCGCATTACTGGATAAACATTCTGAAGAACGCTCTTCTTTATTAGCAGAAGCTTCTAAAAAATGGTTGAAAGAAGAGGCTGAATTGTATCAAGAATGCTTTGAAAAGACAGGACACAAATTCGCTATTACACCAGAAAGAAGACGCAAATTAAATGGAATTTTGGCAGAGCGTTGTCAATATTGTGGGAGAGAAAAATAAAAAACTAGATTACAATAATAGCATGAAAAGATTAACAAAAATAGACGTAAACCCTAACAGTCTTGTGCTTCAAGCGCAAACAATCGAAGAATATAGAATTGATCAAGAGCGTGGAGGATGGGGACAGTTCTTTGAAGGTAAATCCCCACCAATTGCTTATGAAATGGTCGGTGAATTGATTGGTGAAATTGAAGTTGATCGACAAATTTTAATGAATCGATTTTTCCGATCTGACATCACAGGAGCATTGATTGAAATGCGTGGTGTTTTCCATAGCTCGATTGTTCGGAATGTGGAAGAGCGGAATGGCGTGACTTACGTTACGACTGATAATAGTTTATACAAAGTAGAAGATTATTCATAAACCATGCAGAAACTAATTTTACGATACGATTGGTCAGTTCCTTACGAAGCGTCAGGAACTGAAGTCATCCCATTTGAATATGAATCACCTGAACGGGCTTATGTTGACTTTTGTGATTTACAAGAAAAGGCTGAATACTTTTTCTGGTTTTTGGGTCACGAATTTGAAAAAGATGTTGATGTCGAATTCTTTACTTTAGAAGAATGGTTTGAGCGTTATAAATTTAAACAATAATGAAAAAAAATCAATTAATCGAACAATTGCAAAAAATCAAAGGCAATCCCGAAATCAAAATGTGGAACGGGTATGTCGATGATTGGATGGATATTAAGCTTTGCGAACAAGAGTTTGTCAAAGAATCGGAGGACTTTATTCGTTGGGGTGTCGAGATGGCTTGGAAGGAGCGTAACCAAAAATGGGAAATCCCTGAAGAGGCACAGATTCAAATCGAAGAGGTTATAAAAGAAATGTTAAAAAATAGACAGTGGGAATTGCCGAATCAATATTTGCAAACAGAAGAAGATGAGAAGCGTTGGTATGGTAAAAATAAAAAGAAGTTTGTTTTAATCAACGGAAAAATTCGCGGCAAATCAATTGAAGATCGACTTGGAAAAGTCAGCTACTAATATGAAACTACCAAATAAAGAAGAATTCAATTTCAAAGATTGCGTCATCGCTGGTGACGAATGTTGGCTCATTACACCAAAAGATATGAGCGTCAAATGGAACGACGAAAATACTCGTTTCCGTTCTTGTATTGTGCGTAAGTCTGACAATTTCGTAATTAGCCAAGGATTCCGAAAATTTACAAATTTCGGAGAGCAACCAGCATTTGAACCATGGAAAGATTGTTGGAAATTTGAAGCGAGACACAAGTTGGATGGTAGTCTTTTAATCATTTCTCGATACAAAGGTCAGTGGATTACCAGAACCCGTGGCACTGTAGATGCTCGCCAACTTCCTAATGGTCATGAGATTGACCTGTTAATTGAAAAATATAAAAAATTTTTTGAAGATAGTGATGCTATTGATAGCATATCAGCATTAGAGCAATCTTGGTTATTTGAATGGACTACTCCGTCCAATATTATTGTATTGAAAGAGTCCGATGAGTATGAATTAACTTTAATCGGTATTGTTTCCAATGAGGATGCAGCATACTATAGTCAGGCATATGTAGATATATGTGCGATTCAATACGATTTTAAACGTCCAGAGATGTATCATTACAATTCTGTTTCAGAGTGCATTGCTGATGTTACTGCTTGGAAAGGTAAAGAGGGCGTTGTCATTTACTCTCCCAATGGTCAAACTCTCAAGAAAATCAAAGCAAGTGAATACTGTGAACTTCATAAAATTGCTACTGGAATTAAAAATGTAAAAAATGTTCTGGATGTATTTATGGAGTCCCCAAAATTCACCAAATATGAAGATTTCTATAGCCATATTGAAAAGTTACTCGACTTTGAGATCGCGGAAAAATGCAAACCATTTATCCAAGAAATCACTGATGCCTATGCTAAGTTCGTAAAGGGTGTGGATAATATGAATGAGCGTATTCCTTTTATTCAGAATTACGAAACTCGCAAAGAACAAGCAATGGCGATTCAACAAGAGTTCCGTGATTGGAAGACTGCTATTGCATTTCTTCTACTTGACAATCGTAAGGTTGATGATAAAGTTGTGCGCAAAGCAATGGAGAAAATCTTAGAACTATGAAAGCGAAAAACAATAAAAAATAAATATGATCATCTGTCCATACTGCCAAAAGGTAGAAGCTAAATGGGTTTATATGCCTAATGGTGAATACGCCTGTGATGACTGTGTGCCACGAAAGTGTTCCTGTAATATGGAGCCGATAGATGGCAATTGGGAAAACGAAAATGAAAGTAATTGGGACTATATAAAAGATGAAAATGAAAAACATTTACCTTGCTGTGAATGGGAATGGATAGAAGAAATATGAAGAAAATAGATTTTTTAAATAACTATATACGACTTTATAAGAAAAATATTGCAGAAATTCTTGAAAAGAAGGTTAAACCTCTTAAAGAACTTATAGCAATCCTTGAGAAACAAAGGGATGAAATCATTTTAGATTCTCAGTTTACATGGAACGATAAGACATTCAATGTTTCTGATATGCGATGGTTTAACGACTGGATGTATGAGGATTGTCCTTATACTCCAGGATTTAAAAGTTATACGGAAACATTGCATATATTTTCCACAGACGGCAGATCTATCCATTTTAGCTTGCCTGAAAACGAACACGGATGGTATGATGAAAAACACCAACAATTCAAAGACTTCGAAGATTTTTTTATTGACAAATTTGGAGTATCGTTTAAAATGGTATTGAAAAAAGGAGAAGTGAAAGAACAATAATATGTTAGAAAAAATTAAACAAGATACAATTCAAGCAATGCGCGATAAGATTCGAGTAGATTTGAGCGTATTACGTATGTTGCAGAGCGCAATTACCAATGCACAAATTCTCAAGAGAGGCGAATTGGATAAAAATGAAATCATTGGGTTGATTCGTAAACAGATTGCACAACGACAAGATAGTGTAACACAATTTCGTGCTGGAGGTAGGGAAGAATTAGCCGATAAAGAGCTTGTGGAAATCACAGTTCTTCGACGCTACTTACCTACCGAATGGTCTGATGCTGAACTCGAACAGAACGTGCAAAACGCTATTGACAATCTTGGCGCATCAAGTAAAAAAGATATGGGTCGAGTGATCAAGGCAGTTGTTGAAGCAGCAAATGGTCAATGCGATAATAAGAGAATCTCTCAAACAGTAGGAGCAAAATTGAATTGATATGAAATACAGAACAGAGAAAATTATAGATGATTTCGAATGGGATAAATTGGTGCAGGAAACCTATGGTAAACCATATATCTTTCAACAACAAAATGGTTGTGTTGGCAGAGGATTATATAGCTTAACAGTTCCAAGTGAAGAAGATTATGACGATGAAATGCCTGACAGCATTCCTGAAGTAGTCAATGGAGAGATTCAGGGTATTAAATTTGCTAAATGGTTAGAACGAGATCCTAAACAACCTCTATCAGAGGGAGAAGAGAATATTAGCGAATATCAATGGGCTATTGATCTTTGGTGGGAACGTAATTTTTACCCTTGTTTGGGAACTATTGCAAACGATCTTCACAAAAAAGGTTTGTTGGAGGCTGGTGAGTATATGATTAATGTTGATTGGTGATTCTAACTAAAAAAAAGATATAAATTAAAATGAATAAAAATTTCGTATTGGCAACGAGTGCAACTTGCGGTCCATGTCACTTGCTTAAAGCAAGACTGGAGAAATTGGAATTAACTGTGGAAATTAAAAATTATAATGATCCACAAAACATTGAATGGTTTAAAAAACATGGTATTCGTAATGTGCCATGTTTGGTAGTGGAAGATGATACTACCTTCGAAATCATTCAAGGTATCGATGATATTATTGAAAAAATAAAACAAGGTGAATAAAATTATTAAACATAAATGGGAAGATAGAAATAAAATCTTTTTCTCAAGTGATTGGCATAATTACCATGATCCGAAGTGGGATGTTCCCATCTGGAAGATGCGTGGTTATTCGTCCCCTCAAGAATCTTTGGATGATGTAGTGAACAAAATCAATGCGAGAGTTAAAGAAGATGATTTTTTATATTTTCTTGGAGATGGATTTTTGAATGCTACAGATGAACAAGTTCTGGAATGGTTCTCACGAATCAATTGTAAGAATATTAATTACATCTATGGGAATCATGAATCAAACATTTTCCGTATCTATCGGCGAACAGTATTGGAAAAATACGGTGATCCTGATATCGAAGTGTATCCCATGCGATTTAACAATGTAGTGTTCTTGGGTAATTACCAAGAACTCCAAGTTGGTAAGAAAAGTGTTATCCTACAACATTTTTCGATTAAGACATGGCATAACAATTCTCGTGGGAGTATCCATCTTCATGGTCATAGCCATAATACTGATAAAACAAGAAATCCAGAGTATCCAATGGGTAAATGCCTAGACTGCTCATGGGACTATAAGAAAGATGTGTGGTCTTGGGAAGAAATTGAAGATATCATGTCAACGAAAGACGTTTTGATAACTGACCACCATTAATACAATAATGAGAGATTATCATAGCTTTATCATATTTTCTTTTTAAGCACATGCTGTGATTATTATAAATGTATTTTACAATTTTGTTGATATTTTTATAACCACATGAGCGAACAGTGGAACTTTTACTTTTCTCATGTCTGATTCTTCTATCTATTTTGTAGCTCACTCCTATATCGTCTAATAAATTAGTGAGAGATGTCCAGTCTTGTTCGTATGTTCCTGATATAGAAAATTGAAACATTTTACGTTTTAAATTTACATAAAAACAACCATCACCATCTATCCAACCTCGAAGAAAGTCTTTATGGTATTCTTTTCTAATATTTTCTAATATTTTATTTGGTGAAATTTTTGATTTATTACAAAAATCATTATCAAATAACCATTTAGTTAAACCATAATTTCTAATATATGCATCAATTTGTGGTTGTCTTCCGATTCTGGTTCTTTTTAGATAACTTAATTTACCTAATTTTGATAAAGAATGCTCAAAATCGTAAAAGTCTTTTTCGACGCATGAAAATTTTAATGATCTACTTTTATTAACATAAAGATAACCATCCGCCCAAAGTAATCCGAGAGCATATGATTGCATATCATCAAATTCTGGTGTGAAGTCTTTATATAGGGTTTTTTGTTTTTCATCCATTCTTTGTTTTTTCGTTATTTCAAGTCCACTATCGGTTAAATTTAACCGTTTTTTAGATGCGAAAAATCTTACCAATTTTTCAGAGATATTGAGATTGTCTGCACAATAACGAGTTCCAAATTTTGGATAATTATCCAAGATAAATTTTTCTTGATCTTTTGTTATTTTCGACTCTTTCTTGGATATATCCGCAACATTTTTAATTTTTTGAGGTTTTTTAATATTATTTCTATGTGTGATGTGTCTTATCGCATTTGGAGTGGTGTTTAATTTATTCGCTATTTCTAAAGTTGTCAATCTACCATAATTGCTTTTGATAAATTCTAAAATTTCTGGTGTTAATTTGATCATATTAAGTATTTAATGTAACAGGACACAAATTTTACAAAAACATAGAAAAAAATATTCCAATCTCCCTTGACAAATGGAAAAACAATATTAACATAATAAAACTTATGCAAACAGAAACAAAACAACAAAAAAATATGGAAAACAACAAAACAACAAAAACAGTAAAAAACAACCGAAAAAACAAACAGTGGCTACGTAGCCGTGATCAACGCAAACATCCAAAATTGTTCAATGTGCAGATGGTGCAGATGAAAGACGGATCGTTCCATATCCTTGGAGGAGGTGCTAATGTTGCCATTTCTAAGAACCAACACTCCACACAATGGGCGAGTGTAGATGTTCGAGACTTGGCAACCGAGATTAGGATGAACGGTGTTCGTTCGTTCTGATCCCACCGAAAAATGCCCCTGAAATATGGGGCATTTTTCATTTACTATGGGAAGGGTTAATGTGTGGTATATACAACATTAACTCGATTTATGAGTGATATACCACACATTAAAAAACTAGAATACACTCTGCTCATGAATATTTTTTCAACTTCCGAATCTCCTGATCAATCCGCTAGATGGTTAGTGGATAAACATTGCGTAAAAATGTTGCTCGAATCAACACAACTCTTATGCACAGCTTATCATGAGCAAGGTATCGAAGCACCTTACAAACCATCACACCGCTCGCATCCGTCATCTATTTGGACAAGAGCAAGCTGGGATAACTTCCAATGGTTGATTGCTCATGCTCATGCTATTGCTGACGAATATACAGCACGTTATGGTAAGATACACAAGTCTCAAGCAGTATTAGAATGGTGTGAAGACCATGCTCATCTATTGGGGTTTGACTCTTGGGATTTGACACCATTCGCTATCGCTATTGCTGATGACTGCGAGTGTCGTAAGCTATCAAATTTTGAATCTTTGTCAGCAATTGACAAATACCGACAATATATTATCTTGGACAAGAAGCATATCCATGCTTGGAAAAGAAACAAACCCGATTGGATTTAATAATTATGGAAGAAGAAATTAGCGAAGAAATTGTATTTAAAACATATAATGATAACAATCTCATTCATTTTGAGGTAACACTTGCCAAAGAAGATAAGTGGTTTGCACTCATCTCTGGATTACCAAACAATGGCGAAATTAAAGATATTGAGACATTGAAGAGAATTATTAAGTGTTTGAAAAAAGCTAAAAAACGCTGGAAAGAATTAAAAAACTAGAATACAATCGGTGCATGATCAATGCCAGTGGGGTAATTAAAGTAGAAAGAGATAGACAACGCATCGTCGTTGAGACTTCTCCTGATATTATTGATTATTACCACTGGCATCTGTCAAAAAAATATTGGATTCTCTTACAACGTCCTTTACATAAAGCTCACATCACTATTACGAATCCCAAATTTCACAAAGATGTCAATTGGCAACGTGCTGTGTATTATGATGGAGAACGTGTGAATTTTCAGTATGATCCATGTGTAATACAAGGTGGTCACACCAAAGGATTCATCATGTTTTATTTAAAAGTTTATTCGGAAGTGCTTGACAATATGAAAAAAGACCTTAATATCGTGGAGAACAATGGCTACCGTGGACTTCATATTACCCTTGCGAACGGAAAACACGGTAATGTTCATCCGTGGTGGCCTAAAATGATTACAATCAAATAATTTTATGAAAACATATACTTGGAATTATGCTGTTGAAGGTATCTTTACTTTTATGCCTCTTTACATCACGGTAGAAGCCGAAACAGAAAAAGAGGCTAAGGATGAAGCTATTGTAAAAATACAATCAACACACGGAGATAGGAAAATCATTTTCTTCACATTAGATATAAAATAATGAAATATAAAAAACATGCAGTTACAATGATGGATGGTTTGGAAACCTATCGCATCGGTAGTGAAGCTATCATTACACTACAACCATCTACTGGTTATGTGTCGGTATCATGCCCTCATTATCAGGAGTTGAATGGGTGTCATTGGTGGACACATCGAGGTAACTATACTCTACACGAATTTTTAATCGATTTACATGCCGATTACACTATGAATAAATTATTCGATTCGCGCAAATTGGAAGAATATGATGAAGATCAGACCAAAAAAGACATTCGTGACTATGTGATCAATTTGAGAGTGAATAATCGGATTTCCAAAATTAAAGCTAGAGATATTTGGACAGAGGTTGAGTATGCAGAAACAATGGATGATATTGCTAGATTGGAAGGGATTGAATGTCCATATGAATTCATTCGACACAAAGACAAATGGTGTGTGGCGTGGTTTTGGAATGAGGTTTGGTTTTCGTTTATTGAACACTTAAAAGAAAAGAAATAATAATATGAATGAACATTTTATATCAGGAGCATGTGGTTTTGGGTTAGCGATTCTTCTATTGATCGTGACAGGACTTACTCCAAAAGCCACACAAGAAAAATTTGAAAAAGAAGCATTTAGCCATGGCTATATGGAAAAAATTATTAACGACAAAGACCAAGTGATCTATCGCTGGAAGGAGAAACAATAACATGAAACCAATCAAAGGAAAAACATATCGTCTGAAAGATGGAGATCGGATTTTAAGAGGCATTTATTCTGGTGAGGAAGATGGTTCTTTCACTATTTATAAATTTTTTATTTTCGATGATACCGATGATCGTAAATGGTTTTCGGAATCTGAAATCATCGAAGAAATCGAACCTAAAGAGAGACAGCGAATCCACGGCAAAGACCGCAACCCAAAGCATGGTGACTTCTCTGATTATGAAGTTCGCTGTATGGTGGCAAACTATTGCCGCGACATTACAGTTGGGGTGGCAGGTTGGGGCGTTCCCTTCACTGTGTGGGTAGAACTGAAAGGTCTTGCCAAATTCGAGAACGGTTCTCTCTATAAGCTAGAGAAACCTACTTGTGAATGTGAGATGTGTGATGGGCGCAGAGCAGCGCACGAAGAACTTGAGGAATGTCTTGACAATCTGGAAGTAGATGATAGAGTGAAAGTAATCAATCCTGATTATACATTATCTCTTGGTCAAGAGGGGTTTATTAGTGAGATCGTTGAGGATGAAATTATGGTTAATTTCACTGGTGGATGGAGAGGTTGGTTTAATAAAGAAGATGTAGAAAAAATAAAATAATGATAACAGAAGAGCAACAAAAACAAATTGAATCCATCGTCAAAAACCTGATTCCTTGTCGTGCGCAAGCATATATGTTTGGATCAAAACATAAGATTGTTCACACTAATAACCGCTATTGGGATTTGATGAGCTTTTATCAAGGACAATGGCATTACATCGCAACATTAAAATAATAAAAAAAAATATGAAAATTATATTTGAAAAAGAAGAAAATCAAGATAAGCATTTGACTATTGCTGATGTCGAGGACAATCAATTCTTTGTATGCGAAGTCGGTTATCTGTGTCAAAAGGTCAGCAATTCCCTTTACACTACCATCACGGATGAAGATGGATTACTTAGCTGCGAAATTTTTGATTGCGATTCTGATTACCCAATCAAGCGCATTCTTCCTAAGATCGCGAAGATTGAATTCTAATCAATAAAAAATATGAACTACTTTATACTTCTAGCAACTAACCCTCCTATGGACAATAAGATCGCTGCGATAATTTTTCTATGCAGTGCTGTGTTGGTTGCAACACACATACTTTCCTATCTAGCTGGTGCTAATGCTGAGAGCAGCGGTGGTGGTGATGCACCAATAATGCTGCCATTCGTATTGGTCATGTTTGCTACAATCGCATCAACATTAGGCTCTCTTATTATTATCTTAATAAACATTTTATCTTAAACTAACACTATGTCAAAAAATATATTAATCTACTTATTCGGAGCTTGGACAGCAAGCTCAATCTGGATGGCTATAACAGGTATTGGTTATAACTCAAATCAAGCACAGGCGATTCCATTTGGGCTTTTCAGCTTAATTGCTTGGGTTGGCACAATTATTGGTTTAATCTACGAGACAATGAAAACTCTTGATAACGAAGACTAATGAACCATAATCCTCTCACGAAAAAACAATTAGAAGAATTAGGCTTTACAGTCACAGAGCAAAAGCTTAAAACAAAAACAAAAGTAGAAATCGAATACGAACCGTGGGGGAATAATCACATTGATACGTTTTATCATTACCCTTCTTTTGGAGAAATTATTGATCGCATCGTCTCAAATGTGAGACAAGATGAACGTGACAGAATAAAAGCAAAAATAACAAACAAATTATTCCAATAAAAAATATGAGAACAAAACAATTTGAATTAAGCAACTACTCATCAAACGGTAAACACTTTGGAGGAATTATTATACACCTATGACATACGAAAAATTCAGAGCAAAATACCGAATCGTCAAAGTGCAATATGATGAACGACCTAATTACTTCACTTACATTGTTCAATGCCGAAAATTTTTCTTCTGGTGGGGTGCGCCAGTCACACCATACTCAGATAAACGATTCCTATCTTTTAGAGTGTGTATGGGTGAATACCAGCACATAACTTTCTTTAGTATTGAAAAGGCTGAAGAGGCTATTAAGAAACAATACAATTATTGGTATCGTGTAACACCTGAAGTAGTAGCTTAACTAACAAAACGAGATATGAGAACAAAACAATTTGAATTAGAAAACAGCAGTATTGCTTATGGTGAGTCAATTGAACAGCTAATTAAAACTCTTGAGAGCCTTAACAAACGAGCAAAGGAGCACGGAGCAATTGATACATCTGTCGATTTTTATCATGGAGACGGTGGCTATGTTCAAATTTGCGGCATTCGATACATGACACCTGAAGAGATTGCAAAAGCTGAAGCAGACGATGCAGTTAGAAACCAAAAACAACTTGATTGGGAGCGCAAACAATACGAAGCTCTTAGAGCAAAATTCGAACCATAATAAAAATATGAATTATAATCACGAAACACACGACGAACGTAATCTCTGTGAATACTATCCAGAGGGGTTCGACTGGGAAGACGAAATGACACTTGAATATCTTATCGACGCACTTCAAAAGACATTACAAAATGCTTATGCAGATGGAATGGAAGTAGAAGACACCAGTTTCAAATGGTTTAGACATGATGGGTATATGGATATTGATGGCTTCTTCCCATATACGGAAGAGCAAATTGAGGAAAATAGAATCCGAGAAGAGCAGCGTCAGAAATGGAGAAAAGAACATCTTAAACAAGAATTGGAGAAATTAGAAAAAGGAGAATAATATGTGGTGCTTTATATCGTTAATCTTTTACTGTCTTTGTTTGCTTGCGGTGATTGCCATGTGCAAAGCTGCAAGTGACGAATATAAACCCAAAAAATAAAAAAATATGAAACCATGGATGCCACAAAATCAAATTGATTTAATACAATCGTATTTAAAACCAACTGACACAATGTTGGAATATGGAGCAGGAGGATCTACTTTATATTTTTCTCAATATGTGGAAAAATATGTCAGTATTGAACATGATATAAATTGGATTGATAAAATACGTGAGAATAAAATGCCTGATAATGTTGAATTACATTATTGCGCTCCAAATAATAAAATTCAATTACCAACTTGGAAAGGAAATCCTGAAGATTTTCAAAATTATATTTCTTTTATTGATACTTTAAATTACAAAAATTATGATAAGGTTTTTATTGATGGGAGAGTTCGGGTTGAATGTAGCGTGAAAGTATTGGATTATTTAAATACTGATTCACTCGTATTCGTTCATGACTTCTTTGAAAGAGATAGGTATCATAAAATACTCGAATATTATAAAATTATTGATCAAGATAGAAACACTAGACCAAGTTTAGTGATACTTAAAAAACATGAATAAAAATATGGAAGAAGAACCAGAATACGAATACTATGTTGTGGAGGTGGTTAAAAAATCTTACTCCGAAATCTATATCAAAGTCCCAAAAGGAGAAGAGATTACATGGAGAGATAAGAAATTGATTTCCGAAGCAGCAGTGGAAACGCTTGAAGACTGTGATTGGGACGACTGTGGGGATTTGGAAACCGATTCTATTCGGAAAACATCTGAAAAAACCGCTAAGTTCTACGAAGTTTATGATGCGACAGAATACTTTCCAGTAAGACCAAAACCTGAAGACCCAAATCAAATGACACTTGACTTTTTAAAAAACTAGAATACAATAACCACCACAACGAAAATAATATTATGGGATTAGATATGGGTTTATATTCCGCAAAGCGGAAAAATGATGAAATTGCTTATTGGAGAAAATTCAACGCACTACATCAGTGGTTTGTTGAAAATTTGGAAGGAGTTGATAATTGCGAATACTCTCCAGTATCCAAAGAAAAATTGGAAGAATTGGTGAAAACGTTGGAAGAATTACAAACAACCAAAAACACAGAACTTCTACCAACTCAAAGTGGCTTTTTCTTCGGTTCAACGGAGTATGATGAATGGTATTGGGGAAACGTTGATAGAACTATCTCCACTCTAAAAGGGATTCTTGGAGACTTTGATTTTGAAAACGACCAATTACTTTACAGCGCAAATTGGTAAAAATAAAAAACTAGAATACACTATGCAGACAATGTTAATTAATTATATTAGAAATGAAAATCGGAAACCACACGGAGTCGTTGTGGCATTTAAACAAGACGGAAAAATTCATTATGGATACTCTCTCCATAATCCTATTGACAAATGGGATCGTGAGCTTGGTATCAAAATTGCTGTGGCTCGTGCCAATGCGAATGAATTTCAATTGCCTAAAGTTGATAATCGCCTTAAATCGGTGAGTGAAGCAATTGAACATATGAAAACCCGCTCTAACAAATACTTCAAACAATAATATGGGAACACGAAATTTGACATGTGCTGTCATCGATAAGAAATACAAAGTAGCTCAATACGGGCAATGGGATGGCTATCCATCTGGTCAGGGTATTACGATTCTAAATTTCTTGAGAAATAAGCTGAATCGTCCTCTGATGGAGAAACGACTTCGCGAAGTTCAATTCCTGAATGATGCTGAAATTAAACTGATCAACGAAGCTAATAAACCATTACCCCAACAATTAAGTAGGGATTGTGGTGGTCACATCTTGGAATTTCTTCAAAATGGGGAATATACTAAAAGTGAATTGTTTAGATCAGTGACATATACATGGGAGATGGATAAGTTACATAATCGATTGGATTTTGCTGGTGATTCTTTATTCTGTGAATGGGCTTATGTCGTGGACTTTGATGAAAATACTTTTGAAGTCTATGAGGGATTTGTTAAAGAACCTCATGAGGGTGAAAGGTTTTCTGATGTGGGATGTGTGGAGACTGCCCAAGGGGAACGACGATACTATCCAATCAAATTGAAGAAAAAATATGATTTAAATAATCTCCCAACGGAAGAAGAATTTTTAAAAGAATTAGAACAACAAGAAGAAGAAGAACAAGACAATGAGTGATAATAGTAGTAGTAATGGTGGAATTGGATTTGCTGGTCTTTTGACTGTGGCATTTGTGGTTCTGAAATTGTGTGGAGTAATTGCGTGGTCGTGGTGGTGGGTTCTTTCCCCTATCTGGATTTCCATTTTATTGGTAATCGCTATTGTGGCATTGATTGTCATCGTAAAATTATTCACTGAATGATGATCCCAGAGAAGACATTACCTGTTCATGAACTCAAGTATTACCACAGTGATAATCTAGGGTTCGTGTTCATCGGTGCTTCAAAATCCTCCGATGATGCCATTCAAAGATTAGCTCAATTTTTGGTGGATATTGGAGTATCGAACGAATTACCAGAATTTTATCAACGTGTTAAATCAAATGCAGTAGTATTCGTATATGGGGGTAATTCTGGATTTCAAAGCGGTAATTTCTATCGTGCTGCCAATCGAACCAATCTGATGGGTATTTTTAAAATTGAAACATTGGGAATATATTTAGATGGATTACAAGCTTAATATGTTACCAATGGAATTAGGGGGGACTGCTGTTCTTGATTATGATCCTGAATATCATCATCTCATGGAAGAAACCTTAGTGCTTTGTGGTCGAGAGGATATTATTTTATGCTCTCGATCATATACAAACCAAGAAAAATGTTCCATGCACCTAATTAGTGAAAATTATGACTTGACAGATTGGTGGGATGCCACTAAGATAATCAGCGAAAAGTATGCAAACAAATGAAATTACAATACCTCTGGAACTTTTTGATGGTAGATTCTCTCTTGAAGAAATCGCCACAATAAGTATGATCTTTGCCTCTCCAAATCTCTCTTTAAAAACTAGAGAACAATGGGGTGGTAATCCGAAGTGCGGTGAAATCACTGATAAATTAGTGCAAGACGGTATCATCAAATTTCATGATGATAAAATTGAAATCGACATAACAGAAAAACAAGAACCTATGAACATCCATAAACAAATTGAAAATATTCTTGGTAAATATCAAATCGACCAAGAAGATCAAGAAGACCTCAATGATTTGCTGGAAACCATTGGACACGAATCCTTTGGTTCTGGTTACGAGAAAGGCTATGATGATGGTAGAATCGATTTCGCAGAACCATCGTTTTCTTCCTATGGTAATAAGGAAGACTACGTTTAAAAAACTAGAGTATACTATCGACATGATTTACGACGATTTTCAAAAAATCCCCCAATTCCCTCAAACGTATTATGGCATTGATGTTGGGTTGGATTATCTCGAAGACTGCCTTGCAAATTGGGACAGACCAGACACCCCTCTTATCATGAATCCAGAATGGCAACGAGGGCACGTCTGGACGCAAGAGCAACAAATTCGCTTTATGGAATTCATGTTGATGGGTGGAACTACTGGTATGGATATTTACTTTAATTGTTCTTCGTGGCAAGGAGCATACGATACACCTGTATTTGTTGTCGATGGCTTGCAGCGTCTTACTGCTGCGATGGCATTTGTTCGAAACGAAATCCCTGCTTTTGGAACTTATCGTAAAGATTATAAGGGTAAATTGCGTAGCTTGTCTCATAACCGTTTTCGGTTTAATATGCTATGCTTAAAAAGTAAAAGAGAACTTTTGAATCTCTATATCATGTTCAATTCTGGAGGTGTTATACACAAACCAGAAGAAATTGAGCGCATCAAAAAAATGCTTGAAGAGACATCTGAAAGCGAAATGATCTAAAATATTTTCTTGACAAACACGAAAAACCTGTTAAATTAATTTCAAGCAAAGAGAGTTCCTAAAAAATAATCTGTTAAATTATTACTCTCCGCTTAAAAAAATTTCAAACAAAGAAAGTTCCTAAAAAATAATCTGTTAAATTATTACTTTCCGTTTGAAACACTTTCCAATTTTGAGCAAAGGGGGTTCCTAAATAAATTTATGGAAATTCTACCCCCCGCTCTCTAACTTTGAGCATCAGAAGTTCCTAATTACGCAAAGATTTTACTTCTCGCTCTCTAACTTTAAAAACTAAAATATACTGAACTTATGAAATCACTTGAATTATTCAATTGCGTACAAGCTAAAAAAGGGGGAGAATATAAAATTCTTCCTGAATATGGTGTCATCGTGGAGCCATCTGCTTCCCATGCCATCACTGAAATCAAACAATTTCTATATAAGAAACTGACAGGCAAACAATTAAATGCTACTTTCCATAAATCTTGGAAAGTGATTCAGGAGTCCAGTAGAGAAGAATTGTATCTACATCAAATTCTTCATTATCTCACTACCTATGGTACGGGATTTCAATCGTCTTTCGTATATCTTCCCAATGAAGAATTGGATGTTCCTCAAGTGGAAACCAAATTCTTGGTGATTCGGGGTCTGACTAAAGACGAAATTATTGAAAAAGCTCTCGATCTATTCAAGTCTGGTGTTGCTCTTAAACAAGATACTATCATCAATGTTCTTGAATTGTTGAATAGCTTGGGTTACGAATTTACTGGTAGTGAAAACATCAAGAACAAAGAAGCTCTGATGTATATCTGTAAAGAGAAAGGTATCGTTCCCACTGACCCTTCGGAATTTGTTAGATACTTGATCTATCTAGCGACTGGCAACACTCTCCTTATCAAGAATAAGGACACTTATCTGAAAATTCGTAGCATCTCCAAAGATCAGAAATATTATGTGAACCGAGCATTTTCAAATTGTAGTGTGGAATCCTTGGCAGAGGTGTTCAACCGATTTAAGCCTATTTTCCTTACTTTCAAACAAGTGTTGTCGAACGAATCTTCGAGAACCATTAACAAAATTTCTCGTCTTAGTAAGACTCTTCATGTTCCCATGAAGTCCAACATTCTCAATAACATTGCTGCTTGTGGTGTTACAGAGTTGATGGATCAGAAAGAGAATCTGGTGCAAAATGCTAACTTCTTCCAATTGGCGAGATGTCTTCAATTCTTGAAACAATCAGCTAATGCTGATGCGAAAGTGTATAACATTCGTAATGGTAAATCATGGGTAGAGAACGTCACTCCGAATAATAAATGGTATGGTCGTAAGATGGTAATTCTTCAAGATATCATTGCTCAAAAATTCGGAGAAAATCTGAAAGGTAAAAAGGTATATATTCCCGATGGTGTATTTTATGCTCTCCCAACATCGGAAAAGATGTTTGTTGGTAATGTGCCAATGGGTAGTATGTTCTTAACCAAATCTCCTATTGCTATGGGTGTTTATTGGGAAAATTCGGGAGGAGCAAGAGACTTGGATTTGTCTGCTGTGGCACTTAACAAAGTGGGATGGAACGCTCGTTATAATCAGGGCGAGGGTAATGTGATGTATTCTGGTGATATGACAAATGCTGAAAATGGTGCAACCGAATATATCAGAGTTGATGATGCTGATGATGATTATCTGATTCTGAATAATGTATTCTCTGGTGAACAAAAAGGTTCTATTTTCAATATCGTTATTGGTAAAGGTGGTCATGTCGATAGAAAATATATGATGAATCCAAACGATGTTTGGTTCACTACTCAAACCGAAACGATCCAAAGACAGACTGTTGTTGGTTTGATCACCAAGCATGGTAAAGACAATGCTGCCATTGTATTGAATTTCGCATCAGGTGCTAATCAAGTATCAACTACTGGTGGTAAGAATGATATCATGCGAAGAGCATTGGTTCAGAGATGGAAGAATTGCTTTCATGTGAATGATCTGTTGGAATTCTGTGGTGCTGTCATTGTTGATAGTTCCGAGGATTGTGATGTGGATTTGACCCCATCAAGTCTGGAAAAAGACACGATTCTGAATCTGTTTAAAAACTAGAGTATACTCATGTCATGAAAAACAAAATCGTTAAATTTTGGGATGACTTCATTTATGGTCAAGCATACCATACCATCAAACGCATGGCAGCTAGAAATAGTGGAATCCCTTATTTATTGGAATTACATATCCGTAAATGGAATGAACTGAATCCGATTCCTGAAAGTCTAAAAAAAGCAACTGAAGATTTTTTCAATGCTATGGAAGAACACTCTGATAAAAAATAATATTATGAAAGCAAGCTATCGAAAAATTAAAAACGGATTCTACCCTGTTATTATTTTTAATGACAAGTCAAGAATGACACACAAAGTATTGTGCTGCAATAAAGAATTGGCTACCAATCTGGCACAGAACGTTATTATAGGAATTGAAAAATATCAAAAAAATGAAGTCAGAGAAGAAGGAAAAGAAAAAAAAGAATACGTTTAAGATGTGGCTTGACGGTCCCGATATTATCTTACCTGATGGTTATCATTGGAATATGGAGTCGGGAGAAGTCATCGCCAACGATGGATCATGGCGTGGTGGTCTAGTCGATTTTTATAATAAACAAAAAAATATTCAATTAAATGAACAACAAAGATCAAATTAATCAGTCGATTAACGGCATTGCCTTGTTTGATAAGCAAGTTATCAAAAAGAAATGTCTCAAAGTAAAAGCTGTTCTCAAAAAAGTGAGAGAAAAAAAGCTTAAAGAAGCTAAAGAAAATCAAAAATCTCATGCTGATCTTCTTCGTAAAGATTATTACCTAAAATCCTTTTGGTATCGTTTGAGATTGAAATGGGGTAGAATTGAAGATGTGAATCAAATGTCTGATAAAGACTTGATAACACAATATAAAAATGATATTCGTTCTATATCCACATATAAAGAAGTTGGTAGGTTAATCGATTTATGGTACGAAGATAAAGAAGCTATTTCCTACAAGAGAGACACAGAAAAATTATGCGATGAGCTAGTATCAGTCTGTGATGCATTGAAAGGCGATGAAATTTGGATTTCGTCTCAAACATGGAGCAAAATTAACGAAAAAATTTAAATGAAAATCTATGCAATTAAAATTTAGAGTATGGAACGGTAAAAAATATCTACCACAAGATTCATTCTGTTTATTCCCGACCGATGACGGTGATTTTGAAGCGAGGTCTTTGGAGTCTTATGGAGTGTTAGGAGATATTCCAAATCAAAAAATCGAACAATGGACTGGTACGAAAGACAAAAATAATGAAGAAATTTATTGTGGAGATATTGTAAAAGCTACATCTGATGAATATTCGAATGAAAATTTCATAGCGCATGTGATTTTCGATGATGGTAATTATCTAACTTATATCAATTCTTGCGACATCAGAGGGTTGTGGAGCGGCGAAAACATTGAAATTATTGGCAATATTAACGAAAACTCCGAACTTATTAAAAACTAGAATACACTCACGACATGCAACTTAACACTTTAGAAACAAAATTCGCCAAATGCTCATCCATTGAAATTCCCGATGCGTTCTACAATCGCATGTCAACTGGTAACGATGAGATTGACACTATGTTTGGCACTGAACAATTCAAAGGATTCATGGCAGGTAGTGCCATCACCATCACTGGCACTCCAGGTGCTGGTAAGTCCACTCTTCTCTGTCAGGTGTCACAGATGCTCACCACGCAAGGTAAACGTGCTGCAATCGCTTCTGGTGAAGAATCTCATATTCAAATCGCCTATGCTTGCAAGCGTCTCGGAGTGACTGATGTGGATGTGGCTCACATCAAGGATGTGGAAGAAATCGCTGCTGCCATGCACTCATATGATTTCATGGTCGTGGATAGCTTTCAAGCTCTTCGTTCTAACAAGAATATGAAGAAGAGAGAGTTCAACCAATATGCACAAGACTTGCTCCTTTCCACTGCTAAAGAGACTGGTTGCGTGTTGGTATTCGTTCTTCACATCACTGTCAGTGGTCTTCCCAAAGGTGGCACTGATGTTATTCATGCTGTCGATGTGAACATGCGTGTAACGGTGGATAAAGATGACAATTCCATGCGTCTGATCGATGTTTATAAGAATCGCTTCGGTGAGACTAAGACTCACATGGCTATTATGAATGCCAATGGTTTTGATTTCAAAGGTCTTTACACTGCTCCTACTGAGGAAGTCAAAGAGAAGAAAGATAAAGAACCTGCTAACGACAAGCGTAAAGAAGAAATTCTTGCAATGGATGAACCTCCTCACTTGACATTGGATCGTATCTGTGATAAGCTGAACGTGTCAGGACAAACCGCTGGTAACATTCTACGTGAAATGGTTGGAGAAGGCAAGCTTCAAAAGTTCGGTCGTGGTGTCAATGCTGTGTGGAAAATCGCTCAAGAGTGTCAGAAATTACATAAAGAATTAACGAAATAATAATTATGAGTAATATTTCTGCTTGTGTGAATATCGCAAGTTTGAAAGTAATTTTAACCGAATTTGAAGAAAAGAAATCGACATATCATGAACACAGCAGAAAAACAACAAATATCAGAATTTCGTCGATTGGAAATGGGCGAAATCGTCTTAGCAACGGACGAAATCTACGATGACCACAAGCGGGAATGGGTAGAACCAGAATGGAGCGTGGGAGAACCCGCTCCTGACCCAGACTACACGTCTCACCGTCAATTCCGCCGTAAGATCAATTCTGCGCCAAACGCAAAAGCTAAAACATCACCACCCGAACCACAATAAACCATGCCTAACCTAGTGCAATACCCACACGACAAATGGACTATTCATCAAAACAAAACTGGTGATGATTGTCTTGCCGCGACTTGCTCTCCATCAACCGAAGCCTTGCAATACGCAGATTACATCCTAAATCACTACTCGCGATATAGTCATGCCGACAAATTGCGCCTTGCCATCGATTTGGAGAAGCGCGGATGGAAAAAAGGATAATTCTAATACCCTTAAAAAACAAATGAACACAACAACAAATATCGGACTCCCTGCTTGCTGCGTGCAAAGCGGCGTGGCTTATCGACTCATTACAATACACAGAGAATCATACGGTTTGCACACAAAACAATAAATCGAAGAAAAAAAATTATGAAACAGAAAATAGAAGATATTAAAGGACTGGTAAATAAAGAAGCATTACTAAAACAAATTGAAATCAATGACGATGGATACGGTTCTGCTTGTGTAAATATCGCAATCAATGTGATGCAACATTTGGATAACTTTGAAGGAGAATTCAATATTGGGTATCATCCTGATATGACGACGACTCATGGTATCATTTGTGAATGTGATGATCAGGGTGGTATCACTGGATTTATGGCTAGTGCTGCTAGAAACATCGTAGCGCAATGCTATAAAGATGGGTGGAAATTCTGGCTTGCTGATGTGATTAGTTCATATGCTATAAACAACACTGAAGAACTTGAACGATATATTTCTAATATTTCTAAAGATGGTTTTGCGTCTGAAGAAGATGCTAGAGAATATGTAAATGCTTTGATCGATAGATATAAAAAAAAATAATCCTCCCTCTTAAAAACTAGAATACAATGTCCCTGTGAAAAAAATCTTGACAATCATTGCCCTTGTGGTAATATATGGAACAGGAATTTACATCCTTTACAAACTACTTAAAAAATAATTATGATTAGTATCTCTAAAAATGCAGACCCGAATTACCTTGCTACGGTAATTGAATGCCCTGAATTGAAGAATCATCCAAATGCTGACCGTCTGGAGATTACTAATGTGTTTGGTGGTGATGTGATCGTTGCCAAAGGACAGTATCAAAAAGGCGAATTGCTATGCTATTTTCCAGTGGAGTCTTGTATCTCACAGAAGTTCTTGGCATGGGCTAATCTGTTAGATAAAGCAGAATCGAATGCTGATGGTAAGACCAAGGGCTTTTTCTCATCGAAAAATGGTCGTGTTCGTGCTATTAAATTAAGAGAGATTCCAAGTCAAGGATTCCTTTTCAAAGTCTCTAAGCTTGCTGAATACTACGGTGTTAAAGAATCTGTGTTCAAATTGGGAGAGTCATTTGATACTATCAATGATGATCTACTGGTGAAGAAATATGTATCAGGAGAACGCAAGAGTGGAAATCAGAATGAGTCTAAGAAGCGCATTCCAAAATGGATTGAAAATACTGTTCGTATCTTCCCTCTTCCCATTCGTAAGCGTCTATACACTGGTATCAATTACTTCTACGATAAGAACAAGCAAGGTATCGGTAGCTTGATTGTGGATGGGCATTGGGCATTCCATTATAAAACAGAAGGGGCTGGTAGAAATATACACATTTTATCACCAGAGGATACAATAATTATTACAGAAAAATTACACGGTGCTAATGGGGTATATGGTAACATTCTTTGTAAAAAACCTTTTAATATTTTTCGATACTTTGGAAAAAAAATCGGTTTTAGTGTTGAAGAGACGGAACATAAGTTGGTTTACAGTAGCAGAAACATTCTAAAAAATAGGAGAGATGGTAAATATACTGATGATGTGTGGGGCAATGTAGCACAAGATATTGATGGTAAATTACCAAAGGATATTATTCTATATGGAGAATTAATCGGTTGGTCATCTGATAATAAATGTATTCAGAAGAATTATGACTACTCACTGCCTAATGGTAAGGTCGGGTTTAGAGTATTTCGTGGAGTTCGAAATACTCAAGAAGGTAAACAAATTGAACTATCTTGGGATGAGCTTGTGGAAATTTGTGAATATTCAAATTTGGAAATGGTTCCCATTCACTATAAAGGCTTGGTAAAAGATTTGTTTGATATTCATATTGATGATACATGGCGCGATAAATTTCTTTCAAATCTGGCGAAAAAATTCTTCAAAAATAAATGCCATTATTGTAAAAATTCTGTTGTAAATGAGGGGGTCGTGTTGAGAATCGAATCTTCCGAGCGCAAAACAGTATTAAAATATAAAAATCCGAGCTTTCTAGTACAAGAAAGTAGTGCCAGAGATATCAACGAAGAAAATATTGATGAAGAAAATTAATCAACATATTTCATCATATAAGTCTCGTTTCGTTGTTTACCAGTGCATAGGTTTCTTATACTTGTTCTACTGAGTCCAAGTGTTTTAGCGGCATAAGATACTGATTCATAAACTGTCTCGATATTAGAAACTTTATCGAGACAGTTTATCGCTCTTCTTGTGTCGGTAGAAATCGGTTCTATGTGATCTCCCATATAAGAAGATTTGAATACGTAACCACCGCATTGTTTGGTTTTATTCGATAAAACATTACAAATACCGCTATGTGAGTATAAATTTAATTGTCTAGCCGCTTCTGTATAGCCTATAAAAGAACCAACATACCCACCAGTAATGTGATTATATACATAAACTTGTTTGCTAAGAATACATTTTTCACCTGTTTTACCCTTTGTATGCGAATTTTTACTCATTTTAATTTTAGTTTCCTCACTGTGTCGTAATCCAACGCAACCTCTACCCTTAGAACAGATATTATATCCGTTCGGTGTTAAACTATTATATTTGATTATCATTTGTTCTTCCAAATTCCATAATTGTTCTTTGTTTGCATTTGGGAAATATTCAACATGTATTTCGAAATTATCACGACCATATTTTCTTATGGCGTTGTGGATCAAGCTACGTTTTTCCGCACCGACTCTGCTTCTATGCTCACATATTCGTTTATGGATATTTATAGTTTCTCCGATATAACATTTACCATTTATTAGATTTTTAATAATGTAAATCCCCGCATTGTTTTCAAATTTATCGTTTAATTTCATTTTAAATATTCATCTAACATTCTTTTGATCAGTTCTGACATCGTGATACCCATTAAATCAGCTTTGGTTCTCAGCATTTTTTTAATGTCTGGTAGTAAATACACCTCTATTTTTTCTTTATTTTTTCTCATACCTTATTATTTAGTGTTTTTATCATGTTTTTTTCATTACAGTATTGACTAAATTAAAAACTAAGATAATATAATCTTAATTATGAAATTACTAATCACTCGTCATGGTCAGTCAGAGGGTAATATCAACAAGTCAGTGTATTTCAAAATGCCTGATTGGTCTGTTCCTCTAACAGAAAAAGGTAAAGAGCAAGCAAATAAAGTTGGGGAAGAGATTCGTGCAGAGCTTCTCTCATCAAATGAATTTTTATTGATTCATAGTCCTTATGTGCGAGCAAAAGAGACAATGCAAATTATCAATACACACTTTCCTCTCTATACTCCATTTTATAAAGAAGAGCATGTCTTGATTCGCGAACGTGAATGGGGAAATCTTAGAGAAGAATACGAAACATATAAAACCAGAGAAGAACGTGAACACCTGTTTGATTTCTATCGTCGTCCTAATGGTGGAGAATCATTCGCTGATTGCTATCAAAGAGCATTCATCTTTCTGAATTGGTTGAAGACACAAGTGGCTGATACAGCTATTATCGTATCTCATGGAGAATTTATCAAAACGATGTTGATGATCATTGACAACGTGAGTGTGGAAGACTTCGATAAGATTCCCAATGTTAAGAATTGTAAATTGATTATCCGCGAAATTTAAAAAACTAGAATATACTGAACACATGACAAACGAATTGGAAACGAAATTGATTGGATGGCTTGAAACATCCGCACAGGCTATTGGAGACTTTGCTTCGAAAGAAGTGCCTCCTTTCATTCACGAATACCTTCAATGGAAATTCTTGGAGTGTTTTTATGCACCTTGTATGGCACTATTAGGATTTGTCGTATTTGGACTTATTATGCGTAAATGTTGGAAAAAATATAAAACTGATAATGATTCTGTTCTAACAGAATTATATTTTGGTGGCACAATTTTTTCTGCTTTTTCTTTATTTATTATATTCCTTATCTTTATGATTAGCTCACTAAAAAACATACCCACAGCAATACAAATCAAAGTAGCACCAAAAGTATATCTTATGGAGAAAGCAACAGAATTTATTAAAAGTAAATAATATGGTGACAAAATTAGAAAAACAATACGATGCGGGAGAAAATCTATCTTCCATTCAGAAAATTGATGAAAAGCTTTCTATTCTTCGTGAATCTTGGCAAGATGCTGGTGAGGATAAAAAAAATAAATGGATGAAAATGATTAACGAACAACTTGATCAACGCTTGACTTTGATGAGTATTCGTGATAACATGGGGTGATGGCAGAGTGGTAATGGTCTGGTCTTGAAAACCAGAGACAACCCTGACAGGCATCTTAAAAAACTAGAATACAATAACAACACAACAAAATAATATATATGGCTAATCGTAATACTAAATCGGCTCGCAGAGCGGGATTCGCAAGTAAAAAAGACCAGAACAACAACGGCACTCGTATTTTCAAGGGCAAAGCTTGTGACACTGGATGGGATGCTCCTGAGAGTAAACACAAGAAGCGCAAGGTATATCAGCGCAACAATTCCAATTAACGATTTTTCGCTTCGGCAGTATCAATAAATGACCAGAACCTCCCTCTACTATTCACTTAGCATGGAGACTGGTGGGATCGAGAAATAGAGCCTTCGGGTGCGCGGATAAAGTCAGTAATGACAGGTAGTAATTCTATCCTCCCTAAAACTCGGATACTGAAAAGGTAGGCGCAGACCGTTCCGAAGCGAATTAATTTTAATCAATAAATTATGAATATCATTGTAAAAAACGATAAAGGACATAGCTACTCCGACAGAGTTGAAGCTGTCGCTAGAAAAGGCGACTTCATTATTTTCGACGAACAAGTTAAAGAAGTAAAAAGTGTTGTTTGGTATCCTGATTACGATTACATCAAAACTCATTACACATCAAACATAGGAAATATCACAGCATTCATTTGGGTAGAATAATATTAAAAATTATGTTTATAGAAATTGGAAAATATTTAGCAGAACAAAACATCACAGTAACACTTCATTTTAATTCAGAGACGAAACAACACTATTGGGATTTAAACACCCAAGCAAAGTCTGATCTCCATCTATATGAAGATTTAACTTTGAAAGGTCGTTATGGTTATACTTCTAAGCTGGAAAACGAAACTCTTGAAGAAAACATCCGAAGTCTTTGTTGGGAATTTAAAGACTGTCTTCATGGAAGAGATTACGGCTCATGTGCTTGGTTTGAGCTTTGTGAGAAAAAACAATTTGACTATTTAAAAAACTAGAATACAATTTCATCATGAACGAACAACAAAAAGAAAACCTTAAATTGGGAATCAAAGCTTTACGCGAAAATCCCTTAAAAGCAAAAGATCAAATGCGTGACTCATCTGGAGGACGATGCTGTCTCTGTGTCTTGTCAGAAGTGGCAGAAGATATTCAGGGTGTTCCTCGCGGAACTTTCACGTATTGCGAACCTGATGGGGAAGATGCTATAGCACCAACAAGCGATCTTGCCGAAATCTTCGGATTGCGTAATGTATCTATTTCACAGACGTTCAACTTTATGATTAATCATAAGATGGCATCTATCTGGAATGATGGTTTCGGTTATACATCTGAATTATCTCATGCAGAAATTGCTGATATGATTGAAAAAGAATTTCTAAGCTAAAACAACATCATGGAAACAGTTGAAACATACACACCAGTTCTACGCGAATACAAATTTGATTACTTCTCTGCTGAAATGGTGCTTGATAGCTCTGGTGAATGGGTGCGCTATGAAGACTACAAAGAACTCTCAGAATATGCTGACAAGCTCGCAGAAGGGTTGCCATGCTTGCCAAAGGACATTGAAGTTCTCCGTGATGCTAACGCCACACTTGCTCAACGAGTCTTTGAACTTGAACAACAATTACATTATGACAAAGACTTATCCATTCTGGACAGTATTTAATCCACGCCGTATAATGCTCGGTAGTTGTGAGCATAAGATTAAAGTAACTCATCTTGGCAAAGGTATCTACGGGTGCCGAGTATTTACTAATGGTTTACTCAATGCTGAGAATCGCTGCAAAGGTAAAGAGAACATTCGCTTTGCTTGTCGTGATCTATTGCGCTGGGAGTCTAAGTTAGGCAACATCAGCGATTTCTCTCAAGCATCTCGCTGTCGCCAATAACGAACTCTGATACAATTAGGTATGACCATTTCCAAACTTATTACTGAATTACAAAAGGCTCAAGCTGAACACGGAGACGTTCCAGTTATGCTCGATGGCATGGAGTATCGAGAGGAGATTTACGACATTCGACTCTGCTATCCAACTAAGCCAGGGTATATTTGGTATGAAGAAGACAAGACTCAGCCAGTTAATGCAATCGTTCTCAATTCTTAATAACGAACTCTGATATAATTAAAAACTAGAATACAATTGAGCCATGTTTAAATTACCTTATATTGGAGTAGGACTTATTTTGTTTCTAATCGGAATAGCTATGAATGCAGGATTATTTTCCTTTGGATTGGCTTTAATTGGTTGCTACATTCTTTCAAGAATCATGGCACAAGATTTTGGTGTCCCTGCCTTTTTCGTTATTGGTATTTTTATTTTTGGATTAGCTTTTTTCGTAGCATCCCCTTTACTACAAGAAATTGGTGTTGATGTGGGAACAGCAAATATCGTCCGTATAGTAACAACATTGGCATCTGGTGTATTAACATGGTTATCAGTCCCGAAATAATATGAACAGAGAAGAATCTCCTAAAACAAGCCAATTCGCATTGAATCTCTACGCTGCTGGATGCGTGGATGAAGCGATGGAATTCGAAAAGATGGAAAAAGAAATCCGCGAACTAAAAGAAAAATTTTCTTCTGGCAAGCCTGTTTGCCCTTTCTGTCTAACGGAAATGAAAACAATCGAATACCATGGATATTATGAATCGTTCCCAATGTGGGAATGCAGATGTGAAAAATTCGAAAAACCAGATTACACAGCACATGGTGCTTACGCTTAAAAAACTAGAATACAATCAACACATGACAATCGCTCAACAATTAAAGATCAAAGAATTCCCATTCAGCATCAAAGATTCCAATGGTAATGAGATTTACCACGAATATTCCGATGGATTTTGGATTAAACGTGAATACGATTCCAATGGTAATCGCAATCGCTTTGAAACGTCCACTGGTTACTGGTCAATTTGCGAGTATGACGAAGAAAATAGAGAGATTTACTGGGAGAACTCCGATGGAGAAATCCTCGACAATCGCCCCAAGACAGATGTTCAAAAAGCTATTGATCTTCTGACAAAAGAAGGATTGTTGGTGGATGGTAAGATTTTAAAAAACTAAGATACAATCATAACATAATATGAAAACAATCGCACAACAACTTAACGTAAAGGAATTTCCATTCATTATCAAAGATTCTAATGGTAAAGTGATTTACTCCGAGAACTACAAAGGATATTGGATAAAGCGCGAGTGGGATTCCAAAGGTAATGTGATTTACTTCGAGAACTCCTATGGACAAATCGTTGATAATCGTCCTAAAACAGAAATCCAAAAGGCTATTGATCTTCTCACAAAAGAAGGATTGATCGTAGATGGTAAGATTTTAAAAAACTAGAATACACTTGGGACATGACACATACATTTGAAGTAGAAGTAGATGATGAGATTTACGAATCCGAAGTTGATATCGTTCGCATTTATAGCGATTGGGAACACGGTTACGATGGTGAGATTTGCCCTACTGGTGATGTGATCGATTGGGAAATTGATATTCTCGATCTAACTCTCTCTCCCAAAGTTACACAAAAAATGAAAGAAGTTGCCACGAAATGGGCAGCAGAATACATGAAATATTAAAATGCACGAAATATACAATCCCATTAATCTTTTAAACAAAGAAGTTGAAATCTCTTATCATGTTAGTGATTTGGGAGAAGATGCTAAAGTAATTGAAATTGAACCTGTAGATGGGCAAAGACGATTTGAAATTGTTTTTGCGAAATTTCCAGAGGAACAAGATGACGAACGCTTTTTTTGGACAGATCAAAAACCGTATGAGATTGTTGGTGATAAAGCTGTATTCTCTGATATTGGTCATCCACGAAGAATTTACTTGAATATTAAAAAACTAGAGTATACTGAAGAAGTAACAAGTGAACAAACAAACAACGAATCAAATATGAAAACAACTGTTAAAGAATTGAGCGATAAATTGGGTGTTGATGTGGTCTATATCAATGGATTCCTTCAAACACTGGTCAAGATTGGTAAAGCAGAAGTGGTCGGTAAGGTTGAAAAACCTGCTGGTGCGCGTGGTAAACCATCTAACATCTATCAAATCGCAGAAGGTATTCTGTAAATTTTAATGAAACAGCGGCGTGGAAAGTAGACACGCAGGAACAAAAGAACTGGAACAAAACCAACACGGAGATGCACCGAGATGTGATTGTGAGTGAAGGTTGTATGACCGAAGAGAAGACCCGTGCATGGGGAGAAGACGGGAGCTTGATGTGGTGTCACATTTTAACGCTCAACAATACGTCGATGGGTTTTAAACTCATTCTAGCAGGAGTTACACCCTGCCTGTTTCACCTTTTTTAATGAAGCAACGGTGTGGATGGAGACACATAGACCTCGACCCCAGAGATGGATGATGGTCGCCTTACCCCAAAGTCAAAGGATAGGTGCAGTTGGTTCGAATCCAACTTGCTTCGCTTTTTTTAATATGAACTTAGAACTGAAAAACATACTAGAAAATCAAGCATGGGATGATGAATTCTATGCAGCCATGTTGGAGAAATCACAACAACAATCGCGTATAATATAAACAATAATGAAGATATTTAACTTTGGAAAATACAAAGGACTAAGCATACAAAGAGTTGCCTTTGGAAATCCAAATTATGTTAGATGGGCGATTGAAAATGTTGCTGGATTCGAAGAGTTGGCTAAAGACATTGAAATTCCAGAAACAAAAATCAAGAACATGGCAAGCCATAATCAATACAGCGAACTGTATGATGAAAAAATGCCATCCGATCACGGATCAGAGGTTACAGATGATAGAGGATGCGTAATAGGTACAAGATACTACAGGCGATCTTCAACTGGTAGCGATCTTGAATGTCATACTGTATATCCAAATGGATCAGGAGTTTGGCATGGTGGAATGGGCGGCGATCTGTATTACGATGAATTCGGGAACACTTAATTAAAAAACTAGATTACTATTGTGACATGCTTAAAGAAACTTTATTTGAACTTTTCGGTGAACTTAATACAGTTCATGAATTGGATGAATGCGGTTATGCTCGTTATTCCACCGATGACTTTATCATCTGTGTTGATGAATATCATGGTTTTCATATCGTCTCTGTAGATTTAAAAGAGGTCTTCAACAAGACTTCACAATCTCCCATTCACTTCGAATTCTCGGAATACAAACCACTCTCCAAGCGTAAGAAAGATCGCATTCGTGAAGCTATGCGATTCTTGATTAAGAATCGGAAAGATGCTGGTGGTTTCTTTGGATGTATGGATGGGTTCGACGATTTGAGTTCTGATATTCGACGAGCATTTTATCAAACAATCTAACAATTTTGGTGGGGAGGTGGGATACCATGAGTGTGGTCATTCTGTCATTGTCTTTTTCATACCCTCCTCACCATCAATTTTCAAATATATGGAACTGATTCCTATAGAATATAAAATAAAACACGATTTCAACGAATACACTTACTACATCGTGTCGAGAAATACCAATAAAGGGAACCAAAAATGGTTTATCACTATGTATCGTAAAGAAATTTATTTTAATATTGAAGATATGTCTTGGACGTATTTTGCTTTGGATTGGTGCGGTTTCAACAAACCTGAAGAAGCTTTGGAAGCTTTTGAAAAATATCTTAAAAACTAGAATACAATCGTGTCATGCAGAAACGTTATTACATGTATCTCCCAATGAATATCGACAAAGAAAAGAATACTCGCTTTGTCGTGGAAACTGATGGCATCCCTCAAAGTGATTTGTTCACTGGTAGAGTCGTCGCTCGTAATTCCAAAGCTTATTTCCATCTTGGTCGTGTAATGAATGAGTGGGTCAATCCCATGGCAGACTTGCGAAATGGTATGCAACCATCTTTTATTCCTATCAGTCTATCAGAGGTCAAAGAGAAATTTGAACAACACATTTTATAATTATGAAAAAAGAAATCGCAGAACTTATTGTTGAAAATAGCTACGACATGGACATTCGTGAGGATTACAGTGGTCGAGGAATGTTTGGGAATACCACTACTGGTATCGTGTGTGATAGCGAGAAAGATTTTTATAACGCCATTGGTGAACTTTACATGGAAATGATCAAAGATGCTATGATTGAAGCTGAAAATTATGATATGGAGCCAGCACAAGAACTAACAGAAACAATCGGTCGAATTCGCGTTGATAACATGGGATATCGTTATATTTTTTACTGATGATAGAAGAACGATCAATATTCATCGAAGAAGGACAAAGCGTATTCTTCCCCAGAGTTGGTCTTTGTTTTCATAAATCATTTTCGGATAAATTTAAAGGACTGACATTCCCCCAAGCAAGGCGTAAATTGAAGAAGTCTTTCACACATAGTCAGCAAGATCACATCATGCACTATCTGAAACAAAAAGGAATCACAATATCACCATTAAAAAACTAGAATAAAATCGTAGCACAACAACGAACCAACAGAATAACACATTATGGCACACGAAATTGAAATCGGAACTGATCGGGTAATCACATTTGGCGAACGCGCATGGCATCGTCTCGATGAGAATCACCAGACTCCTCTTACTAAAGAGATTATCAATCCTTTGTTCATTCCTTATCTGGAAGGGCAAGCTAACGTCAACATCGATGGGGTAGAAGTACCTCTTGAGGGTTGGAAGACTATTGTTGCTGATCTTCGTAACAGTGACATTGAAGGCGATTTCCGTCCTGTTCATGTTGCGTCTGATCGCTATGAGATTCTCCAAAATGAAGTCTTGTTCGATGCACTGCAAGAGGCACTGCGTGGAATCAATTACAATATCGTATCTGCTGGCACACTGGCAGGTCTAAAGAACTTCTTCGTATCGGTGGAATTCAATGGAGAATCGAATATCAATCTACCTGATGGTAGTGAGTGCAAAGCGTTCTTCTCCCTCTTTACTTCTCATGATGGCACGAAAAATGCTTCCTACTACGATACGACACATCGCACTGTTTGCATGAACACTGTTCGTTCTTCTTATCAAGCTCGCGGTAATCAAGGGTTCAACATCGCTCACACCAAAAACGCAAGTGTGCGTATCATGAACATGGCTCAAATCTTCAATGATACTCTCCATGGTCGTCGTGTCTTCGAAGAGAATATGGCTGAATTGTATTCCATTGAATGCGATTTGTCCAAAGCAGAACGATTCGTTGCTGGTTTCTTGGCAGACAAGACAAAAGCCGAAGAGAAGCTTTCCACACGCTCTTTCAACCAAATGACAGAGATTGTCGCTCTTGCTTGGAACGGTGCTGGTAATCGCGGTGGCAATCTGTTCTACCTTGCCCAAGGTGCTACTGAGTATTGGACTCGCGGCAATGGCACTGGTGGTGCAAACAAAGACCTCGGACGCAAAGCATTCTCTTCTGAGTTCGGTCTTGGCATGGATAACAAGTGCAATTTCCTCTCTGCTCTTAGCAATCCATCGCAACGTGAGAAATTCATCAAGCGGGGAGATTTGGTTCTTAGCAACTGATCCCTACGCCCCCCCCCCCCTCCCTCCCTAATTAAAAAACTAGAATAAAATAATCGCATGAATGAATCACGAATGTATTTCTTTGTCATGAGACAATTAAACGGTTTAAATAAAGGAATCCAAGCAGGTCACGCAGCAATCGAATATCAACTGGAACACGGTAATAAAAAAGTTTATAAGGACTTTGCAAAATATCACAAGACATTCATCATCTTGGATGGTGGTGGGTCAAAAGATATGGAATCGCGCCTGACTGAATTGGAATATTTCAAAGTTGATCATGCACCATTTTATGAGCCTGATCTGAACAATTCTTTGAGCGCAATCGCTTTTATTGTTCCTGAAAGTATCTATGGTATGGATATTAAAACAATCGATGATCCTATCTTTGTTACCAGAAATGAAGAATTCGCACGGTATCTCAAATCTTTCAAATTAGCAAGTAATTAAAAAACTAGAATACAATAATCACATCATGAAAATTACAACAAACATTCAGTCATTGACTGCCACAGACACCATTTCTAACTTCTTCAAAGGGAAAGGTCAATTCATGCGAGCAGCATGGAAAAGTAATCCGAAACCAGCAGCAGCGTTTAAAGGTGTTGTTTTGGAAAAACGCACCACCACTATCGTTCGCTCTGGATTGGAATTCCAAAATCTTTCGAGTGTTAAAGAAGCTATCGAATCTGGTGAACGTGGAGAAGTTCAAGAGCTTCCTTGGGGTGAATGGGTTTATTATCCTTACCTTATCAAGCACAACGAATCGTATTATCTGCGAATGTATCCCACTGATTCTATTCCTATCGTGCGATATTTTGTCGATGATGTTGAAGTCACAAAAGATGTTTTCGCGACATATCTCACACCATCGGAAGCTAAGAAATTGCTGAGTGAAGATAAAGAAAAACCCGAATGCTTCACGATCAAAATGGAAAACGTTCTCTCAACTGAGGAATTCATTGGCTAATCAATCCCAAACAAACAACACAAATACACAAATACACATGAATAACAAACTAAATTGCTGTGCATACAACATCGGTCGTCCACAAAAAACCCATACAGGTTGGGTAAACAGAGGGGCAACTGAAGTATTGAATGCTAATCGTAAAGGTATCGCCAAACTTCGTCAACGTGGATTCACTTGGGCGCAGATCAACCAATGCCTTGAGCGTGTCGGTGTTAATGTTGGTTACAATAACCTTTATCAGTGGTCTTTGAATCATTACAATAAACGCTAATCTGTAGGACTTGGCTGATTCCCTCTCTCCCATAGCCAAGGGGACTCATATCAGAGAGGGAATTACTTTTAAAAAACTAGAATAGACTCTTCACATGCACGTTGCCGAAGCTATCCAACACCTCAAAAAAGTTCTTCCTTACATTCACACCATCGAGCCGATTGGTAAGAATCTATTCACTGTCAAGTATGCAAGCTACAATGGAATCAGATCGTGGAGATGTCCAACTTGCTTTGCGGAACATAGAAAGCGCATAGCCGATCTTAAAAACTAGAATACACTTGAGACATGATAAAAAGTATATTAGAAATTGAAAAATTGATTGATGATGCCAAAGATTGCGGTAGAAATTTTAACGGTATGACATATCTCGAAGGTGTTATAGTTGCTTTGGAATGGGTTCTCGGTAATCTTGAAGATGACGAATCACCAATCGAATAAAATATTATGAAAGACGATCACCCATTTGATGATTTTAAATTTACTATTGATTTCACACCAGAGAATGAAAAGTATCTGAAAAGTAAAGGTTACGAAAAACGCAATGGTTCTTGTGCATATACGAGAACAGTTCTTACGGTAGTGCCTTTTAAAAAGTGGTATTGGGAAGATGCTTATAAATCTAAAATCCATTTAAATATCGAAACAGAAACGATTGTGAAAGCACGTTTGGTAATTAAAAACTAGAATACACCCAAATTATGGAAAATATCAAATTTATTAATAACGATGAGTGGTCTGGTTGTTTTGTGAATAATAATCACCCACCTTACAAATCAAATCCATTGCATCAATATACCTATACTGGAAGTGTGGAGGGTAATAATATTGTATTTTATCAATTATACGAACACACATTTCTCTACGAAGAAATAATGCTTTATAAAATTCTTCGATGGGAACCAATTTCGGTGAAAAGACATTGCGTGTCAATGCTTCGAAATGTCATCGATGGTTTGAATGCTTGTACAGAATTTAAAAACTAGAATACACTTGAGACATGACAAATAACCTTGCTACCATCGCCAAAGCATTCCGTCACAACACTGGTAAGTCTTTTCTTGACTCTGGTGATCACTATGGTCGTCACTATGAAAAACCTCCCATTACTGATGAGACTCCATTGGTGTCTATTGATACATGGAGAACGGAAATCACTGCCACAATCGACACTGCTCGCTTTCTGGCTGAAACCTGTAAAGTCGATACTGAACTTCAAAATCAATTTGATAAGTGGGTTGAACTGGAAGAGAATTCTGAATTGAATTGGTTCGAAGCGGGAGAGACATTTGCTACAGAAGTGTTAGGTCTAACACAATTGGCGAGAGACAATACTTACAATGGTGAGAATGATTTATCTCAAACGTATGTTTGGGAAGTCTATGCCGATGAGGATGATGGTGATTGGATTTACAATGACGATGCTCTGATGGTCGTCTATGCTCACACTGGTTGCGATGTACGCGGTGGTTATGCTTATCCCTTGTTCCTACGATGCCAAGGGGATTATTCGATTCCCATGGATTTGGTAGCTGAATTTTTCATCACCGATGCTCGTTTGAATGGTGAAGACTTGGAAGACGAAGCATGTCGATCATTGGATGAACAATGGCAATGTGGCTATACTTCCAATCCTGCTTACCATATGTCCAAGGACATTGAGCGCGTATTTGAATTCACCAAGACAGTGAACACGGTGGTCGTGAAGCTGACAAGCGGTGAGATTGTCAGAATCATGGCAGGAGCAAGAACATATTAAAAAACTAGATTAAAATTTGGACATGATGAAGATCGTCAAACTCGACATGGAGTATGTCAATAAAGGAACTCCAATGCATGAACTACCCGTTATCTTTAAAGGTAATTCAAAACAATGTAAGGGTATGTTGTTACGCTATCAATTTGTTAAAGAGAGTAATCTCTATGGAGGTTACTGGAACGATGAAGAAGGAAACAGTTATTTTATTTTACCCTCATGAATGATCTTACTTTACGTATGAATAATCTTGCACGATATGTGAAATGCCCGATCTACATTGATTACTATACTCATGATAGTTGTGATTGTTACAAGATCGATGTACCATATACTACATATGCCAAAGAAACACGGGTTTTGTGTCGAGTCGATGAAGGTATCGAACTGGCAAGACAACGAGCAAAACAAATTTTGTTTAACAGAATTGAAGAATCTCTCACCTTAAATCCAATTGAAAGTTATGAACGATGATGATTTAGATATGTTTCGCGCCATTGCGAACGAATGTGATTATGATGAATGTGTTTTGATCATGGAGGATTGTTTGGAATCTGATTCGGAAATCATGCGAACATCTGTGTATGAAATCTATAAAAGTAGGCTTAGATATTTGAAGGATTTGGAGGATGAACTTGAATACTACGAATATCTTAGCGAATCAGGAAATTGGGATTAAAAACTAAAACATAATTAAGCCATGAAATACATTCTAACAAAACGCTGCCCTGATGGTCAAATCGTAATTGTGCATCTCGCATCTGAACAGGAACTCAAATTTCATCTTACTGGTATGTGGCATCACACCACTGGTTACGAAATCATTTCCATCGTCAAAGCATAATCCTATGAAAAGACTCACTAAAGAAGAAATAGAACGATTTGCCAATGCATCCACAAACAAAGATGCTGTGTGGAATTTCCTTGGCACTGCTCATCACTGTGGTAATTATGTCAATGCGATTGCCAATCTGTTAGACGATGCGGCACTGTATGGTTGGAACAATTTGACTGTGATGGCAATCTATGAGGGATTGAAATACGCAAATTTAAAAAACTAGAATATACTTGGGACATGAACATTACAGCAGAAGCAGGAGAATCGGTGTTTAATTTAGCAAAGAGAGCCATACAAGAAGCAGCATATAAAAACATTGCAATTGGGATGACTCATAATGGAGATACTGTATCGGTTTATCCAGAAAGTCATATTCATGATATTCTTGAAAAAATGCATTATCTTCGGGAGTATAAAAGATTAAAAACTAGAGCATAATCAGGATATGATAGTTGAAAACAATCCAATCGATGGTAGTATTCAAATTACTACGATTAAATTCAATCGTCTGATTACCCGAACATACTTCGACTTCACGCATGACGAAGCAGTTGCGGCATTCGATGAATATCTCAAATCTCTAAAAAAATGAAAATTAAATTTATACCAGCAAAGGAATATCCGAAAGAATCGGGGCAATATTTATGGAAATCTTGCTTTGGGGATGTTATGCTTGTGAATGTTCGCAAGTTGTCTTCTGAATTTGGCTATGGGGACTGGTTTGGAGTATCTGAATTCGGGGGTAAGAATGTTGAGAGATACAATGCGAATCAATTCAGTGAGAAAGTAGAATTTGAACAATGAAAGACAAATTTACAACCCAAGAAGTGTGGCGATACGTGGAAGGATTCATGTCTACCCAATCGAATAGTCAAGAGCTATCCATGAATGAAATCCTTGCCATGTTGAAAAATGCGTTGGCATGTATCGAAGATGGTGATGATGGTCTTGTTGCTTATCTTGATCGCATGGAATACTACAAAAATTTAAAAAACTAGACTACACTTGGGACATGACAACGACACGAAAAGTAATCGAATCAATCGATCTTGAAAAACATGGGAAAGAAGTCCATGGAAATGAGGATCTTTGTAATGTGTTTGGTATCTACGAATACTTACATTTTGATGATAGAATCAAAATGGTGTTTGTTCGCCCTCATCTTTGCACAGACTCTTGGGTTGGTGTTAGAGCATACTTTCTTGATGGAGAATTCGTAGCAATCTCCACACAAGTTGGTCGAAAATGGGATGAAGAATTTAAATTCGTTTCCAACGAAGCGGCAATGAAAGTTAAAGATTATGTATTGTCTTTCGTAGAAGAACCTCGATACGATATTAGCATTGCTGATGATCTGGATGTCGAAATTGATGATTTTTATACCGTTGAGTATGCTGAACAAATTCTACACAAGCATGGTGTATATCAAGGAGAACGTGTTGCAATCAAACGCAAGCATAGAAATTGGAATGATTTGCACACTGCAACAATTATGCTGAATGTGAAAGAATGTGATGTGGATTGTCGCGAAATTCAATTGGCTTACGTCGATCTTTCTTAAAAAACTAGAATATACTTGGGACATGACAGGACGGGACATGACAGGAGAACAAAATGAATTCATTAACAATCATTTCTTCAAAAATTATGATAATCATGGTTGGGATAATATCGCACGGAAGCTTATCAAAGATGGGAAATGTATTGTAGCGGGAAATAGTAAACTTTGGCATGGTGGTATTGGAAACTTTATCAAATGCGCCCCTGCTGAAAATGCCATTGGTTGTTCTCTATTGACTTTCGATAAAGAATCTTTTTTACAATCAGCATGGTTCAAAGAACAAGTAGGATACTATCTCAAAGAATTGACACATCAAATTGATTCTTTACAAGATGAGCGATACGCAATCACGAATCTACTTTAAAAAACTAGAATATACTTGGGACATGACGAGAGACGAATTACTACCAATCATTGAAAAGATGGAACAATACGGTGGAAGCTTTGCGAAATCGCTGGCAGTTGCCATGCGTTATGCTGATTCAAACAATCTTCAACGTATTGTGAATGCCTTCCCCGAAATGATTAAAAGCTACTCAGAATTTTTAAAAAACTAAATTAGAATAATAACATGAACATCGACAACATCGAAAAAGCATTATTTATCAAACAAAGAATTGACAATAACAACATCGCAATTAAAAAAATTGATTCTCTACTCGCGAAATATCCTAATGGAAACTCCGATGGTAAGTCATTTAATGGAGATGGTAAAATTTACGCTCTTTATTTGGGAGAGTATAAAGATGGTAGTGGAATTTCGATTGAACTTACTGGTTCATTGATTCAAACCCAATTATTGGAAAATGCGATGCGATTATTGGAAGCTCAAATCGAAAATGATATCAAAATTATCGAATCTCTATAAAAACTAGAATACACTAAAAGCACATGAAATACATATATCGAATCTGGAACTTCTTCTCTCCCCCTGCCACTCCCACCTATGGTTGGAAAATCCTTGAACAACGGTCTTGGCTTGAAAAACAAGTGCAAGAAGAATTACTGAAACGCCGCGAATACTAATATGACAATCGCTCAACAATTAAAGATTAAAGAATTCCCATTCAGCATCAAAGATTCCAAAGGTAATGTGATTTACTTCGAGAACTCCGATGGATATTGGATTAAACGTGAATACGATTCCAATGGTAATCGGATTTACTACGAGGACTCTGATGGAGGTTGGATTAAGCGTGAATACGATTCTGATGGTAAAGAGATTTACTACGAATCTTCTTTCGGAACAGTCATTGATAATCGTCCCAAGACAGAAATCCAGAAAGCAATTGAACTTCTCACGAAAGAAGGGTTGATCGTGGATGGTAAGATTTTAAAAAACTAGAGTATAATCAACACATGAACAAACCATATTTATATCAGGCAGGTTACTCCCTTGACACCGTAGAGGCTGGAAAATGCCAAATCCGAACCACGGACATTCGTGGGAATACTGTGAAATTGTCAGGCTGGTTTAAAGATGACAAGGCAGCACAAAAAGAGTTAATACGCCGCCAACGTGAATTTGGCAGCGCATACGGTTGCCGATAAAAAACTAGAGTATAATAACGACATGGTAACTAATGAACATTTGATTCAATGGGCAAAACACAGATGTGCAAGCGAAAATAGTTCTCCTGAATACCAACTATTTGCTGAAATCACCGCACGATATGAAGCGTCTTTAGAAATGTTGGATATTGTTTCTCGACATTGTTTGATGTTTAGTAATGATCGCAAGATTTTCATGGAAAATCTTATAATTTGGGCTAAAAAATATAATAATATACCAGATGCCTAAGATTAAAGTCTATCTCGATACAAACCAAGCTAAGGGATTCCCAATCTCTGAAAAGAATCGTAAGCGGTCTTTTTTCACTAGACTTTTACGAAAGATTTGGTAAGTATCATAATAATAAGGGTGTACCAGTACGCACTTCTAATGCGTGGACGTTTAAATATACTGTAATTGGATATGTCCTATGTAGGTTCGAATCCTATCATCCTTGCCACTTTTCTAATGAAATAACCTCTTGGTGGGTAATCTATAATACCATATGATTTACACCACTTTCTAACAGCATTATCTGATATATTATATTTCTTTCCTATTTTTGTGAATGGTAATTCCCATAGTAAATTCTCCAATTCTTCTTTACTAGGTTTTATTCGATGTGAATATTGTTTGATCGCAGAACATCGTTTACACCTATAAGACGTTTTGGATATATCAACACCGCAATCTAAACACTTTTTAACCACTTTGTTTTTTGGAACATAATTGAAGTAATCAAATTCAACTTTAACATTCGCATTTGATAACTTATCTATAAAATCACTCCACTTATCTAAATTAAAACATGCTGAATAATGAATCTCATATACATCCCATCCACTAAATTCTAACAAATCATGTCTTTCCTGATAGTAAGCTTTCAATGTTCCATCTCTTTCATAATGTTGATTACCATTGATTTCTAAAGCTATCATCTTATCGGGTAATGCTATATCAATTGAAAAAGCTCTCCCATTAATCTCTGGTTGATATTCTTCTATAAATGGTATATTCAATTGAGATAGAAATTCTTTCACTTTCTCACAAGGTTTTGATTTGAACTTGTCTTTATTTCTCCATGGATGTTTATCGGGATTATCTTTCAACCATTGCTTTCTCTTCTCTGATAGATTCCTTTTTGTTTCCTCTGTATGTTTTTTTCTTATGTTGATATTTTCATTGACGATGAATAATTTTTGTTCTCTCGCATTTTTAAGTGCTGCATATGGTAATTTATATTCCTTCCTTAATTTAGACATTGTAACGCCTCTATCGTGTAACTCTTGAATATGATTCCAGTCGTATCTATCTTCTAATTTACCCCATCGCAACTCATTCATGATTTTTGCTCTATCTTTATCAATCGAACTCATATTATTATTTATCTCCAATGTTAATATTTTTGCTCTATCCAATAAATAAAGATATTGACTAATTAAAAAACTAGAATACACTTTTCATACAATGCGCTTGTAGCTAATTGGTCTAGCGATCTGCTCATAACGGATGGCAAGCAGGTTCGATTCCTGTCGGGCGCATCAACTTTTTAAAAAACTAGAATACAATCAACACATGACAATCGCCAAACAATTAAAGATTAAAGAATTCCCATTCATCATCAAAGATTCTAATGGTGAAGGGATTTACCGTGAGGACTCTGATGGATATTGGGAGAAGATAGAACGAAATTCAAAGGGTAAAGTGATTTTCTTCAAAAACTCCAATGGAACAATCTATGATAATCGTCCCAAGACAGATGTTCAGAAAGCCATTGAACTTCTCACGAAAGAAGGATTGATCGTGGATGGTAAGATTTTAAAAAACTAGAATACAATCATAACATGACAATCGCCAAACAATTAAAGATTAAAGAATTCCCATTTGAAATCAACGATTCCAAGGGTGATCGGATTTACTGGGAGGACTCTGATGGATATTGGATTAAACGTGAATACGATTCCAATGGTAATATGATTTACTGGGAGAACTCTGATGGACTTTGTGAGAAGCGTGGATACGATTCCAAAGGTAATGAGATTTACGTAGAGTATTCCAACGGAAGTTGGGAGAAGCGTGAATACGATTCCAAGAGTAATCAGATTTACTACGAGGACTCTGATGGCTTGATCGTTGATAATCGTCCCAAGACAGATGTTCAGAAAGCAATTGAACTTCTCACGAAAGAAGGGTTGATCGTAGATGGTAAGATTTTAAAAAACTAGAATACAATCAACACATGACAACTCAAGAAATAGACTCATTGGAAAGCACATTTGATAGCGTGGCATCTGAAATTCTCGATACTCTACGTGATCATCCTGACTATGTTTCGATTAAAGTTAAATTTGATTCAATGCAAACGATGATGCAGAAAGCTATCGGAGAAAAATTTCCTGATAGTTGGATGGCAAAATAAAAAACTAAAATACACTTACAATATGTTCAAAATACTCGGTTCAGGCGTTGGCGGAATTTCTTCTGCTCTTATCACAGGTGGAAATTGCTTCCAATCAACTTATCACTTCGGCGTGTTCATCGCATTCCTTTTTGTGGGTATGGTGTTGGGTATTATTGCTGATATAGTAATTGAAAACTAAAATACTATGGGATTATTCAGTTGGAAAACACAAGACACAGATCGCTCAATTCCCTGCGAGGGAGCAAGCAGACCTACTTTCAAAGTGGTGATGCATGACAACAACGGTAAAAAATGGATTGAAGATTGTTATGAGGGTTACGGTGTTTTTGGAGGAAAGGATTACTACGAACTTCTAGCAGAAATGAATGGAGAAGAACGGAGTGATCCCGAATTGGCAAGAGCAAAAGGTATCAACATCGCATATGGTAAAAACCCATTCATTGCGCCCAACCTAACAGAAACCGAGGATTGAGAATGGATTGACGAGGAACCTGAAAATTGTGAATATCAAGGGTATTTCTACGATGACGAAGATTTTTAATTAAAAACTAATATATCATAATAACATGCAACCTATCATCAAGCTTATTATAGCACCTTCAATTTATTGCGTATTGTCAATCATTCATGCGATTGTTGACACTCCATACAATTTCCAAAATGTTGCGCTGACAATCATTCTATCAATCGTGGTGTTTTTGGCTATTGATAAAATCTTTGGGAATTAAAAAACTAGAATACACTGATACCATGGACACTATTGATACTATCATTAAAAAAATCGATCTTATTGAAGAACAAACCATCAATCTTATCAAAGAGCGTGACGAGTGGAAACGCATGTATTACGAGTTGAAACAAGAATGTGAGGAGACGATCAAAGCTTTTAAAAACTAGAATACAATTGAGACATGCGATTCAATAACACCGCAGAATTCCCTCAGTGGGTCAAGGATTACAAAGACTCACAGAATACCTATCCAACAGGGTATCAAGAAATTGCCAACGCATTGAAGGTCAAGGGTAACGAAATGGCTAAAAAATGGCGTGGTGTTGGCTTGAAAGAAATGCCTTTCACACGATGTGAAGTTGACAACAAGTTGGGATGTGATTACGATACGTATGATTCTTATCAAGTCTTTTGCGCATCCAAAGGTTCTCGCCCATCAGAGTGGGATCATCTGCATGATTCTGATGATCAGTATGACTTTTGCCGAACTGGTTACTTCGAAGAGGCACAAATCGGAGAGTGGTATCTGGTAGTGGGATTTGATTTTGATTAAAAAACTAGACTAATATAAACGCATATGGAATACGAACTTATACAAGTAGCTTACGACACAAAACAACGGATTGAGCGAAATTCAAAATTACACTCTCTGTTACTGGAGAGAGTCAATCAAGGTGAGCAATTCCCACCTACGGAGAAAAATCATCAATTTGGACAAGACTTTGGTTATCTATCAATTGGCGATGGTTTTAATTTTCAGATTGGTTTCGCCTCAACAGGATGTAACAAAGCAATCATCGACGCAATTCTGGATATTCTGGAGAAGAAAGTGGCAGAAGACAAGGAATTCATCGAAAATATTTAAAAAACTAGAATACAATTGAGCCATGACATTACAAGAACATATCGCTTACCAAGAAGACAAGATTGATCGCCTTTATGAGCAGTATTATCAGACTCAGGGTTATATTCACAAAGAAACAAGTATCAATTCTCATTTGAAAGCGGGAACTTTATTGGAATTGGTGAAACAACTCTATTCTTTAGAGATTGAGTTACGCTCTGCCATTGACACTCGCATGACACTTATCAATATTAAAAGCAATTAAAAAACTAGAATACAATTTACACATGAACTTTATAATTCTTACAAAAACAAAAGTCGAAAAATTCACAGCAATTCAACTCATCCACAAATTTACAGGAGCGGAATTGGATGTATATACCAACGAAGAAGTTGGGGATATGTGGATGAGTTTTCCATATTTGAAAATCGACGAACACGAAAAGGTTGTCAATGCATACAGCGATGATCAAGGATTGGAAGTTCTGGTATGGGAGACGCAATTGAATGAAATCGTTGAAAGACTCACTGTCTTGAATGATAATACTATCGAGGATTTTGCTGGTAACAAAGTGGAAATCACGAAATCAGGAATTCTAATCGGAAATGAAAAAGTTTCATTTGAAAAGTTTGAAGAACTGGCAAAAAAGGTTGAAAAATTCCTAAGCTCGACAAAAGCTTAATTAAAAAACTAGATTACAATTATACCATCATGAAAGTTACTACAGAAAACGTTATCAATGCCATCGTTCGGGAAAAAATCAGTCACCGTGGTGGTGGAGTGGAAATCGATTTGAGCCAATTTGGATTCCCCGATGGTTCTCTCATGTCTGCTTATCAAAATTACCTTGGTGGTGGCATGTTGGGAGCAATCCAAAGCAATCACAACATGTTCCGCATGGAATTCACTAAAGCACAAGAGAAAAAGATTGAGAACTTGTCAGAGATTCTCAAGCGTTATCTCCATGATCAAACGAATCATGAAGATGATGAATGGGAAAGCGCAACATATTTCCAAAATCAAATGCGCCCAACCTCTGCTTATTAAAAAACTAGACTAAAATTGCACCATCATGAAATACTTACCGACTATCGACCTCTGGAATCCCGCTGTGAATTACGCTGTTCGCACAGGACAATTGAAATTACAAGCGGGACAATGGGTGAAATGTGGCAATGAGAAGAAATCCCGCTTCGTCTGTGTAAAGCCTAAGAGCGGCACAATCTGGGCAAGCCATTGGCAAGGGAATAGTAAAAGCACCAACGAGCGTTTCAAAACGTTGTTGGAAGCATCCAAAGGAATTAAAAAACTAGCTTAATATTGAGGCATGACAAAAGAATTAACTGAAAAATACCTTGAAACAGCAATCAGAAGAAAATCTTATCTTCTTGATCGTATCTCGAAAGTGACAGATATTCTCGAAGAATTGGAAGGCGATCTGGAGGATGTGGAGAACGAAATCCAAGACTTGCAAAGCGTTTTAAAAAACTAAGATACAATCATAACATAACATGACAATCGCTCAACAACTTAACGTAAAGGAATTTCCATTCATTATCAAAGATTCCAATGGTAAAGAGATTTACTGGGAGAACTCTGATGGACTTTGGGAGAAGCGTGAATACGATTCTAATGGTAAAGAGATTTACTACGAGGACTCCTATGGATTTTGGATTAAGCGTGAATACGATTCTAATGGTAAAGTGATTTACTCCGAGAACTACAAAGGATATTGGATAAAGCGCGAGTGGGATTCCAAAGGTAATGTGATTTACTTCGAGAACTCCTATGGACAAATCGTTGATAATCGTCCCAAGACAGATGTTCAGAAAGCTATTGAACTTCTCACGAAAGAAGGATTGCTGGAAGATGGTGAGATTTTAAAAAACTAGAATACAATCAACACATGTTCTTTACATATCGTCAAAACAACTCAGGTGGTAGATTCATTGGTGAAATCAATATCATCATCGAAGCCGATTCAGCAAAAGAAGCTGATGAAATTGCACAAGAAAACGGTGTATATTTCGATGGCGTTGATGAGGGTCACGACTGCGGATGCTGCGGTGATCGCTGGTCACGCGCATGGGAAAGTGATGGCACGGAAAATCCTGAAATTTACGATGAAGCAGTAGGTGAAAGTCACAATTGCAAAATCGTTAGAAAACAAGCTTAATCTTGGTAACATGGTAAAGACCTCTCCCTTGGTGGTTCTTGGGAGAGGCAAATGTTACAACAATTAAAAAACTAGACTATCATTGAGCCATATGAAAAACGAAATTCAATCTTATCGCGAAACAATTAAAAAGCTTGAAGAAACCAGACAAAACACAGCAATTCTCGAAGTGGGTTGCGAGGTAACTTTAGCTAACGGAACGAAACAAATCATTTCAAAAGTAGAATTCGATGAAGCATATGGTGAGAATGCATTTTACCGATGGGACAGATTCTTTCCGTATGAAATCGAACACGCTGCGATGTATGGCTCGAACTTGGAAATCGTGGATGTAAAACACAATTAAAAAACTAGATTAGAATTAGAGCATCATGAAACAATATCCCACTCACGAAGAAATCTATGAGCAAATCAGAAAGCTTGTCCTTGGCAATGTCAATCACGCATCCATGCACAATCGCGAATCATTGGATGATTTGATTGCTGATCTGGAGCAATATCGTGATACTCTTCCAAGTGTCGATGAATACATGAAGGTAAACAAACTCTGAATTAAAAAACTAGAATACAATTACATCATGCAATCCATTTACATTATCGCAGCTTTCTTCGCTGGTTATCTTTTGCCAGAATTTATTAAGATGCTCGCACCTCGCAATTACACTGTTCCATTTATGATGAACATTATGTGCGGTTTCATCGCCTCTGCAATTCTCCACTACATCCTTACTCACTAATATCGAACTCAGAATTAAAAAACTAGATTAGAATTGAGCCATGACAAACAACATCGTAGTAATCAAAATCCACAATGCAAGAGTATCATCTGTTTACAGTGTAGATACCATAGAAAATGCCAAAGCACTGGTGAGTGATCTATTCTTTAGCCAATTCCATCGCTCCCTCAATGAAGAGGAAATTGATGATCTGGAAGTATTCATGGAATTGTATAATGACGAAGACCATGACAATCAATTCACATTCTCCATCTCATTCGTTGACAATTAAAAAACTAGAGTAACATTGAGCCATATGAAAAAACAATATCTCATAATCCAATTGGAAACCAAAGAGAGTCAAGTTCCTGATGGTTATCACATGACTACGAGAACAGAGTATTTTGGCGTTACTAATGGTTATCCTATCACTTTCGATACACTGGAAGAAGCAGAAAAAGAATTGGCACTGCGGATTGGTAAATGGTCTAAATACACGATCATCCCCCTTTACACTCAAGAATAAAAAAACTAGATTAAAATTAGGACATGGAAAGTATTAAACGATACAATTGGACAATCCGCAACACTGTTACTGATAAGATAGTTGGGTATAATTGTCGGTTCTGCGCTTGTGACGAAAATCATGTTCGTAGTAGTCCATCGGTTCAAATTTGGGCAAATGGTGATGAAATCGAAGTGATTGCAGAATCATTCAGTGACTTCGATGAATTAGTGGGATAAAAAACTAGATTAGAATTGGGACATGGAAACAACCAAAGAAAAGATGGAGAAAGCTTACGAGAGCTTGAAAAACATTCAAGAAATCCTAAGCACTGTAGTTGCCTCTGAAATTGATCAGACTTTCGACTTCTATCGCATGACAAATAACGTTTTCATTGCAAAAATGCACATGGAACATATTCTCCAACACCCAATTAAAAACTAGAACATACTTTCATTCTACGGAGAAATAGGGTTCAAGTCCCTTAGTCTAGCAATCGCTAGTCATAGCATACTGGTCATGCGCCGTTTTTCTTTAAAAACTAGATTAGAATTAGGACATGCAAAAGATCAGCACAACACAATTCGGTGGTATCAAAGTCACCATGTTTCTCTCCAACACCAAGCAACCAACTTGGTCAAACGGTAATCATGATCATTATCGAGTGAAGATTGAACATGAGGGAAAATCCCACACTTTCGATTTTTGGGGTAGCATTGCCAATAAAGAAAATAATCAATTGGAGAATGTAAAAAATGCTCTGAATTGCTTTGCCAGTGATTGCGATCTGGGAGAGGGTGAATTCAAAGACTTCATCTGGAAAACAGGTGGATTCGAAGATTCAAAGAATTTGAAAATCTTCAAAGCTTGTCAGAAATCCCATAAAGCAATGAAACGCTTGAACATTCCCAACGATGTTTTCCTTGGATGGTTGGACGGTGAATAAAAAACTAGATTAGAATTGGGACATGACAACAATCCATCTAATCAACCTTTGTAGAGAATCAGATTTTCAAAAGAAATACGGTTCGCAAGTCTATTACGATATTTCAAAGGCTAAAAAGGAATCAAATTGTTTCGATGATGTTATTCGTTCCCTACAACAAGAACACGATGATTTTGTTGGGTTCTCAGGAGAAGAACACACTAAACAACGCAAGCAAGACATTCAAAACGCAATTCAATTTTTGAACGATTACAAAGAAAATGTCAATCTCGCCAACATGACAGTTCAATTTGTAGAATATTAAAAAACTAGATTAGAATTAGGACATGCGAACATACATTCAATATAAAGACGGAAAACAAAAAGAAGTCAAGAATCTGGGTTGGTTAGCTCGTAATATCACCCGTGTCGAAGGTATCACAATCAGCGATAGAAACGATGGTGCGAAATGCGGATGCCAATTCGTGGCAACTCTATCGGGAGGGGATTACTACCACACTGCATTCAATTCTTACGATGTTTGTAAAGATTGGATTGCAAGCCGTAGAGGACTGAAAAACGTTCGTGTCATTGATCTTGTCGATCTCATTTAAAAAACTAGAATAGAATTAGAACATGACAGAGACTATTATCATAAATCATTTTACTGGTTATCGTAAGTTGATCCTTACAAAAGGTTTACCCAAGATTGGAACTCTAAGAAAACACCTGCGAGCAAGTAAAGCCCAAGGATGCCAAAGCGTAACCCATATTTTCACGGAACAAGGTGTAATTGATGTCACACGATTCGGGGAAGTTCTAATCAATGGAAGACAATTAAAAAACTAGAATACAATTACACCATGCCTATTATTGAACCAAATTTAAGCAAAGAAGTCAAAGCATACATTGCTAAAGAATGTCACCGCATCTTGAAAGCAGTGGAAGAGGGTCGTGCAATCAAATACGTGGGACTGTGCTCCAATTCCAAGATGGATGAAAAATTACTAATCAGCCTTAAAGATGTTTTCCATAAATCCTACCCTTTCAATAGTAGTGGTGGGGAATATGGAGCGGAAGCTATGTCACAATCAATCTTTAAAAATAAAAAGCGCATGGCATTTCTTCGTCGATGGGCAAAGAAACATAAAAACTAGAATACACTTGGGACATGAAAAGATACAGATACGATCCTTATTGTGATAGCTTCAAGTGCTTCCAAGGAATGGAAGAATCACCTGATGGTGATTGGGTGAACATCGAAGCAAGAGAACTCCTGAAACGTGCGATGGATTTACTACAAGATTATTGCACGGAACTCAATGGCATGAATTGCTATCTCAGCAAAGAGATTGAAGAATTTCTTAAAAACTAAGATTCAATAAACACATGAACAGAAGCAGAATCGCATTGGTTTACATGGATGATGGAAACAATTTCTTCATCGAAAATCCCCCGAATGGTAATCCCGAAACATGGATTGATCATCATGTTTATTCCATCTCTAATGTGGAGAATGTCATAGTTTATGATTTGGGAGGGGTGGTAGAGAATTGGGTAAATCCTGATGTGTCATCCGAAGAAGAGGAATAAAAAACTAGATTAAAATAAACACATGATGACACTTGAACAAATTATCAATTTCTTCAAATCTCTGGAAGAAATCACCCATGAAAACATGGAATCTGAATCAGATAGAACGGAATTGTTGCGCTGTGTTGCTCTAGCAGAAAATGCTCTTCGCGGTGGTTAATCAACATGATTAAAAACATTGATAAACCAAGGAAAAACGACTGCGACAAAATGACGCAGGGGTGTGACAAAATGACGCAGGGATAGACGGATATAGAAAAGAATATAAATAAAAAACTAGAGTAAAATTTTACTATGCTCAACATCACCATTGATCCCAAAGAAATCCGCGCTGAATATCGTGAAGACCAAAGCAATCGCGGATGGTTGTATATCTCAGTTCCTAACGGATGGGATGACGTATCAAAATTGTGTAAGAAAGTTCTCACGTATGACAATCGCAAATTCTTTTATAGTGGTTGGAATTCCGATAGAAATGATTGTTTCTTCAAGGAAGAACTGGTAGGAAGTTCCACGGTGGTAGCACGAATCAATTAAAAACTAGAATAAACTGATAACATGATAAGACAATACACCAATCAACTACTGGAAATGATCGACAACGGAATCCTTGATGCTGAAACGGTTCTCCGTTCGTGTCTCTCTTATATGTCCGAAGCAGAAGTGCAGGACATGGCAGAATCCGAGGGATTCATCGAAGAAGAGGAAGAGGAAGAGGAAGAGGACGAAGAAGAGTAAAATCCCCCCTCAGTCTCAATAAGGGCATTTTCAAGAATCCTTGATATATCAATGAAAAAAGTCATTTTGCTCTAGGACTATTTGAAGCTTATTGAGACTGGAAAACACAAATTAAAAAACTAGACTAATATGTGTATGTTGTCGGTGGCGAAGTGGTAACGCGAGGCTGAATTAACAGCAAGAAACGTGAGTTCGATTCTCACCCGACGACACACTCTTTAAAAACTAACCTAAAATAATACCACATGAAAGACATCGCAGTAATCAAACTTCATAATAGCACAGTAAGTTCCGTTTATAGCACGGACACTGTAGAAGGTGCAAAAGAACTGGTGCGGGATTTGTTCTATTTCCAATTCAAACGCACTCTAAATGATGAAGAAAATGACCAATTGGAAGACATGTTAGAAGTTTACAATGATGAAGATCATGATAATATTTTCACATTCAGCATCGCATTTGTCAATCCTTAAAAACTAGACTAAACTGATACCATGACCAACACCGACCTACAACAACCAAACGATCTATCAAACAAAGGCAAACAAGCCCATGCTGCAATCGTGGCATTTCTTGAGAAGCACAAACTCACCTACACAGGGGGATGCAAAGCGTTCTATTCACCTAAAGAGTGGAAGGAGCGGGAAGAGGATTACGGGTGTGACAGTGAGCTTGTCGTGGTGTATGATGGGGGTGATCACGGAGACGCTTTCTCATACAGCCGTGAGAATTACAAGATGATCGAAGCAATGAATGAGATTCTGAAACCGCTCGGTCTTTACAGTGAACCATGCACCTGCTGGTACACAGCGATCTACCTCAGTTAAAAAACTAGACTAACATTGCACCATGATCATTCGATACACTAGCAAGATGGGATATAAAGCAATGCCAGATGAGAAGTTCAAAGGAACAGTTCTTGAGGCGAAAGCTCATGCGATGGGGAAAATGAATGATGATACTTACACCATCTCCATTGAAGACAAGAAAAACAAAATTGTTTTTAACTATGGCTACACGGGAGTATCTCTCGGACAAAATAAAGTGAAATAAAAACTAGACTAACATTGCACCATGACATACCTATTCATTCCGACACTCATCATATCATTCATAGCTATCGGCTCCCGCAGCTTCATATTCTATGCTACTGCGATAGTCATGTGGTGTCTGACACTCAGCTAAGAATTAAAAAACTAGACTAAACTGATTCCGTTATGAAATACAAACACTGCACAATCCTCAAAGCAATCGCTGGTTACAATGTATATGCCAGCAATGACATCTTGAATGTTCCTACCATCGCAGCAGCAAAGGCACTGATCGACGGATTAAAAAACTAGACTAAACTGATAACGTAACCAATAACCACTGAATACCATGACCAATAAAGAAATCATTACAAAATTCGTAAAAGGCGCAACCACTGGCAAGATCACCCGCAACAATCCATATGCAGGGGGCAAGCTCACTCCGCTCTTCATCGAGGGTGACACTATCTACTCTTATGGACACCACTTCCCCCTCGCTCGTCGCAATGGCGATGGCACTTTCTGGGTGAATCCCGACAAGTATAGCGTCACCACCAGCAAGCATCAGTCGCTTGTGCGCTACGCAATCAGCAAATTTTCGGTGTAACATGGCAAAGTCCCCTCTCTTCCGTGGTAGGAAGAGAGGGGCAACCCTTTTTAAAAAACTAGACTAAACTGTTACCATGCCTGACATCACCGACCTATCCGACAGCGACCTGCAAGACCTGATTGACTACTTGCAAGGTGTGACAAAATGACGCACCTGAAAAACCAATCCAATTAAAAAACTAGCATAGAATAGCTATACCATGCAAGACTTTAAAGAATATATTCAATCCGCTCTCGACTCCAACGTTCTCTGTGAGGTTATGGGATGGGACACAAAACACGGTCCAACAGTGGAACAAATGCAAGCACTGGACACCCTTTTGGGTGAGAGTCTCGAATCTTTAAAAACTAGACTAAACTGATTACGTCATGAAAACTTACTACGCGCATATCCGTCTGACTAACCGCGAGCGCAGTCTGCTCGCGCAAGCAATCCGCATCAATCGCCACCAGCGCAAAACCTTCACCCGTAAAGATGCCCACAATCTGGCATGGGTGCTGTTCGCATAATTAAAAAACTAGAGTAAACTGATTACGTCATGAAAACACAAAAAGAGATTAAATTAAAAGACGGTTCAACGCTTGCCAAAGGTCTGCCAGTATCATTCGTTGCTGGCAGTGATAGCCGATGCCTTGTGCATTCTCCCGCGCATTCTGAGCCGTTGCAAGTGCGCATCACAAGCGCGTTCAAAGCACCTTCCATGGCTTCTCTGGAACGCTGGGGAATGGATGGCGTGTGCAAGACTCCCACGGGCAAGCGTGTCGAGCCTGATGGATACGGTTCTGATGGTAGCCCGTCATGGCTGCTGGTTTTCGGACTCATCTGAATCCAAGGGGGGAGCGCATCCTACACGCTCATTAAAAAACTAGACTAAACTGATTGCACCATGAAAGTCTATATCTCTTACAACTGTGGTTTCGCTTGCATCCGTGAAATGGGAACTGACAAAGTTCTCCACGAACTCAAAGGCAAGCGTTCTATTGAACAGCACTTTGCTACTGGTAAAACCTATGCCAAGAAAATGGGATGGGAACTCGCATAATTAAAAACTAGCCTAAACTGATTGCACCATGAAATACAACGTAACTAATATTCAATGGGATACCGATGGTATCCCTAACAAATCCCTTCCGACAAGCATCACCCTTGAAGTGGAAGATGAAGATGATGTGATAGATGATCTTTCCGATGAATATGGCTTTTGCATATTCTCTGCTGACATTGAAGAAGCGTAATTAAAAACTAGCCTAAACTGATTGCACCATGAAACTCGACACTAACAAATGCAAGGGACTTCCAATGGGAGTCCGCAATCGCAAGCGCACGATCCTATCCAAGATCATCCGCTGGTTCAATTAAAAAACTAGACTAAACTACTACCATGTCCAACACCATCAACACCCTGTCAGGCAAGTGCGCGAAATCATTCGCGTGGAAACCATTCGCGTCCGCGACTATCGCAAAAGGTAAAATTCCCTTTGCTTTCTGGGAGTCAAACCGATCAAAACGTGAGTGCAATAGCATCACGGTGATTGAGTTCGACTCGGAGCATGAAATTTCATCATGGATCTCGGATCTCTGCTCTGGTGCAATCATTTGCGATTCCAACTATTTCTGGTGCGTCTCAGTGAATGGTAAATTCGAATCATCAAAATCTCGCTACGGTGGATACCTCAGTGCCTAACGGTGCTGGGGCTTTTAAAAAACTAGACTAAACTGTTACTACCATGAGACTTCAAACCATCATCAATCAATTCGCCATCACCACGCGCAAAACACGCGAGGGCAATACCATCGTGGAAGCACCCATCGGCACTGAGTATCGTCGCTTTCTTTTCAACCTTCAGGACTACGTTGTCACGGGTTGCGCTGGTGATATGGTATGGCTTAGTCCACGCCAAGGTTTCTATGGCGGTGTCCCATACGGCAATTAAAAAACTAGACTAAACTGTTACTACCATGAGAAAAGGATACGGACCAACCAACGTTAGCTACCACCTCCCCCTTCAGCGTTTCACCGAGATGGTGAAGCAGGGGATCAACATCGCTCAGGGAGTCGATGACAATAACAAAGTGCTTTCCAGCACACTGCCGCAAAACCTATCGGAAAATTCAATCAAAAGAATTTTCGACGATGCGGATTGCGTCTGCTACCACGGAGGTGTTCAGATGATCATCCCCCGTCATCTTGCTTAAAGACTAGGGGGGAGCGCATCCTACACGCTCATTAAAAAACTAGAGTAAACTGTTACTACCATGATTACTGTATTGACCATCGAAGACCTTGAAACAATCATCACCAAAACGTCCCCGCGCCTTAGTGCGCTCGGAATCGTGTACGCAATCATCAATGATGATACTGATGAAGAAGTCACAAGCCGATACCCCACAATCGAGGAAGCGTGGGATGAATTTAAAAAGACTTGGGTTGTCGGGACGTTCACCGTTCTCACAATCTTTAGATCCTGATTAAAAAACTAGAGTAAACTGTTACTACCATGAATACTACCACTGCTACCACCGCCACCGCCAAGAACTTCATCGTTGCCTTCCACGACTGGCAAGGCAATCGCCATACAGTTCAAGTCAAAGCTTCCGATAAAACGTCCGCATACGATGCGGCGTGGCAATGGATTGAAGAGAATCGCGGCGACCAACTGGAAATTGAATTTGCGGGTGTTAAAGAGATTGTCTATCTCAAAGACATCATCGCAGAAGCACTGGCTGCAAATTAAAAAACTAGAGTAAAATAGCTCTGTCAACCCCTTCCAACTATCGCGAAGGGTCAACCTGAACCATCAACTACCCCGTCTCTCCCGACCACAGGGAGGGGCGGGGCAACCAATCTGCTTTTAAAAAACTAGAGTAGACTGCTACTACCATGAATTACATCACTCCAGAATACGACTTCACAGGACGCTGCACTCCATCGGAGGAAGCACAACGCAAGGAAGCGCAAGCGTTCGCCGCCTATCGCGAAAAGGAAGAAGCTAAAAAATTCAAGGTGCGCGATGCCTTCGGGTTCTCCCGCTACGCCACCTTGGAAGAAGCGCAAGCGTTCGCCGCCACCCTCAAGAATGCAGAGATCATCATCCTATAATTAAAAAACTAGAGTAAACTGATTACGCCATGAATGAAATTACTGCTGACGAGGCACTTGCCCAAATTCGCTCCATGTCCGATAGAGAGTTAGTTGCTTTCTGGAATGTCTTGCAATTCTCTTCCCGTATGGTAGGGAGCGGTCGCGACACTTTCAGAGAACCACTGGTTTCTCTTGTCATGAGTGAGCGCAAAATCCCTCATGAGATTGGGAAGCGAACTCTAACATCTAACATCTAACATCTAACGCCCACGGTCTAACAGATCGTGGGCTTTTAAAAACTAGAGCAAACTGTTGCCATGCCTACTACCAATACTACCACTGCTACCATCCCCGCCTCCGCCCGTGCAGCATTCATCGCTGCCCTCGTCAAACTCAATCGTCGCGCTGCTCGCTTGGGCTGCGCACCACTGACAATCGTATCGACAGTCGATACGATCGTGGAGATCGACAGAGTGAAGTTCCCTGCGCTCCGTCTCGAAATCGCAGGTACAACACCAACTTTTTCAGGTTGGACGTTTGCCGCCTCTGTCGAAGCACTTGACACTGGAAAAAACATCTTCCATGGTGCTAGCGACATCCCTGCGCGATTCGCTAGCACTGGTCACGCCTGTGAGCATTGCAACCAAAATCGCAAGCGCAACTCCAGCTTCATCTTGAGCCATGAAGCAGGTGACTACAAGCAGGTTGGTTCGACCTGCATCAACGACTTCCTCGGTGGTAATCACTTGCCAGTGTTCAATTTCCTCTCGAATGCGCGTGAGATTCTCAGCGAGTTTGAGAGCTTCGCAAACGCTACCATTGACAGCGTGAGCGTGATCACCACCCTCGTGGCATCCGCCGCCACGATTCGAGAGCATGGCTTCGCGAAGAAAACAGGATGGGATGGTGAAGGTGCGCGTCCCACGGCATCTCTCGTCGAATCGTTTCTTTTGGACGTTCGCAACCCTAAGCGTTTCGTTCCTGACATCACGGAAAACGATGAGGCGAAAGCAGAAGCCGTTCGCGCTTGGTTGGTCAACCACGAAGGAACGCAAAGCGATTACCTGCAAAAGCTGATCGACTTGGCAGCAGCAACACGGGTGTCATCTCGAAACATCGGTATCCTCGCATCGTCCATCGCCGCCTATGATCGCGAGTTAGAGCGCAAAGCACAAGTCCTTGCCAGTCCTTCCAATCACGTTGGAACGGTGGGCAAGCGTGAGTCGTTCACCGTCTCTCTCACTGGTTGCAAGGTGCTTCCCGACTATGGCTATGGTTGCTCAAATCTCTATTCATTCAAGGACGAAAACGGCAACATCCTGAAGTGGAAAACACAAGCGCAACTCGAACGCACTGGCACGTTCCAGATCACTGGAACGGTGAAATCACACGGTGCGTGGAACGGCGTGAGTGAAACCGAACTGACTCGGTGCAAAGTCTAACATCTAACATCTAACATCTAACATCTAACGCCCACGGTCTAACAGATCGTGGGCGTTTTTTTTTTGCGTACTGGTAGTCTAGTTTTTTAATTCAACTTTTTAAAAACTAGGGGGGTCTGTTTGGATTTGCTTTAGTTTTTAAAAACTAGGGTAGGGGGGGTGTATGCCATGGCTAAATAATTTTTTATATAATTCTTGGAAATTCGCCCATTGAAAAAAATTTTTTTTATATGAAATTTTCCAATTTTCCTATATTCGCGCCCTCCTCAAAAAATTTTTTTTGGTATTTTTTAGCGAATCACATAATGGACATTGTTCTCATATGCTTACCGATCATGACATTGAACATTTCATCTAGAGCATATTTAAATTGATTAATATATTCCCAAGCTTCGTCTTCATCTTCCAATCGATAATTACGTGCTGTCGATTTACCCCATGCTTGTTTGTTACTGTCTTGTAGAATTTTTGGGGGATCATTGAAGTCCAATTCTCCATCATGTAGTAACCAATAGGCAAATGCTTCGTGATAGAATTCTGCGGGTCTTACGAGCTTACCCATTCTTGCGCTACGGAACTTACCGATCTTTTGGAAGAAGTCTCTTACATAATAATCAGATGAATAGCGTAAATCTCTGGAATTACTTGTGTTTATATTATAAGCTTGTTCAAAAAGATTTTTAAGGATGTTTGATATATTTCTATTAATATAATTTAAATCATTATTCCTTCTAAATGTTGCTGCAAAGCTATGACCGATTCTATGAGCGATTGTCCATGGAGTCAGAGGGACTTTTTCTGCTGCTGCGTTATTGGTGAAGAATACTGTGATTTGGTCGTTCTGTGGTTCGGGAAAATCTTTACCTACTTCCAGACCCAAATGTTCTTTTACAAATTCGGGAGTCACTAGACCTTTTTCTGCTTCTTTCCATGCATTAGGTAACTTTACGAAATATAAATTAAAATCCCAATTACCAATTCTATTGAAAGTATTTTCCAATTTCTTCAGACCAGCAGGAGATGACAAAATACCAATGGATGCTTTGTCATAACCGTGTCTGTTCTTTCTGTCCTCCCACTTTCCAATCTTTTGGAGATTGGTCAGAGCCATTTCTTGGTAGATTTGTTGTAGGGAGATTTCGTCTCTATTCATTCTATTATTTAATCAATAGACCATTCGACTTCTTTTATTTTAAGGGAATATGTCTTCTTGGTGAAAGAAATAGTAAATTGCTGCTTGGGAGATAATTAAGATAATGAATGCTGCAATGACCCATCCCGTAGGAATCAGGAAATCTGTGTCTTTATACATTGTCCATTCATGGGATTGGAAGTCTTTGCGGACAATCGCTTTCAATTCTTTTAGGATATCATCGTTTACGGGATTTGTTAAGAACAGAGTTTGGATATTTTGTTTCACCAATTCACTCTTAGACCAACCAAAGACATAGCACCAATCAGCGGAAGCGTTTTTAGTCCCTCCATGACAGATCACCAGATCATTCTTTTTACCGTTTTGCCAGTGAGCCTGAATATATTTCGCCTTTTCAATGCTATCTGTCTTTACTAGAATGAGGTTGACATGTTTCTGCGGTCCGAGCGCACTATTCATTTTGTCCCAATTCCAGATATCAATGGCAGTGTCACCGATGATTCTCGATGAACTGAACGTGGCATTGTCGGGATAATTTGGTAGTCCCATTTTTTGAGCCTCTTCTTTGGAGATCTTTTGATAATTATGTAGTGTTTTACTATTTTTCAGAGGGTTCATCCATGTTCTGATTTTCGTTACAGGGTAATCACAAAATTCAGGATCATCATTCACATAGGAAATATAATCGTTTCTATCACCGCTATCATAATCAGGACGATAACCCTTTTCTACGGAGATTCCGTGTTTCTCCGAGATTTGATCAAAGAACCAAGGCTCGATATCATACCTACCCAAAGTCGTTTCCACCCACCATTTGGGGTAATGTGTCTCCCGTTTTGTTTCAGGGACTGTGTATGATGTGGTGTTGCCTTTGCTGTCAGTAGAATAATGTGTTACCAATTCTATCCACTCTGCTTCCCACTTGGGAATATGAACTGCTTTTTCAACCTTTCCTGAATGAGTCTCTGTATCTCTTTGATTGGAACACTTCGACAAACCCAAGACCATCGAAATTGTTACCAGAGCAGCGGCGATTCCCACACCGCTTTCTCTGATATCAATCGTATGGAATTTAATCCATGCGAAAACCCCCGCCGCAACGGGGATAATCATCAATAAGAATAACCAATATCCGAATGTCATTACTTGATCCAGTTGGAGTTATCTTCCCCTGTTTGGAAATTCTCTTTGGTTTCCGCACTTGTCACGATCACGACTTGGATTTCCTGTTTACCAAACATCTTGAGAATGATGCCTGATGGGAATTGAGTGATCATATCGTCTCCTTGTCTTTTGATTTCCAAAAGACGGGTTTGAGAGAATTGCCAATCCTTACGACCAGCCACAATGATATTCTGTAGATTAGTCAAAGTCTTGACTTCCGTAATCGTCGGAACCGCTTCTTGAACCATACCCACAGTCACCAATTGACCTTCTCCTGCTGTGTTACCCCCTCTTGCCTGAGCATAACCAGTAATAATATTCGTCAGAGCTTCCACTTCCTTATCGGATACAGATGCTGCTTCTCGAATCGCCTTTCGTGTATTATCCAACACGTTCTTATTATCTTCCTGTGTAGCTTTCGCCAAATTCTCCAATTTCGTGTAGCCATTGAAGCTACCGATAGCGGAGAACAAGAAGATAAGACCAAGGAAGACAATACTTCCACCTGCAACCAATGATGTAATTAATGTTTTATTCATTTCGCAAGTATCTTACCCTATTTTTTTATTTTGTCAATAGGGTTGCCATTCCCAATCACCGTTTTTCATTTCCCAACAATTACTCAAAAATGTTTCTCGGTATGCCGAGTGATTACCCTTTTCAATAATAACATCATCTGTATTAATAGCGTATTTTGTCCAATCTCCATCAATATTTTTAATATTTACAATATCCCATAAACGATTTTCTATTTCCACTGTCTCCATCTGTCCTTTATTCCTACGCATTTGGGGTACGATAATTTTGAGTAATTCCGTATCCTCCGACTTCAAAAAATGTCGTTCCCAATTCTCAAAAAGAGTCGCAAGATACAATCTTTCAAATTCGCTCAATTCGGGAGTGACATCATCTCTGTAATCCAACACCTTTTTCCATTTTTTCAATAATTCGTCGCTCGACATAGAAAAATATTACTCCATTTTTTATTTTTGTCAACCCCTTGACTTATTTAAAAACTAGAATACAATCAGAACATGAAAGACAGATATACATTATACACAGAACCTAATGGAGATCGATGGATTTCCGCTCCCATAAATGGGGGAGACATTGGTGATCTTTCTGATATCGTGGAAGAACTCAACATGCTTTACAATAAAAACAAAGCATATGCAAAAATAATTGAATCATACGAGAAAAGACTTGACAAATCGGAATCTCGTGATTAAATACTTACTCAATTGCGGGATGGAGCAGTGGTAGCTCGTCTGGCTCATAACCAGAAGGTCGTCGGTTCGACCCCGACTCCCGCTACATAAAGCGTCCTTGATGTAATGGTAACATGCCTTCCTTCCAAGTAGGTTACGTGGGTTCGAGTCCCACAGGACGCTCCCAAAAATAAAAAAACTTGAAAAAGTTGAAACAAATGCTAAATACTAATAACAACATGAAATACGAACAATATAATCAAGAGAAGGCAGCGACACCGAATAGGTGGCGGCGTGAATGATTGTGTTTTAGTGCATATTGAATTTCGCGCCTCATCTGAAAAGATGAGGTTTTTTATTTTAGAGGTGAACGAAGCAACCTGAATTGCTAGAGAGTGGTGAAAGACTAATAGAGAATGTTGAAGTATATTTTAATTCCCAAGTAGCTCAGTTGGTAGAGCGCGTGACTGTTAATCACGTTGTCGTAGGTTCGAACCCTACCTTGGGAGCAGAAGGGTGTGTAGCTCAGTTGGTAGAGCAAGAAGCTTTTAACTTCGTGGTCATAGGTTCAAATCCTGTCACACCCACCATGCTTCTATCGTCTAATGGTTAGGACAGGTGGTTTTCATCCACCAAATAAGGGTTCGATTCCCTTTAGAAGTGCCAATGCCTCCATAGTTCAATGGTAGAACCCCCGATTTGTAATCGGGAGATACAGATTCGAATTCTGTTGGAGGCTCTTGACAAAATAATTTTTATGATACAATGTGTTACCGCCAAAGTTGGAGAGTTGGGAATGACTGTAAATCATTTGCCTTCGGGCTGAGTAGGTTCGAATCCTATGTAACACACCATATCGGGAGTTGATGTAACTTGGTAGCATGAGGCATTTGGATTGCTTTCGTCAGAGTTCAAATCTCTGGCTCCCGACTATTTTTTTCATATTCCAAAATCCATCACCAGCTAAAAAATGATCTTCTATATGACAAGTGGGACATAATATTTTTAAATTTTCTAATGTGTTATTGTGTCTATTTCTATCTATGTGATGCACTTGTAAAATTTCTGGATATTTATCATATCCACACCCAAAACATTTTTTATCATTAGCCCTAAAAGCTATATCTCTGTAATTAGTAATACCAGTTCCATAATGATCTGGTCTTATTTCTGGAAAATGATTTTCTAATCGTTGTGCATTATCTTTACACACTCTACTACAAAAATATAACCCAGATTTACTTTTATTAAGATGTGATTGTCTCCTTTTAAATAAATTTTTACAAAAAGAACACGATATATTAACCATACTTCTTCGAGAAGTAGTATCTGCCCAGCATTTATGGGAACAAAAATTTTCAGAATTATTTTTGAAAATTCTTTTAGGTCTATCAGAAACTTCACCACATCCATCACATTTAAATTCTACGAATGTTCTCAACTTCCCTTCGGTATCTCTCTTTTTAAAATCTCTAATAATTAAAGTGGGCATAATATAATACTTACACTTTTATCCACTTTTTACAAATATATTTATCCACATTTTTAATTGGGCGTTAGTGTAATGGTAGCACCGCAGATTTTGATTCTGTTAGTAGAGGTTCAAGTCCTCTACGCCCTACCACAATAACTTCAATTTCTCAAGTCAATATATTAAATAATATTATGATTACATTTTCAAAATTTTTCGAATTGTTTTTAGAAAATTACAATGAAGTTCGGATATACAATAGTGTGGTGCGTCTTCCCATGGATAAACCTTATGGCTTTTGGATGGATAAGCATGGTAATTTCGCAGTTGTTAAAGGTGGAATGGGAGCGCATGAAAAAATTGGTAATTTGATTTTGGATCAACTTGGTATAGATTCAGGAGGAAGTGTGTATGAAACATTATTTGAAAATGGTTGGGTTCGTGTCATGTTAGACAGGGGTAAAACATATTATGAGATTCAACATGGAAGAAGATTAACTCCTATTCAAAGACGTAATTTATCTTTTATTAACGAATTCTACGAATTAAAAGGAGTTGAAGAAGGTTAATATTTTTATGAGAACATTTCTAGAATCCTTTTATGATATCCAAGAGCTATCTCCGAATAGTAAGCTACAGGATATCTTGAATACTCACTATCTCAAAGTCTATCGTTCATCGGCTCGTCCCAATAAGAGTGATTATACTTCAGGTTCTCATGCAGGAACTAAACAACAAGCTCTAATTCGTGCCGATTATATGATCAATGATGAAGGGAAATACGACAAGTATTATCTTTATGAATTGACAATTCGAATTGATAAAGTGTATCCCAAGTTACTATCTGATGATGGAACAGATCATGGATATGATTATGTAAAAGATTTAGGTGATTATGATATTGCTTTCTATAAAAATACAGGAGAAGGTGATATCAGAAACGAAAATCTTTCCATTATCATCATCAATCCTGATAGCGTGGTTGAATCTAAAATGGTCGAAGAGATCGATGGAGAGTATTTAACAGCAATGCAGGACGAATTATATTAAATAATAATATGAATTTTCAAGTCCAAGAACTTTATGAATCTGTGTTGATCACGGAGATGAATCAAAAAGTTATTAATTATCTCGAACAACACACGGATGAATTACCTTTCGATCATATTTTCGGAGACAAAATGCGGGTAGCATTTCCTATTGGAACTGACATCACTGCGCAAAATATCATCGATGATCTACGTAGAATCAAAAATTTTGATAAGATCGATCTCAAAAAAGGAGAAGTCATCCGTAAACTCAAAATCGACCCAAAATATGGAAAGGGAGATTATCAAGAACAAAAAATTAATATAGGTAGAGCTATCTCAGCTTTGAAAATTGTAGAAGATAAAAAGAAAAAATATCTCGATTGGTTTGCTAGATATAAAGATAATCTCGAAGCAGCTTTTGAGAAACCTGAATATGTTGTAGTATTGTCTCGTTCTCCGATTGATGTTGTTCGTATGTCCGACCATCGTAATATATCTTCATGCCATTCCCAAGGTGGTTCATATTTCTATTGTGCCATTCAAGAAGCGATAACTGGTGGGGCAGTTGCATATGTAGTAAATTCTCAAGATTTTGACGAATTGACGGAGGAAGAATTTCAAAATGATGAAATTTTTGTCGATCCTGATCGTGGGGTGAGAGGAGCTGGTTATGGTTTAAGACCACTTTCCAGATTGAGGGTTCGTCGATTAGAGGATGATGAGGGTAATGAAGTGGCAATACCCGATACTAAAATATATGGTAATCAATCGATTCCAAACTTTTACAACTCACTTAAAAATTACCTCCAGAATAAACAATCTATAACTGCTGGTGATTTCACAGGGCAATACGAAAAAAGAGGCGGGACTTATTACGATGATCAAATCGAAGAATTGTTAAGTGATTACTTCAGCGATGAAGATAATAAATATTATCGCCAAGACTTCCCCCGTGTGAAGCATAATCGAGATGATGATAGAGGAGAAACCAGACACAATGCTTTGAGTATTGAAGATGATTTGAGAAATATTAAAGATCGATACGAGGGTCAAATGACTCATAGTAGTGCCGATTATTATATATTCGACGATGATGATAGAAGTTATTTCGATATGTCAGGTTATTCACAGTTAGATATTTCCAAATTTAATTTACCTGATGATATTGATATAGAAATTGAAGATGAATATTCTATTAGAAAATGGGTGGAAGGAAATTATGACGATAATTACGAATACTCAGCACTAATTCAGTATTTAAAAGATGCTTCCGAAATTCAAATTTATAGAATTGAAATGGATAATCAGTCTATCAAAATAACATTTAATGATCAGGAAACATCATCTGATCCAGATAATTTTGATTATTTTTGTCGAAATATGAAAAGATTTGATGATAAGATAGATGACATGCTTGATGATGAAGACGAATTGTTTGAAGTATTCCTCACTGCTGGATTTATAAAGCCAGCCGAAATTGATGATAAAAATTTCACTATGATCAAAAATTATATCGATTTAGAAGAGGAGCCATTTACTCATTTATCCATATCTGGTCATGATATTAGAAAATCATTCACTGTGAAGTTTCCAAACAGGATTTTCGTTATGCAAGGTGATTATAATGCTATTAGAGATATTAAAGGATATATTGGAGAATCTCATGTTAAACGTGTATTAAACGATATTATCATTAATTTAGCAAGAGAAACTTTCAAACCCGAATCAGACGAATACGATACCGCACAATTACAGTTTGATAAATTTTTCGAATCTTATACAAATCCTTTAGATGGTATAGATTATTCATTATCGTGTAACCCACATGATAATTACGGTAATTTAGAAATTAGTAATATGAGATTAAATTTCCCAAAAATGGATAACAGAAATTATCAATTCGTTGAATTTTTAGATGATATGTATCTACATATCATCAACACATTCAAAGTGTGGGTATTAAATATTTTAAAATTTACTAATAATTCTAGTTTCGAGGCATTAGCAAATCAATATAACTATAAACAATTATACAAACTATATAATAAATACCTATGAAAAAATTCCATAAATTATACCACCAACTCATGCGCGAGTATGTGGAAGACTTCGATCAGAAATGGGACAAAGCTGTTTCCGAATCGGAGGAGCTTCAGGTAGCTCTTGATTTGATGAAAAATATCAAAGCAAAATTAAAAGGTGAAATTTATATCGTCGGTGGTGTTCCTCGTGATTTGCTCATGGGTAACGCAATTGATGATGTGGATTTGGCTACCAATATTCCTGTAGAACAATTGGAGAAACATTTTGAATTGAGAAATATTTCCAAGAACGATTCTCAACCAGTCTATGCTATCCTATGGAAAGGATATGTTTATGATTTGGCAAAATTCAGAACTGATTCTGGTGATATTGGTAGACAAGCAAATGTCTCAACTGAGACTGATTCCTTCCAAGCTGATACAGAACGCAGAGATTTAACAATCAATTCTTTCGGGTTGGATGAGAATGGTAAGATCGTAGATTATCAAGGTGGTCTGGATGATTTGAAAAACAAAATCGTTCGTGCTGTAGGAGATGCCAAGAAGAGATTCATGGAAGATGCTACAAGGATTCTTCGCGTTTTCCGATTCGCTGCCAAGATGGATTTTGAAATTGAAGACGATACTAAAAAAGCAGCAATCGAATTGAAATATTTGCTTCAAGATCCGAAAGCTATTTCCAAAGAAAGTATCTCAAAAGAATTTTATAAGTCTGCCAAGACTGGTAGAACTCTTGCCAATTTCTTGAAAAAATTACAAGACACCAAAATTCTCCATGACATTCTTCCTGAATTTACAGAGATGGAAGGTTTCGATCACGATCCTCAACATCACCCTGAAGGAGATTCTCAAGTATTGGGACACATCTATGAGTGTCTCAACGCTTCTCCCTACAAAGATCCTATTATTAATCTTGCTGTATTATTCCATGACTTTGGAAAAGCTACGACTAGAGGGAAAAAAGATAATGGATTTAGTAGCTATCATGGTCACGAAGCTGCTGGTGTTCCCATTGTCGAAGGGATATTTGAGAGACTAAGATTCAATGAATTGTCTCAACAAGATAAAAAGAATATCTTAGCGGCAGTGGATAAACACATGCTCGTTCATAATCTAGACAAACTCAATATTAAAACACTGACTAGACTGATCCAAAATCCTGCATGGGAAACCATTAAAGCAGTTGGTTATTGCGATGAAGCATCGAGAGGCTCTGGTCTTTTCAATGAAAAAGAATTTTGGGATAAAGTTAAAAGAGCAGAAGAAAAAGTATCCAACATCGGTGGTTCGGAAGATGAAACAAGAAAACGTCTCAAGCAATATTTCAGTGGAAATAAATTGATGGAATGGTTTCCAGTTCTCATCAAAGACAAATCCAAGTTCAAAGATATTACAGCAGCACTACAAGAATATACTCTTGAAGAGTTGAATGCTGGTAGAGAACCAGATGATTCGGAAATGAAGACAATCGTTGCTGGTATTCTAAAGAAGAATCAATTTAATGAATGGTATAATTATTACCAGAAAAATTAATCTTTGTGCCATTTCTCCATCTTGGAGTAATATTCTGGATCTTCTTCCACATGTTGTTTAGCAATCGTTTTTGCTAACTTCTTTCCTAACTTTGTTTTCCTCTTAGAAGGATTGACATGCTCTTGCTCTACTTCTTCCCCTTTGGAAACCTCTGGTTTAGGGAGATCTTTTTTCTTAACTTTTTTGAAGTAGTCATTAAAGAAATCTTGGAATTTTTTCATATTATTAGTGTTCAGTGTTCTCGCTTAATTTTTTACGATATCCATATTCAGCAACAGATGGGTATCCACCTGTAACGTGTTTAACTTCTAATGGATCAACTCCTCTAAATTCCCACACCACTTTTTTCTCAAATGGTGTCATGTTGAATCCAGTATGCGCTCTCATTAGAATATCAACAATCTCATCATGTGACAATTCTGGATAGATTCTACTCTTCAATTCTTTAATTTCACCAGAAGAAGAATCTCTATAGGTGTCTCCATCATAATTAAATTTGGAAGAATCGGAAGCAACCCAAAAAAGATCAGTTGCTTTAAAACATTTTTTTAATTCTTGGATATATTCAGGGGTGATATCTTTTTCTCTACACCAGAAAGCGATGACTGAGACATTTTTTTTAAGTGTTTTACTTTCAATACTTTTCCAGATTCTTCCTGATTGACTTTTGATTCTCGTTTCTCCCATCGCTTGAGAACGTTGGTTCTGATTGTAGAAATCTAAATCAGACTTATTCATTTTGCCACACACTTTAACATCATAAGACTTCAACACATTTTTAGTATTATCAGGATATTGAAGTGCTTCTTTCAACCCATTGAAAATGAATAAGTGAGTTGCTCCAGTGTATAGGATAACATTTCCAATTTTAGAAAAAGCATAACCATCGGAATGAGCATAAACACCACCGTCAAATTTCAAAGAATCGGGATTGGATTTGTTCGATGGAATTGTGACATTTTCAAATAATACAACACCTCTGGTAGCTGCACGTTCTTCCAAAATTTTATTATAAAGTTCTCTGATGTTTAATTCGTCTCTCATGTCAACCAAATTTCTTCTGTTTGTTTAAATTTATCTATCAATAATTCCAAATTTTTAGATTGAAAATTACAATCAATCATGGTCTTTACAGTGTGCCTATTGTTGTTATTACAGAATGATAATTTGTAATTCAAATCAGCCATTTTAGGCTCGTGTTCAACGATCATCAGGAATGTATCATACATTCCTGATGGAAGGGGAATTGGATCGCCTGTAAAAATAACTTCCACTCCATCACTATTTGGAGCATTACTCATATATTCTTTAGGATAAATTACTATCATCGTGCTAATTTCATGTAAACAACCACTGTTTCAGCATTTCGGTCAATGTTGCCATCGTCGTCAAGAGAATAGGAAATACCATTGAACACTGGATAAGGCATTGTATCATCGTTTTTATCTTTGTCAATAACAAAACCATTTCGACTGTAGAGTCTGAATAATTTTTTTGGTATGATATTGCCATCACCATCTTGTTCCGCAAAACAATCCAAACGTCTAGCACCATTTTTAATAGCACTTTTTACTGCCGCATCTCCCGAAGATTCTATGCCAGAAAAAACCGAAACCAATTCATCACCCTTTTTGATGCAATATCCGCTGGTATTGTTTGGTCCGATAAAACATTTCATCTCTGCGTATTCTTCGGGATCATAAATGGTGATGTTATTTTTAATATCTTTAAACCATTCATGTTCTTTATGTTCGGGGTCAGCACGTTTAGTGTCCGATTCCATGTAAGCATTGATGATTTTATAAAATGATCTCCAATCAACTTTTTTAAATTTTTCAGAATCTTCAGGTGTTAGTTTTCTACTGATTTTTAATTGTTCAGGTGATAATTTCCCAAGATCTGAAAATGCTTCCCAAAAGAATTGATAAAATGACTTCATTCTATTATTTAATAAAATTTTCAACTATCTAGGTATTTGTCAATAACCATCGTAAGATAGTCGGCAAACCAACAAATAGATGATGCGTAAAATCCCCAAAGAGGGATTAGGAAAGGTGTGCCTGACCAGAACATCCCGAAGAAACATCCTACCCAAAATCCGAGACACATGCAGCACTTGAATAATTTTTCAAAGAATTTCATTTCAGTCAAACGATTTCGAATGGGATTTAGAATTGATCCGTATTTCAGGATCAGACAAGCACCAATTAATACAAAAGATTGAAACCAAAGACTCATCCTAGAATAAGTTTTTGGTCATCAATCGTTTTCACACCATCTGAAATCAGGAGTGCTTCTTCTTTTCTCACGATAATTTTGTTACCAAAATCATCTGTGATTTCTACCATACCGTCTGTAAGTTCTGTGACTACTGGGCAACTTTTCCCTTTGCAGCACAACTTAACACTATTATTATTCAGAATTTTAATCATAACAAAATTATTTATCCAAAGATTTGAGAAATCAATGATTTTCTCTCTTTCAAATTATAAACAAATACTTTCAATCCTTTATTTTTAGAATAATCAATCATGTGTTTAGTGCCTTTCGATCCCCCATCCCACACAGCTACAAGAGCATCTGCATAGTCACCCATTTCCTCATTCCTACGTGGTCCTGCCGATTTTCCAAATTTTTTCCAATTAGCAGGAAATTTTTTAATAGGGATATTGTTTTCTTTAGCCCATTGTTCTCCCATGGTGTCAACACCACAAGCTTTGCCTGAAACCACTTCAGTTATTTCAGATGACCATGGACATTCTTCCATCGCTGAAAGAATGTCCTGATATTTATTCACATCGCGTGAACCAGCTATAATACAGCGCATATTAATAGCCCCATGCTTTGAGAGTGTGTTCGAATGGATTACCGTCGATGTTTTTCACAAGCTGTAGCATTTCGTCAGCAATATCGCGAATTTCTTTTTGAGCATGTTCGCTGCGACGAAGCTTGATGAAGTTGGCAAAAGAACGCATGTTGAACATAACGTCTCCTTCAATTTGACTGTTGTAAGTCTTGAAGAAGCGAGCGGATTCTTTTGCGCGTTTGCGTCCAAGAACAGGCTCAAGGTCTTTTAGACAAGAATGATAGAGCTTATTACCTAATTCAGTATACCCTTCGAGAATTTGCTTCCACGTTTCATAACCACCAATAAATTCTTCAACATCTTTAGGTTGAGATAGAGACGCATTGATACCAATCCAGTCATCAGGAAGATAAAATTTATCTTCTTTTAGTTCTTTGTATCGAGCGGACTCAGCATTGATGGATGCAATACGATGTTTAAGCAAATGAATGTGACTAGCGATTTCAGTATCAACTAGGAAGTGAACCACCCCCTTTTCAAACGGTGTCTCATGACCATTGCTCCATAGCATGTCAATTAGTTTTGGGATTCGAGATTTCTTATCCTCTGTCAAATCGCGACTCGTAGATGTCCATGCACTGCAAGCGATAATTTCGTCGCTTCCATAATACCCTAGTAAGGTTACTTTATTTTTATTATTCATATTTTATTTTTTCTCAACAATAACTTTCATAAACATTGGATAATTCTTGATCCGTTGTTGTGCGATTTTTAAATTAGCACAAAAAACATCGATTACAATATTATTTTTACCTAATTTTTTAGAAGCAGATCTAGCTTTCACTGCACTTCCAGTGTCAATAGCAGTCGTAGTTAGACCCATTTGTGGTATTTTTACTTTACTACCATATGAAATAATTCTAGGATCAACTGCCACTGTTTTACCACAGATCGGTTTCTTCCCAGTAGAAGTTTGATAACCAACTTGACCACCATTGTTTGGCCAATAGTATGTAATTCTCGCCATATATTCTTCTGAATAGCAGAATGTGGTTAGTAATGATGCGATAATTATTTTCAACATGTTTCCAATTTAGCACATTTTTTTAATTTGTCAAGTACTAAATAATAATATGGGTGAATTAAATAAAAATGTTTTTCCAGATACCATTAAATTAGAAGATTTGGGCATCATTAAAGGAACGAGAAAATTTCGTCTGTTGGAGGATTTTCGTTGTTATTTTAAAGGTAAATTACTCACCATCCCCAAAGGGTTTATTACAGATGGAATTTCTGCTCCTAAATTTGCATGGCCTATTATCGGACCTTACGGACCTGCTTTCCCCGCTGCTTTGATTCACGATTGGTGTTTCTCTCCATTCAATAAAGAATATAATTGGAAAGAATCGAATTGGCTCTTTCTAGAATTGATGAAGGAAGCTGGTGTAGGTTTTACTATGAGATGGACTATCTATTCTGCTGTTGTGGCGGGATCATATCCCATATGGAGAAAAAGAATTGAAAGTTACGGTGATAAGTAATAATATGAATAGCGAAGAAATTAAAAAAATGCAGAAAAAAATCGGTGTTGTTGCTGATGGATTCTGGGGTCCGAAATCGCAAGATGCTTGTAAAAAATATTTGCGTTCATTGATGCCTAAAAACAATCCATGGCCAAAAAGCGATCAAGCATCTCTAAGAAAATTTTACGGAAATCCAGGAGATGAATCAAATCTTGTAACGGTCACTTTACCATATCCTATGTATTACGATGGCAAATTAGTCACCAAAACTCGCGTCAATAAAAAATGTGCTGATTCTTTATTGAGAATACTCACTAATATTAAAAATATAATCCCAAAATATCCTGATATTAAAAATGAAGCTGAAGATTATGGCGGCATTTATAATTTTCGTTTGAAGCGTGGTGGTTCTTCTTATTCCCTACATGCTTACGGTGCTGCCATCGATTTAGATGCTGATGAAAATACTTTTCGCGATAGTTGGCCGATGAAAGCGGATATGCCGCTGGAAATCATGGAAGAATTTGCAAAAGAAGGTTGGATATCTGCTGGTGCGTTTTGGGGATATGATGCTATGCACCACGAAGCAGTAAATAGATAAATTATAAAAAATACCCGCCAAAGTGTGCTTACAAGTAGAGGCATGGCGGGTCTGCTAAATTATTTATTTGGGTTTAATCTTTCCTTTAATTTTGCAAATGCGTTTCTTATCGCATTATCAATATTATCGGAATTTCCCGTGCATTCATCTTCAACATCTTGGATGATTTTTAAAATTCCTTCCAATTCTTCTTCTTGTTCGCCATAAACATGAGCAGTCACCATTGGAGGTGCTATTCCAATTATTTGTTTATTATAAGATAATTTAGTACCAGCTTCTTGGGGGACTTCTTGCTTCGGAACTCTTTGAGGTGGATTGAAACCACTTTGATATTCCAGAATCAAATCAGCATAGACTTGTTGTAAAAATTTATCCATGATATTATTTAATTTGATAACATAGATTTCCATGTTAAATAATGATATATGAAAAGATGGGGATATCGAAACGAGGAGGAGAAAGAGGAAAACAACTCAAATATACCGAATATCATCATAACATCTGCGAATGAAGAGCAAACCGTTGTTAATAGTGGTATTCGAGTCATTAATAATAAAATTTTGTTTTACGCTGATATTGATGAAGGGTCTGTTTTGGAATTGAACCGTGTTTTGCTTGAACTGGATTGTAAATTACAGAGCATTAAAAGCTTTGATGATAATTATGAACCTATTATCCATCTCCACCTTAATACCTTTGGAGGTGTTATTTTTGCAGCATTTTCTACTGTCGATACAATCCGTAGATTGAAATCCAAAGTCTATACGTATGTTGATGGTAATACCGCATCCGCAGGAACTCTGATTAGTCTGAGTGGTTCTAAAAGATATATGGGACAACATGCTCATTTCCTCATTCACCAATTAAGTTCTGGTGTCTATGGTAAGTTCTCGGAAATGGAGGATGAAATCGCCACATGTACCAAATTGATGAAAGTTCTGAAAGATTTTTATAAAAAACACACCAAAGTTCCAATGAAAAAATTGGATGAGCTTATGAAGCGAGATATTTGGTTGGATGCTCAAGAATGTCTTGATTATGGAATCATCGATGAAATTCTCTAAAAAAGGGGGTTGATTTTTTATCGGCTCGTGGCATATTTAGCGAAACGAACGATAAAAAAATAAAAGAAAAACGAGGGAAAGTAGAGGATAAGTAATAGACGATTATGAGCATTTTTGACGAGCAAGTTAGTAGAAAACCGAACAAATATCCATGGACAACACAATTTATTGAGGCTATGCATCAAGGATTTTGGACTGATAAGGAATTTAGTTTTAAAGCAGATTACCATCAATTCAAAACGATTTTGGATGATAAAGAACGAGAAATTATTGTCCGCACACTGTCGGCAATCGGACAGATTGAAGTAGCAGTGAAAACATTCTGGTCAAAGCTTGGGGAGAATCTTCCCCATCCATCTTTGTCTGATTTGGGATTTGTCATGGCAAATGTTGAAGTGATCCACAATAATGCCTATGAGCGTCTTTTGGATGAACTCAACATGGAAGATATTTTTGAAGAAAACCTTAAACTTGAGTGGATTCAGGGTCGTGTCAAATATCTTAAAAAGTATACGCATCGTTTTTATAAAGATTCCAAGAAACAATATCTTTATGCTTTGATTCTTTTCACTTTATTTGTCGAGAATGTTTCCCTGTTTAGCCAATTTTATGTGATCAATTGGTTTGCTAAAAATAAAAATGTTCTCAAAGACACTGATCAACAAGTCCGTTATACACGGAATGAAGAAGCAATTCATGCAATGGTCGGTATGAAAATTATCGATACAATTCGCGAAGAGCATCCAGAATTATTTGACAAAGAGCTAGAAGAGCGTATACTACACGAAGCAGAACAAGCTTTCATTGCTGAAAGTAAGATCATTGACTGGATGGTTAATGGTATTGAAGAAAAAGGTCTGTCAGCACCAATTTTGAAAGAATTTATCAAGAACAGAATAAATGAATCTTTGGTTGGAATTGGATTCCCTAAAGTATTTGAAATTGATACTGATCTTCTCGATGAGACATTTTGGTTCGATGAGCAAGTTCTCGCTCCAAACATGACAGACTTTTTCCACTCAAGACCTGTTGAATACGCTAAAAACACACAATCTTACGACGAAGACGATTTATTTTAATATATGACAAGAGAAAAATACTACTGGTTAAACGAGGATTCCATTAAATTCTTGGAACAAGGTTATCTCCGCGAGGGACAATCTCCATTTGAGAGAATTCAAGAAATTGCTAATACTGCACAAAAAATACTTGGTATTGACGGGTTCGCTGATAAATTTATTGATTACATGTCTCGTGGCTTTTATAGCCTTTCTACTCCTGTATGGATGAATTTTGGTAACGAAAGAGGCAATCCTATTTCTTGTTTCAATTCTCATATTGGTGATAGTGTTGAAGATTTCCTAATTAAACAAGCTGAAGTGGGAATGATGACTAAAGTTGGCGGTGGAACGTCTGGATATTTTGGAGACATTCGCCCAAGAGGATCTAAAATTTCTACTGGTGGTGTTGCAGAGGGTTCAATCCGATGCATGGAACTATTTGATAATGTGGCTAAGATCATTAGCCAAGGGAGCGCACGTAGAGGCAGTTTTGCGGCATACTTGCCGATTGACCATGGAGACTTCGATGAGTTGATGAAGATTCGCTCTGAGGGGCATTCTATTCAAGAGATGTCTATTGGTGTCACAATTCCAGAAGGATGGATGCAATCCATGGTTGATGGTGATAAAGAGAAAAGACGCAGATGGGCTTCAGTAATTAAGAAGCGTTCTGAGACTGGTTATCCTTATGTGTTCTTCACTGATAATGCCAATAATCAAGCTCCACAGGTTTACAAAGATAAAAAATATAAAATCAATGCAAGTAACCTTTGTTCAGAGATTTTTCTACCATCGACTAAAGACGAATCTTTTGTTTGTTGCCTTTCATCTTTGAATTTGCTGTGGTGGGATGAAATTGAAAAGACAGATGCTGTTGAAACAATGGTGATGTTTTTGGATGCCGTTATGACGGAATTCATTGAAAAAACAAAAGGCAATCGCTTGATGGAAGCTGCTCATAATTTCGCTAAGAATCATCGTGCATTGGGCATGGGTGTTTTGGGTTATCATAGCTATCTTCAATCTAAAATGATTGCATGGGAAAGTATGGACGCTCATTTTGAGAATATCGACATCTTCCACAAAATCCGCTTACGTGCTGATGAAGCAACGAAAGAACTCGCTACGATGTTTGGTGAGCCTGAAGTATTGAAAGGTTATGGTCGTCGTAATACAACGACTATCGCTATTGCTCCTACTACAAGCTCCAGCTTTATTCTTGGTCAAGTGAGTCCTAGTATTGAACCTCTTAACAGTAATTACTTCGTCAAGAATCTTGCCAAAGGTCAATTCACTTATCGCAATCCAAAACTCGAAGAATTATTGAAATCTAAAGGTAAAGATGATAAAGAAATTTGGAAGAGTATTTTGATTCATGGTGGTAGCGTTCAACATCTCGACTTCCTCACGGAACATGAAAAGGATGTTTTCAAAACATTTGCAGAACTTTCCCAGAAAGAAGTTGTAACCCATGCTGCTCAAAGACAACCACATATCGATCAAGGACAATCTCTCAATTTGATGATTCCTGCTGGCACAAAACCAAAAGAAATTAATGAGTTGATGATCTTCGCATGGGAGCAAGGAATCAAATCTTTGTATTACCAACGTTCATCAAATCCTTCACAGGAATTGTCTAGATCGATTATGACATGTAAATCTTGCGAGGGTTAATTAACCCTTGACAGGTGTTTTCTTCTCGTGTAATTGCGCATAGGACTGAGCAACAGTGTTATGCGCATTTATTTTATTTTTATGAGCATCTTTACGAACGTCTTCGTTTGATTCCATGAGTTTAAGAGGAATATTATTGAAATGGTGACTATGTGGATAAGTCACGATCAAATCATGAGTTGCTTTAGCATAGACTGGATAAAATTCTCCAGCGATGTTACATTCACCGATTACCAATTGTCTGTCTTGATCGATGGCAAATTTACCAAACACTACTGTATTTTCAGTTTGCTGCACTTCTAATGGCGCAGTAACGTGTTGAAGGTATGTTTCACCCTCTACTGCCAGTCCACCCCCTACAATTAAATTATTTTTAATTCCCATGGAAGATTCGACATACACTTGTCTATTTGTCCGAAGAATGATTGTCTTGAGGGATTGTATCTCGACATTGCTCTCTGATCCGATATTAATCCCATGAGAAGCATTCAAATTAATTTGTTTGAAACCACCTCGTAAAACAGTTCCTCCCATTTCAAAAGAACCAGTGGTTTTCATAGAAATACCACCAGAACCCACGATTCTATTGAAAGAATTTCCGACAATTACGTGATCCTTACCACAAGGAAAATTAGAAGAATTATCAACTTCTTCGACTAGAGGAACATAATCATGATTTTTATAAATCCCTTTATCGGATACTAACATTTCAAATGGTTGACTTCTACCCTTTTCATCAATACGAACTGATGGGAAATCATTGAAGACTGCTCCAATTGTTTCAAATTTATTTCTTTTGGTGATGAGATGTTCATCACCACCATCACCCATTTTTTCTTCAATCTTGGTTAATTGTTCCTGAGCATCTAAAAATTGTTTATCGATGTCCAATGCATCTTGATCTTTATCCCATTCACCATTTTCCGTTGCAGCAGATTTGGAAGCACCAAATTCTAAAACACCTGGAGCTTGAGATCCAGCACCACCAGCACTTTTTTCAATATTTTCAAGAGTAATTGATTCTTCTTTGGCTGATTTTCCACTTCTCTCAGTAACAGGAACATACGTAGCCACTTCATCAAATTTTGATGTTCTATAAGGTGTTTTAGTATATCCTTTGAATTTATTTTCAACTACAAATACCTTGGAACCGATGACAGGGTTATCATCACGACTTCCCGATGGTGAATTGGATACACCATTAGGCAATGATAAACCACCTCTTTTTATTTTAAATTTTGAATTGTTATCAGCAATAGGTTTAACCAAATCTTTCCACTCTTGGAATGCTTGAATTTCTGATTCATCTATAAATCCTTTGTAATTATAAACCGTGCCACCAACTCTTTCATTTTTTCCACCTACTACAAATTCACTGGAATCTCCTTTTATAGTATCAAATTTATCATTCAATACTAAAGTTTGTTTATTATTTGTCGCAAATTCAGAATTCGATACATTGTTCAGTAGAATATTACTACCTGATCTTTGAGAAATATGTAGAGATTCATTATCAGTTGTATTGTTGATAACAATCGCTCCACCTCTTTGGTTTAACACTGTGCGGTTTCTATATTTCTTTTTAGACATAATTAATTTTCAAAATCGGAAGGGTAGTAAGGGGAAATATTGGATTCGTTATCGGTTCTATTGATAAGTGTAAGGCTTCTATAATCTTGAATAACTCCGAAATAAACGGGGAAATTCAAATCACCCATATAATGGAAAACCCATACTTTAGAACCAACTTCAGGAACGCCCATTAGTCCTTTTGTTTTATTACTAAATTTTTGTGATTTGTAACCAAATGAATATGTATTACACTTCACAGAGAATGCATCAATTGGTTTATTGAAAGCGTCTCCCATGATAGTATCTTTGTTTTCATAGATAAATGCTGGTGAGAATGATCCTGTTTGTAATGTTGGGGGTTCTTCATCATTCACTCGAAACCCTTCTTCATAATTACAATCAGAAATAGTTGAAATACTATCTTCGTCATTTTGGTAATATCGAGCATTTCCCGATTCACCGATTATTGGATAACATGGTTCTGCCCATGGGATGGTATTGGCTATTTCTTTGAATATTGCAATGTCATTCCAATTATCAGTTGGATTATTAACACCTGCAATTTTAACATTAATCTCATCGTATTCTTCAAACCAATTATCAAAAGGTTGGTTGGATAATTCGGGAATGTAAATTTTTACTCTATTCAATTTCAAAGGGTCATCGTTCTTTACGACAATACCACTATAAAATGATTCATCAGTTCTTTTAGATTCTACACCAGAACCACTACCCCTATTAAACATATTATTATTTAAGAGAAAAGCACACGAATCAACCGTGTGCTTTCATATATAAATAAAGAATAAGAGTGCTTATTATTAATATCCTAGCAATCTCTTTCTACGAGTATCAGGAGTAGATACAGAGAATGTTTCAGAGAATGCTGATGTTGGAACAGTTGCAACAGAACTCAGGAATGGGAACACGGAATATGAACCATCAGTATTCACGATAGCCATTTGAGTATTGTGAAGCGATGCTGGAATATTGAACACTGAACCAAGAACATTCACTGTAACACTTGGATAAGCGGTGAGGGAGAATGCAGATGCAGTATTAACAGTGGAACCTACTGAAAATTGAACAGGATCGAATGCTAGACCCACATCAGTAGTGGATAGAGAAACTACGCCTACTTGTCTAGTGGCGACGACCACATTAGCACCAGATAGGAATGTAACACCTGTTGCAGAGAGTGTTGTGTTGGTAAGATTAGGACTACCAGTTTTTTCAGCGGACAGAAGGTTTTGTTGGAACGTAAAAATGCTCATGTTATTATTTAGCAAAATTGATCAAATTTTAGAAATTACGAAAAAGATATTATGGATACATATAAAAACGAGGAAACCCGATGCTCTTCGGTGCATCGGGTTTCATAAATTTGATTAGCGTGTCTGCTAAGAGTTAGACTTACAGGTAAGTGCTAACAGAACCAGGAGTAAACGCAGTACCAAGACCTTTGACAATGATCAGGTGATAATAAAGATTAGCACCGAAGATATTGTTTACGATACCATAACGGGTCATGAGTCCAACGCGAGGAGCGAAATCATTCGGTCCAATTGTGCGTTGCACCATAATCGGGATGTATGGGCAGTAAATAATACCTGTGTCATAGTATTCAGAACCTTTGTAACCCAACAGAGCATACTCAACACCGCCACTGGTTTGACCAGTGTAGGGAGTGCCATAAAGGTTAGTGTTCTGAACTTCAGTCCGAGTATCACGATAAACCGTCCAGCGGCTACCAACCGTACCAACTTTAGCAATACCTACACCAGCCGTGGAAACAGTTCCATTAACTTCAAAAACTTTGAAGTCAGGAAGCATTTCAAGGATGCTGCAAACACGAGGAGTTGCGATAACAAAGTTAGCAGCACCTCTACGGTTACGAGCAGCCATACGACCACTTTCGATAAGCAAACGTTGATAGAAGGTAAGGTTTCTTTCAGCAGTCCAACGACCATCCGCACTAACAGGACTCCAGATGGAGAAACCTGCGCCAGCACCAGCATTGAAAGCGGTTTGGATCATACGCATCACAACTTCACGGTCGATCTCAGCTTGGATCTCATACGACATTGCATTCGTAAGTTCTCCATCGATATCGATACCGTTCATGTTTTTGATGTCTTGTTCCAACTCTACACTCCAACGAGTTGCAAGTCTACGTGTTCCAGCTTCAACAGCAGTTTTGTCAAACTTGAGTTCGATTTGAGGGATTTTACCCGTCAATTCGTAGTTGCTCAAGAGTTCAGCAATACCACGGTCTTGATCTGCGAATGTCCAGTGTTCGGTGTTACCCGAAAGGAATGCAGCAGATGTGCCAGTGAAACGTGTGTCCAGAAGTTGATAACCAAGTTCGTCGGAGGTATTAGAACCAATGGTTCCAAGACCAGCACTACCAGTGTAAGCAGCTTTAAGCTGACTACCAAAGGAAGAACCAGTTCCGCCTTGAGAAGCGTATCCATCGATACCACCATCGCTCAGAGTATCACCTTGATAGGCATAACGGAGAGCGAAAGCAAGACCAACAGGTCCGCCCATAGGCTGAACGCCAACAATTTCGTTGGAAATCAATTCAGGGAAAGTGCGTCGAATCATAGGAATCAGAATCTTTGGCAAACGAGCATCACCTGAAGCATAGGAGTCGCTGTTAGCGATACCTGGAACTCCAGTTGGTTGCAAAGTTGCACCAAAAACGCCGTTACTACCAGCGTTATTCGATTCTTGAAAGCACCACTGTTCTTGGTTCTCAAGCAGCATAGCGGTAGTCTTGTAAACGTGTTCGTTCTGGATAGCAGGAATCGAGTTCGAGCTATAGTCCAGCACTTTACGCCATTTAGCGACTGCGCGTTGCATTTTTGAGCCATTTAAATCAGTTTGTGGGATATTCATATATATTTGACTTTCTATTCACATTTGTTCAGGAATTAATTCCTCATAGTGCGGGGTGGAAATTATCTTCTGAATTCCATCGTTTGAAGGACACTCAGATAAGGATTATTTTCCTCTACATCATTACTTACCTTTTCCGTGATAATTTTTTGATTTTTCACGAAATCTGGCTTATGTTTACGATTTTGTAGAGCTTCTTCCTTGATTACTTCAAGTTGTTTCTTCTCTTGTTTTTCAAAAAGACGCACTGTGTAATCGAAATTTTCTTTGATAAAGGTAAGAGACTTGTCACCAAGAGCTTTCTTAATGAAGTTCTTTTTAGATTCAGGATACTTGGAAGTCTTACCTTCGAGGAAGAGTTTAACTTGTGTGTTATTTTTCTCTTCAGTGATAACTTTGAGATTGCTCTTCAAAGAAGCGTTCTCATTACGAAGTTTATCCAATTCAGTTTTACCTTGTAGAATTGCATCGGAAACAGATTCTTTCATGACAGCAGAATCAATTGCAAACACTCTGCGAAGATTTTCCAGAACACTCATGGCAGTTTTATTCTTAACTGCTTGCTCAATATCTTTAGCAGGAATGGATTCACTCAAAAATTCTTCCAAATAAGCACTAACAGATTCAGTGAGTTGTTTTTTGAATCTGATCAGATCACTTTGTTGTTCTCTTTCGTATTTCTTAACAACTTTAACCAATTTGGCAGTCTTATCTCTATCGAAAGCTTCCATCAATTTTTTCATTTTGATGGTGCGATCTTTATCGAGAGATTCCATAACTGATCCCAATTTAGCAGCATACACTTCATCCTGTTCAACCAATGCAGCTTCAACTGCAAGATCTACTTTAGCTTCCAAAGCTTTTTGGATAGCATTAACGGATTCGTCGGAAAGACCGAGACTTTTTTGAACGTCTTCAGAGAAAAGATTCTGTTTGTTTTTCTTCATAATATTATTTAGAGATTTGATATAACTTTTTTATGTTTTAGAACAAAGGTTTTTCAATTTCTTGAGAAATTTTCTCTTGAATCTTTTTATTGATGGTATCTTTCAAATATTTATGAGCTTTAGCATGGTCTTCAGTCATGATAGCTTCGATAAATTTGATGATAGATGCTGACTCGTTGAGTTCTTTTTTAAGTGTTTTTTGGAGTCCTCCTTTTAATTTATTTTGTTTCGGAGGAGATAATTTTTTACCTTTATTTTCTTCACGCATACGCTTCAGATCAGCTTTTTTTACTTCGCTTGTTTCATCTTTTTTAAATTCAGCATCTTCTTCAGGTGGCTTATTCTTACGATTATAAGAACCTTTACCTTTTTCGGCTTTATGCTTCTGTGTAGAAGGTGCGAAAGCTTTACGATCCTTCACTTTAGGACCATCTAAAGTAACCTTTCCTTCTTTTTTCATATCTTTAAATGTTTTACCCATATTATTATTTAGATACTATTGATAAATTTTATGATTTGTTGACGAAGATACGAATCAACATCACGCCTTGGAAGGGTCTTAATCGTTTGTTCAAAATTTTCATAGACTTCTTCAAAAGAACCGTCTTGCTCAATAACGAATGTTTTACTTTCCAGAATACCATTAACAAATGCTTTTGGATAAGATGGATCAGCAACAGCATCGATAGCTACCAAGTGCATGTTCTGAACCAAATTATAATCACGATTTTCCATCAATTGTCCCAATGCACGAGTGGACATACCAACTTTAACGCCATCATTGATAAGCGCACGGAGGATCTGACCAGTAGGTGTTGACAATACTTTTGCTTTACCAACAAAATAATCATTAACTTCAGTCAATTCTGTGACCAAATGGCAAGCTCTTTCCAGATTAACATCAGCACTGGTGGGGTGATTCAACTCACCCATCGCTCTACCTGGAAGAACCATCTCGTTGATATATCTTTGAACTTCAGTTCTTGTATCATCAAGTTTATACATTCTTTTATTTTTATTCACGCTATTGCAACCAATGAATGGTCCTTTAACGTAAAGATTGGATGTGCTATTTCGATTGGATTGTTCTTCGATAACTTCAAAGTTATCAAACACATCAGGATTCTCTGCGATTAATTTAAGTTTCAACGCCATAATATTATTTATGTTTAATGTTTGTAAATTCTATCAATTTAATTCTTTTTCCGTAATAATAATAAAATCCATGCCATGCTTCTTCGCAAATTCTCTAGCAAACGACCATTTATCACAATTATTCTTCCATGTTACTTGCTCATAAAGCAGGTTAGATTTCTTTTTATTTTTAGTGGCTTTTGGTTCTTGGGTCTGTTTCCAAGGTTTAACCTCTATAAGATATTTTTTAATTTTATCACCTTCTTTTATTTTTACGTAAGCATCGATAAAATATTTACGATTTTTCTTTTGAACACTGTCAAAATAAGGAATAGCAACCTCTTCACTATTCCATTCCAGAACATTCGCATTATTATCAGCCCATCGAAATAATTTTAATTCTAAACCAGATCGATAAATTATATTATCCAATTTGCCAATATATTTGGAAGGATTTTTGGGAGCATAAAATCCTTGATAAAATTTACTATTACGTTTTGATAAGCCGAGACTGCCCATTACACTATATTAATAGGCTCTTCGACAATAACTTCTGGTTCTATTGTCGGTTTAGCAATTAGAGATAAAATCCCATCAATAATTTGAAATTCTCTTGTAGCAACTGCAATCGCTGTGACTCCTTCGCTATTTGATCTATTCTTAATTTCATTTAATGCGGCAGCACTATATTCGTGATTAACGAACAATGGCATCAATTGATCGTTGTCATATAGCTTTTGTAGAACTGCTGTCAATCTATCGTCAGGTAGACTCCAAAAAACTCGGTGTGAGTCATTAAGAGAATGTATAGCAGCATTGACAGCATTCAAGAATGTGGTTGCTGATGCTTCTATACTGGCGATGTCAATATCTATTTGTTGTTTTGTTGTTAAGTTCATATCTTAAAATCTTAGTGAGTTCCAATTTGATGGTGCGGCAGAAGTTCCTGTTACTTTATAGTATAGATAATCTATGTGAAGTTGAGAACGAGATGTGTAAGTAAATTTACCGTTCTGTATGCCAATTTCATTACTTGCTCCTAAAACATATAAGTCAGCCCTTCTAGCCCATGTGCTAACTACTGGATCGGTAGCAATATTATAACTAGCTTGAAATAGAATTACATTCTCTCTAACAATTATAATTGTTAGAACAGGTAATGCAGCAGAGCGGTCAAGCTTATAAGTTATATTCACCCATTTATCCAGTAGGTCGATAAAATTAACGCCTGTGTCTAAGAAATCAACATTTGCTGATGTAGTTGTAAATGTGTATGGAGATGCAGTAGCGGCTTTATTAACTCCAAGAACTAAATTAGTTGCGTGTAAGTAGGGGTTAAAAATTAACCCTCCACGTAGAGATTGATCCGCGCCACCTGTCCCCCCTTTCGGTATTATTCCAATCTTGAAGTATCCTTGTGTCCTGAAATCATTACTACCTACAAATACTCGACAAGTAAATTCATCTATTCTATTTGTTAAATTATACGGTATTGTTGTTCTGTTTATACCAATATAAAAAGATTGGCTGCTTGCTGTTGGTCCTCTGACAAGAAAAATACCACGGTGAGTGTGAGCATCATTTCCATTGAAAGCAGTAACTCCTGCATTAGTAGTAGTCCACACATCGCCAAACACCGCTGGAGACACAGCAAATGTCGTACCACCAGAAGCTGCGGCTAATGTTAGATCAGCATTATATTGATCATCAAAATCTAAAAATTGCTCCCATGTGGTTTGAAGAAATGTGGTGTCATCTGTTATTCTTTCATTTCTGCTAGTGTATCTGGCATCAGCTAATCCTTTTGTAATTATATCAGATGAAGCGACTGCTAATTGATTTGGTAATCTATTAGCAGTGCCATTACCAACAATATTATTAGAGAATGTCTTCACACCAGCGAGTGTTTGGTCGCCAGTCGTGTATACTAAATTGTTGGCAAATACACTACCACTAGCACTGATATTTCCTGATACAGTAAATCTTTCGTTAGGGGTAGAGGTATGTACTCCAACATTAGGAAAAGTTGAATTGACACCACCTACATGCAGTACTTCTATGTTTTGATCGATGTCGTAAAAGGATGCAATATCACCTGTTCCGTTATTACCTACCCACATAGCTGGCCCACCACCTACATGAACAACACTCAACGCGCTAGTTACAGAGAATATAGTGTTGCTAAAAGTAGTTGTTCCTAAAGCAGTTAGATTACCTTGAATCGTAACGTTGTTGTTAAATGTTGTAGAACCTGTTACAGTTCCACCTGATAGTGGAAAAAACTTAGAATTTGTAAAATCTATAGTAGCGTAGGAAGCACTATTAGATTGATATATAACACTTGTGTTATAAGCATCATCCCAGTTAGCACTATTAGATCTTACTAAAGTATTAACATAAGTATCATCACTACCGCCTGAAAATATTGTTAATAGATCTACTCCAGCGGACAAATACTGACCAGTTACATTCAAATCACCATTCATTGTACCGCCATCTTGGTATTGAGTGGCGTTTGTCCCCCCACCAGAAGCATAAACAGCTACATATTTTCTTAAATCAGTTTTATAATTTTCAAATTTATCGTGAATTTTTTTATTCCAATCCTTTTCGATGGAGTCCCAATCTTTAACAATTGGCTTCCCTTTTTTGGATTCTAAAATATATTCAACTGGCTTTTCATTTTTGATTTTACGGATCTCAGAAAGCAATCCATTTCTACTTTCTTGAATAAGATCTTGAAAATATTTTCTCGCTTCATCTGTAATATCTAGAGTTTCTTCCTTTACTAAGGATAATTTTTCATCAAAATATTGCGTGATTTCTTGTTCTGTTTCTGAGATTTTATTATCAAATTTCTCAGAAATCTCTAAAATTCTCTTATCAACATTTCCTACGCGAGAAAGAGCTTTCTGAACGCCTTTGTTTAGTGAATTATTAAGTTCAATATTGGCATCACGAATTGCATCCAATTCCCTATTAACACCTTCAATTAAAGAAACATCAGCTTTTTCATTCAATTTATTGTTGAGATTTTTATCAATTTCTGATACTTTTTCAACAATTTCTTCAGCAATATCTTTTAATTCTTTATCGACTTTTGGGTTGATATTACTTTCATATAATTCTCTGACCAATTTTTTGACAGACTTATCAATCAGCTTGGAAGAATTTTGAAAATTCCCTCTGAGAGATTCATTTAGATTATCAGCAATGTCTTGAATTTTAAGATCAATGCTTTCACGAATCTCATCAAATTTATAATCATTATCTGAAATTAATTCATTTTTAATTTTTCCAGAAATGATGGTAAATTCGCCTACAAGATTTTCTCTTGCCGATTCCAAATATTCCTTGAGAGCTTTTTCTTTTTTCCTACCCTCATTCTTAATATCTTGAATCTTTCTCGCTTTATTATGTTCTAAAATTTCAAGAGATTTCTTTATAGCATTTCTCTTTACTCTTTTTATTTCTTCGAGAATTTCTTGTTTTTTATCTTCTACAATTTCAGAATTATCGAAAGTTTCTTCGATGATCTCTCTGATCTCCAAATCTTTATCGTCATCATTCTCGATATTTGATTCAAAGATTTCAACTGGTTCGCTTTCCGAATTAAAATAAATTTCTTGTTTTCCTTTCAGAAGTAAGAAAGGATATTGTACTTTTTCGTCTCCTTCTTCTACAAGAATAGATACAATTGGATTCCCGTTTTCTTCGGAAATCTTCTCAGCCACATATTTATTTTCGTTTATCTGCACCTCAAAAACACCGAAAAAGACTTCTTGAAAATCTTTAACTTGAAGGATGTTTAGAGGAGAGTTAGACGAGGTAATTTTCACCTCTTCGCTAAACAGTCTCATCTTTTATATTTAGTCAAATGGTTATTATGTCAATGAATTTTTATATTCTTCGAAGGTAATTGCGAAATATTCCAAATAATCGTTATGATTAAATATGTGTATCGAATTTGATATTTTTTTGATAGTATGGTAGCCGATTATTTTTAATTTACACAGCATTGGCGATGTCAATTTTGTTCTTTGGATGAAATCACTTTCCGATGTAAAATATAATACATCTTTATTATTTATAATAATTTTAAATGGTTTCGATTTTGGTTCTACATATGTCTTTGGTTTGTATTCTTTGAGTTTTTTCCCTTTCCTTGGATGAACATAACCATCGCCATATATTTCATCTGCTGTTTTCCCCTTTCTCGGGTCTTCCCATTCAGAGTTGCTAATCCGTTCTTTCATGGATTTTCCTGTTTGACGGGCAGATATTTCAGGACATTTTTTACCCCTCCTGTAATGACCAGTGTTACTTAAATTTGCATCGTCACCACCGTCTAATATATTCGTCAAATATCCACTACAATCTATCAACTTACCACATTTCTTTATTATCTGTTTTTCTATTTGATATGCTCTATATTCTGGGATATTCTTATAAATTACTATCCTTTTAAATTCTTTGTTTGGAAAAGTTTCCACTAATTCCGTATGTAATTTATTCCTTTTTATATGTTGGACTCTTGCATTTGTGCCTATGCCAACATAGAAAGGTTTTTTAGTTATTGGATTGATATCTAAATATACATTAATTAACATATATTTATTTAGTCCAAAGTTAAGGTAATTTAGAAATATTACATGACTAAGAAGGATAGGGGATCGAAATCTCCGTATCCACCTTCGATTAAGAATTGTTCCAATTCTTTTTTCTCTGCAACACCTTCTGACAAAATGGAATCACCATTGATAGAACCACCACCAGGTAAATTCACACCATTAATTTTAGTGAGAATTCTACCCCACATAACTTTGCATAAAGCAGTGGAGTATTCCAATACCCACTTTTCTTTCACCAAATCTTTGAGCGGTTTTTCCACATAACATTCCAACAAACCATAGAATGTGGTATTTTTTGGTTGTGGTAACAAACGTAAATATTGTGTTCTAGGGTCGAAATGAATATCTCTTCTCGTGGCAAACATTTTTTCTCTGGTATCGATCCAATCTTTGACAGTATGCCAAGAAAGAATATCGAAACCATAATTCCCAAGAGAATATGCGTGGTAAGATTGTTGCGCCATGGTTTGTTCCACGGAGAACAATGTGTTCACACCAGTCGTAGAACCTTCTTCAAATGATATGACATCAACGACTTTTCGATAATCCATGATATCATAATCGAACATATTGTTGTAGGTGCGAACATCTTCTTTCGGTTCACATTGAACAGTGAAAGGTTTTTGATAAGATTGTTGGAACAACGAACTCAAAGAAGGATTGAATCCGACAAATAAGTCATAGGTAGCTTTATCAATAATTTGCATTTGTGTAATACCATCGGATGGAACTACAGCACTCAAAGACGACGAAGAAGCAAAATAAGAATTCGGTATGGTTGACAAAGAAATATACAACGCATCGGTAATCTTCACTTCATAATCAGGATTAGGTCCGAGTTTCTTATCATTTAATTTTTCCGATGGAGTATATCCAGAATTTGCCACAGTGAAAAGAGTGTCCAGTCTGATCCCTTTACCACTTTCATATAATCCACTATTAAAAATTATATATTCTTTGGAATATCCAGCGTATTTCGTATAAAAATCCGTTGCCATCGAAATTGCTTCATAAAGTTGGTCATAATGCAACTCGACATTGATCATTGGATGTCCTAGTAATCTCAAGATTCTTTCTCCCAAACGTTGATAACACTCGATCTTTGAATTGAGATTAGTGGACATGAAAGCTGAAATTGGTTCTACTTGACAAAGGCTCATAGAATTATTTAATACGCTAAATAATAATATGTCATTTGAATCCAATAATGGTTCTGTTTATTATCAACTTTCTTGCGGCGTCCCTACTGTTTCAGGGTGGAATGCCAATACTAATAATGGTTCCAAATATTATTACCTTTCTTCCAACGATTTCATACTTTGGGGGCAAAGCACCGTTTTCACTCATCCATCGGCTAATAATGGCAGTCAATATTATTTTTATGTGTGTGACAAATCGACTGACACTGGGTGGTCTGCTTTATCCAATAACGGAACTAAATTCTATTATAACTCAGCATTCAATCGTGTAAGCTTTTGCGGATAAATAATATCATGGATTTATGGATTTTCTTAATGCAAAACGCGCAAACTATTTCAATTGTCATTGGATTGGTAAGCACCTTCTTGGTTTTTTTCAAAAAAATTAAAAAATTTATTATTAAAAAATATGAACAACATAAAATTTATAATAAATCCAAACATGAAATACCAGAAATTTTACAAGAAATTAAATCGGGAATTGGTAATTTAGACACTCGAATGAAGAATGTTGAATATGAAATCTCCCCTAATGGTGGTGGTTCAATGAAAGATTCTCTGAAAATTATCAAAGCAGAAATAGAAGCAATGTTTTGGTTGAATCCGAAACCATCTTTTCGCACTACTTCCAAAGCAATGAACATTCAAGTTAATGAAGCATATTGTCATTTGTGCGCAACATCATCGGAAGAATTACTTCGTTTGAATTGGAAAAATTTCATAGAAGATGAAAGTCAATTGGACGATTACATGCGTAGATGGGAAGAATCTACTGATGCCTTTTCGCAATTTTCTGGTAAATTAAAATTCAAAAATTCTCGTGGAGAATCTATGGGCGAATGGCTAGTGAAAGTTCGTCCTCTTGGATCAATAGAAGAAGGAAAAGATTATTTGTGGAACGGGTCAATTTATCCGTTCGATCAAAAATCAAAAGAGTGTGCTAGGAATTTTAATATTCCTCTGAATTAAACTGGAGGTGCTTCCTCTACTGGTGGTGCTTCCTCTGCTGGAGGTGATGCTTCTCCACCGCCCAAATCAGCTTCTTCGCCACCTCCTATAGCGGCTCCTCCACCTCCGAAGTCTGGAGGCATACCACCTCCGCCTCCACCACCGCCACCTAAGTCGCCGCCTTCTCCTCCCGCAGCACCTTCAGCTTGTTGTGCTGCAAGTTCTTTCCAGTTAGGTCCGTTGGCTTTAATTTGCTCAATTTCGTATAGGAACTCTGCTTCATTTCTCAGGAAATGGCGATTAGCAAGAATGTCTGAATCTTTCCAGTCCAAATATTTTTTCATGGCAAAGGTTTTGGAGACAAATTCGCTGTTTGTAATACTGGTAAAGGTGTTAATTTTTAGTTCCAATTTTTGACTTTCTCTCATGTCATAGAAATTCGTCGGAACATTAAATTCCACTTGAATATTATCTTCGAAAAGATCGTATTCTTCGAACATTTCTTTGAATTTGAGATGAGTGACAAATGCTCTTTTGATACCTTGAGCAAATCTTTGTTGTTGACGGATGATCATCTTCGCGAATTTGAGTTCTTCACGAAGCATTTCTGTTCCGTCATTATAACCCGTTTCATTGTTAAGACGAGAAGTTGGAGTCTTCAGAGAACGATAAAGTTTCTTAATGAACCAATCCAGTGGCTCCATGTTACCATCTGATTGTTGACCACCAAATGTTTCAACAGTTGTTGCTTCCTGTCCTTGTCTCTTAGCAAACCAGAAAGAATCTAGAGTAGATTGCGGTGCATATTTTTTAACAATATCACTTTGATCCAAATCGAAAGTCTTGGTAGACCAATATTGGGATTGCAATTTTCTCAGATATGCTTCAGCTTGAGGAACTGGCAATCTACCAACATCAACATTGAAAAGGAAACGAAGAGGGGCATGAACCATTCTATGGATAACCACAGAATCTTCGATCATCGAAAGCTGTCTATAAGCTCTACGGCAATTCTCAATGAAAGGAATAATAAAATCTTTTGTTTCATTATATTGTCCGCTATTCACATAAAGAACTTGGTTCTTTTCAAATGGAATATATTCATAGCGTTCGACTTTTTTATTATCGATGCTAGAAAAAATAGGCTTTTTATAAATGAATGCTTTGACCAACATCGTCTGGATGTTGTCATAAACGGGATCAAATTGATCAGCAGGAAGATTTTTAATAGCAACAACACCTTGTTTGATATAATCATCTTTCAGAATCAATTCAAAAAAGAGTTCACCTTCAACAAGAAATTGTCGGAAATAATGCCATCCATTGTCATCCAAGTCCAACATGGAACAGAATTTAGAAAATTCTTTTTGTAATTCTTCTTTTTTATCTGATTCTAAATCAGCGTTACGGAAATTAAGAGTTACGATTTCTCCATCTTCATCGACGTTAATGGTTTCGTCACAAATCTCGTCCAAAGCATCTGCCACTTCAGAGTAAGCAGCAATCATACGGTAGTCTCTAAGACGACCTGGTTTTTCTTCTGATGCTTGGGAATACATCAAATCCGTAAAGGATTTGTCTTGGTAAATTGCTGAAAACGCTGTGTTATTCCAGTCGTTATTAAGAGCTACGGAGTTCTTAGCAATCGCTTCAGGTCTACGTAACCCGATTTTTTGGAAATATTTATATTTCGTATTCTTTGCTTCATCAGGAGTTTGTTGAATAAAATTCCCACGATTCTTCAAATAGGATTGCATATTCCTATCAAAAGTAGAGCCTTTTCCATCGCTACCTTGATACTGTTTATTTGAAGATGGTGTTGTTGAACTGCCGATACCCGCCATACTTATTATTTAGGGGGATTTGTCAATTATTCAATGAGAACTTATCCATCCTGCATCATTAGCTGTGATAAATACAGCATTTCCATTGAAATTATTAAAATAATCAGAACTCAAAGAAATTGTCGCAATATTATCATTCACAACCTCGATCACATTCTCTGGTAACTGGTAAGCAGAAATGGTTGGGAACTTGGCAGTATCAATCTCCTTATAAATTAATTCGGGAATATTTCTGTTTGCCGACAGATACCAAGTGTTATTGTAACCAAATCTCTTTCCATAGAATTGGAAATTTCTTTCGTTCAACTCAGTTACAATCAAAGAATCTCCTTGATGAATACCATTGATGAAATAATTGGTGAATTCGGGATATGCACTGATTGATATACTGTCTGTTTGAACACCCTCTGCACTGATAGCATCGAAGAGATTGTAATCACAAAATCTAGTGCTGACAGGGAGGGCATGGAAGTCTGCATTCACGACATAGATCGGTGATTGAGTCTGGTTATAATCCTTGAACAACCAACCTTTGATCGTGAATGATGTGGATGCAGAAATTCTCCATTTTGTATCAGGTGATAAATCTTTGGGATTTTCATAGGAAATATCTCCTGACCATTGAATTTCTGAACGAATCTCATCGATAAATGGTAAATTAAATTTCTCAGGAATTTTCCAAGAAACGATAATATATGGATTACAATTTACGACGAAATTCTGGATGATCTGATCTAGATCTTCTTTAAAATAACAAATGATGTTCACATCCAGAGTGAGATTTACTGGAATTGGTGTTGGAATTTTAGCAAGTCTATTGCTAGAATCCAACTGTTTTCTATACAGAAATTGATCTTTATTTGAAATCCTAGAAGGATCACGAGCTAAACTTGTCTGCTCAATCGTTACTACTGGCAGTGTCAGTGTCTTAGCTCTATCAGAAAGATCATGAAGGACACGGTGTTTAGGTCCGTTTACATACCGAACTTCAATTTTCTCCTTCGATTGTCTGGTTTTCGCATCGTAACGATACACGAAAGCATCGTCAAATGCTGCAACGAACATATTGAGGAGTTGGGAATTTTCGAAAAAGTAATTATAGTCCTTCACTCATAATACTTAATCAACATCAATGTATTTAGCTTTAATCACATTATCGGCAATATCAGATAAAAGTTCAGATGCATAGATTTGGGGGTCGTCTGATTGACAAATAATCTCTCCACTGAAACAATTATATTCTTTGAAAAAATCTATTACTTTATCAAAAACGATATTGCGAATTTCTTCGGAATCTTCATATTCCACGATAGTATCTGTATATAGGTTGTATTGTTTTCTCATATTATTAAAAATTTCCAAATCCAATTGCTCTTTCTTGTTGCTTCAAAGGTGAGTCGAATTCTTCAACATTGAAGACATCACACAGAGCAATTTCATCATCAAAAATATGACTGATACCGCAATGTTCTCCCAAACGATTGGCATCTTTTGCTGAAAGTTTACCGAAATGGTGAGAGATGTGGAGTCTTCCTTTTCTCAATAAAGCTGAATCAATTGCTTTGATATCAGCATTCATCGTGGCAACCACTTTGATTTTCAGTGAGTCCTTGAGGAAACCATCAGTCAAGTTCAACAAATTTGTTGTTGCTGAATTTCTATCACCACAAAGAATTTGTTCTGCGTCTTCCACGATCAAAGTGCATCCTTGATTCTGCAACATGAAAGAAACGAAGCTTGGTTCTGAGATAATACTAACCATCGAAGGTGGAACATAGATAACATCATTCTCACATTTCGTAATCATGTTCTTAATGAAGTTCGTCTTACCACATCCAGGAGGTCCGTAAAATACCATGAGATTATTTGATTTATCGTCAAAGAATTTCATGATCTTTTCATATGGAAATTCATCTCCATAATACAAAGGATACTCACCGTCTTTAATTTCAATATTATTGAAAGTGGTCTTTTGTTTATACAAACCTTGAGCATTCTGAGCGATCATGTAAAAGTTCTTCTCCGAATCGGGAACGAAAAGAACGTTCATATCAATTAACTCCACCAACAATTGTTCGATAGCATTTTTATTTTTAAGAAGAGGGCAAAATGATATGGAAACAACACCGCTTTCCAAGCCAACAAATTCTACATCTTCATCATCCTCTTTATCAATTTTGTTTTCAGGTAAACCGAAATTACAACGAACCATCAAATATAAAAATTCGTTGAAATAATATCCAGCTTTGAAATCATTGATTTTATATTGATGGGTGACATCAAATTTCCATTTTCTGAAAAGATCATGGATATCATTAAGTCTTCGAGCATCTACTAGATAATCATCGAGAATAATAGTGTTCAGAGAAATATTTCCGAACTTCTGTTCAAATTCTTGAGGATAGTCAGAAGGATTCTTAAATTCACCAACTGAATTCACCCAATAGGTTCTCTCCAGTGCTTTTTTGATTGTTTCTTTTAATTTGCTCATATCAGTTAAATCTGTCTAGGAAGAACTTGGGAAGCTTCTTCTTGTTTCTATTAATAGCATCAAAAATGCTCCCGTCAAGTATATATGTTTCACACCAGTCATCATGGGCGCGAACACTACGACCACAAGCCTGAAGCAGAGTCTTGAGCATAGCATTACCATACCAATCCTTATCAATTTTCATCAGCTTCTCTACTCGAACATCCTTTGTCGGTAGCCATGGTGCTTTCAGAATGATTTGGAAGCGAGACAAATCACCTTTCAAATCCACGCCATATGTCATTGAAGGAGATACCAAAATGGTCGGTTCACTGGACGATTCATGGATTTCCAAAAGCTGTTCATTATTCACTCCTGCTTCTCTACAAAGCAAACGATCTGATTTTATATTTTCTCGAATATAATCTGCCAAATATTGAGTGTGCGTGTGGATGATACCTTTTTCATCTTTATGATGTTCCATAATACCTTTGATCTGTTTCACCAAAGTTGGAAGCATGGATTTTAGATTTTGGAAATTTAATTTCTGTTTCGCCATGATGTGAATCGGTGACTTCTCTGGATTGAAGTCTGTTCCAATATGGATATATTCATGATCTTTAATACCAAGAGCTTTACAATAAGCATCAGGATCAATAATCGTCGCAGAAAGAATGACTACCTTTTCAGCATAATCAAACAAATATTTTGAAAGAACATCAACTTTCAAAGGAATAAATCGAATGGCATTTTCCAATCGTTCTACGATGTAGTCGCTATCATAGAAAGTATCAACCAACAATTGCAAGGAATTTTGAAGATTGGTGAGTTTGGTGTATTCCTGTTTCTTTTTATTGAAAGTGATGATATCCTTTTTATTACTATTCTCACCAAACCAACTTTTGTATTCTTCTACGGAATTTGTTACACTGTCTGCAACCTTGCTAATCCATGCCAACACCTTGGTTTTGTTATTATCATCATTAGGGAATGGCGTGACGAGTGTTTGAGTCTTCATGAGAAATGGGATATCCACTTCACATGTAAATTGACCAACTAACTGCTCTTCCAATTCCGAACCCTCATCACATACAATGATTTGTCTTTTCTTGAGATGGTTGGGGAGAGAGAAAAACATACTGTAATTCAAAGCAGAAAACTTTGATGTTAGCATGTTATTGCGAGAATTGTAATATGGGCAACGATTAGCTTTCCAACACTCATTCTTCTGATTGGCAACGTAAATACATGGTGCAACATCAACTGATAATGTATCATCCACATCACACTGGTAGTTACTCTTACCTTTCAGAACTCCCGTATCATCGAAAGTATTCTGGTATTGGTCTTGGAGTGATTTGGTAATCGTCAAAGAATAGCAACCAAATGAATCGATGTCTTTCATCAATTCTGCACCATTTTCAGCAAATACGCTATAATTCTTTACGAGCCGTTCAAATTCAACGGGAACATCTTTAGATACATTCCCAAGGGTTTTAGCTAAGTGTGTCTTACCTACCCCCGTGTCTGCATGGACGATTATGAATTTTTTACCATTCTCAAATGCTTTTTCAATGGCATTGAGAGCTTTCGCTTGTTTATCACGAGGGTTAAATCCCTCTGGGAAGTTTAATATTAAGTTACGCATTTTTTAAGATTTCAATTTCACATCAAAATACATTTGATATGGAAATCCTACCACGTAATTTTAAGATGTCAAGACGTAAAGATAATTATCGAAAAATTTGGAAGCATCTGACTTGTTGATTGCTTTCATCTTCCAATAAACTTCTTCAGTTCTTGGACAGAATGCGCTCAGAGCATAATCAAAAATAAATCCATTTTCGATTTTTTTAATATCATAAGGATAAGAGATTTCCCATTCTTTGGTTTCATTATCTTCCTCAATTTTAAATCTTACAAAATTTTGTTTTGTGTTAAACATTTGTATTTTACCCCCTTTGATTGTTCGGGAATTCAAAACAAATTTCACATCACGGAAAATTAATTTTTTTAAATGTTCTTCGATTCTGTTCATGGATAAGGGTCGAGATTGAGTTCGTTGTCCATGTATCGCAATTTCTCGTTTGGACTCATGGGGAATATATTTTCATTGAAAAACTTCCAAAAGTTATCATCTGCTGGGATTTTTTGGACGAGGTAGCACATGTCCATTGAGACATTTCTAAAGTCCTGCATGAAGATATCCCAAGTGACAACCAGATCATGTCTACGCTCATCAACTTTTTTGGGGTCGAAAGAACCTGAAAAGTTCAAAGTTGTCTTACCATTATAAGAATTGAGAATCTCCATACTGTTCGTACACAACATCTGACGAATATAAGGTCGTCCTGGTGAGCGTTCAGGTCGCCTACGAACAATTAATAAATCGCAAATATTACTTTTCAGCAATCTTTGCAATTCACTTCGTCTTAATTTTTTCAGCATTTACTTCACAAACGCCAAACATGCGCTGTTCATTCAAGAACAAACCGTTCTTCACTTTACCGTGACCTGTTACTTCCAAATTGGTGATTGGAATACCCATATTATTGGGGAACACTACGATATCACCGACTTCAGTGTATCGCACGTTTGGTCCTTTGAGGATGACTTTACCTTTTCTCCAAGCATTATGAACTTGAGCAACAGGAATTGCAATTCCTCCACGTAGGATATAGTCACCTGTTTCTTCTCCTGTGACCAAATCACAATATTCAAGAAGCATCACATCGTCAAAAAGTTTGGATAGACTATAATCATCCAAACCAAAATCACTTGGTAGTGCTTTATCACTAAGGTCAATGTGGGATTTTTGAGGGGCTAAAACATCAATAGATACTTTCGACATGAATATATTTATTCATATTACTTTATATGTCAAATATAATTTTTCCTTCTGATAAAGATTTAACAGAAATTGGTGTTTTACCTCTTTCAATAAAAAGATCTCTCATATTTATGAATTTTTGAAATTCTTCATAATCTGGTTTGATTTCAAAAATACCACCACAATTGAGAGATTTCAATTGTTGCTCTGCAATAGCGGGAAGTTTTGATTCATCACCTATACAAGATAAATGATAATTTATAGCTCCAAAATTATAAACAAAATGTATATTTTCTTCATCTTTGATCGCTATTTTTTTATCATTCGATATTTTACCATAAAAAACAGAATCGCCTCCCGAATTTTTTGAAAAATGTTGATAACCTTTAATATCAAAATACAAATCTGGTGTATAAGCTATCGCGTTCGGAGCATTCACGCCTTCTTCAAATTTTCCACCATACACAATATATGATCTGATATTTCTATACATTTGTATATGAGGATTTTCTTGAAATTTCCTAACGTGATATGATATTTGTTCAGGAAAAAATATATCATCGTCATCCAATGGCATGATCAAATCATAATCTTTACCCATGACTGCACCGATATTTTTTTTAACATCTAATATCAATTTCTTATTGATGTTTAGGATGAATACCCTCTCATGATCAAATTTGATATTAACATTTGGATCATCATTTATTATCACCAAATCTGAATTTTCATGTGTTTGTGATAAAAATGATGCTACCATTCTTCCCAAAAAAGGAAGTCTGCCATAAGTTGGAGTGACTACTAATACTTTCATAAATTTTTTCTTTTAGATATATATTTGATATTTTTTCTTTTCAATTTGGGAATTACATTTTCAAAGAATCGAAATGTTTCTTCGTCGGTATCGAATATCTGTGAGTATCTATTTACTGTCTCGTTAGCATATTTCAACAGATCTTTATCATAGAAACTTAAGTAACGAGTGACCATGTATGGTGAAAATTCTTCCAACAATTCATTGGTCATCTCACTTTTCTTATCGAAAAGAATATGATTTATGGTGTTAAACATAAGCGATTATTGATGATGTTTAGATACTCCTCACTGATCTCACTACCTAAAAAGTTTCTATTATTTTTAATAGCCATTTTAGCAGTAGTCCCACTTCCCATAAATGGATCGTATACCAAATCGCCTTCATTTGACCAGCTTAAAATATGATCTTCTGCTAATTTTTCAGGAAAGATTGCTGGATGTTTGTATGCAATTTTATCATCAGAACCATAACCACCTCCTTGGGTATACTTCCAAATATTACGTCGAATACCAAATTCAGGAGCGATCTTACTTTCATATTTCTCACCCATAGTCCCATCTGCTTTTCTACGCTGGCGAGTCTTACCCCAACGCTCTCTCCATTTATTTGGTCTGTCGCAAATAGGATTGAATGTTTTGACTTTATCTTTAGATAAAACAAACATATATTCAAATGCAGGGTAATATCTATTTTTCACTGGCGAGACTCCGCTCTTTTCATAAATGATGACATCATGTAATTTGAAACCAATTTCTTTGAAGTAAAGAGCTTGTCGAAAACTCGTTCCAGATTTATCACCATCTTTAGTCTGATCACCAACTACCCAAACAACAACTCCACCTTTTTTAGTGACTTTAAAAAGTCCTTTGGCTACATTTTCAAAATCAAATGAATAACCATTATAAGTTCTCAAATCATCATATGGAGGACTGGTAACAGTTAAATCGATAGATTCTTCTGGCATCCTATTCATAGTATCCAGACAATTTTCATTATATATTTTATTAATTTCAAACATCAACTTTAAACATTTTATCGTGGTAAATATCAATCGCTTCTCTACCATTCGGGAACCACTTGGAAGGGAAATAAGATATCTTATTTCCAATCAAAGCTGCCCACCAAGAAAAAGTAGAGTTGCTCCCCACTACGATATCACACTTCGACATATATGCAAGCTCTTTAATATCAGATTCTGATTTCATTATAATAAATTCTTTACCTTTAAATTCTTCTAAAACAATTTCAGGTGAATCTGTGAATACAATAATTTTATTCCCCTTCACATCTTCAGGTGTGAAAGTATCGAATAATTTATTAAAGTATTCAGTTTTACATACATAATGTATAGGAGCATGAACGATATAATCACCTCTTCTTATATGAAATGCAACGTTCAGATTGTCTCCATATCTGGGAAGACTATCAACTTCTGGTAAGTTCAATAAAGAAATAAATTCATCTTTATATTCTTCAAAGTATTTCAAAGATTGGAAATATCCGCTCAATGATACAGACCCCTCATGGAACGGTAATTCATCATAATTAAATCTTTTTTCACGGATACCAATCACATCTCTAGTGAGACGATTACCATATTCAAAATTCTTGAAGATCGTATCTTTATACACCAAAGGATTAGTTCCTTGACCAGCAAACCAATTATAAGGGTTGATGATCAATTTCTTACCATGTTTCTTAGCATAAGCATAACCAGCAGCTATTTGAAATAACTGATTACCCACGCCACCAATAACATTTACATAACAATTAGACATATTTAAAATCGTAATAATGATTTCTATTTCTTTCAACATCGATATCATCTACGTGATGAGAATATCCTATATGTTTAACATATCCATCCATTAATGTCACAAATTTATGATTAAATTTGTTTTTTAAAAAGTGTCCTATTTTAGTTTCACCGCCAATTTTATAATAATTACCTAATTTATCATAATCTGATTTTCTAATCAAAGAAGGATTGAATGTGAACCCCGAATAAATACCTTCCCACATAGGGAGTAGTTCTTTAAATTCTACACCATCATATTCTTCAATTTCATTTAATGTGGGGTGATTATGATCATTTCGATCTCTAATCCAACATTGGAAAATATTTGAATCGCTTTCCAATAACTTTAAACTTTTATTTAAATATCCAGATTTGAAAAATAACCAATCATCTTCACAATGGAAGATGTATTCAGTATCAACATGTGAATACATTTTATCAATACTTTTTATCTGACCAATTCTTTCGTCATTTGTTATCAATTCTACAAATTGATATTTTTCTCTAATGTTTGAATGGCATTGACTATCAGTAGAATCATCAATTATAATGAATTTTTCGATATCGTAATCACATGTCTGTAAAAAAGATGATAAAGTTTGATCTAATAAATCAAATCTCCCGCAAGATGTCATACAAAATGTTATTTTTTTCATTTTTTTTTATTTTTTTCTTAGAATCAATCTAATAGATTTGTAAACATTTGACCATCCTTCGTGAGTTGGGTTAATATCTTCGGACATTTTAATCACATCAAAATATTTTTTAAATTTATTAAGCAATTTGACATCATCTATTACAAGATGATCATCAGAAGACACTGTTCTCAAATCATAATAAATCCAGAATTCACCATTATCATTTAATGAATTAAAAATTTTATCAACAAAATTGTAATCAGGATCATTGAAATGATCTATCACATTCAAACAAATAATAAAATCGAATTTATCATCGATATTTGAATATAAAATATTATCACTCAATATTTTATATTTATTCAAAAATTCATATCGTTGAATTTTTGATAATTTGTTTAAAAGTGGATCTAGTAATACCAATCTTCCAGAAAGATCAATATCATTGTATTCACTGATTGGACATCCACCACACCCAATTTCTAAAATATTCCCCGATGATATTTTTTCAAATGGGAAAAATTCTTTATAAAATTTTTCATGGTGAAAGGGCATTTTATGACCATTAATCCAATAATTTAATTCATGATTTTGTAAATATTCGTCACTGTAATTCATATTTTTCGTTTTGTTCTTTTAATCTCGTGTCTATGATATCTCCAACTTCAAAAGCATTGAAATATCGCCAATTTCTAGCATCATCTGGATGCCAGTTATTGACATCACCTCTAGGCATTTTAACCTTTTGCCAAAATTCTTTAGATTGTGTCGGGTAATGATTGATAATCATATCATAATCATTTTCAGCATTTGTCAAGTTTATATTAGAAGAACTAGAAACTTTATGAATTTCTAAATTTTTATTATTAAACTTTTTAGTGTTAAGTATATATTTCAAACTTGCAGCGTTTTGCTCAACCCATTCACCGTTTGGTAACGGGGCATATATAGTTTGATTTTCATCCATTCTCTTAACACATGAAGAAACGATAGATTTTGGATGATCAACGTTGCCATTTGAATTAAAATTAAACCAATTATTATACACAACTTCATAATTATAATATCGATTTAATGTGTCACTTAATAATAGATTATTCGGGGAATATACAAATTCATCTAAATCGTTGATCATAAACCATTCCGATTCACCGATCACTGGTGTTAAAAATTTATTATAAGCTATACTCTGTCTGTTTGGAATTTTGGGAATATCATTTTTAAAAATAGTTATTTTTCCTTCTTCTTGGAATGGTTGTATGATTTCTTGATAATCATCGTCGCTATTATCATCTATCATGTAAATATGCTCAACCCCTCTATTGAGATAATGGGTGACCCATTCTCTCATATTAAGAGATTCATTTTTAAATATGCAACCTAAAGTTAATTTATATTTCATGACCTGTTCCCTCAAATCTTGGATATTCTGACATATTTTTATCTTTATGAATTATTTTTTTTTCGACTTCCAATGACCATTTTTCAGGATATGCATACCCCGAATCTAAGACTGTAATTTCATCTATAGGAATACTTGAAAAGTATTTATTCAAATGGGATTCATCATGCCAAACGGCAACGATATTATTTCGTAAATCGATATCAATATTTTTATTTAGATTATCAATTAAATTGCAAATATTTAATGATTTACCACCCCATAAACAACCTTGTATGTATGGTCTATCGGTTTTAAAAGGTAGATAAGCAGTGGATTTCGAATTCTTCTCAGTAGTCCAAAAAGAATTATCAAAAATATTAGCAGGATGGGATACGCCAAAAATAGATGTATTTGGCATTTCATCTATTTTCGAATTTATTATTAAATCACAATCCATATAAATGATATAATCATATTGTGACAATTTTTCAATTTGAGAATTGAAAAATTTAAATCTCTGTAAAGTTATAAATGGCCAAGATTGATGCCCTATTTTATTAAAAATTATGTTATTTTTTTCACTATGGAAAATATTTTCATCCGAAAATGTGAAGATATCCTTTTCGTAATTAGTTAAAAAATATTCATCAATCGATTTGATCAAATCACATAAAAGTGATTTGTAATTATTAGTCGCTATTGTTAGTATTGCAATTTTCATATCAAATAATCCAACTTTTAGTATATTGTTCCAACTCCTCCCGCTTAGTATTACCACAAACAAAATCAGAATGTCTCCGATTATTATCGTAATACGGATGCTTTTCTCTTACAGTATTCTCGTGTGGTAAATGCCATGCGATTGCATTTTTATCTTCAACTCTATCGATAAAACACCCCATTTTATTAAATCTAGCTAAAATCTCATCGTCTTCATAACCCCATCCTTTAAAATTTGGATTATAACCATTGCAACGAATAAATGTTTCTTTGCTGAACATCACCATACCACCTTTGCTATGTGGATGCGCTACTAGGAAATTATCATCCTGATCATAAGGGATCGGCTTCAATGATTGAGACTTTTCCAATAGATCAACCAAGGATTGATTTTCCGCAAATTTTTCAAACATTGGTTGCTTCAAATGGATAAACATTCCATTATAAGGGTAAATGATTCTACCCTTACCGTACTTTTCGAATTTATATTTAGCTTCATGTAAAAATACTGGATCGACAATCACATCCGTATCACCAGCAATCAGATAATCCACATCCAAAATTTTGGACATCTCATTGAATGCCTTGGTTCTCCAATAGACATCATGGTTTACCATGAACAGACCTTTACAGTCATATTGCTTACAAAGTCTCTTGAAGTCCTTATCCAATTCCTTGTCGTCATTTAGAATGGCGATCTGGAGATTTTCTGAGTTCTCTCGATAAAATTTCACAACCATTTCCAGATTGCGAAAGCGGTCATCCACATCCCTACGGAAATGGATCATCAAGCCAATGTTATTAAGGTCTGTTTTCACTTCAATTATTTTTCTTATTTTTCAAAAAAGTCAATACTTCTTTTTCATCTGTATCAGAAACACCGTCTCTTCCAAATGGATAAATACCGAATTTTTCCTTGAAGTATTCCATGGAACTCCGAATATTACTCCCCCATTTCTGCATGGATTCTGGAGTCTTGATGGATGAATTTTCCTCTGAACACGCTTGCTCTTCAATGTAATTCGAAGAATTTGCCAGATCAGTCCACCACCAATAAGGAGTGGAATATCCTTTCAGGGCAAGCTCATAGCTATGGGAAACATGATCAAAAGCATTTCGGAATTGCTCATCAATCAGACCGACATCTTCTAGACACTTGCGGGAATAGTAACAGAACGCTCCCACACAATGCTGGTTGAAAGCTAAGGAGAAATCTCCATAATCCACCACCAATCGGGGGGATGGCTTGCCTTTGGAGATACCGTTCTTATTGGCTGGTCCGTGATAGCCGAACATCAGGTGTTGGATTCCGCTTTTCTTTGAAGCATTGATATATGCTCGAAAGATATTGGGGTCTTTGATGAGCATATCATCTTCAATTAGAAAGATGTGATCACATCCCTTATCTAAAAGATGTTGCAATGCTTGATTCTTTGAAATAGCAACGCCAGTATTGTCTGTATGCTGTATTAGATCCACAGTATTTGAATAAATTGTAGGAGTGACGGCATAAGGATTACCGTCATTCACTACAACATATTCATCAATATGGTTAGAGCATAGCTCCAAAGATTTCCAACATTTCCAGAAAAAATCTTCTCTATCTTTGGTTATAACACCAACACCAATTTTCCCGCTCATATCAAAAATTATTAGATACTAATTCTCGGATTTCACTCAATGTCCAGTCTTTAATAAGCTCTCCATTCTTGAAAACATTCACGAATGCGCAATTTTTCACATCATCCCAAGTCGCTTGATCTTTCATAGTGAAACCATTTTCAGTTTCATACACAGCGATCAAACCTTTGGCAGATTTTTTAAGTCCATCATCAGTTTTAGGATCTTTGAAGATTTCAATACCTTTGCGTTCACCGTTCACTAGAACTTCACCATAAGTAGATTTGACTGCAAATCCGTGAGTATCTCTAGTGATAATAGCATCAGGATTTATAGCACCTTGATAGGTAAAGCTGCCAATACCAAAGACAATGTTAGTCGATGCAAAGCCTTTATCAGCGAGACGTTGGCAGATTTGCTCTGCGCGCTCAAGAGTAATGCTATCACCATAGATTGCTCCAATGTGAGAGTCGAGCATCTTATAGCCAGTCGAAGAGACTGTGCCACCAAAGATCTCCCAGAGGCAAACAATCAGGCCCTTACGCTCAAGTTCCGATGGCAATGTAACGCCACCGCTATAACTACGAGCATGTTCAAGGGCCGTCCATTCTTCATCAGTATAGCCAGTAACAATCTTCACTGGATCACCACTGTCAGGACGAATGACAACCTTGCCATCACGAGCCATGATCAAATCTTTAAGCTGAGCACAAATGCCGCCATCAGGATTGACTACGTTCCAGAAGTCCCAGGTATCAGAGACGATACTGACAATGCCATTTGGATAAAGTTCGGTGATGAGACGTTTAAAAGTTCCGACTTCATCTTCAAGTCCACCCATGCACATCACACTGTGTTCCGTAGCTGAGACGCTACCACCAACGAGTTCTTTATCAGAATTTGCGTTGTAATACTCTTCAAGGTAGTCAATGGCAGGAACAGTGTCAGTTCCAGTAAATGCCAGCAAGTGACCAGCACCACTCATAACAGCGGCATCGAATCCAAAGTGTCCACGGAAACTGAAGTCATGACCTTGCCATGGCACGAAATCAATCATTTCGGGACTGGTTTTTTTGCACCACTCATTGAGAATTTTACGATACATAACTGCCGTAGTAGAACTTGTGCATGGACCCCAAAGATTGGAACTGATGATAGTTTCGATTGCATTCGTCAACCAGAAAAAATTATCGTTAGTATTCCACATGACAAGCATGGGAACTCTCAAATTAACAGCAGAACCTTCTGGCAATGCCCAAATTTCCAATGGGAGATGTCCAAGAGCATGAAGATCACGGATATGTTGCTCGCCAATACCATTCGGTCCGAGATAATTTTTCAGACGACGATTGTAATCAGCAACTACTTCTTCAACATCTTTTTGGAAGAATTCTTCATTCCATTCCTTAATAAGATGTTCTTTGATAAACGCTTGAAGTCCGAAGAAAATAACTTTATCAAGTCCTTTCACGCGACTACCACGAGCGGTCATATTGCTATAAACAAGCAAGCTATTTTCTGGATATTGACGACGATGATCACATTTGTATCCATCGAAGCTGAGATGCGGTTTCTTTTTCATATTTATTTTGTATTTTTGTTTATTTTTTCTAAGAGTATTTCTAAAGTTTCTAGAGCTTGTCCTAAACCCGCTCTATCACAAAGTAAAAGATTATAGTAAATCTTACCATCGTTTCCAATTTTGTCTAGTAAATTTTTGTTAAGTCCTTCAATTTTAATAAGGTTGTCTTCAAAAAATTGTTCAATTTTTTCAAATCTTTCTTTCTCCGAAGCAGTGAAAACAATTAATTTGAAATTATTTTCATTACATCTTTTCAAGATATTGATAACTTCTGAGGTATCATAATCGTCTTTATAAGGGCAAACTGTGTCATCAAAGTCTACTGCAATAATTAAAGAGTTATGCTCTTTCCATTGTTGGAATAATCTCTCTGCACAATTTTCAGATTTCGTAAAAGGATGATTATATCTCATCAGTATTTGATTTTATAAGTTGTCAAATCAGCGAATTTTAAGATATCTGACCAATTTTGCTTACTATTGGTCGTGAAAACGAAGTCAAATTTACGTGAAACATTTTCAACCCCTTCTTGGCAATCACTGTGCGTAGTGAACAATCCCAAAGAACCACATTTTTTCTCTCTCAATTTTTCAGCAAGACCTAAGAATGTCCCACCTTTACAATTGATATCATCGATTATCAATGTCGGTGCGCCCTCAACAAGTCCTTCACCAACGTAAAATTCTTTCAAAGAACCATCTTTAACGTCTCGAATTTTTTCACATCGAACGAGATGATAATGATGAGTTCTATCTTGATTGGATAGATATTCAATGATTTTCTGAACTCTTTTACCAGCACCAGCATCAGGACATACGATATTAACATCCTTACCATTCGACATTTGCAAAACGCTTTGCAACATGAATTCACGTTCATCTAAAATATGAACATTGTTGATCAATGCTGGTGTGACATCACTATGCGGACACAGAATAGATACCTTATCGAATCCACAAGAGTTGATCATATCTGCGAAGATTTTCAAAGTAAAGGCTTCTCCTGTATTGCAGATTCTATCTTGTCTTGCCGCTGGGAAATAGGGTATAAACAATTCAATATTTTTAATTCCCATACGACGAACAGCATCATTGGCTATTACGATATCGATCAAATCGGACACCGAATTGATACGATGCGTGATCACCATATTACCATTATATAATGGTGATTCGATTTTAAAATTTGGTTCTCCTGCTGGAAAAAGTCCTTTGGAAAAATTAACTTTAAAAATTCCATTAAAATAATCCGCAAAAGGATCAAAATTTTGATCCAGATTGAGAACATAAAGCTCCTCACTTTCGTTTTTCCAAGTAATGTGATTTTGTTGTTTCGTCATGTTGCGATTGTAATCTAGTTTTTAAATTTTGAAATTCTTGATCTGATTCGTCAGATTCTTGAATTGGTTATCTTTTTCCATCCATTGACTCTGTTCTCTCAGCATTTCTTCCATCATGTCTAGATTTTTAGGATCAAGGACACTTTCTTGTGTTTCAATCAATTCGCCTTTTTGGTCGATAAATTCTCCTACCCAAGCAATTCGATCATCGAGATTCGGGATATTTTCAATGGGGATAATTGCTGGCATATCGTCAGCAATGAAGAATGGTGTGTTCTCCAGATGATCAGAATATTGCTCATAAAGACCTGAAAAGATGTCGTCAATCTCCTTGATATAATTCAAATTAGTATCGCGTAATCCATCTTCCACGACTTTGATGGTGGGATCGTATTTAATCCAAAAAATAATATCAAGGTTCTTTAGAGAACGTCGAACAATATCTACAGTAATTCCGAGAACATCTTCCGACACCAAATCTTTTTCCGTGGCATGAAGCGTGTATGCCAAATTATCCAAAGGACAACGATCATACACGACATATTTCTCATCCTTATTAACTTCTAGGGTCTGTGTCATCCAATCCAAGATAAGCAATTGTGTCTCTGCCGTGGTATTGGAAGAATGTTTCAAATCTTTTTCTTTGATAATATCTCTGTATGTTTTCAACGGTGTTTTATACATCTGCCATTTCTGTAAAAATGACTTGATTAATGTGCTTTTCCCGACATTACCGCTACCACTAAACGCAATTTTCATATTAATTAATTTACCACCATATTCTCAGAAATCAAGTGATTTTTGTTAAATAATAATACATATGTCAGTTAAAAAGACACCTCCTCGTAAGAGGAAAGAGCGGGATGTGACAGAGGAATTTACCGAACACATCAAAAAGGGGTTTGATCTATCAAATTTATATTTGAAAAATAATTATCCAATGACTGATAACCAACAGAAATTTTATTATATGTCGCAAAGTCCGAGGAATAATATGGTTTTTGTCAACGGACCAGCAGGGAGTGCAAAGACTCACTTAGCTGTATTTTCAGCACTAGAACTTCTAAGGAGTGGACATGTTGATAAAATCATCTACATTCGTTCCGTGGTAGAGAGTTCTTCACGTTCGATTGGATTTCTAAAAGGGGATGAGAATGAGAAGTTCTTACCTTATATTATGCCAATGTTGGATAAATTAAATGAAATTTTATCTAAAGCAGATATTACTCATTTGATGGATAACGAATACATTAAAGCAATACCAGTGAACTTTGTAAGGGGTCTTACCTTCCATCGCTGTGCTGTCATTATTGACGAAGCACAAAACATGACAAGGGGAGAGCTAACCACCATCCTCACACGTTTTGGTAAACATTCTCGATACTTCGTGTTGGGTGATGCTGCTCAAGCAGATATCAAGGATTCAGGATTTATTTCCGTATATGAATCTTTTGATACCGATTTCTCAAGAAAAAATGAGATCCAATGTGTCGAATTCGACACGAGTGATATCGTGAGATCGCAAATACTCAAGCATATCACCGCAGTACTCAAGGTGTAATTACTTCGCCCCCCAAGAAGTTCCGTTAAACCACGAAAGACCTTTTGGATTTTCCAAAGTTGGTTGTGGTTTTTCTTCTTTGATTGGTTGCTCGACAGCTTTCGGCGTTTCTTCTTCACCGTTTACGATCTTAAAATTCTCATCCTCTTTCACCACGATTTCTATGTTCATGGTGATATTTATAGGCTTCAATTATTTGTCAAGGATTTCTTTGTTGAGAAGTTTGTTCTCCCTCTGGTCTAGCTGTTTCATCCCAATATTGATCCTGATTATTTAGTTTCATGAATACGTCCGTTCTAGGTTTGATAACCCATTCAAAGATATCTTTATCTTTATCAAAAAGAATAATTGCTTGAGGATATCTATATTTTTTACCAGCAACAGATTCACCTTCTGGTGTAACACCTTTTTGAGCCACTTTAACCAGATAGTGCTGCCCCTTTGGGGTATTTTTTCCAGTTTTAATTTTTTCATTAGGAATTGGCACTATACCTTGTTCATCCATCCAATCCAAAATTCTTTCTTCTATAGTTTGATAGGCTTGACCCACTCTTTGTATAATACCTCTACCTGCTGATCTTATATTAGCAAGTTTAGAGCTAGTATCAGGCGCGACAACTTTACCAAATTCTTTACCTAATTGATAAGCTGATTTAGCAAATCTACCGATTTTAGAATTGGCGACTTTTGCTTTAGTTTTTTTAAAAGAATCCCAAAGTCCTTCTTCCAATAATTCTCTTTGTGATAACTTATACATCGACTGATAATTGTTTGTCTGCTACATTATTTAATGCCACATCAATTAGGGCATCCAATTCATTTTTAATAAAGTCTTTCCCGATCAAAACCTTGTGATCATTTGTGGATCGATTACTAATAGAAAAGGGGATACTTTTAAATTTTTTACCCCCTATGACGCAATCGAAAAGACACACAGGTCTTTCAACAGTATTTCCTTCTCCGATATTAATTATAATTGTATCTTCTGTGGGTTTTTCTAATCTCATGGAATTGGTGGTTGTGAATCTTACTATCTTCTCGCCTGTTTTCTTATCCTTGCCAAATTCAACATCTTCTCCATGTAATACATTGTAAGCACCGTTACCAGTATCCAATTTAGCGGAAATAGTCCCGACACCATCAACAATGATATCTTCTACTAGACCGAAGATATTTTTTTCCACAAAGAATTGTTTGAAACTTGTCATTCATTTATAAAATTATTAATAATCACGGGACTGATCGAAACCAGTATTCGCAAAATCAGCTTTAGCATCAAGACGATGCCAAACATCGGAAACATAAGTCGAAGAAATAGTAATCGCTGAAACCATCCAATCTTCAAATTCACAATCGTTTCTCATTTCATACAAACGATTAGCATATTCAGCGAGTTTTTTCAACTCAGATACAAGAACCTCATTGACTTCATGTTTTTCCACAGGACTAATTGGATCAAATTCCATAACCATCCCATGTGCTTCAGGCTCATCGTCGTCACCGAAGTCATCACCCTCACTATCAAATCCACCCTCACCGAAATCTGGATCATCGTCCATCATTCCATAATCATCATCATCACCCATGTCATCACCAAAGTCATCATCCATCTCGTCATCGAATCTTTCGTTCATAACTCCACCACGGAAAGATTCCCAAATCACTTTATTTTCTTCTCCTTTGAATTTCATAATATTATTTAGTCAATCGCGTTTAAATTCTGTGCTTCTTCTTTATCATTCTGAATTGCGTTGATAATTGGTAGAATTTCTTCTTCATAAAATTCTTTACCAGTCTTTCCAGTCTGTTGTAGTAATTTTTGAGCCTCGTCATCATCCTGCAAAGCAACTTCAAGTTCTTTCAGATTTGATTTATCTGCTTCTGACACGTTAGTAGTTGTTGCGTATAACAATGCCATCACAACATGCTTAATGTAATTAATTTCTGCTATGGAAGTCAGAGGAACAGGATTAGCTTCTTCCGCTGGTGGTGCTTCAGGTGCTGGTTGCCCCTCTTGAGGAGGTGCTTGTTCCATACCAGCATTAGGATCTTGCTCGTCTTGTTCAAGAAGACGACTATATTTTTCAATTAATTGTAATGTTTTTGATTTCATATTAATAAGTTCTTCCAACTGCGGATTGTTTTACTGCTTGTAATCCTTTTTTAATTCTCACGGAACCTTTTCTGTAAGCATCAACAGCTTGTCCAGCAAGATTTTGTCTTTCTTTAACTGCTGATTTTGCTTTTTGTGCGGAAGTGCCAAACAATTTACCTGCAAGACCTTTCAAGCCACTGGAAGCTTTACCTGCCAAACCTTCAACTTCTTTATCGACTTCATACGTACCTGTTCCAGCATCAATAGATTCGTCTTCTTCAGCGTATTTTTTCTTTTTGAGACGTTTTTTCTTTTCATGCAAGAGCATTTTAGCTTTGAAAGCATCTTCCCTTTTCTGCTCATTAGCTGGATCATATTGCTCCAGAATTTCTAAAAATTTGCTTTTTTTAGCTTTGGAAGAATCATCCATTTTACGCTTAGTAGCTGGATCATGTTCTTCGATAATTTTCAAAAATTTATTCATAGCATTATTTAATCAAAATAGTCATCTTATTGACAACTTCTTGGAAATATTGCTCATTGAGAAAAGTCAGACCCTCTTTCTCCAAATATTTAGATATTTTTCGGAATGATGGTGTTTTTCTATTTTGAAATGCTGATTCAAATTCTGAGATAACTTCAGCATTCCAAATTTTCAAAAGATATTCTAATTTTTCAAAGTCGAAATTCTTCTCGATGATATTGATTTTGAAAATTCTACGAACTTTTTTCAAAAGCTGATTGCGGAATTTATCCTTTGTCAGTGTATTGGAGAAAAATACAAAATCTTGTCGTGTATATTTCAAAAATTCGGTGAATGTCTTGATGAATTCATGAGTATACAATTTCTGGTTATTTCTTTTAGAGAAATCAAAAGTTGTAGTCAATCCTAGACTTTCCAGAAGAGTTGCGAAATTTTCATTTGTTTCTTTGAAAACCTCATCAATATCGATGATTTTCTTATTTTGAAAATAAATTCTACTCACAACCCAAGAGTAACAGGGTCACGTTCGATGTCAACATAATTTTTGGGAATGACACCTAAGCGGACATTTAGAATGCCATTGTAGTATTTTTGATCCATCAATGCATTGCATTTAATTTGCCAAATCAATTCTCCGTAGGTCATATGGAATTTTGATTGACAGACTTCTATCACTTCTCTGGAAAAATGCTCAATACCGTATTTCTCAATGTCTGCAAGCAATTCCTTGGACGATCCCCAATACTTTTCAACATCGTTGTCCACATAAGAAATTCTATTGCGTGTCTTACCTTTCAATGGTTTCCTTTTTACTTTCTTGAGCAATTTCTTTTGCCCAATGTAGTATTTTTTCTTGGAATCTGGATGATTATTGCGAATGAGGTAAACAAATCCTACAACACCTTCCGTATCGGTTGGGAAATTTTTCCATGAGCTTTGGGGTTGACTTTCTGATTTTTGCATTTATATTTAATTATAATTGATTCTGATTTATTATATTTATTGTACATTAATCTTAATCAATAGATAATGATAAGAAGATTGATTTTAATTAATTTTTTTTCTTTTGTTTCTTTCTTTAGTTATCTTTAATCATAGTTAATATCTAATCTATATCTAATAATAAGATAATTAATTATAATAATAGAATAGCCATTGACAAATGAATATGGTGTGTATAATTAATGGGAGGGGGGTGGGAATAGATGTACAATATAATAAGGAAATTTAGTTAAATTTAATCGCCAGAAAATTGAAAAACATCCGTTTGACATCCAAAAAATTTGTGCTACATTCCAAACATGGAACTGAATTACATCAAAAATATTGACGCAATGACTGGATTGAAGGAATTGCCCGACAAATCGATCCATTGTTGTCTCACATCACCTCCTTACTACAACCTTCGTCAATACACAGATGATGAAAATGAATTTGGATTGGCAGAGACACCTGAAGAATTTGTCAATGGATTATGTGATTACTACGATGAAGTTTACCGTGTAATGCGAGATGATGGTGTGGTATTTGTGAACTTGGGAGACACATATCTTGGAAGTGGTAAAGGTGTTTGGAAAAACAAAGAAGAACCTCAAAAAGAGTCATTCAAATTTCGAGAAAAACCCAAAGAAAAATTGGGTGGTTGGAGAAAACCCAAACAATTGGCACTAATTCCTTTCCGTTTTGCCATTGAGATGCAGAACAGAGGTTGGATTTTGAGAAATAATATCGTGTGGCATAAAGGAAATGCCCTTCCACAGAGCGTTACAGATCGTTTCGTCGTTGATTTTGAATCGGTGTTCATGTTTGTGAAAAGTAAATCGTATTATTTCAAACAACAAATTGAACCATTTGCCAATTCTTCCAATCCTGATGAAGTATATACAGGAGAGGCTACGAAGGATTATGAGTCTCAGAAGGCTCAGAACCCAAGTGATACGAAGAGAAGGATTCTGGACGCAATGCGTAAGCGAGGAGGACGCTCCATGAGAGCAGTTTGGAAAATTAATACCAAACCCAACAAGTCCGTTCACACGGCTACATTTCCTGAAGAATTGGTGGAACGTATGTTGAAGAGTGGATGTCCTGAAAACGGTATCGTATTGGACTTCTTCATGGGTTCAGGAACAACAGGAGCAGTTGCCAAACAATTAGGTATGAATTATATCGGCTTCGATTTGAATTCCGAATATTGTGAAGTAGCGAGAAAGAGAATTAATTCTTTTTAATTTTCTTCTTACGTTTTCTATTTTTCAATTTACCTCTTCTGGTGGTGACACCCATCCCATAAGGATTCCTTGCATCTCCTGGCGCAAACCAATCGGTATTTTCAATACCAGCATGTCCAGCAACATCCCCCCCATATACATCACCAGCAGTCATATCTTCGTTCAACATTTGTTGATAAATGTTGGCGATTTCATTTTTATCGTTGACAAAGGGTTGGTTCATGTTATTATTTAACTAAATGATGCGAGTAGTGAATAAGTCAAAACATAAGCCAACTCCCGATGATTTTTATATTGGGCGTGGCTCTGTATTGGGCAACCCTTACCACTCTAAAGAATCCGATCATCCTCAAGCTCTCTATAAAGTGGAAACCACTGAAGAAGCTATTGAAGGGTATCAAGAATATTTTAGAAATAAATTTTCATCAACTGATGAAGGATTTCGAAGACAGGTTCAAAATATTATTGAGAGAGAATTAAACGATAAGGATACGAATCTTGTTTGTTACTGCGCCCCTAATAAATGTCACGGTGACTTTATTAAAAAATTTGTCGAAGATGCAGCGAATCAAATCCGCTGGTCTTCTTTTATGTAAAATTATGAGTTACGAATTAATTAAAAAATATCAACAACAATACGAAGAATTTGCCAAAATAAATGACTTCAATCTCGAAAATGTGACTCGCAGAGTTCCCTCCGAGAAGCACTTTTGGGTGTGCCGTCTCATTGATGCAAAGATCGATAAGGATAAACTTTACAAACTCAAAGCATCCACTAAGCACACTCTTCAAAAGAAGCTTATGGAAGAATCTCCTGTGGCACTCAATAAGCAATATTTGGATGATCTGGATAAGACTCCATCATTGGAGGCAATCAATCAAAAAATTAAAGAGCAAGAGTATCTTATTGAATATCTGGAAAAATTGGTAAGTCAGATTACATTCATTGGTAACGACATTAAGAACATTTTGGAACTGCGGAAACTACAGGAATTATGAATAAATACGAATTAAATCCAGAAGAATCTTTTTACGAAAATATCATTCGCGTTTTTCATATGAAAATGGAACACCAAAAAATCAAATTCGATTATATTAATCCCAATATGATGGCAGAAATTCTTGAAAAATTGGAGAATTATGGTAGATTTGAGGCTGATGAAGAAATTTGGGAATGGATACAAGATATGTATGGAGCATGATAACATTTGATTATAAACCAACTAAGCGACAGGCGCAATTGATTACGGATTCCGAAACACTCGGTATGATCCGTAATCATTTTTCTGTTAAGAATGACGGTGCTTCTTTCGCTAAGAAGAAAGGACATCGTTTTGTAAAAGACCGTAAGTATGCAATCACGCCCACTGGTTTGTTTGACTTCGGATTTTATGGGGAGATTCTAAAACATCTAAGAGATAACCAAATTACCGATATCACATTCACTGATGAATTTCGTGATAGATTGAAATGTGGCATTGGGAAATTCGAGTTCAAAGATGAACTTAAATATGATGCTCGTTATTATCAAAAAGATTCTATCATAGCTGGACTAGAGAAAGGTTATGGTGTTTTTCTATTAGCAACAGGAGCAGGTAAATCTCTAGCTCAAGCATTACTGATAGAAAATTATATGGAAAACGTATCAAATGATACATTCAAATGTCTTATCGTAGTTCCAGGTCTTTCTCTTGTAAATCAGTTACAAAAAGATTTCGAGGACTACCAAGTCACATTCTCATATTCAGGTTGGACTGGTGAAAGTCCTTTGCAAGATACTCAAGTTGTTATATGCAATACTCAGAATTTAGGTTCCAAATTTACTGATAATCCTTGGATACTTGATGTGAATTTATTGATAGTCGATGAGTGTCACGGTGTCAATAGTGATGCCAATTTGTCAAAAATTATTAATAAAATTAAAACACCAAACAAGTTCGGTTTTACAGGGACATTATCTGATAAACCATTGAATCAATGGAAAACGCTTGGTGTCTTTGGACCAGTGATTTATGAGAAGAAATCCAAAGAATTGAGAGATGAGAAATATCTATCAAATGTTAATATAAATGTTTTAAAATTGAAACATTCAAAAACATATAAATTAAATTATAAACAAGAATTAGAATACTTATATAAAAATGAAAAACGGAATGATTTTATTTGTAAATTGGCTGGCAAACTTAATGGTAACGTTCTTATTATGGTTAATCACTTGGAACATGGCGATTCTTTACTATCTGTTTTGTCTAATAAATTGGATAGACATATATATTTTGTCAAAGGTGAAGTCGATGTTCAAGAAAGACAAAAAATAATTGACATGATGGAAAAGAATGATAATATCATTTGTATTGCGATGTCATCTATCTTTTCCACAGGTATCAACATTAAAAATCTTCCAAATATTATGTTTGTTGGATTGGGTAAGAGCTTTATTCGTGTTGTTCAGTCAATTGGTAGAGGACTTCGTTTGCATGAAAGTAAAGACAAATTGAGGATATTTGATGTTGTCGATGATACCAAATATTCATCTTCCCATGCCGAATACAGACAAGAAATTTATGATAAAGAAGATATCCAATGGACGGAAAGAACAATTGAAATATGAGTAATAAAAATGAGTATTATGTAAACTCTAAAGAGTTTCGAGAACAATTAACATATTATTATGAGTCGGATAAGATGACTAATAATCTAGCATCTAACATTGTTAAAATAGCAGAGGGATTATCATACAATCATCGATTTATTCGATATTCTCGAAGCTGGAAAGAAGAAATGGTGGGAGATGCGATTGTAAAAATGTATCATGCTTTGGAGAAAAAATTATATAATATTGAATCGGAATTCAACCCTTTCTCTTACTTTAATCGGATAGCATGGAACGCTTTTACGAACCGTATCAATAAGGAAAAAGGTCAACATGAAGGGTTGAACGAATATAAGGAGATGGTGTATATGGAAAACATGTCTGGTCCTGATGCAATGGGTCATGTGTATGTGAAACCAGTGATGGAGGGAGATGAATACGATGATAATGATTAAGAAACCGAACGTAGCAATATTCTCTGACCTACACTTAGGTCTATATGGAAATTCGACAGAGTGGCACGAAATCGCTCTCAAGTGGGCAGATTGGATGGTTTCCGATTTGAAGAAAAAGAAAATCACAGACATTTTTTTCCTTGGTGACTTTTTCCATAACCGTTCAGAAATCTCTGTGCAGACAATCCACGTTGCATCCGAATTGATTGCCAAATTCAAGAACTTTAATATGTTCATGGTGATTGGAAATCACGATGCTTTCTATAAAAATCGTAGTGATGTCCATAGCTTGGGATTCCTCAAGGGTCATGACAATATCACTATTATTGATCAGAACTTGGAATTGGATGCGTTTGGTAAGAAGTTACTATTCGTCCCATGGAATCACGAATTACCTGATGGTAAATTTGATCACATCTTTGGACACTTTGAAATCCAGACATTTCAGATGAACAATTACAAGGTCTGTGATCATGGATTCCAAGTTATGGATTTCCTCGCATCACGAACCACCAATGTTTGGTCTGGTCACTTCCATACTAAGAGTATCAAGAAATACAATGAAGGAACGATTCGATACATTGGTAATACTTTTCATCACGATTTCAACGATTGTGGAGATGACAAGGGTTATCACATTCTGAATCTGGAAGATGATTCCGTTGAATTTGTGAAGAATACGATGTCTCCTGAATTTATTAAAATTCCTCTGACTAAGATCAAGAATTATAAAGCAGAGGATATTGAAGGAAACATTATCAAGCTCATAGTTGACAAAGACATTGAAGATGATAAGGTGGAGAAGTTCAAAGTCTACCTGTCCAACTTCGCTCCTTTCCGTCTCACCACGGAATACAACGTGGCAACCAAGACAATCGGAGATGTTGAACAAGTCGATTCCATTGATATTGTTGGAATGTTTGATGAGTTCTACGAACAACTCAAGCTGGATGATGAGCAATTGGTAAGAGTGAAGAAAATAAATGATGAGTTATACGAAAAGTGTAAATGAAAAAAATCTTATATAAAAATTTATCGGGTCAGAATTTCCTCAGTATTGGAAACGACCAGATTGTGATTGATTTCCAATCTGGTTTTAACCTGATTACTGGAAAGAATCTGGATAATCCAGATCGTGTAAACGGTATTGGGAAAAGCTGCATCGCAGAACTTTTCTACTATGCTCTGTTTGGTAAAACCATCCGTGATATCAAAAAAGAATTCATCATCAACAATATCACCAAAGGAAAGGGTGCTATTGAGCTTACGTTCGACGTAGAGACTGACAATGACACTCAGACATATACAATCAAGCGACAACTCAAACCAAGCTCTGTGACGCTCCTGAGAGGCGAAGAAGACATTACCAAGGACTCCATTGCCAACACTGATAAATTCATCTGTGATTTGATTGGTTCCAATCCTGTGATTTGCCGTAGCTGTGATATTTTGTCATTGTCTGATAATGTCCCATTCATGGCAAAGAAGCCTGAAGAGAAGCGCAAATTCATCAATGATATTTTCTCTCTGGAAGTCTTTGGTAAGATGAGCAACGAATTGAAGAATCTGATCCGCGAAAACAAATCGGACATGAATATTTCTTCTGCTAAATTGGAGGAAATTGATAACACTCTGGAAACCCTGAACAGACAACAGGAGGATTACCAAAAGAAAGTCCAAGAGCGAGAAGAAATTCTTGAACAAAAACGCAAGGAGATCCAAGAGAAGATCGACGAAACAGTGGAAAAGATTGCTAAAATATCCATAACAGATGTCTCATCAATACAATTGGAGCAAGAGAAGTATCATGAAGCTTGGAGAAAATTGGATGGAAAGATCGGTCATGTGAACGATGCGATTTCATCCAAGGAGACTTTGAGAAAATTGAAGGTGAAAGAAATTGAACAAATTGAGAAAGTTATATGATAAGATTTGTTAAAAGAGATATAGGGAAATGGAGAAATCACGAAGGAAAAATACCTGATAAAATTATGGAATTTGATAATGAAGATTCATTGTTAAAATACATAAAAACACTTTTCCCGAAAATGGAAAACGATGAAAAATTCCCACTTCATATCAAAGACAATATGGTAATTCAATGGACAGTTATAGGATATATAAAAAAAATTATGATTAAATGTGATAAGTGCCTCCAAGATGTTCCCCATACTCATGTGGAACATCTGGAGAAGATGAAAGAACAATATCAATCGGAATTGGATGATATTGTCAAGGAAATTGATGAATTGAAAGAACAAAAATCTCAATTCCATTCGAAAAAAGAAAAGGTTCAAGCTAAGGTAGCTGAGTTTCAGGATCAAATCAATGAATCGAAAGTCACCAAACAAAAATTGGAAGGTTTGGAAAATAGTCTCAAGCAATACAAAGATTCTTTGAACAACTTGAAGCTGGAAGAATTACCTAAACCAAATTTTGAGGAAAGTATTCAAAATACTTGGGTGAGACAAAATACTGAGAATGATAATTTCCGAATGCTTAAACAGAAATCAGATGATTATGAAATCTGTAAATTTGTTCTTGGTGAAGAAGGTGTTCGTAGCTTTGTGGTGAAGAGACTTCTTTCCATGATGAACGCAAGCATTCAGCAATACATCAACGATCTTGGTATGTCCATCCGTTGCAAATTTGACGAATACTTTGATGAGCAGCTTTCCAATGACAAAGGTAAGGAGATTTCCTACTGGAACTTGAGCGGTGGTGAACGTAGAACAGTTGACCTCGCGTGTGCGTGGGCGTTCAAGGACTTGAAGAGAAAGATTTCTGGAGTGTCGTCTAATGTGGAATTTTTCGATGAATACCTTGATTCCACTTTAGATTCCATGGGAATTGATAAGTTAATCGAACAAATCAAACAACGAATTGATAGATTTGATCTTTCTGTTTATGTGATTTCTCATAGAACAGAAACCGCCAAACATGTTACTGGTGAAATTGTTGAACTTTCGAAAGAAAATGGTATAACATCGAGAAAATAACCAGCATTTGATTAAGTAGGATTATATGGAATATGTAATTACTAAAAAAATCAACGGTGGTAGGTTGGTCGGGGAAGAACAAAATATTTTGAAAATGTATTATGATGATGGTCTATCTTTTCCTAAAATATCCGAAATTTATAATTATAAAGATTCCAAATTTATAAGAAAATTTTTTAAAGATAATGGGTATAAATCAAGATCATCGGGAGAATATCATATACACGATATATGTATTAATCACAAAGATGATATTATAGAAATGTATTTGAATAACGAATCAAGTGTTGATATCGCTAATAAATATGATATTGATGTCGGAACGGTTTTAAATTGTTTACGAAGAAATAATATTAAAATAAGAAATTTTATCGAAGCTAGAAACACTGAAAAGGTTAGGGGGTTGTGTAATAAGTTTAAAATTTCAGATGACGAAAGTATAAATTATATTGTAGAATCTTATAAAAGTGGTAAGACTGTTGATGATTTGGCTAAAGAATTTTCTTGTGATAATATAACACTTAAAAAAATATTATTGAGAAATAACGCGACAATCAGAGGACTTGATAAATGTCAAACCGATGAATCTAATAATAAAAGACAAAAAACTCTACAATGTAGATACGGTGTAAACGGTGTAATGCAAAATGAAGATTTTTTTGTAAAACAGCAAAAATCAGCCAAAAAATATAAAAAAGCTATAATCGATGGGGTTGAAATTGTTTATCAGGGATATGAATTAAAGGCTATTTACAGGCTGATCGATGAAGGTTATAACATAAGGGAAATTGAAAACGGGAAATATAAAGTTCCGAAATTTGAATATTCGTGGAATGGTAAAAAAAGAGTGTATTACCCAGATATATACATACCTAAAGATAATAGAATTGTGGAGGTAAAGTCTTCTTATTTTTACGAAAAAGAGATGGAGAGGAATCTTGCAAAACGAGATTCAGTGTTAAAAGCTGGTTACAAATTCGATTTTTATATTATGGATACATATGAGAAAGAAAATGGGATAACTAGAAGAGTGAATTAAATATTATAATGAATGATATTATGAATATAGGTTTGATTTATGAGTCGATAAATCAAAATTTTTTATACCACGCTACCTACAAACCATTAATTAAAAATATTAAAAAATTTGGATTGGGTGGTAATCCGAAAAAAAGAAAAAATTGGGAGGATTCCAAAGATGTTGTGTATTTGGCGAATGATCCTGATGTTGCGGAATCATATGCAGAAGAATCAGAATTGGTTAATGAAGATTGGTTGGATGAAATTGTTATTTTCAAAATTGATACCAATAATTTAGATATTAATTTGTTAAAAAATGATGAAAACGTTAGAAATGATGATCAAGATACGTTCGAGTATTATGGAATAATACCGTATGATTTTTTATTGAGGATTAAATAATTGATAAAAATTCGTTATCCGTCTATGCCATCTCTCATAGAAAGGAAATGGAGAAGCATGTTACTGGTGAAATTGTCTTCCTTGAAAAAGAAATGGGAGTTACTAGAAGACTAAATATATAAGTGAAAAGTAAAAATTATTTCTCAGATATTGCAAACATTTATTCGAGGATTATAAACGAATCTCCCGATAATATTACAATTATCGATGATAATGGTCATCGTAAATATCTTTCGTATGATAGCACTCCAAATGCTTATACAGGTCTTATCGGTAGAGATGGTGAATATGTCTTGTCTAAAGACATTGTGGGGCATAGTAATTTGATTGCTGCTATTAATAGTAGTGATGACGATATTATTCAAAAATTAATAACTAATGCTGATGATGTCGAAGATTTGAAAAGATTGGCAAGAGAAAGAATAAAAATAAGAATCTGGAAAAATCAAAAAGTTTATAGCATGTGGGATAAATATGATCCTTCATATGAAGATGCTATTAAAGATTCTCTGAAAGCAATAGGCGAAAATTATCAAGATTATAAATATGATAATGAATATGAAGAGTATGCAAATTTTCGTGACGCTGATACTTTTTTTGTAAACACTTTAACAGATGAACAAAAAGAAGAGAAAATGAAAGCTGAAATGGAAAAACGTGCAGCCGATAGAGCTTTAGCAGATAGAATAGCTGGTGTCAGACGAAAAGCTTCGAGTGATTATGACGCTCCTTATAAAAAACCTTCTTGGATGAATAGAGAAGGGGATTGACATTTCAGATTAATACATAATTAATATTATGTTTAATAATCAACCATTCGCATCTCCTTTCCCAACGACTCCTTTTCAAACACCAAATAAAAATAAAGAAGAACCCAAAAAAGGTAATGTTTATTTAAATTTTGTAGCGGATCGTCAGGGATGTGGACAATGGCGAGTAGGTTGGCCTGAACATCACATCAATATGAATAATCTTGGTGAGTCTACATCACTCACTAAGATGATTTTCGATAAAAATTGGTTTCGAGATATTAAAACTGTCAAATTGCAAAGACAAGCATCTACCCCTCAAAAACAATATTTTGAATTTCTCAAGAGCATTCAAGCAGAAATGGGATTCAAGATTATCTATGAAGTGGATGATGTTGTATTTCGTGAAGAGATTCCTGATTATAATTCAGGAAAACCATCGTTCGATAATGACGAAATCCGTCAAAATTGCGTTGACATGATGCGAATGGCAGATGAAGTCACAGTCACATGCAAGTTCATGCGTGATCTGTTTATCGAGAAAACAGGTCAAGGAAAAATCTCTGTGATTCCAAATTTTCCACCTGAATGGTGGATTGGACATTATTACGATTCTTATAAAATTGCTAAAAATTATGATAAAAATCGTAAAAAACCAAGAATCTTGTATTCTGGTTCAGGAGCGCACTTCGATGTGAAGAATGGTGGACAAGATGATTTTTCTCATGTGTTGAAATTTATTATCGATAATAGATATAAATATCAATTCATTTTCATCGGCGCATTCCCTCCACAATTGCATCCATACATTCAAAATGGAGAAATTGAATTCCATCATTGGCAGACATTGACGAATTATCCGAAATTTATTTCCGAATTAAACGTGCAGTTGACTCTTGCACCTTTGATGGATAATAATTTCAATAAATCGAAGTCAGATATCAAATATATTGAAGGTGCTGTTTTGGGTATCCCTTGCATGTGTCAGGATTTAGTGACTTATGCAGATGTTCCTGATTTTCTGAAATTTAAAAATTCAGAGGACTTAGCTCTAAAAGTAGAGCAATTACTGAATTATAAAAATCGTGATCGTTATCACAATTTATCCAAAGAATTGAGAAAACTTGGTGAAACGAGATTCCTCGAAAGACCTGAAAATATTGGAGCGTTTCTAGAATCAATGAATACACCATTTGGTGATCCATCTCGAAGATTTATGAAATACTGGAATGATTGATTTATCGGCTTATTTCCTCCCAGTCCATAGAAGCATATAACCCCGTAGTTCCGCTAGAACTATTAACACCAGCAACCAATGTTAGCTCATAAGGAGTATTGGTAAATGAATTTCTCTCTAATTGAAATTTAAATAATGCTTCTTTTAGAATATCTACACCTGAAGAGCTTTGATTGTTAGAAGATATATACCCGCTAGCTAATACTCTACCACCAGCAAAACTTGTACCACTGATGTTGTATTCTACGGAACTATTTATTCCTGCACTTAACCAAGATCCTCCTGTTGTTGTTCCACTGGCTACAACTCTCCAATTATAGACTTTATTATCTCCTGCACCTAAAATAGATAATGCAGTTAAAATAACAATAGCATCTAATCTATCTGGAGAAGATCTTAGTTTAATAGAAACAATTGGATAATATGTATTTGCAGCCGCAAAGGTTCTTGGGGTATCAATTGGGATAGATGCTGCTTGTTGTAAGCCTCTTAACTCGTAACCACCTTCAGATATAGCAGTGCTACAAACTTGTTTTAATTTACTCGGTCCTGAAGTTGCAGCTTTATTTTCAATTTCATATCTAAGCGGTAGTGATGCTGTTGTAATGTATGTTGAGTCAATTAAGTTAGCATGGTGAAAGTAATGGCAAGCTACAAACTGACCATTGATAACAAATCCTGTTCTCACAGTACCTAGACCGAGCCATTCAATGTCAGCCCATAGAATCTGCGCTTTTGTGATGTCTAGAGTAATTCCAGATTTTCCTGATCCGTCTAAGCGATCTACATTCCATTGTGATTGAGGGATACGGTTGGATGAAAGCGATCCAGAAGTAATGCTACGTTCAACCATGTAAAGAGTGCTATCGTCTAACTCTAAGTAGATACCATTATCAACACCAAAATAACCAACACGTTGTCTAAGATTTGTCTTGGCTTGGTTGAAGGTGAATGTATTTAACAGCTGTAAGCTCTTACCAGGTTGATATGCAAATACTTTAGTAGTTTCGCGGTACACTTTAGAGCCGCTTAGAGCGTCAACTTTCAATTCTACAAGACCTTGATTTTGAACGAATTCCGCAGAAGCAGAGGTTGTTGTAGTTCCACCTGTTAATGTTGCCCAAAGGTTGTTATCCGCATATCTATGAGACGAGTCAAAAAGAGTCAAAGGACTTGATGTTCTCGTTCTTCCGAATGCGTCACTTGCCATGTTGAAATTGCCACTAAAGTTGCTTGTCGTGTCATCAATATTTTTTACCAAAACAGCATATTTTGGATATTCGACTATTTGGGGAGAACCGAAAGATGGATCTGCCATTGCCGATGTTGCTGGAAATCTGACATCATTTACAATCTCAACAAATTTACCGCTTTCGGTATTTGCAGCGTTTGTCCATACTTTAGTATTAATTGGCATATTTTTATTTAATCATTTGATGAGGTTAATATCGTATTGACTTTTGCATTTCGTGGTTTATCATTTTTTTATGTATAGGAATTGTATTTACAACAACCGTGAGCGTAAGATTTTCTTATGGACATGGGATGAAAACGGAGAGCGTGTAAAAGAAGAACACGACTTCAAACCATATATTCTTTTAGAGGATAAAGGTGGTAAAGAGAAATCCATCTATGGGACTCCTCTCAAAAAGAAAGAATTTGCTTCTTCGTATGACAGAAATAATTTCGTAAAAGATAGTAATATCAAGCGAATCTACGAAAACCTTCCCCCATATCAACAATTTTTGATTGATAATTATTGGTCAGTTTGTGAGGATGACAATTTCTCCCAATATCCTTTGAAGGTTGCTTATCTAGACATCGAGTGTCCATGTTCTAATTATACAAGTGATCATGAAGTTAAAATACGTAAAAAATAGAATTTAGATATCGAATGTCCTAAATAGTAATATGGACTATCAATATCAATACGATAATTTAATCAAAACATATAAAAATCGCGAATCAGAAGTAATTAAAGATTATTATGAGACACATCATATAACTCCTATCTGTAAGGGTGGGAATAATGATATTACTAATTTAGTGAAATTATCTGCTAAAGCACATTATGTCGCACACCATTTATTATGTATGATATATCCCAACGACTACCAGTTAGCATGTGCGTTCAACGGTATGTGCGCTAAAAATACAAAAAATAGTAAAAGGGAATATTCTGCAAGAATGTACCAAACAGCGAGAAAACATTTTTCTAAAAATCACCCGTGTAAACGACCTGAAATTAAACAGAAATCTGCTGAAACTCGTAACAAAAACTATGAGATAAATAAGAAAAAAAGATCAGAAAAGACGATTATTAGCTTAATCAATAAATATAATGAATCGGGTATTAATCATGATGGGGGATATTTGAGGTGTGAAAATTGTAATAATAAAATACCTCATGATCATAAAAGATTTTGTGGTAAGCTGTGTCACGATATTTTTCAAACTAAAAACTTTCATAGAAGTGATATCCAACACCAAAAGATGGTTGAAAACATTAATAAATATTTCACCAATCTACCAGAAGATAAATTGAAAAAACATCTTGAAAATTCTATTCACTCTGATAAAGTTGATCATGTTAAACGAGGTTTAGAAATTTCAAAAGCTAAAAAAGGTAAATCGACAAATCAAAATGAAATTATGGGTAAGAGATTTGCCGTAATGAGTGATTCAGAATTCGACAAACATTTAGAAACATTATCACCTTGGGTACATACTAGATTTAAAAAATTGAGAGAAAAATGGAAAAACATATTACAGTCGGAGAGTTGAGGTCATATATTGGCGAATATGAGGTTTGGGATGAAGAACGTGGTAGATGGGTTGATATCACTGATTCGTGTTACTTGAAAAAAGGTGGTTTTCCAGAACCAGAAACAGCAGAAGCAGTGATAAATCTGATCACTGTGTTCGATTCATTTTCTAAAATGTATCATGTCTTCGGTCTGAAGAATTACCACACAACCAGAGATGATGTTCGATATTATTTTTGTAAATCAGAAGAAGATTTGCTCAAATCATTTATCAAGTATTTCAGAAAAGAGGGATTTGATGTGATTAGTGGATGGAACATAGCAGGATTCGATATCCCATACTTGATCAACAGAATCACATTTGAATTGGGAGAAGAATGGGCGAAGAAATTGTCACCAATTGAAAGGATTTACGAAAAGACAAATCCAAATGGTAAATTTGGAATGCCTACCAAGGAGTATGTGATCGAAGGAATTTCTATTTTGGATTATTATGTGATGTATATGAAATTCAGCTTAGAGAAGCAAGAATCATACAAGTTGGATAATATCGGAGAAGTTGAATTAGGTATCAATAAAATTCAGCATGAAGGTAATCTATGGGAATTGGCTAAAAAAGATTGGTATACCTACACTGATTACAACATTCGCGATGTGGAAATTTGTGTTAAATTAGACGAGAAAAAGGGATACATCAATCTTCTTCGATTCCTCGCATACACGGGACTATGTGATTTGGAAAATGCTATCAAAACAGTCCCACCAATGAACGGTGCTATCGCTATTCGTGCGCGTATGCGCGGAGAGTATATCCCCACGTTTATTCGTCCTGTGACCGATTTCAAAGCACCTGGAGGTTATGTGGCAGAACCAAGAGTAGGGTTCGCTGAGAATATCGTGTCATTTGATGCCAACTCTCTGTATCCATCAGTCATGATTTCGCTCAATCTCTCTCCTGAGACTAAAATCGGTAGAGTTGAAAAGGATGGTGATAAAGTGAAAATTCACCATGTGTCAGGAAGGCTTTTTGATATGACTAAAGAAAACTTTAAGAAGTTCATGGATGAAGAAAAGGCAGCTTTGACTAAAGCTGGATTTCTATTTTCTCAGAAGAAACGTGGTCTTGTTCCTGAGTTCTTGGATAACTTGTATTCCAAACGTAAGGAGATGAAGAACAAGATGTTGGAGTCTCGTAAGAAAGGAGATAAAGAAGGGGAACAGAAATTTGATAGTATTCAATACGCTTATAAAATCCACCTTAACTCTCTCTATGGTTACATGCTCAACAAATATGCTCCCCTTGGTGATGAGGATATTGGAACATCTGTGACATTGACAGGTCAAGCAGTTATTAAGAAAAGTAATGATTTGTTCATGGAATACCTATCACAGTATTTCGATAATAAAGAAGAAATCGAGAAATCTCTGATATACAATGATACTGATAGCTTCTACACTTCTTTGAAGATATTCGAAAAGATTGGATATGTCTTAAAAGATGGGGATAAAGTTTCTGATAAATTTTATGGTTTGTGTCAAGATGTTGAAGACTTCGTAAATGACGGAATCACAAAGTGGGCTAAACAGAATTTGAAAAGTATTGACCCAAGATTCGTGTTTAAGAGAGAAAGCATCTGCGATAGTGGTATTTTCATTGGTAAAAAATATTACGCTCTTCATAAATTGGATGAGGAGGGTGTCGTGATGAATAAATTCAAATATATCGGAGTCGATGTAGTGAAAACCACGATGCCTAAGAAAGTGAAACCATATGTCAAGAAAGTCATTGAACACATGATCATGACTCAATCCTTAAAAGAAACCAACGATTTATTCAACGAAGCATATGAAGAATTTAAGAAATTACCCATCACAGATATTGCCAAGATTTCTGGTATGAATAATTACTCGGAATATTCAGCAAGATGTAATGGTATGAATACTGTAAAGGGGATGCCGAGTCACTTGAAAGCTGCTTATTATCACGATTTGATCGTTGAACAGAATGGATGGACATCCAAATATGATAAATTCAAATCAGGGGATAAAGTGAAAATGGTATATATCAAGAAACCAAACAAATATAATTTGGAGATGATTGGATTCAAAGGAGAATGGCAGACTGAATTTGATGATATCTTCACAGTTGATTATGAGAAAATGTTTGGTAAGGTATTCTACGCTGCAATTGAGAGATTCTACGAAGCAGTCGGATGGAAACTTAGAAAACCATCAGAGAATCTCACGGTGGAATTGGAAGATTTGTTTGGAGAGTAATATCTATTAAGTAATAATATGCAATTTACAATTTTATTCGAAAAACTTTTAAACGAACTTGTTGATACTCTTTTTCCCACCTTTGTCACTAAAAGAGCAGAGGGAGCAAAGAAAATAGAAGAATCTGCGAGAAAAAAAGGTTCTTTCGCCATCTTAACAGCTTACCACTTCGCTGGTAAGGTGAAACCATATGCTGATGCTTTGCGAAAAGCTAAGAAAGATGACAAAGAATCCCATTTCAAAGCGAAATATAAAGAAGCCTATGCCAAACTCAAAGATCTGGATTCTCTTTCGCAAAAAGAATTTCAAATGATCACGGGAACTCTTGAAGCATACGGTGAAGTTTACATTCAAGCAAAACATCCGAAAGATTATTCGAAATAATACTTGCATTTCCCTGTAAATGGGGTAGATATTGTTATCAGGCACAACACTCTGATTTATACACAAATGAACACAAACAAAAACGCATACGAAATAAGGCTCGATATTTTGAGCATCGCCCATAGTGACCTCATGAATATTTTTCATGAGAAATTACACAACGCCAAAAAGAAAATGATTGGCAACGATTGGACAGAAGAAAAAATTGATGAAAAAATCATCTCTGATCTTCTTCCAAAAACAGAAGACGTTATTAAACGCGCTAAAGAACTTTATGCATTTGTAGAAAATGCATAATTAAGATTGTGATCAGTCGCTCTGATCTGATCTGGAATAAGCAGGAGGAAGTCCAGTGAGAATGATGATAAACCCTGCACAAATTTATTAATTATGACAATACAAGAGGCATATAATAAAGGTTTAGATGATGCAGAGAATCGAATTATCGAAAATTTCATCAATCTATTAAACGATAAGGAATATAATGTAGAATTCCCAAACCCAAAGTTGGAAATTGTTCGTAAAGTAATTAAAGAACGATCCGATTATTTCTTTAAGATGGCAGAAGGAAAACACGGAGTAGCATTAGGATTCCAGAAAAAAATACAAAACAACAAATTAGAACTTGAAAAAGCAAAATAATCTATTAAAATACAAAAACATATGAAAGAAAAACACGTAGCAATCATTGACCAAATCGGACGTAACATCATCGGTAAACTCGTAGGTGAAACGGAAACCACACTGACACTTAACAACCCAGTCATTCTATTCGTTCAACCAGAACAAACAGGACAGATTCAAGTTCAGAGCTTTCCAGTATTCTTCTTTGAATTTATTAACAAGGAATTCCGTGGTCAGAATAATTGGACATACAACAAAGCTAATGTCGTGACAAGTGATGTGGTTTTGGATGATAGAATTTTGCTTCAATATGAGAAGATTAATACTCCTCCTGTTGAACAAAATGCACCAACATCCTCACCTAAAGTTATTTCGATTGACGATCTATAATATGTCACCAGAACAATTTACATATTGGTTGAAGGGATTTTTCGAAATCTCTGATACCAATAATTTAAGTGAGAAACAAGTTCAGATCATTCGTGATCATTTGGATTTTGTTTTCAATAAAGTGACACCTGAGAGAAGTAAAAAACCGAATTATGCGGAATTATTTGATTCCATTGTGAAACCCAAATTCCCAATTTCAAAACCTGATTTATATTGTTAATATATGGAAAAAATAGATAAAGATATTTTAGCGTCTTTGAACGCTTTGGATGATGTAGTGCCATACTCAGCATATCTGAGTGATTCAACTCTTTCCAGTGTAAATGACTGGATTGATACGGGGAGTATGGTTCTCAATGCTCTGATTTCTGGTTCGTTGTATGGTGGTATTCCAAATGGACGTATCACACAATTAGCAGGACCATCAGGTGCATTTAAAACGGGACTTGTAATGCAAATTCTGGCAAATGCTCAAAAGAAAGGCTTGATCCCTGTCATTTTTGACACGGAAGGTGCAATTGATCCTGAGTCTGCTGCTAAATTTGGTTTGGATATTACCAAAGTCAAATATGTCGGATGTGAATCAGTGGAGCAAACACGAAATGCGATCTACAAATTCCTGAAGAGTGTTCGAGAGAAGAAACAATTCGGTAAATTTATTATCGCTATTGATTCTCTTGCGAACTTGAACTCAGAAATGGAACTGACTCGTATGGATAAGGATTCCATGTCTGCTGATATGGGAACATTTGCAAAATCTGTTAAGAGTCTGTTGAAGACATGCACCAACATGTCAACTCTCACCAAGACTCCTATTCTGATTACTAACCATGTCTATGACGATCCGAGTGCAATGTATCCATCTCTTGAGAAGAATATGCCAGGTGGTAAAGCAGCAGTGTATCTACCCTCTGTCACTATTCAACTTGCTAGAAAATTGGTAAAAGATGCTGATAATAAGCAAGTTAGTGATAAATTGGCTGCATCGCAGAAGAATTATTCAGGTGTTGTTATCCGTGCTTTGACAGTTAAGAATCGCTTTATCAAGCAATACCTTGAAGGTGAGTTCTATCTGTCCTTTAGCAAGGGGTTGGATAAGTATTACGGCTTGCTTGATATCATGAAAGGTATGGGAGTAGTCGATAATTCAGGTTCTTCCTATACCGATTGGACAGGAGACAAGCTTGGATACTATAAAGTATGGAGTAAAGATATTGGTCTATGGGAAAATAAATTGCTTCCCGAACTTGAGAAACGAATCAAAGAGCATTGGGCTTATGGCTCATCTCCTGATGACGATAATCTGATCGAATTGGAAGAAGATAACGAGATTGATGGATAAAACAATTTCAATTAATGCCACTGAGTTTTCTCAGTGGCATTTCACTTGTAATCATTTTATGAACCTCAATCACTATTAAGATTATCTTTCGGATAAGGCATTGGTTTATGCTTTAGTTCCCTTATTATCTTTTTACGATCTTTTTTATGTAAAATATAAATATATCTATGTTTTTTCTTAATTTTAACCCGTTCATAGTTAGGGTCAATTTTGAGAAGTTCTTCAGTTTTAATTGTTTTATATACAACACAAACACTTCTTGGGTTTGTAAGTTTTCCATGTATTTTGTGTAGATATCCATTTCCAGTCGCGATTTTATTACCTTGATACAACCAATTTGTCGCTTGGTAGATAATGCCTAAATGATTATATGTTGCGTCAGAATAACTGATTAAAACTTTAATATCAGTATTTTTTCTCAACCAATCAAAAGTTTTACCTATAAAATAGCTTTCACTATTTTTTGGTGCTTCGTCTACGAGCCATAATCTTTTTAATTCTAAAACATCTTTATTCTCTAAATTGGGTGTGATGGATTTGACAGTTTGCCTCCCAACAGGGAAACCATACACTGCAACACCTATTAAATTTTCCCCGTCGAATAATCCCAACGTGTATCTAGAAGGTGTCCATGCGTGTGAATAATGATTTTCTTTTATTAGCTTTTTAGCTAATTCTTTATCTATCAAATCTATCGTGTAATCCATAATTCGATTTATTGCTCATTTAGCCATAACCAATGAGCATAATTTTTAGGCTTTTTAAACCCTCGATCAACGAATTTACCTGTATTATCTGAGAATCCGTCTTTATAGACTTGTTCTGTCATGTAACTCATAACATTTTCCTCATCTTCGGGATTATTTTTTTTGAGTTTTTTTAGATATTTGGACACAGCATTAATTTTTTCGTAATCTGGATCATCGACATCCATCATTTCTCTTAATTTTTCTTCAACTTCTGGTGCTGACAATCCAGCAACTTCATTTTCAATATTAATCTTCGGTTTCTTTACACCTTTTTCCTTTAATTTTTTTTCAGCTTCCCATTTCTTAGCTTGTTTTTCGTATTCCCCTTGTCTTATATTTTTAATGTCTTCTCTAGATTGAGCTTGATCCGCTTTTTCTGCATCTCTTGAGCTTTTAGAAACGATAGTTTGTTGTAAATTGGATGCGCCATTTCTCCATGCTTTTAAAATTTCTTTTTCTTCTGGAGTAATATTCCCTTGTTCGATCATATGGTTTAATAAATCATCATCCAATGAATCATAAATGGTTTGATATCTATCTGCTTTTAATCCTGCATCATCATCTGTCGATTCAAATTCGTAATTTTGATTGTAATTTTTTAAAACAATATCAGAAACCTTACCCATAACTCTCGGAACAATTTTTTCAATTTGTTCCTTTGGAATAGGTTGCCCATTTTGGATGGAAATGTTGATACTGTTAAGCATGGATTCAAATACGGATTTATCAACATCCGTTAATCTGTTTTGTTCATCGGAAAGAAAATCCATTCGACTCATATTTTTGACCAAATCTCTTCTATATTCCACCAAATCTTCAATAGTGTTTTTGAATATTTTCAAATCAAACAAATCATCCTTTTTAAGTTGAGTGTCTTGTCTCTCCAATGATCTCTCCGAATGATAAATGGACATGAGAAGACCTTTTGGTATGTTCTTACTTTTTCGGAGTCTTTGTATAATACCCTTTGCTTTATTTTGAATTTCGTAGAAATTACCTAAATCCATGCCAAGTAGTTCCTCTTTTCGGTTTATCATTCCTGATGCAAAATTGGAACTACCACCTTTAAAAAGGTGTTTGTTGAAATATGCGTCAATATTAGCATCATCCATTACTTTGCTTGTAAATTTTTTGGATAATGCTTTTTCTTCATATGCTCTCACCATCAGAGATAACATATAATCTTGTTGTTTAGGAGTGGTGTCTGCCCATTTTCCAGCAAGTTCGGCATATCCTGGTGTGAATTCTCTCATTCTTTTGTCACCTATTTTAAGCCTTTCAATTCTTTCGTCTGGAGAAATATCTCTGATTGCTAAATTGCGAACATTAGCCTCAAATCCCTTACTTTTATTAATTCCAATTGCAGCAAGTTCTTCTTTTGAGAGAAAATCGAATAACATACGACTGATATATTCTATTCGTTTATCTGCACGAGTTTTTGGGATAGGTGAGGCTTTTGGATGCTTTGCCATTTTGTCTTGTAATTCCAAATAGAAGTTCCTGAATTCTGGAAAATTGGTATTCCAGAATTCACTTTTTAGACCCATTTCATTCAACATTTGAACTTTCTCCACTAAATAATCGAATCCGTAATTTCTCATACTCTTATTTAGTATTGGTTTCTTTTTTTTGTCTACTATTAGGCTCCCATCTAGGCTCATTCGTATCCATCAACTCAAAAATTTTTTTCCTGTATACTGGATTTAAATCTAAAAAACGTTCAACCATCACTGCCCACATTTCATAGTAATCTTTCAAACCATAAGAACGAGGAAACTCGATCAATTTTGCTAAATCATCTCTCAACGCTTTATCACTTTTTAATTTTGGATCATTATTTGTTAATTGACGATAAAATTTTTTAATTGCTGTGAAAAAAGATTCTCCTTTATTAAACATCCAAATATGACCCCACTCATGAATAATTGTTTTTACCAATTGATCATAAATTTGTTTATTTTTTAATTGTAAACCAAGTAAAAATTTTGTATCGAGGGTGATGTATTTTAAGTCTTTGTAATTCTTATCTTTTCCATATTTTTTCTTTCGAGGATCACCAAATGCTTCTCCTGCTTCATCTTTATCAGATGATTTCTTAAACACAGCATTCACATGCATTGACTGAAATCCAATTTTGTTGATATGTGTTTTTGCTTCTTTAAATGCTCTTGCAACTTCATTCCACAATTCCATATTCTTAACATTTTGCACTTTGGAATCTAAAAAAATTGAAAACATTGGAACATCCAGTTTATGGATAACTTCGGAAGATTTTCGGAATCTACCCTCAGTCAAAACTTTCTCAAATAACTTATCAAATTCGTTCATCTTAATATTTAATTGATTGACACTTATAGTATCCATGTTAAGGTAATCCCATGTCAAATTCTAATATTTGTATTTGCACCGCGACAAAACGTGGTGATTGGGGATTTCCACTTACCAAAAGTCTTATAGAACATGGTTTAGATGGGTTTACACACACTATCTTAAACAATAAGAAGGGATTAGCAGAAGTCTATAATAATTGTCTTGATTTAGCAATCCAAAAAAAATTTGATTACATTATGTTTATTCATGATGATGTTCATCTGGAACATGATCCTCGTCCAAATTTGGAGAGAGCGTTCAAAGATTTTGATATCGTGGGTGTGGCGGGATGCTCTAGGGCTGAAATCAAGTCTCCTGCGCTTTGGCATCTAATGGGGGGTGGATTTGGTGGTAATCTACACGGTGCAGTGGCTCATGGCAATGCTGATAGAAAACACATGACAAGCTTCGGTGTGTATCCTCATCGAGTGGTGATGATCGATGGTGTTTTCATGGCATTCAATCGTAAAGCTATTGAGACAGTGAGGTTCGATGAGGATTGTCCATCGGGTTTCCATTTTTACGATCTTTGCATGTGTGCTAGAGCTTTAGAAAAAGGCTTGAAAATTGGTGTGGGGGATGTTATGATTACTCACGAATCACCAGGACTGAGAGAATTTACAGAAGACTGGAAAGCTGGTGAGTCTTATTATCTCTCCAAATATGGAAACGCATGAGTGAAATTGATTTTGATTATTTTGAAAAGGTTCTGGTGAAGAACGCGATCACGAATGGTGCTTATCTGGCATCTATCGCTGATTACGTTCAACCGAAGTATTTTACGGACAAGAATATTGCGAAATATTTTGAGATTGTTGCTGATTTCTATGAAAAGCGACAAGCTATCCCTACATTTACAGAGGTGAAGACATATCTCACCACAGATGAACTCAAATCCAACTTCAAGAAGTTGATCGAGTCATTCAAAGAGATTGATTCCAACCACAATGAGGATGAATTGTATGAGAATACTGAAAGATTCCTCAAGGAAAGGGGTATGTATCACTCCATTTTGGAGTCCGCAGAGGCAATTTCCGAAGGAGAAGCTGATACTGCTGAGATCGTAGAGAAATTTGAGAAGATTGCTGGTATCAACCTCAATGTTGATAAGGGAATTGAGCTTTATGGTGATGTTGAAAAGGTCATTGATGACATTTTGAGTGACGAAAATACCATTTCTTCCAAATGGGCATGGTTAGATGAAGCACTTGGGGGTGGATTTCAAGAAGCTGGTAAGGCGTTGTATGTGTTTGCTGGTCAATCCAACATTGGTAAGAGTATCTTCCTTGGTAATGTGGCTGCAAACATCGCATCACAGGGTAAGCATGTGCTTGTAGTGACTCTGGAGATGTCTGAGACACTCTATGCTAAGAGAATCGCGTCGAATGTGACGAAGATTCCCATGAAGGAGTTCCGTAATTGTGTCCCAACGCTTCGACATGCCCTTGAACAAGAGCATAAGAACACTGATGGACGCATTTATATCAAAGAATTCCCCCCATCTACGATTACACCTAAGCAATTAGGAGCTTTCATCAAGAAAATGAAGGATTCTGGTATCAGAATTGATGCTATTGTGCTTGATTACATCACTTTGATGACTGCTGCTGGTAGTAACAGCTATGAAAAGGGTAAAAACATCTGCGAACAAGTTAGAGCATTGTCTTATGTCTATAAATGCCCTATTATTTCAGCTTGTCAGTTGAATAGATCTGCTGTCGGACAGAATAACCCTGATATGTCGGGTGTTGCTGAGTCATTAGCAATCGTTATGACTGCTGATGTGATTACATCTATCTTCCAGAACGAAGAAGACCAAGAAATGGCAGTAATTCGTCTAGGAATGATGAAAAATAGGTTCGGACCAAGAGGAATGACGCAAGCCATGAGAATCGATTACCCAACGCTTAGTATATACCAATCGGATGACGATGAAGAAGAGTTGATGAATGATGATGAACTTAGCCTCCTTGAGAAATTAAGCGACTGATGAATACTCTTGACAAATTTATAAAAAATTGTAGGTATGACATGTCAAAGTGTTTTGCTTGGGTCAATAGTGATTTGGATGGTATCGGTTCTACCGTCCTTTTGGGTAATTTGTTTAAGAATTTCGAGTATCGCCACTGCTTCTTTGGTAAATTTGAGGAGCAATACTTACCTTGGGCTAAAGAAAATGCGGAGGATTATGAAAAAATCTTCGTGGTTGGTATGGTTTTGGATCAGAATTTGATTAAAAAGATCGATGATCATCGTGTGGTATTCGTTTCCGACCGTCCCGAAGACTTTAAAGTGTGGGATTCCACCATGATTCAAGAGGAATGCTCGTCTTGCACCAAGATGTTATATAAAAAGTTCAAAGAAAAGGTGGAATTTACCAAAAATTTGAAGAAATTCTTCCTTTACGTCGATGATTACAATTCCTACGACTTAAAACACGAGGAAACCAAGTATTTGAACGCTCTTTACCGCAAATCGGGAGGAAATCGCTTTGTTAATTTTGTAAATCGTTTCTGGAATGGGTTCGACGGGTTCACCACAACAGAAGTTAAGCTTGCGGAAGGATTTTTTGAAGAATTGGAGAAGGAATTGGAACACATTACTCTATATTCAGGAGAATGGGATGGATTCAAGGTGATTTCCACCATTTCTAAGTTCTCTGTAAATGAATTAAGCCACTCCATCATGGAAAATTATCAAGGAGACGCTGTGATCGTCATGAATCCCGACACACAATTCGTATCTTTCCGCAAATATAAGGGATCGGAGGTTGACATTGCTAAAATGGCTGCTAATCTGTGTGACGGTGGTGGCGGTGAATGGGCATCAGGAGGTAAAATCACCAAAGAATTTTTGAAATTCAGCGAAACATTGAAGGAATTATGAAACGTAGAACATTTTTAGGAGCATTGGGAGCTTTGTTTCTCCCCACCGTAGCAGTAGCGAAAACAATCGTCGAAAATAAAATCACTCCTCCGACAGAGGAAGAGGATTTTTGTCAATTCTTTTTGAATTTTAATGGATTTCCTATTATTGAGATGCAGAAAATTATGTTCAATTTTTATAAAAACGGATTCACTGCGGATGCTTACGGGCGACAAATTTTTGGTGTATCCACGTTCATGCTTACATTAGCAGCATGGGAAGCATTTAGAGGTAAAACAGTTGTCCATTTTTCATCGAATCAATATTTACGTGATAGAGTTAAAAGAAAATTCCATCAAAATATTGATAAACATTTTGATGGTAAATCTCCAAGTATCGATTTTGGTAACATCGAATCAAAAAATATGGGATGTATAATGAAGAAATATGACGTAGCATTATTGGATCAATCTGGCCCATATTATCATGAAGCTTGGTCTGCCATCGCCCCGTCAGTTAAAAAACATTTACTATTAAAAACATATGAGCTTTGATCCATCATCAGAAATTGTGGAAGAGGAAACAAATCACCTCTTCCTTTGCTATTGTTCCTTTATAAATCATCTTAAAGGAAAAAAATTATCCATTCAGAATGTTTTCGTGACTACTCTCCAAGAGGAAAGGCTAAAAACAATTTTGAAAACCATTTTATCTCTTGACTCTGACCAAGAACTTGTTAAAGTGTTTCTAGATTATGATCCTACTATTTCACGTAGTAAGTTCATCACGAAATACATTAATTCAGAGCAGAAAAAGAGAAAGAAATGAAATATACTTACAGTATACAGAGTCCATGGTTAAATGATTGGAACTCATTTATTAAAAATGAAGTGAAATCATACTGTGATGGCTACATGGATGCCATGAAAGGAGAAATGCCACGAATTCACCTGAGAATGGTTAGATCGGATGGTAAGATTATCAGAGAAATAACGGAATACGATGATGTTGGTATCGGCATGATCGCTGGATTTCCTACTGCGGAACAATACGAACGGGCTGCTGAGAGGGCATTGGAGAGAGCTAAGAAGATCAGAGAGAATCAGGAGAAGAATAGACGATAAATGTATCACGATGAAACAGAAAAGGATAAGGTGAAAGGTATGACATACCGAACATTCAATGCTTGGAAATCTTGGGGGTTTAAAATCAAAAAGGGTGAAAAATCTCATTACAGACACCCAATGTTTGGTAGTATGTTTTCATCGGATCAAGTATATAATCCAGAAACTCGTTGTTATTCGGTTGGTAAAGAATTAAATTATCTATCAAAATATGGTGATATCTGATTTTCAAAAAAGAATTTACAACTCCCATCTCGCCATCTCCCGCAAGATGCGCGACAAACCATTTCGGATTCGTAAGGATTTCTCCGACATGGATCAAACCAAGCTAGATCGTCTCGCTTCTCTGGAAAGATTTTTCAATAGTTATCAAAATATTAAAATTGATGATTATTTCGCTGCCCCTTACGCAATTTTTGAGGATGATGACTATTTTGATTTGGATTTTTACTTGACTTCCAAAGCAAAGAAGGCATACTCTCAATACATGAAGAAAATTGAGATGGATGATCCTGATTCGGAGAGTTCCCTCAATCGATTGGTGGATAGTCTTAAATTTGTCAAAAATTTCTGCAAAGAAAAAAACTTGACTTTGAAAGAATATCCATTATATATTGAAGACGCTCTACCGAACATGATTGACCATCTGAAGAACCATCATATAAATATGTATGCGCTTCATGCTTTAGGTGTTACAAAAATCGAGGTAGAGAATCGTATTCTGGATTTTATTTTCTCAGACTTTTGGATTTCGTTTCAAAAAACGAAGAACAAATTCTATCTGAGTAAAAAAATGAAGGAATTTTCAAAACAAGCAATTGACAAAATAACAAAACAACTATAATAACTAAACAACAAATGAGTACAAAAACAAAAAGCAAATTCGGTGCTGCGATGTTCGATTCGATCAAAGCAGCTTTAAACAAGGGTAATGAATCGTCTGGTGGACAATTCTCAAATATTATGAGTTTTCCTGCTGGTAATACATATACTCTGCGTCTGATCCCAAATGTGGAGAATCCTGAAAAGAGTCTCTTCCATCATTGGGTGAATGGCTGGAACAGCAAAGCGACAGGTTCTTACATGAGCTTCATCGGTCTTCAAACTTTTGGTGATCGTGATCCGATTTCTGAACTTCGTTGGAAGCTTTGGAAAAGCTGGAAAGAAGCTAATCCTAAAGCTGAGAACAAAGAATACAAAGCAGAAATTGCTCAGAAAGAGCAGTGGCTTGTGAATGTTTACGTGGTCAATGATCCTGCTAAACCAGAAAACAATGGCACTGTGAAGATTCTTCGTATGGGTCCACAACTCAAGAAGATTATCGACGATGCCACTGAAGGTGAGCGTTCCGATGAACTTGGTTGGGATATTTTTGACCCGACTAAAGGACACGATTTCAAGATCGTTGCTGAGAAGAAAGGTGAATATACCACATTCGAATCTTCGTTTATCACTACCAAGTCCAAGACTGTTTTGGATGAGGAAGAGATTGATAAGATTTGTGAGTCTCTTCATGATCTGGAAGCGGTTTATCCCGTGAAGACTTTTGATGAGCTTCAAGAAGTTCTTAACGAACACTTCTTCGTTGGTGAAGAGAAAGAAGAGCGCAAGCCTTTGAAGCAAGCCAAAAAAGAAGCTGTAGCCTCTAAAGAAGACGATGACGATGACATTCCTTTCGTTCATGAAACACCGAAAGCGACATCGACTCCCAAAAAGCAAGTAGTCGAAGATGACAATGATGAAATTGACGATCTTCTTGCTGGATTAGATGACTAACCCTACTAACCCTCTCCATCAATCGGTGGGGAGGGTTTCCCCTTTAATAAATTATGAATAACATTCCCGAAGAAATTGAAGCAATGGCATTTTTGATTGGACAATCCAGTCAAATTGATCAAATGATGGTTGATCGACCATCGACACTTATCACATCAACACATACTTTGAAAAAAGGTTTGAATGATTATATTCAAACACAAAGACAACAAGCACCTCCTCCTCCTCCTGTTCAATATCCCCAAGTTGCTCAACCACCTATCGTCCCAATTCCAAATTATGTTCCACCTCAAGAACTACCCCAAGTTCCTCAGTATGCTCCAATGCCACAAAAAGTGGATGATGGGCAATTGGAATTGAATTTGGAGCCAACTAAAGTGGAAGAAGTTATTATTTTATTGAGAGAAATCTCCAATAAGTTGACAAAGCAGAATAATCTGCTAGAAAAGACATATGCAAATCAATCTAAACAGAAAACCGTTTCAGAACCTATTGTTAAGCTTGTCACAAATAAGTGATACATGTGTTCTAGAGATGAAAGATGACGGCATACATGGTATTTCCTCTAGCGAGGATAACTCCATGTATGCTCATGCATATCTAAGAGGTGATTTCGAAGAAAAGAATCTGAATCTACCTTCTCTGAAGAAGCTTTCCAAAGCATTAGACATGGTATCATCTGATACTGTGAAGCTAAAGTTGAACGGAAACCATTTGGAGTATAAAGATAAGCAAATCAAATTCAAATACCATCTCCATGAAGAAGGAGTCATCACTAGACCCAAGTTATCTCTGGAAAAGATTCGTAATTTTGAATATAACATCGAATTTGAGTTGGACTTTGATTTCCTTTCCAATATTCTTCAAAAATCTTCCATCACAAACACCAAAAAATTATATATTTTCACAGAAGATGGTAATTTGGTGTGGAAAGTAGGAGACGAGACTGTTCCAAACAGCGATACTCTGAGTATTGTAGGGGATGAAGTTGAATTTGAACTCAATCCTTTCATTCTAAAGATTGACAATTTGAAATTATTGTCTAAAGTATCGAAGACGGGTAATGTATTCAAAATCAATTCCAAGTTGGGAGTTGGTTGTATCGTCACGAAGAGTGGTGATTTTGAAATGGAATATATTTTTAGCTCATTGAAGAATTAATTATGGACGAAGAAACGAAATTACAAATCGAGGATGCTAGAGCATCTATTCAAGCTCTTGATCATCAACAACAAGAAATTTATAAAAATATCAAAGGTTTAGTGAACCCTGATATCGAAGATTATCTATGGGATTACTGCTTCAATTGTGAAATTGGCGACAGATCGGAATTTATCACAAGAACAAAAGAAATTATTTATGGCGATTAACGAAATTACAGGAAAAGTCATTAAAACATCTCCTCAGAATTCTGCATATTCTGAAGGATGGGAAAAAGTCTTCGCTAAGAAATCTGCAAACGAATGGCTCAAGACGATGCCAGATGTTCAGATGATGGACCCTGATGGTTGGAGACAGAACGATGGTGTGGATATGGATACTCCCATCAAATGGTCTGATTTCCAAAAAAGATTAAACATTTCAACAATACTTTGTAAAATTCCTAATGTATAACTTATTCTTAGACGATGTTAGAACTCCGAAAGAAGCATTTCTTTATGGGGAAGGAAAAATGTTGTGTGGATACTCTGATATTCCCAATGGTTGTTGGGAAATTGTTAGAAATTATGAGGACTTTGTGAAAATCCTCAACGAAAAGGGGTTGCCACGAGCAGTTTCTTTCGATTGTGACTTATGTAAAGACCATATGGTTCATTACATGAAAGAAACAACACGGTCTGAAATTTACGAATGGGAAAATTTTGATACCAAATGTGGTATCCACTGTGCCAATTACCTTAAATCATTATTAAAAGGTGGGGAAGATATTAAAATCTATGTCCACACCGCAAATCACGTAGGAAGACGAATCATTAAACAAATATTATCATGCTAAATAAAATTTTCATAGATCTTGACGAGACATTAATATCGGGATCAGCAGCATCGCGATATCTAACCGATTGTGATTTCACTATCGCATTAGAATACGGCGGTGTTTACGACATCAAAGTTCGATCATCAGCACTCGATGTCATTAAATTGGCACGTAGCTATGTTGGATTGGAAAACGTGTATATATTGACAATTGCGACTAGAGAATATGCAACAGAAGTATCAAGATTAGCTTGTTTTGACTTTCCTTCTGAAAATATAATCCCAAGAGAGGAAATTCACCAAGCAACATATAAGACATTATATGGTGGTATGAATTATGGGACTAATACTAAGATATCACATTCTGATAATGTTTTGATTGATAATCTTCCTGCTAGAGAGAACGAGAAGAAAATGATTTATATCGGTATTAAGCCTGATCGTTATCTCAGCATCACACCTTATTACGGAACGAATTTTGAAGATGATGATTTCTACTCATCAGTGGAAGAATTTCTCTTGCAAAAATCCAAATAACAGTAAATATTTCTATGAAGAATAATATTACCACACAAGGTTATTTTGTTAAAAGATTGAGAGATTCTGGTTTCGTCGTGGTCAAATTGTTTGATCAATACGGTCAACATGATCCTCGTAAATGGTCTGTGATGGTAGACCCAAGTAATACATCTGTGATGATCACTTGTTATCAAAACAAAGAGTTCAAAGGTGATATTCTATTCGAGATTAATGACGGTGGAAATCGTTTTATTAAAAATTTCAACCTCAAAACACAAAGTATGGAGATTGTCATCACCACTTTGATTGAAAAGGGTGTTGGACAAATCGAAGAAAATTCAGTCTATAAAAAAGACTAAATAATATTATGGAAAAGGGAGAAGAACCCCCTGATGAGGTATTTGTGGATGAAAAGGTTTTAGAAATCCTTAGAGAATCTTTGAAACAAAAGCTCAAAAGAGATAGAAAAGGTGGTAAAAGCGTAATTAAAAATGCTTTAAAAGCTACAATGCAAGAATTTTTAACATGTGGTAAACTCTTAGGTTACGATTTAGATGGAAATGTGGTGGAAATCTCATTTCATTCTAATAAATTAGAAGATAACGCCATGCAGAACCTCTTCATTCAAAAATTTGGAGAGTTCATGGCTGGTAGAATGAATATATCAGGTGATTTTTAATTTTTTAAAACCGAAAATAAAAAAAGGCGATGTCTATGCTGTTCAAGCAGGAGACTTCGTTGGTCAATTCTTTAATTTTATTAAAAAAGATGGCGATGAATACGTTTTTCTTTCCACACCATTGATGGAAATCCAACGAGTTCCAAAAGAAAAATTTGACTTTGCGAAAGAACAAGGTATCATTGAATACATTGAAAATCTTCCAAGAAATATCTTCCAAGTTATCGAAGCGGAATATCAACACCAATCAAAAAAGGTTGGTGGAGATTCCAAGTGATTACGTTGTATCCAAATTTTATGAATTTGGGTATAAAGTAAGTCATAATACTCATGGCAACACTTATAATTGTTGTTGTCCTATTTGTAGAGAAGGAAAAAGCTGGGGTCATAAGAAGAGATGCTTCTATATTCCAGAGAATGATAACATTTTTTGCCATAATTGTGGATGGTCATCCAAACCCTACAAATGGATCAAGGAAGTTTCAGGAATGTCATTCAATCAAATAGTCGATGAGATTGAAAAGGGTAATTTCGGCATGATAAATGTGATGGATTTAGAAGAAAAAGAAGAAAAACCAAAGACTACATCGTCTTTACCAGTAGATAGTATCAATTTATCTGATAAAAATCAGACGGATTATTACAAGAATAATAAGATTGTCCAAAAAGCCTTAGATTATATCAAGGATAGACGATTGGATAAAGCTGTGAACCGTCCTGATGCATTTTATCTATCTCTGAAAGACCGTGTGCATGATAATCGTTTGGTGATCCCGTTCAAAGATGAAGCGGGTAAGATCATCTATTACCAATCCAGAAGGATTTTAGATGATGAATCTCCAAGTTACTTGTCAAAAGATGGTGGAGATAAAAGTGTCTTCGGTATCGAGCGAGTATCGTCTGACTTAGACAAGGTGTTTATCATTGAAGGACCGTTAGATGCTTGTTTCGTAAAAAACGGATTAGGTGTTGGAGGTATTACTAAAGGTGAACAATTGTTTACTTTTAGTCAACAAGAACAAATGGATAGTCTGAAATTCTTTGAGAGAATTTGGGTGCTTGATAGTCAATGGCTTGACAAGACTGCACGAGAGAAGACACTAAAGCTCATTGAGATGGGGGAGAAAGTCTTTATATGGCCTGAGTATGATGGGAAACGCTTCAAAGACATAAATGCCGTGTGTATGGCTTATGAAATGAACGAATACCCAACAGATTTAATTCTGAAGAACACCTATAAAGGGTTGGCAGCAACGGTAAAGATGAAATTGATCAAGTGATCAATTATTATTCACGCTTTTTAGCGACAGACGTATCAATAGCATTACAAAATCTATCAATTTCACTTCTAATTCTTTCAATTGATCCCAATTCACTTGTTAAATCACCGATAATAGTGTTATTACGTGATTGTGAAATAGACGATAATACATTATCTTTAAGATACGTATCAATTTTTTCAAAATTTGCTTTCCAGCTATCAACAGTGGAAATCATTTCTTGATTTTGAGAATCATCTCCCATAGTAGCCATAACATTTGGATCTGCTTCTGTATCTACACCATATTCATCGAGAGTGATTCCATCATCCAATTGTCCAGCAGCAGCAGCTTCTTCAGCAGCAGGATCGAACTCCAGTTCAGGTGCTTCTTGTAGTAATTTGAGGAATTTAGCTTGAAATTTGTTTCGCATATTATTATTTAGTGTTAGGGGTTGGTGTTGCTGTATTGGCAGTTGGTGTTGCTGTATTGGCAGTTGGTGTTGCTGTATTAGCACTTGGTGTTCCTTTATTAGTGGAACTCGTCTCCACATAATTTTTAATCAAATTGTATATTTGTTGGGTATGATTTCCAGCATTACCACCAAAAATTTTAGATATATCTTTACCAAGATCATATGCAGCAGATTGAGCGAATTCGTGTATTTTATTAACATCTCGCATTCCTTGTTTAGAAAATCCTCCTACAATTTTATTAGCGAATCTACGAAGAAATCCTTCTTCTAAAATTTCTTCTAATTTTTTCTGATCTTCTATCGAATAACGTGCCATGATATTATTTAGCTTAAATGATTAAATAATCTATGTATGGCTGCTTCAAATTCTCCTTATTCTACTGCAATCGCCTCTGGTGCTATTGATTTTGATTTCAAAAATCCTCTAAATCCTTCTGAACAGATGAGAAAATATAAAACGGATGAGAAATTGGCACAAGCACCAGACACTCTCCCATATGAATTTGAAGGACTGCCTCAATATCTAGCCGATATCCAAGACAGTGCATTTCAAGCGTCTTCCAAACTGAATAATATCATTAAAATGGAAAAATATCAAAAAAATGGTGATCTAATTAAGCTGAAAGGTAATCTGGAGAAGATCATGATGTATTTGATGAAAAATGGTGACAAGATATTGTCGAATTATACCATTGGCAATAATTAAAAACTAGAGTATAATCGGGCATGTTCAAAATTCCCGATAACATAAAAATGAAACACGTTCATGGGTATCCTCCCTATGAACAAATGTCGATCCTTAAAGATATCTGTAATAAATCAACACCTTATTCAGAGACAAGAAAGGTTTCAATTGGAATGACTAAAAAGAAAAATAAAAATCAACAGAAATGGCTAACTGACAAGCTCAAAGGTGATTGGATGGATAAAGAACTGATCATCGAAATTGCATTGTTCGAGTCTTTGATTCATTATGTGGAAAAGGAAGATGGTCTTAATGATGCTGCCTATGACTACTCCTATGAATTAGAAAAGGGTCATATCGATCAGAAAACGGCGAATGCTAATAAAAAGCGTCAAAAAGAACTCAAAAATGCTTATCTTTATCTAAAAAATGAGCGTCCTGCTCTACAATATCAAGTTGATAATTGGGGTGGGACTAATGTAAATGAATATTTGATACTGGAAGAATCGTTTTTGAAGAAAGATACAAAAATAATGAACACAATTATAAAATACAGGGGGTATTTATGGAATTAAGTATTGAAAATCACGAAGCATTTAAGAATTGCGAAGGTAAAATGATCTGCCAATTGATTGGTGGCTCAACTTTGTATGGTTTGAACACACCAGAGTCCGATATTGATTATCGTGGTCTATTCGTCGCTAAAAATAAGCGATATTTAGCCAATTTGGATAATATTGAATCGATTGTCCAGACTGATGACATTGATTCCACTTATTATGAGATCACTCGATACTTAAAATTATTGAGAAAGAGTAATACTCAGGTTTTGGAGATATTATTTGCTCCCAATACAGCATTCACCTACAAACATCCAATCTTTGACGAGATTGTCACCCATGCTTACGATCTAATCGACACTAATACCCTTAAAAATTCATTAAAGGGTTATGTATTCAGTGAGATTCGATTGGCTACTGGACAAAGAAGCGGTCAGTTAGGTGGTAAAAGGAAAAAAGCAGTGGAAACCTACGGATTCAGCCCCAAAAACTTTGTTCAAATCCTTCGTTTGTGTAAAGTCGGTATTGAGTTCTTCACCACTGGTAAATACATGGTAAACGTCAAGGAATTTGATGAGAAGTATTGGGAGAAATTGATGGATTTAAAAACTAGCCCACAATACTACACATGCGAGCAATTGGAGCGAATGGTGAACGAAGAATTTGGCAAGTTGGAAGGAATCATGGAGTCATCTAAGATCTCTTTCAAATTTGATCCAGACATTGCAGCAGATATTATTTTAAAAGCAAAACAAATATGAAATACGGAAAACAGATATTATTGGGAGTAGTGGCTTCAAGTGCCATTGCTTATGGGTTATCAGATAATTTGGAGTCATTCTCTAAAACATTTGTCTTGGCTGGATTAGGGTTCGGCTCAGTTTATTACTGGTCGCAAAACAGAAAGAACAATGATAAAAGAGTGGAAGAATTGGAAGAACTTTTGGGCAAGAAGAAAGTTGATGAGCGTGTCGAGACTCTGGAGAATATGCTTCAAGAATCCGATGTGGTAATCACTGAGCAAGAAGAAGTTATTAAAAATTATGAGGAACTATTGGACGAAGCATCTGTCAAATTCCCTTGTAATTGTGGTAACAACATGTTTGATGGCATTTTCAAACCAATGGAAGAATTTGTGGTTGAATGTGACTATTGTAAAAACAAATATTCCGTCACACTTAAATTGGATACTATACTGATCACTGAACCAATCGAAGAACTTAACATTGATAAACTAATTAAAGAAAATACAAAATGATAAAAATAGAGACTAAAAAAGGAAATGTTGAAATGACACTGACTGAATTTGCAAGATGGGCATGTTTAGCAGAAGCATTTATCTTCATTGAAAACAAAGCTGAAGAACTAAACATTAACCCTGTCAACATGATTAAGCCACTGGCAATTGAAAAATACATTGACGAGCGATATCATGCAATGCTTTCCGATGTTCGATATGAGTATGATCTAGGAATTTTGGAGTAATCCTATAACTTCTTTCTCAATTTCCGATTGTTTATCTTCCGATAATACGTCTTTGAAATGTTCTTTCAATTCGTTTGTCGGAAGATTTAATTCGTGAAAACCTAACATGTAATTACGATATCTTTCTTCGTATTTGTTTGGATAAGTAACACCATTTGGTCTATTAAAACGATGCAACCATCTTAAAAACGGCAAACATAATGTTCTTTTACCATTTTTTATGTATTTTTTATGGATATATCCTTCTTCTCCACCAAATCCACGAAATTCTTTGTTAAATCCTAACCAAGAATCTTTTCTACAAGAAAAAAGACCAAGACCCTGAGAGGGGATTTCAAAGGGGTCGTTATCTTTATCTGATCCTCTTTCATCTGTTTGCCAAGTGCCTAACATATGTCCTCTCCATGTGAAGTCGAAATGAGTTGAATAATTTTTCAAATCATCATAAATGATCGGTCCTTGTAGTAAATTACCACCATCTAAACCACTGTCATAAAAATCTATCAGTCTTTTCAAAGATCCTTTTTCTAAAAAGACATGAGAATCGATTGATAACACATAAGGAGTATCTGCCAACTCGAATATTTTATTTCTAATACTGGTTGATTTATATTTTACGAAAGGAAGATATTGAAACGGTTCTTTCATCCAATTTGTCAAATCCCTTATCGCTTTACCATGATTTGAATCAGGATTATTATCAATAATTACAAATTCGATATCATCCAACACTTCCGAATGATACATTCGTATTGCTTGAATGGTGAAATATACCCCATCATAATCATCATGTGTTGCCATTCCAATGGTCAATTTTCTCATGTAAATAATTATTAGAATCCTAATTTATTACAAGTATTATCTACACATTTTGGGATAAAAATCGTCGGAATTGTAGTCGTAGTAGTGGTTGTAGTTGTAGTAGTAGTTGTAGTAGTGTTTGTTATTTTAATATTTAAAGGATTTAAAGTAGTTGGTAGTGTCAACGAAACCGATAGTGGTGGTATGGAAATCGTGGTAAAACGTGGCACAATAGGTGGTAAATTTACTGTGACTTCTGGTTTCGGCACGCAACATTTTTCAGTTGTTGTTTCAGGTGGAGTAGTTGTTGGTGGTGGAGTAGTTGTAGCGGTGGTGGTAGAAGTGGTGGTGGAAGTGGTGGTAGTAGTGGTTGTAGAAGTAGAAGGTGGTGGAGTAGTGCTAGATGTAGGTGGTGGAGTAGTGCTAGAGGTAGGTGGTGGAGTAGTATCCGTAGGTGGAGGAGTAGTATCCGTAGGTGGAGTAGTACTAGAGGTAGTGGTGGTGGACATAATAGAGGATAAATTTATGAAATTTACTTTTCAAATTACATTAAAATATAATTTGAATCATCAGTTACTATGTAAAAAGTATTCATATCGCGACTACCCGATGAAGTTGAAAAAGTTGTTCTATTAGTGCTTACTAAATTTGTTATAGTGCTGCCAAATTTAGATATTTGTGTGTTACTATCGATTCCCTTACCTCCAATAGCCTCCCAATCGCCAATATTAGCTCCAGTGCCACTCTTCAATCGATATAGTATTTTGGTGTCACTATTATAAACAGTATCGCCGATTTCTGCTGGAGCGACACTGGTGATATTTGTCACTGTTCCTTTAAATAGATTACCAGCGAGAACGCCACCAGTCGTTACACCATCGCCAATAAATAATCGTTTGGTATCTGTAGTAAAAGCAGGTTCTCCCGAATTGAAAATTATATTTCTACGTTCATTATCAGTTCCTTGGCGGAATAAAATTTTTAATAGTGTGTTGTTAAAGATTTCTATACTCATGATTAATATGCGAAAATTGGAATTGCGAATCTACCGAATTGTTGACCTGTTTTTGAACTGAAATCACCTTCATAAGCTAAAAACCCAGCAGATGATAGTGTTATTGTTACCGTGGTGACACCATTTGATGATATCGCCTCAAATCTAGTTAATTGAAGACCTGGTATAGCACCTGTGATAGTGTGTGCAGGTGTCCCATTAAAAATAGATGATAAGCTATTTGTCGCATTTAACGTAGAATTGCCTGTCAGTGTTGTGAAAACAGACCTCTGAACTGCTTTTGTGTCACTAATGTTCGTCCACGCACTTAATTTGGTAGCAGATGAACCATTCATTTGATATAGAACACCATCGAAAGTTGATACATCATTACCATTAGCACTTAGAGTTGTTAGAGAATTGTATGTGCTTACTGGTGGAAAAAATTGTGATTTACCAAAAGAAGAACTAATCGAATTGTATAATGAAGTATAATTAGCAGTTAAAATACCATCGACAAATGAAAAATTCGTCGGATTGGTTCTCAAAGTAACTGTATTACCATTCCCACCGCTCAAACCATTTCCAAATGATGTTGACAATAATTCTCTAGTAGTAATCGATGCAGCATTTAACGATAATTTACTAGCTGAAAGTCCGAAAAATGTTGGATTATAATTGATTTGTAATTTATTATTATTAATAAACAAGCCACCACCAACTGTATTTGGGTTTATTTTAGATGCCGATAGACCACTCAATTTCAAATTGATTGTTGAAAAAGAGTCATACTCAAATTCTTGTGATACTTTGGTAGCGATCCTACCCCATTTTGTGATATCAGTATAAGGGTTCGCCGTTAATTGATACCAAATATTATCAATAGATACGATATCACCTATTTCCGAATATGTATCGGATAAACTATAAAAATTAGTCAGAGGTATATGATTTTTTGTCGTTATTGATACTCCACCGCTCAATACACCGTTTCCGATGTATAAACGTTTGGTATCAGTTGTGTATCCAGGTTCCCCTTGATCCAAACGAACAGATTTTCTTTGTTCATTCGTACCTCTACGGATTTTTAATTTAGATATGACGATATCAGGCATAATTATGAAGTTCTTTTCCAGACATAAACACCGAATGATGGTGGTGTATTATCAATAGGGTTCCCACTACCAGTATTATCCAAAAATACCTGACCATCTAAATTTAGCGTTTTATTCGTACTGTCGTCTGTCGTATGACCAGCGTTCTCGTGAACCATGGAACGTCTGGAATCCAATAAAGTTGGTTCACCGCTCATAAGAGTCTCTCCACTAGGTCCTCTAGTGCCAGTGACTCCAGTGTGGGTATGACTTGGTAACTGTCCTACAGTTAATGTGGTTACATATTCACCACTATTATCACCGCTTGTAATGTTTTTAAGATTTACTCCATCGTCACCCAAACCGACACCAGCCAAAAATCTACCTTCTGCCACAGCTTGCCATTTGGTATTCGAAAATCTCGATTGTGGATTGACATCATCAGATGAGAGATAAATTGAATTCACAGGATAAAGGTAATCAATCAAAGTGGAGTAATTACCGATGCTATAATTGTCAGATGATAAAGTTCCAGTGAAAGATGCACCATTGCCATCAGAACCCACTTTAAAAGAAGTTTTATTACCCGAACCATCATAAACTTGGGGTAAACTGGCTCCATCAGTGGGGACATTTGAGGTGTGTAATATTCCTTTATAAGAATCTGCGATGAATTGGTCAGTGAGATCAGGTAGCATAATATTATTTATTCGGAAGTTGTTAAATTGGAAATTAATTTTTGTTGAATTTCGACTATTAATGTGAAAATTCTTTGCATAGTTGTTGTGTTGATGCTTTCATTGCCATTAATTCGTAAATTATCAAAGTCGTAACTGATCAATTCAATATTATTCAATAATACGTCATCTTTTTTAAAATTAAATGAATTTGACGCTTTGGTGAAGAGTGTCAATACGTCTTTCAGAATGTTCGAAAGATTTTGGTTGAAAAATATACCGAACGAATAATCTCCACATGTCACATTTTTGAAATTTTTCGTGATATTACTATCAATTGCAGTGTATCTATTATCTTCGATAGGTTGTTTTAGTACATATATTCTACCAGAATTGTGTAATAATGTGTAATTTTTATCACCCTTAGTAATTTCACTGAATAGTATGTTATAAAAGTTATTGGCGTTCATTCTATTCGTATTCCACTTAATTGGAGCGTTGTCACTGCCAAATTTATGATAAGTGTTTTTGAAGAGATAGTCAGGTGGATATTTCAAATTGAATTTCTTGAAATTATTGGCAGTATTACGTGGGTTGGATATAAATCTAGTTTCAATATTCTTCACACTTCTTATATAAAATATATTAGAATCGTAAGTTGAAAAAGCGATATCATAATTATCCACCTCCAAATCATTTATTTCATAATTAGTGAAAGTAGTGGAGATGGAATAAGGAACAAATGTAAAAATTGAATAAATACCGTTTTTTTCATGTAAAATGATGACAAAATCGTCAACACTTCTGATATCAATCGCCACGACATTTTCTATACTATATTCAGATAGATTTACTCTTCCAAGTAATGTTGAAGATTTTTTATTCCAAAGATAAAGAATATTCCCATCAATTACGGTTCTCATATTGTCACCATATTTCATAAATTTCACATTATTGGAATTTATGTTGAAAAATTTGTCATTGAAATTGCCAAATGCTTTTGAAAATTTCTCTTTAGCACTCCATTTTAAAGAAATGGTGTCAACATTGCCGATTTTTATACTATCAACTAAGATTAAAGCTTCACATTCGATATAATTCAATCCTTCATAAGTGTTGATGACATCATTTATAATTATATTGATTTTATTTTCAAATTCATCATAATTTATACCATAAACCTCCTCGCCAAATTCCAAGTTTTGAATATTATATGTCAATAATGAAGTATCATCAAATGATCCATTTATTGTTATCAATTCTTTACCAGTTGAGCAGAGATATTTGAATTTTTGATCAGATTTCACTACAAAATCACCATATTTCACTTTTTCTAAAAAATCCCATTCACTCGAATAGTTAAAATTGTCAATATGTGTGACAACATCTTTACCCACCATCAAATCATTGTTTCTTTCATCTCTAATTGTTGATGATAGTCCATAAAAATGGCAATCGTTTTCATCGAAATCCACGATTTGAGGGTTACTAATAATCAAAGATTTGAAAACAATCAAATTGTTTGTATTGATTTTATCGAAAATTTTATCTAATTCATTTTTATTTAAAACATCGAAAGCATTAGTGAAATATGGTGTTATGTGTTGAATCGAATCAAATTGATTATCAAATTCTAATTTTTTAAGATAAAATTCCGACGAAAAATTATTTTTCGATGTCAATTCTTCAGAGAATTGGTCTTTGGTCTTGCCAGTATAAGCCACACCATTATCAACATTAAAAAATCCTGAATAATCAATACCATTTAAGGTAAAGGATTCACCGTTTGTATATTTGAAATATGTCATCATTATTCAATAAATTCTATGTTATTTACTTCCGAAGTTAAAGGTGAGAAGGATTTGCATGTTTCCGTTACAATCCTTTTCAATTCATTTTTGATATTATCGGGGAGACTAATATTTTTAATCAAAATATCAACATGATTTGATTTGAAGGTTTGATTATTACAGACACTTTGCAACAATTCGATTTCATCTTCGCTATTTCTTTGTCCAGATGGAATAGTGATAACCAGAGTGTCTATACTTTGCAACCCATTGGTGTATGGTAATATTAAAGATTCGTCGAAATCGATATATCTTGTATATATTTTGAAATTTTTAATATGATCATTATCAACAAAGTCTCCGAAAAGTATTTTCTTGCCAAAAAATTGTGATTTATCAAAAGTGAACTCTTTGATACTTGCACCATTCAGATTAAAATATCCTCGTCCATTAATAGCATCGATAGCAACTACCAACGTGTTAATTTTTAATTTTTTAAAGCTTGCAGTAGCATCAAAACCGATAATAGTTTCATTACTAGAATCATACAAATTCATCAGAAATGAAATATTACCATCATTCTTCTTATCAATATTCAATCCACCATTAATATTATTGCGTTTACTAGAAAACGACCAATTGGTATTATCACCACTGAAAGTGAAAAATATGGAAAAGACACCATCTGCATTTATATTTTCAAAATAATTTATTTCGTTGAAAAAATTAACATTTTCAATTTTACACACTGGAATCTCATCTGGAGAACTCACAGTAGGTAAAGAATTCAACCGTTCATATACAAATACATCATTTGGTTCAATGATAAAATCACTTTTTTTATCAAAAACCTGATAAGCTGATAAACTTTGTTTGGCGAGTTCATTTCCTGATACCAATTGTTCAATCAAATCAGTGTAAGTAACATTGAAAGTTGAATTAGTCGCCAATGCTGATGCCTTCTCAATGCGATCTGGGTAATAATATCTATCTACCCATACTTTATTATTACTCGAAGGCGAACCAGATAACCAAGTGCATAGGTAATTTTGTCCATCAGTGTATCCATTGGCATTATCCAATTTGTAAACCTTATCAGCATACAGAGGAGTTGTATATGAAAATGCTCCTGATTCTACAAATTTTGTATCATTTATGTTGATTTTTGTGAAAGGATTTAGATCGTTTGGAGCTTTAATCGTATTCATACCACTTTTAATGATATAAGGTTTATTGTAGAATACATAATTCAAAGACAAACTTTCGTCTTTCTCACTATCAATATCATTGAAAATCGATGTATACGATCTCATCTCTTTCATGTAGAAAGGAGAATTGTTTGAAGATATCAAAGTGTTTCCAGATGTGAAAATATCTTCTTGTGTCAATTGGTTTTTCAAAGTGATGATCTCAACATCATCGTTTTCAGAATGCAATAGATAATTGTTAGATAAATCTTTTTCTATCAGATTATCTGGGATGATGTTACTCTCCTCATAACCAACCAATGTGAAATTCTCATTGTCACCAATATTATTATAGATTTTTTTGTCAATTTTGATATTATTCAAGGGAGCCAATATTTTATTGGCACTTGTAAACGGAACTAGAGTTAGATTATTACCTTGTTTTGTGAGTATCTTACAAGATCCATCATTTCTGAATAGGCATAACGAGTTATTAGAGCTAGAGTAAATGTAATTGAAATCTATACCAGACAATCCTAATTTTCTAGTATAAAAATTGACAGTGTTGTTAGAATCTTGCGTTAGATAGTATTTTTTATAATTGTAAATTTTGTAAATGTTACAAACATTTGAATCTTTCAGATCAATTATAAAATTGGTCGAATCTGATGTAATATCAAGGAAAGAATAATCTCCATAATAATCATATTTTGTATAAATACCAGATAATGCCAATTGTTCCGTATCTTTTGGTTTGAATCCCAAATAAATCCCTCCAAATTTTAAAAATGTTAGAGATTTTTCCAATTTTATAACATTTTTATCATTGAGAGTTATGTCAGACAGCTTACGTTCATCAGTCAAATAGAAAATGCTGTAATTTTTATATTTGACATCTCTGATGTTGGAAAATGCGTTATAAAAATTGAATTTATACCCTCCATCATAGTATCTTTCAAATTTATTGAGCGTGAAATTCTCATCATTGTATGAGAAATCACGAGCTTTACAGGATGATATTTGACTTATAAAGGTATCCACATTAGTATTTAATTGAATGGTGTTTCAAGCTCAATCAAATACCCACCATTTTTGGTCACAAATTGGTGTATTTTTTTATCAAATTTGCTGATGGTCTTTATCAACGTTAAATCTTCAATACTTTGCGAATAATTATAATTGATAACACTGATGGGAACGGTAAAAGTGGAGATATCACCATTACAATAGGATATGTAAACATTTGCCGATAGATTTTTACTCGTCGAAGAAACACTTGGGTAATAGACATGACTATGAGTAGTATTCAATACCTCCGAATACCTATTAATCGGTGAAAAAATGTTTAACATGACATCATTTTCAAAAAAATCTTCAACATTATCACCCCAATTTATTTTCAAGAAACAAGGTAAAAATTTTTCCGAAACACCAGTCAAAACAACATTTAGTGTTGTTATATCATTCAACACCACCAAAGGCACTGTCGTTGTATTGGATGTGTTACTCGAAGATAAAGATAAATATGCAGTATTCATTTTTGATTGTATTGTGAAATATTTATTATTTCCAAAGGATTCATTTTGAAATCCATTTCACTCATAACAAATTCATTTAGAGCATTCTTAATCAAGAATGATGTGGTGAACTTATCATTTTTCGGATTGTAAGCCAATGTTGGCGATTCAAATGTGGACATTGAGGGCGAATTCACCTTTATTGGAGATATTGAATAATCATCATATTCTGATAAAGTGTGTTTTTCAGTGTTGAATTCAAATATCGAAGGGCTTACAAGCACATAATCAACATTATTACTCGATAAGCTTCTAATAGTGGTGAAGTAAATGTTGCCATCTTTACTGTATCTATTTGAAATATTACCATTATGTTGGATTATATATGTCTGTTTGGTTGGAGTCAAAAATTCACCATCTTCAAAAATCAATTTAGTGATAATTAAGTTGTTTTCCGTTTCAATTGTGAGAATATCAGAGATAATATCAAATCTCTTAACAGCACTTACCGATTCAGTATACACTGACAATGGAAGAACACCCGTTAGATAACTCAATTCAGATTCAAAAGGTGAAATTTCCATTGTATATGAGTTTCTAACATACAATTTACCATTCAAATTGAATCTGTTATAAAGATTTTGAACAGGTGCTGACGATAATACGTATTCACTCGATTTCAAAGTAGTATTATCGTAATAAATTTGAGATATAGTTGGGGAAAAATCTGGATAATCACTACCAAACCAAGCACCATCAATCATAAATGTGCTTAATTCATTAGGAAACACATTTTGAGTCATGTTCGCTGTTATAGTCGGAAATCTAGAATCATCCAAAGCTCTTCTCAATGGTGAGGAAGAATTAATACCACCTTCAATCAGTCTTGAGTAATAGAAATTACCACTCAATTCAAAAGAACTCAAATCAGACGATGCTGCGTCGATATACGGAGTATCACCGTCCATTATGAACAAACCTTCCAATGTTTGGAAATTTGGAAGATATTCATTCTCATAATAAAATTGATTATTACTGAAATCACCACCAAATATTTGATAATACAGATCGATGCTAGAAAAACCGTTGGTGAATGTGCTTAGTCCTGATCTACTTGTGTAATCATATGTGGTATTATCAACCGTTGAATAATTGAAATTGAAGCCTTCTCCATAGAGATAGTCATAGAAAGTGTGACCATTTAATATCTGATAATATACAGGGGCAGCTTCATAAGTAGAAATAGTTTTTGTGAAGCTATTATCATCTTTAAACAAACCGAATAAATTGTTGTAGATATCGCGTTTAGAATCTTGTAGATAACCGATATTTGGTAATCTATCAAGATATTTGTCGAAATTTGGTTCGATTTTTGATACGTATCCGTAATATTTGCTGTCATTTCTTTTACTCGATGGTAATATTTGCGATTTACCAGAAGTGAAATTTCTACGAACATAGTCATTATCATTGATAAACGTGACAATATCACCATTATCACCTCTTATAGACGGATCAGGGAAATAATAAATGGTATTCGGTTCCAGATTCTCAGTATTGAAAGAAAAGCTGAGTGTTTTCCCATCAATATTGATTATCGAGGTTTTATGAGGTCGAAAATATCCAATATCTTCTTTTGAAATTAAGATTTTTCTATCTGTCGATGCTGTAGTTGGGTAATCAACATTTAAAAAATTTTGTGACGGATCATCAGCCAATATAGCCAAACCAGATACAAAATTATTCACAGTTGAGCCAGTGGACAAGTAATAAAAATCACTACCAATGTATTTTTTAGTCAGTCTTCTTTTATTGTCCAAAAGGTCATTTATTTCTTTGATACCTAATTCCGAACTAGACATACCAGAAAACACGTTTGAAATAATTTCTGAATTATTTTTCAAAAATATATCCAACCCATAATCTAGATCTTTATTATCATAAATCCTATCATTCGGAGTTTGGTTGAAATATAATGGATATGAATCATACAATTCATCAATATCAATATCAATATTTTCTTTGATTTGTTGAATATCATAATAAATTTCACCATTAGAAACATTTTCCAAATAATTTATGATATTGTTTCTTATTTCTTGCACCAATAGATTATTAGTGCCGAGTAACTTTTTCTTTACAACTTGATATTTTGCTTCTTCTCTCTTTTTATTGTAATAATTAGCAATCTCTATCAATTTTCGACTGTAGAACGGTATTGCCAACTCTAAATCCAAAGGATCATTGAAATCCAATTGTGATAAGAATTTCTGCTCCTCTGTTGTGGAGTATTTTAAATTTATTTCTTTTATGAAATCTCTATATCTCTCGATAATAACCAAAGAATCTTCTGATTCCTTCACATTCTTCACCCTATTCCATCTTTTCAAGTATTGAATGTAAACATTTTGCAAGTTATCAACTGAATCTTCTGCTACTTTTATAAATTCTAAGAAAGAAAATGGTTGTGACGAATCCAAAGCATCGACAATATCGACATTTGGATTTGTGATGGATTTGGGAAGTGTGATGTTTAATACGTTCTCCATTTTTATTATTTAACCAGAGATAATGATTGATAAAGTGTATCACGTAATACAATTCCCATTGTGAAGTCTTTGTAAGACGGTGTGGTGTATTCATTGAGAATATAATTACCGTTTTCATCCAAAATCGGGTCATTATCATTATCTCTAATGATGTTTTCCGTGGATAACATGTCATATAACGTATTATCTTTGATTATGGTGTTATCATACAGAGTATTGTCGAAAGTATCGACATATTCGAAAAATAGATAATATTTTTCTATATCTCCAAATTGGAAAGTATCAGGTAATACCAACGGCCATCCCCAATTTTGATTGTAGGATGATAATGCATAGACAGTATTTGTGGTATATTCAACAGGCTGCTCAGTATTCAATAGGGAATATTTATTACTGAATTTTTCGAGTGCTACAATAGGAGTTCCAGCAGATACCACATAAGTATTCGTGTTTATCTCATCTCCGAGATTGATACCGTATACACTCTTAGATGAATATCCTCTCAAATCGAAATTTTCTTTGAATTTGTTATTGATACCCAACAATTTATTGTTGCTGATGGAAAAAAGATCCAAAATTCTTTTAATTTTTTCTGGATAAGTGAAAGAATTGTCCTCAAACACATTATTCGATGCGTTCAGCATTTTCATTTGTGAAATTAATGGGAATATCTCGTTCCTATCAACATCTTGAATATTCTGAACAAAATTTGTTATTTTTTCGTATATCTTCTTACCGAGAGTGTCATAAGATGAAGTCAATGTTCCAAATATAGACCCAATAAATTCATCAAACAGCATACTATCATCCAAAAGAAATTCTTGGAATCGTAAATCCTTGAACATTTCAGTGGCATCGTAACTCTCATTCTTTTTCTCAATTGTTAAGAAATTCTGTGGATAAACATCAAATACAGATGTCTCACCATTCAAAGAGTATACACTACCTTGAACTGATGATACTGATCCAGATACCGTGATTTTAACATCATTCATTTTGGTTGGTGATGTGAAACGTATGGTATTTCTCACTGCACCATTGAAAGAATCTTTAGCTGATATTGTATAATATTGAGATGAAATAACATCGTCTGAAGATAATACCGTATATACTAAGTTTGAAGCAGAAAGAGGTTTAAAATTCTTAACTGTAAAGTGTTCTGAATCTTTAACTTTAATAACAAAGGGAATATCGACGTTTGAAAACTTTTGAGAATCTATGTTGAACGAATCTTCCGCATAAAATTCACCATCCATACCATTTGAGGTAACACTGAAATTATCCACTTCATTATTTTGAATGATATTAGCAGATAGAGATACTTTCAAATTGTTGTCCCATATGTTATTGTTTCTTTTATCAAAGAAAAGATCGATTTGCAACTTATTGACACTATCGTCTTTAAAATAGACTTGCTTGTTACCTGATAAACCAACATAAAACGCTGATACATCTGTAGAATTAGTCAATGTAATACTATTATTTGATATCTTAGCATACACTGGAACTGTATCTATTTCAATTTTATCAATCTCGATATATTCATATTGTTTTTTTGTCTGATTGTATATTTTTTCAAAAAAAGAATATGTGTTTCTTAAATGTCTGAACTTATCTGGAGTATCTTGGAAATAATACTCACTGCCACTTCCGCTTATTCTGTAGAATATGGTGGAAGGAGTAACATTACTTGGGTAAGTTGCTGAAGCAATTAAAGGACCTGAAATCTTTCCATTTTTCCATGTAATGTTATCATAATACGATGCATCTTCAAAGTCTATTCTAAAGGTGTTTACCAAATAGTCTTTGATATCAACTGTTTTAATTGTATTTGATATAATAGCGTTTGAATAGCAATCGAAAATTGTTAGATTGGTATCATATTTTCCAGGCTTATCGTAATATTTGTTAGCAGTTAATGATGTGGAATATGTCCCATCACCGAAATCCCACAAAACTCTAATATATACAAAATTATTAACATTTGGTATAAATTTTAATGGTGTTTCCTTTAGAGCATATGCACTAAGAACTTGTTCGTTTTTGTAATCAACGATTTTAAAATCAAATTGTTGGTAATTACTCATTTACTATTGAAATTTTTTGATATATTGATTGAGGATTGAAGAAGTAAGGGAATTTGAAGAATGGTAATGTCGTCGTTTGATTGATAATAAGATCATCAACATCCTCATAAATAGGATTCCATGATACGAATGAAATACCATTGAAGATCTCATTACCATTTCTTGTTCTTATATTGGCGACTCCTTCCAAACTTAATATGTCCGATGTCAGCGATGAAATATCCAGCTTTTGCCCTAAGACATTTCTTGAACTATCGAAAAACGACAAGATGATATCGCCAACTTTCTTTTTCAAATTTTCAGGATTTGTTTTAGAATCGTTTCTACGAACAATTTCTAATTTACTCGTATCCAAGACGCTTTTGTTAGCGACACCATTGGTAAATCCAATATCGAAAGCGACATAAATTGGATCACGAGGGACTACTTCATGGCTTAAAATTTTTCTATCTTTTGTTTTTTCAATAATCAAATTTTTCAAGCTATTTGATAGAAACGGTGGATATGTACCATCATCTTTTAGACTAAATTTGGGAACACAAAACACGTTTACATTATTGAAGTCACAAGAATCTGCAAAATTTACTTGATTTATGATTACTCTGTTTGATTTATTGGGATCAACACAGATTTTGTAGAAATAGTCAATATAACTATCAATAAAAATTTTGTTATTGACAGTCTTAACAGAAGAAATGATATTCGATATCTCTTTGTTCAAGAAAGTATCATAATCATCCTCAGTTACCAATTTTATTTGAGAATTTAAATATTTGGGAACGTTGTTTTTGATTTGCTCAACACTTTCTGCTTCCGATATAGCAGTGGAATTGTCTGTATTGGTGAAATACAGAAACGAATTGTTTACAGAATCAATGACATTCTCACTGTTGGAAGTTGTGGTATCATTATAGATTTGAGTGAATATAGTGGAGTTGAAATTGAACAATTTGTTACCATTGATAGCACCTTTGCTGATAATACCATTGATGTTATCACTCAGGATGTAATAAATTGCAACTTCATCACCAGATTCAATTTTTTTACCGAAAACACCATTACCGAATTTGACTTCATAGAACCCTGAATCGTTCAGGCGAACACTGTAGTAACGATCATCGTTTTTAGCGAGGAAAATATTATCCAATTCTTGGTATTCATACCATTTACCATCACTCTGCTCTTTGACATACACACTGATAGTCCCATCAGCAATAAATCTGGTATCGTTGGTATCGACTCTATTAACTACTACAATCGGGAGAGTTTCAAATTCATCACCATTTGCAGTGTATATTGGATATTCACCAACTGTGCCTTGATAAAGGATTAAATTATTTTTAATACTATCAATATCCTGAGAACCAGTAATTGATTTTTCAAAATTGAAATCTTCCAATATCGTGTATTGGATTTTATCAACCAAGAAATATCCATATTTTCTTAATGTGTAGTTACCAACTCCCAAAGAATTGCTTGCCACACATGACACAGGAACTAGAGATGTTTGTTTACCAGTTGGTTTATACCCGATCAAATTTACGATTTTGTTGATGTTCTCATAAATCGTAGCTTGAGAGAACATACTCTCCGAAGCTGTCTGGTTCAAATAAAACAGTAAAACATGGTAACTAAAAGCGATGATATCAATAAAAGAAGCTAAGTTACTTCCCTCATAATTCTGATCAGTGAAATTAGAATTTTCATTCAATTTTTGAATGATGAAATCTTTGAGAGAAAGCGCATCGAAATTGATGTAAGCGTTTTTCGGTAAATTGTATTCAATAGATTCTTTCATTTTTTATTATTTAGAGGATAGTGTAACCGATGGTATTTAATTTTGATTTGATACTTAAACCTTCCACATCTAAAGATGGAATATTGATTTGTAGAAAAATTCGATATTCCTGTGCATCAGGATCAGCAAATACTGAAACATTTGTCACTGTAATTCTTGGTTCTAAAAGAGGTAATCTTCTTGAGATGTCATCTTCGATGATTTCTGAGGTATAATCATCCACAGGTTCAAACAAAAATCTTCTCAGATCAATACCAAAGGTAGGATTCAATATCTTTTGACCAGGTGCTGTCAAGAAACAATTAACAATACTATTTTTAATCGCTTCGACATCGAATATAGCTTGAATATCCTTCAAATTCTCTTTTCTATTCAATTGGTTATTGTAAGAATAAGCTGGCTTGAGGTCAAAATCGACATCTTTATACAAATATCCTGAAGAATTTGCATTTTTCTGTGCTTTTGACTTTTGAAGAGATGATATTTTAATACTCACATTATTATTTAATTGATGACTAAATAATCATATGCCTAAGATTTCCCAATATGATCCAGCGACAACACCTCTATCTGGTGGTGAGACTTTTATTTTGAATCAAAGAGGGGTGACATATAATACTCCTTTAAGCTCTATCAAAAATTATACGGATACCACTTTCCGTGCTATTTCTGCTAATTATGCTAGAGTAAACGTTAATAATAATTTCTCAACGACTCAAACTTTTGCTACAAGCGCAATTAATATAGGCAGCTTGCCTATTAGCGCGACACGTACAGATAGTTTTTTTGTCGGTAAGAATGCTGGTAGTGGTACTACAAATACAGTGCGTTCCAATTTCTTAGGAAGATATGCTGGTCATTTAGCCGTAGATGCGGGTAATTCTAATTTCTTGGGTTATAAAGCTGGTTATTTCGCCGAAGATGCGAGTGATTCTAATTTCTTAGGTTATTATGCAGGTAGCGGTGCTATCAATGCATTTAATTCTAATTTCTTAGGTTATAATGCTGGTATTGAAGCTAACAATGCAAATAATTCCAATTTCTTAGGTGCTAATACTGGTTTCCAAGCTGATGATGCAAATAATTCCAATTTCTTAGGAAGATATGCTGGTAATTATGCTACCAATGCAAGTAATTCTAATTTTTTAGGTCAGAGGGCTGGTGAACGATGTGTTGATGCATTTAATTCTAATTTTTTAGGTCAGAGGGCTGGTGGAGGTAGCACTGGCATCTATGCTACCAATGCAAGTAATTCCAATTTCTTTGGTCTTGAGGCTGGTTATAAGGCTAAATATGCTGGTAATTCTAATTTCTTTGGTCAGAAGGCTGGTAGTGATGCTACCTATGCAAATAATTCTAATTTTTTAGGTTATAATGCTGGTAGCGGTGCTACCAATGCGAATAATTCTATTTTCATAGGGTTGGATGCTGGTAGCGGTGCTACCAATGCGAATAATTCTATCTTCATTGGTTCGAATTCTGGAGCATCTTTATCAGGTTGTATTGCTCTAGGCACGGGTGCTGTCCCCACCGCACGTAATCAATTTGTTCTTGGATCATCATCAGTTCCTCTATCGACAGTAGACGGTGGCAATTCTTTAGTTATAAGAATAAATGGTAATCTCAAAAAGATAGCTTTGCTTTCTGTCTAATTTAGACTAAATCTTGAGATGAAAGAAATATTTTTCGTTGGTGGACTACCAAGATCTGGTAGCACACTACTCATGAACTTATTGGCACAGAATGAAAATGTATTCTGTACTCCTACCTCTGGTTTACCAAATCTATTAAATAATATCAAGGTTTCTTGGTCTAATATACTAGAACATCGTGCTGATAAAAATGCTTCTGCTGATGAAAATTTGAAAAGAATACTCAATACAGTATTCAATAATTACCACAACACTGAAAAAACATATATCTTTGATAAGTCGAGAGCATGGGGTCATAATATAGAAATGATCGAAACAATAACAGGTAAAAAAGTTAAAATTATTGCCCCTGTGAGAGACATTAAAGATGTTTTAGCTTCTTTCGAGTCTTTATATAGAAAAGGTTCATATAAATTCCCACCTCAAGGTCCGATGCCTCAATGTGTGACAACTCAAGGTAGGGTGCAACACTGGGGTAGCCTACAAGGTGAAGTGGGATCGGCATATGCAATTCTACAAGATGCCTTTTTAAGAGGTTACAGCGATAGGTTTCTTTTGATTGATTATGATTACCTTACACATAATCCAAAATATGTTATGGATAGAGTTTGGGAATTTTTGGGTATTCCTAAAATTGAACACGATTTTGATAATATAGTCAATAAAACACCAGAGGACGATACAGTATATAATTACGTTGATTTACATACAATAAAAAATTCTATCATACCTTCTAATTCTAGAGCAAATGAGATTTTAGGAGAAGATATATGTAAAACATTAAAAGGTTACGAATTTTGGAAAAATTTAGCTAAATAATAATATGTCATTATTAGGAGACAATACAATACCATTGCGAGTGCCAGTGCCAAAGAAGGTTAGACTGGAAAATACAACCAGACGTATTAAAGAATTATCAAAAAATTGCTTTAATAATTTGGTTAGAACCCAGAGAGATGGTATTGACATCATGTGGAATCATGAAAACTTAACTCCTCAAGAAATTATCGATGAATTGGGAGTTGATGTATTCAAAGTTTTCCATTTTCACACTAAATTGACACAATTCATTTCAGAATTGGCACAATTTGATGGTTCTACTGTTGAATTGAAATATCCAACTAATTCATTCGATATGGATGTTAATGCTGGAACTGTAACTATAACCAATCAACCATATCAACCATAATTTATGAGAAAAAAACAAACAACACTAGGAGATGTTTACGGGGAAATGCTTAAAAGCGTTAAAACCGTTGTGAATGAGAATGCTCAGGAAAATATCAACAAATCCAAAAAAATTCCTAAAATGTCGAAAAATGCATTCAATGATAAAATGGGTATCCAAAAAGGCGGACCGACAGAAGCAGATGGCTTCCATAAAGCATTGAACGATGATTATTGTGGTTGTGATGAAGAAGACAACGAAGAAAAACAATATGATAGAATTTCTGAAATCGAGGAAAAATTAAAAAATCCTAATCTATCCGATAAAGAAAAAGCTTCTCTTGAGAAAACTCTCAAAAATATGAAAAAAGATATGCAAAGAGAAGAAGCTGAAGAAAATATTGTTAAAGAATCTAAAAAAATTGCAAGAGAAAGACTAAATACTTTTATGATGAAAAAATCTACATTTGATAAATTGTTTGAATCTGTTATGGGTGGTAGCGAAGATGCTGAAAACGCTGCATTGGGTCTTAGCAATGCTCCAACTGATGACGAATTCGGTGATGACATGGGTGATGAAGATATGGGCGATGAAGACATGGGTGATGAAGTTACCTTTACTCTCGACCGTGCTACTGCTCAGAAACTTCATGATGTTCTTATGGGCGTTCTTGGAGGTGAAGAAGACCTCGGTGACGAAGGAGATGATCTCGATTTCGATGTAGAAGGCGATGAAATGGATGAAGAAGGCGATATGTATGACGACGAAGAGGAATACGACGAAGACGAACAAAACTTTTATCCTACCGATGAAGTTGGTAACGATGGAACGATTGGTGCTAAAAACTCCAAAGACGGTTCTCACAAACTTCAATCCAAAAACAACAAAGTTGGTGGTCGCCCACAACCTAAGAATCAAGGAACCAAAGTAACTGGAACCACTGATAAAGTTGGTAACGATGGTGATTACGGTCATGCTCTGCATGGTGCAAAACAACCAAATTACGGTAAACAAAACAAAGTGTCTGATTTGAGACAGTCGGAAGACTTCTTCCGCTAATAATTTCTAGAAAAAAATAAACTCAAGAAGGGAGAATCGTGGTGATTCTCCCTTTTTTCTTAAATAGTAATATGGAATCTTTTCTGGAATTTTTCGAAAAACACAACGGTGTCATATTAGAATACCGCCACAAAGATGCTTTTGGGAATATCAAACAAAGTCTAGTCAATCCTGACAACAAAAAAGGTGGTAGTGATATTGTCCGTATGGTTAATAGAAAAAATATCTCAACTGAAGGACCATATCAAAAGATCAGAAGCAATGGTCAAATTTTGATTGGTGATGAATTATTAAAAGAGTTGGGATCTTTGGGTGGTATTGAATTTGAAGATGGCAAAGAAATCAAAAGAAAGAATTCCAATCAAGTTATAAAAATGTTTACCAATCTTCATGGTCAACAATGCGGAAAAATAATAGAAATTAAAAAATAATGGCTGGATGTCCAACAATACCTTTATCATGCTTAACACCTGAGAAAATTTTCGCTGGTGTATATCGTCCTAATTGTGGTGGATTCGCTGATCCATCTAATTTCCAAGCAGAAAGAGCAATTTTTAATTCTCAATTTGGAGAACTCATCAATAACTATGGTGTAACAATTGGTTATATGGTCAATACTTTTGAACCAGACCAAATGAATTCTATTTATGGAGAACATACCACGATGTATTGGTTGAGTGCAATGGAAATCAAAGCATATATCCAAATGGAAAATGGTTCTCCAATTTATGCTTTGGCTGGTATGGACTCCCCCGATACTTTAACATTGTATTTACACATCGATGAATTTGAGACGAAATTCGGTTCTTTGAGTTATTTCCAAAATCATCCAGTAGAACCCAAATCACAGGACAAGATTATCGTTTATCCATTTGGATGTGATAGACCTAATGGTAGAAGTGCTAAGATATTTGAAGTGACAGAGGCGATGGACGAAGATCAGTCAGAACTCAACCCTGCAATGGGTCATTATGTATGGAGACTGAAAGCAGTTCGTAGTGAACACAATTTCACTACAAATGAACCTAGAGAAGCATTCAATCAACAAAATGCTGATAATTCTTACTTCGGTAAAATATCTTCAGTGTTGTTCCCTGAATTGTCCAGTGCTTTGAGTGCCAATAAGATCTATACGGAAAATTCCGATGATATTGTGAGAAATGAGATATTCCCACCATCTACAGGAGGTAGTGATGGGAGTATATATGGTAATTACTTTTAATTATGGCAGCTAAAAAGAAAAGACAGGAGTATATGGGTAATCCCAATCTCCCAACTGCTGATGCAGTGTTTGAATATACACCAGAAATGGTGATGGAGATAGAGAAGTGTAAGGAATCTCTTTTATATTTCGCATCAAATTACTTTTATATTATTGATCCCGATGAAGGTAAGAAAGTCATTCCTTTGTTTGATTATCAAGAGAGACTGTTAGAAGCTTTTGATGAACACCGATTCAATATTGTTCTATCATCGAGACAGAGTGGTAAAACGACGATTGCTACTGCATTGGCACTACACGAAGCTTGTTTCAAAGACCATAAAAACATCGTTATCGTTGCTAACAAAGAGGAAACTGCAAAAAACATCTTCAAACGAGTCCGACTTGCTTACATGGAATTGCCTAACTGGTTGAAGCCAGGTATTAAAAAATGGGGTGATACTGGATTGGAATTGGCTAATGGTAGTAGTATTGAAATTTCAACCACCACTGGTAATGCTGCAAGGGGTAAAACAATTAACCTATTGTTGTTAGATGAGCTTGCTTTCATCGAACCAGAGAGTATTGTTGAAGATTTCTGGAGATCGGTATATCCCACAATTTCTCGTGCTAGAACATCTAGGATTCTTATCACATCAACTCCAAATGGTGTTGGTAATCTATTCCATCGTCTATATATCGGTGCAACCAAAAAGGAAAACAGATTCCATTATGAGCGTATTGATTGGTGGGAAGTTCCAGGTCGTGACGAAGAGTGGAAACAAGAACAAATCAAAGATTTGGGTTCTTATGAAGCATTTAATCAGGAATATGGTAACGAATTCTTGGATAATAGCCAACAGTCGATTGACGAAGCATTATTCGATAAATTAAAATCGGAATGTTCTGAACCAAAACATATTCTCAAAGATGGTCACTATAAAATTTGGGAAGAGTATGATCAGGAGAAAATATATGCCATTGGTGGTGACGTTGCGGAAGGTGTCGGATTGGATGCATCTGTTTTGGAAATCTTTGATATTACCAATCCAAAAGAAATCGTGCAAGTTGCTGAATATGTCAACAATAAAATCGGTCCATCAGAATTCACAAATGTGGTCAATGAAATTTGTGGTCATTGGGGTAATCCTCTGCTACTCATAGAGAGAAACAACCAAGGATCAGGTGTTTGTGATCGATTGGCAAACGAGTTCATGTATCAAAATCTGGTTTCTTGGGGTGCGAAAGAAGCACACAAAAACAAACAGAATGGTATGATTTCTCATATCAATACGAAATATAAAGCAGTGCTTAATATGCGATATTTCGTCAATGAAACAAGAGCAGTATCTTTCCGTTCGATAGATTGTTTGAAAGAATTCAAAACATTTGTTCGATATTCAAATGGTTCTTGGAAAGCAAAAGCAGGAGAACATGACGATAGAGTTATGGCAACTGTTTGGATGCTCATGGCATTGTATAATGATATCACCGAATTATATTTTGAAATTGATGAACTAGACGATTGTGATAAACCATTGGTTATCAAACCAATCGACCAAGGACTATTCAAATACAAATCAGCCACATCCATTTATACGAATGAAGAAGTTGCTAAAATTGAAAATTCCAACTTAGCACCAATGCTTTTTAGTGGTTCAGGTTCAATGGCAGCTAGTGACATGGCAGATTTGGAAGCACAGGGATGGTTCTTACCTGAAGGTTCTGTTTATTCCAATCCTGATAGGAATATTTCTTATGAGCAATGGGATGCAATGAATAAATATTTCGGTTGAAATTCATCATCGTGATGATAATATCATTATATGAGATATACATCAGACAATATTACAGAATTGAGTGATAATGAATATATGGTATTCGGATCAAATAAATCGGGAAGACACGGACTTGGAGCCGCTAAAACAGCGCATAAGAAATTCGGTGCAGAATATGGAGTTGGAGAAGGATTGACTGGTAGATGTTATGCTCTTCCCACCAAAGGCTACAATTTATCTAAAATGTCTTTAGCGGAAATCAAAAACCATGTAGATGTTTTTCTAAAATTTGCCAAGGATAATCCCGATAAGACATTTCTCGTTACACAGATTGGTTGTGGATTAGCTGGACATAAACCAAAGGATATCGCACCAATGTTCGAGGAGCGAACGGGGAACGTGATTATACCAAAAGAATTTGATATTATTTAATTTCCTATGATTAAATAATATCATGTCAACTCCCGTAGTCCAAAGCTTTCTTAACAGAACAAGAAAAGACAAATTCCTTCTGGTATTTGATCTACCCCCAATTCTCAAGAAGATCCAATCAAATTACACGAGAAATGACAATACGATCATCCCTGATAGTGTGCAATTCAGTATCTATGGGACAATGGTTCCAGGTCTGACAATCAAAGCGATTGCGACTCGATATGCTGGCGATACTCTTTATGTGTCATCCCACTCCAAAGATCCATATCCTCCTGTAAATGTAAAATTTAAGGTGGATTCTGGCTATAATAATTATTGGGCAATTTATCAATGGTTGAACTTACAACATGACCAAAAAACAGGACAATTCAATGCAAAAGGAATTGTAGTCGATGGTAATTTCTCCGATTACCAAACAGATATTACGATGTATGGTTTGGATGAATATGATAATAAAGTAATCCAATTTAAATATACTAAAGCTTTTGTGACATCAATTGATGAATTGGCATTTTCTCAGAACGAGACGGGTGAAATGGAGATTGAAAGTGGATTTACCTTTGTTTTCTCACAAATGCACATCAATTTGTTAGGATGTGATAGATATAATCAGACTCTTTCTTAAATAGGAAATTTTTGTTCGGTATTTGCTAAATAATTATATGCAAACCCATGGTGTAGAAATTAACGAACAAACATCCTATTTTGGATATGTGTATATGTGGTGCGATATGGAACGAGATATGTTTTATATTGGTTCACATAAGGGTAGTATTTTCGACAAATATAAATCTGGTAGTAAATGGTTGAACGATTCTATTAAGAAAAGACCTACTACATTTAAAATGTTGGTATTAAATTATTACTATGGGAACGATAGATCTGAATTATACGAATTAGAAACCAAATGGTTAAAATTTTACAATGTGGAGAGTAATGACGCTTATTATAATTTTAAGAATCAAGCTAAGGGTGGTATGGGACCGTTTAAACACAAGGGTAAAAAAAGAACGGATTATAGTCCAGGGTGGATAGATCATAGAAAAGGTAAAAAGGCGGAAGATATATACAATAATCCCGATGCGTTTAAAGAAAGACTTCGTAAACAAGCCAATGATTATTTTGATAAACATGGGCATGGATGGAAAAAAGGAATAAAACATTCAAAAAAAGATCCCAGAAAAGGAAAAACAGTTGAAGAAATTTATGGGTATAGAAACTTAGTAAATCCTGATAAACCATTTGTGGTGACTATTTATGAAAACAATGAAAGATCGCCATATGAAATTTATTGTTTAAATGAACGTGAATTTTATGAAAAGGTTAGAATGGATTATAGTAATTTAAAAATTTTGAAGGATTTTGGTGAAAAAATCGTGAAACGTATAAATCCTTCAGCTAGACATGATTATCCGATAGGAACTATGTTAAAATTAAAATTTGTGAAGGAAATAGCTAAATAATGATATGCAAAGAACAATAAATTCAGCGGGAGTAGAGATATTTGAGAGAGATTTGAGTCTCATCGCACCGACAAATGTTGGTACTAACGTTTTCGTGACTGGTTTCACCTCACAAGGTCCATCAGATGAAGTGATCAAAATCACTACTAGAGACGAATTGGATTCGATTTACGGCACACCAACGAATAGTGCTGAAAGATATTTTTATTATACTGTAAGAGAACTTCTGAATTCTCCTGCCAACATCTACACTTTCCGCATTCCTTATGGTAGCGGTTCTGGTGATGGATTCGGTACACAACACACGGCACTGGTTTATCCAGTAGTTGCAGTTAAACCTGATGTTGTTTCATCCACGGTTATTGACAATGTGAGTAGCCCGACTCTTTCTGCTGCATCTTTGTCAACTATTGCCAATTTGTCGGCATCGGTTACAAATAATTTGGATCTTTCTGCTGCTTCTTACATCTTGGGTAGCCCTATCCAAGTTACTCTGACTGAGACTCAATATGCTCAAGCAATGGAAGGAACTCTTTTTGATTGGAGTTCAACTGCTGCAACTAGAAACGAACTTATTAATGGATACCCCACTAGCCCAACTCTTAGTTCTTTGTCTCTCTTACAAAGAATGGGTAGTGCTGGTGTGATCGTGCTTGATAAAGCTCAGACCACTATCAATAGTCAATTTGAAGGTTACTATGTTGGTATTTGCGATAATACTAACATCGACCCCGCTTCCCCATTCAATGCTGTTACTCGTGCATATACCACTAGCTTGACTTCTCTCTACCACAGCACCTATACTCAGATTCCAAATGGCACTCTGCAATTCAATCTGTCTTCTACTGCAAGTGGAGCTTCCAATAGCATCTCTCAAATCATGGAGAATCTTACAGATTACAACATTGATGGTAGAGAAGATGATGACCTCTTAAATTTGGGAGTATTCAAACTTCGTAAGAGCATTTATGCTACAGAATCTTTCAAATTGGATTTCGTTCTGGATGACAGAATTGTCGGTTCGATTGATACATTCCGTACTCAACTCAATCCTACAGGTGGTCCATCTGTTCCATTCTTCTTGGAAACACAAGATACCAATGCTCGTAATGTGGAAGTCATGGTGAACCCATACATTTCCAATAAATTTACACAATCTTCTTTGGATTCCGCTGGTATTCCTCAGAAGAAAATCAGAGTGTTTACTGATAATTTCTACAACGAAGTTAGCAAATTGTCTGCTGGTGGTAGTTTATCTGCTACCAACAAGTTCGGAGCATTTGCACAACAATTGGATGAAATTGTTAATGATTTGGAAGTAAAAGCTGATGCTCTGTATCCTCTTGGTGCATATAGCCCAACTAAAATTACACAGAAATTGATTGGAAGCATTCCAAGTAAAATCAATCGTGCTTTGGAAAGTGTTAAAAACGATGAGATTTACGACATTGATGTCGTAGTCGAAGGTGGTCTTGGAACAGTGTTCACAATGGCATCTGCCGCTGGAACAACTTATTACGATGATACTCTATACAATCCTGCATTGAAAGCGAAAGTCGATTCTCTTAGAACATCACAAGATATTTTCAACGATGCGGTTGCTACCGATCTTCGTGGAAGCTACAGTGCAGTCTTCAATCAATTTGAGAATTTCTGTAACCTCCCAAGTAACACTGGTGGTCGTGGTGACTGTATCTTCATTGCTGATCCAATCCGTCACATTCTTGTGACTGGTAGAAACAGTAAGATTCTTGCTGATAAAACCAAGAACTTCCAATTGGACGTTTATTGGGCAATGAGACACCAATTTGAATTGGAAAATACATCTTACGCTGCTACCTATGGTAACTGGGTGCAAGCTTATGATGATTTCACTGGTGAGAAAGTTTGGATTCCATTCTCTGGTTATCAAGCTGCTATCATGGCTCGTAGCGATGCTGCTGAATTCCCATGGTCTGCTCCTGCTGGATTCACTCGTGGTCTTGTAACCAACGCTTTGGACATCGCTATCAATCCTAATCAGAAACAACGTGATGAACTTTACAAAGTTAATATCAACCCTGTTATGTTCTCTGCATCTCAAGGAATCGTTGTATTCGGTCAAAAAACGATGTCTCGCAAACCAAGTGCATTTGATCGTATCAATGTTCGTAGATTGTTCCTTGCTCTGGAAAGACCTACCAAGAAAACAGCGCAATTCTTCGTGTTTGAACCTAACAATGAATTCACTCGCACCAGATTGGTCAATACACTAGACCCAATCTTCAAAACTGCGAAGGAAAACGGTGGTTGCTATGATTACTTGATCGTCTGCGATGAGAGAAATAATACACCACAAGTCATTGACAGCAATGAACTGAAAGTTGATATTCTAATCAAACCAACGAGAACTGGAGAGTTCATCCTCTGCACCTTTACGGCGACTAGATCTGATGCAAACTTTGATGAGTTGATCTAATCTAAATACTGAATAATATTCAAATCCTGATTGGTTTTTACTGATCAGGATTTTTTTTATTGAAATTTTTGACAAATGACTAAATAGTATTATGGCTGGAACTACTATTTACAATTTAGGTAAAGCAACTGAATATGATCAATACCCTGCTATTTATATTTTAAAAAATGAAATAAATGGGAAGGTTTATATCGGAGAAACTATGAATCTGAGACAGCGAGTATATTCATATCATAAATCGAATATAGATACTCCTAGACCCATATTGAGAGCTATTAATAAACATGGTTTAGAAAATTTTTCCTTCAAATATCAATATTATCCCGATATGTCTAAGGAAGAATTATTGGATATTGAAGAGAGATTAATAAAAGAACACAATAGTTTAATGAGTGGAAATGGATACAATGTTTGTTCAAGAGGGCAAAATAGATATTCAGCAACACAATCTCTTGAAGCTCGCAAAAAAAGAAGTGAAATTTTTAAAGGGAGAGTCATCACAGAAGAATGGAGAGAAAATATGTCAAAAGCCAAGAGTGGGGAAAACCATCCTATGTATGGTAAAAAAATGTCAGAGGAGACGAAGAAAAAAATGGGAGATTCCAGAAGAGGTGAGAGAAATGGGAGATATGGTAAAAAAACATCTGATGATCATAAAAATAAATTAATGATGAATCGAAAGGATCGTATAGAAGTGGAACAATATACTAAATCAGGGGAATTTGTTGCAAGATATTCATCAATACAAGAAGCTATGAGGCAGACTGGTATAGATAGTGGACATATCGGTTCTGTTTGTAATGGGAAAAGAAAAAGTGCTGGAAACTTTATTTGGAGAAAAATCACATCTTAAAGTTAAATATTATTATGGCCACTACCATCGAGAATTTTATGAATCAGGCGATGCAAAAACAATTTGCTCGCGACTTCCTCTTCCGTGTTAAACAAATCGACATCACAGGACTCTCCTTGAATGGTGAGACTGATCTTGTTTACGCTAAAACAGCTACTTTTCCTGGAAGAGATATTGAAAACAAACAGGTGAATTATTCAGGTCAAACTTTCAATATTCCTGGAAAATCTAGCTATCCAGGTTCTGAAGGTTGGTCTGTAGAATTTTATCTCGATCAAAATTTGGATATCAGAGAGAAACTTGAAAGAGCAAGTAGAATTCTTTTCGACAATGAAACCACTACTGGTAATATTTGTATGCCAGGATATGAGTCTGTAATCACTTTGGATGTTCTTCAAATTCCTTGCCAAAGAGGTTCTAATGTGACATCGGGTAGTGAAATGCAAGTTGGTAGAACAATCCAATTGATTGGTGCTTCTCTTCGAAATATCAGCGAAGTTTCTTATGAAATTGCTGATGGAACTGGTGAAATTAAAACATTCACTGCGACTTTCGCGTATCATTTCTATCGTGGACTGGTCTAAGTGATTAAGTAATTACATGTCTAACCCACAGATTGAAGATTTTCTCCAAGCGTTCTCAGGGGACGCTAGATACTGTCTTTCTATACCAGTATTATGGTCAGTATCCATTGATGGAGTATCGAATGATTCCATAAACCAGTATTTACAGTTAGCACAGGAAAAATGGAGAGCTAAGATCACTCCTAATTCCATGACAAAAAATGGTAATATTTTACCAGCACAAGCAGTGACAATTCCAACTGAGGGAGCTAATTTTGGTTCTAGTTCAATTGGTGAAAATAGTGGTGGATTTTTGCCAGGATATGTTTTGAACAGTAGACAAGATTTCTTGTCTCGTAGCTTTTCTATAAACTTTTTAGAGACTAGAAAAGATTTGGAACATGAATATTTCAGACCTTGGATCATAGCTTTATCAATAAAAGGTTTGATCGAAGCAGGTGCAAATCTCAAAGCTGATATCACAGTAAAACAATACACGAATGGTGGCGAATTGAGAAAAGGTTATATCTTTAGAAAAGCATTTCCCACTGGTGTTGAAGGGTTTACGATGGATTATCAGAATACAGAATTCCCTGTGAAATCTGTGACATTTGCTTGTCAGAATTACGAACAGATTGCTGTGTAATGAGGATAACGATCAACGATATAAAAAAATGTTTGGAGGAAGATGAGGACTTCTTCATGGATTATTTGAATAAATTCAAAGGTGATAATATACATGAAAAGTTCGTAAATATCTTAAAGAATTGGGAGAAATATGTATCATATACTATCAATTTTAATATAAAAGAGAAAAATATAAAAATATCATTGGATTATCTTGTAAAAGAATTGAATAAATTTTCCACTCAACCTACTTGGTTTGAACATTCAAATATAAAAGTATTAGTCGATATCCCAAGTAAATTTGTAAAAGAATTGAATATTCTATCTGTATCCAATTTTATTAAAAAAATAGAATACGGTAATTTTGTTATTGATTTTACGGAATTGTCAGATGAAGTTAAAGATGAAATGTTGGAAAAATTACCAGCAGATTTCTACAATAAGATGATACAATTTTTAATAAATGCAGAGGATAAAAAAGTCATTTTGCAAAATGCTGCACTGGAAAACATGGAAATCAACTTCTTAACATCTTTACCATACGAAATGGTTAAAGGTTTGTTTTATTCCTATGATATGGATTACTTTCGAGATATCATCTATTATCTATCGAAGAAAATTGATGGTAAGATTTTAATGGATTCTACCATTATGGATATCGAATATTATATCGATAAAATGAAAAGTGATGTTCCCGAAACACCGCAACTTTTTTAATTGATATTTCTCTACCGTATAATAAATATTGATGTTGTATTTTTTGTAGATTTTTTATTGACATTTGATCTTCAGTAGTAAATACGGGCATGGACAATAATGTTAAGAACTTCTTGGACAGTATCCAAGATTTAAAAAATACAAAATTCAAAGTGAATTGTATCACTACTGGCGAAAAGTTTGATTGCGCTCCTTTATCATTCAAACAACAAAAAAATATCATTTCAACCTTCACAGAAGGAACTGTTGGTGTTTTGAAATTCCAAAAAATGTTGAATGATATCATCGTTGAAAACACTGGAAGTAATGGTTGGTTGGTTGTCGATAAAATTCCTGTTATCTTAAAATTAAGAAAGGAAAGTTTAGGTGATATTGTCAAAACATCAGATGGAGAGATTAATATCAGAGACATCAAAATTTTGGAGAAAATTGATATCCCTCTCCAACATACTGTCGAGGGTGCAGTGACAGTAGAACTGGATACCCCTACATTATTTGAAGAAAATAAAGTTATCAATTATGCAATTGATATTCTGAAAAAAGATGGAGAAAAAGATGTCGGAAAGAATCTGACTAATCTATTCACTTTTGAAATTGTTAAATTCGTCAAGAGTGTGAAATTTGGTGAAAAATCTTTGAGTTTCTCTGAATTGTCTATCAAAGATAGAATTTCAGTGATCGAGAACTTGCCTCTGACCATCAATCAAGACATTGCTAAATTCATTGATAAAGTTAAAGAAATCGATAGAAGCCAAACGAAAGTGGTTATCGATGGGGAAGAAAAAACATTTGATATTGACATAACATTTTTTGATAATTAATATGAAGAAAAACACAATACTTAAAAAATTGGAAACTCACGAAGAGAAAATTATTAAATCTATTAACGATTTTCAAGATTTTCTTGATTCAATTGAAGACACAGAAATTTCAGTAATGGCTGAAGATTTCTGCGCAGGTGTCCTTGACTTTATTCAAGAGAATGATACTTGTAGTCTGATCAATATCAGAGAATTTATCGAGAACGAATATGAGCCAGAACAATAATATTTTAATTTTAGGAAAGGGTTACATTGGTAATTACCTTTTTAACCATTTACAATCCAATCAATTCAGCATCCAAATTAAATCGAGAAACGATCTTGATTACCATGACATGTCAGTATTGAAGAAATTCATTCTCAATAATAATATTAGAACGGTAATAAATTGTTCAGGATTTACTGGTAAACCTAACGTAGACCAAGCAGAATTGGAAAAAGAAGAATGTTGGAAATTAAACACCACTATTCCTTTGGAAATTAATAGATCATGCGACTCATTGGGAGTCTACTACATCCACGTTTCTACTGGTTGTCTTTATGATGGATACGACAAAGAGTGGTCGGAAAAAGATACTCCTAATTTCGGACTGTTCCAGAATCACAGTTCATTCTACAGTAGATCCAAACATGCTTACGAAAATCTTGCAAAAGATTTGAAAGGTATTGTTTTGAGAATTAGAATGCCTTTTGGTCAAGATAATTCATATCGAAATTATTTCACCAAAATTAAAAAATATAATGATTTATTGAATCTTGTAAATTCCAAGACATACATTCCTGATCTTTGTGATTTCGTGCAATGCCTTATTAGCACTTTGAATGATGATACTTATTGGGTTCGTAAAGAGATTTACAATGTTACCAATCCCGAACCACTGAAAACAGAGGAGATTTGTGAGATTCTAAAATCATATGGTATGCACAATTCTGATTGGAAATTGGTAGATAGATCACAATTGAAAGCATATGCGAATCGTTCTAACTGTGTGTTGGATACTAAAAAATTGCAAGAAATCTTTCCAATCAGAACTGAGAAGCAAGCAATCATTGAATACTGTGAACAAATCATCGCTGATCAGAAGGAAAGATTAAAGAAACAACAAGAAATCTCTGAAGACGAACTGTATAAAATTTATGACTAAAAAAGGAATTGTGCTTTCGGGAGGGAAAGCTACTCGTTTATACCCCATTACAAAAACGACATCCAAACAATTATTGGGTATCTATAAAAAACCAGTGATCGCCTATCCCCTTCAAACACTGAAGGAGATGGGTTATCAAGATATCCTTATTATCAATGCTGATGAGGAACAACAAAAACAATTTAAGATTTTGTTGGGAGATGGTGGTAAATTCGGTCTGAATCTGACTTATGCAATTCAGGACAAACCTCGTGGTCTTGTCGATGCTTTTATTGTTGGTGAAGAATTTATTAAAGATGCAGATGAAATCTGTTTGATCCTTGGTGATAATATTATCATTGGTAACTCACCGATTCATCCCCAATCAAATACAATCTACACTTACAAAGTAAAAGACCCATCAGCATATGGTGTGGTGGAAACTGATGAAAATGGTTTGATCAAACAAATTGTGGAGAAACCTAAAGAATTTATCTCAGAAGATGCTGTGATCGGTCTTTATGTATTTTCCAATGAAGTGGTTGAAATGGCTAAAAAGGTCGCACCATCGGCAAGAGGAGAACTGGAAATCGTTGACCTCATTCGCTTGATGAATGAGAAGGAAGGTGTCAATGTTGAGAAACTGGATGGTTTTTGGTTCGACATTGGTGACTTCGATTCCCTATTGGACTGTGCAAATCTCGTAAGAACTATTGACAAACGATCAAACCATGCTATTGGTATTGATGTATGAGCGATTTATGGGTTGAACGATATAGACCACAGACTTTGGATGATCTGATGGTTGATGGTAAAACAAGACAAATAATCCAAAATTTTGGTAGAGATATCCCGAATTTGTTACTGACTGGTGTTGCTGGAAGCGGTAAGACCAGTCTTGCCAAAATCATCGCTAAAGATATTTTGGATTGTGATTATTTGTATATCAACGCATCTGATGAAAACGGTGTGGATACAATTCGAGAGAAAGTCATCGGTTTTGCTCAGACAATGAGTTTCGATGGTGGATTGAAAATTGTAATTCTGGATGAAGCAGATGGTATCTCCAAACAGGCGCAGGGGATTCTACGTAACGTCATGGAGTCCTATTCATCCACCACACGATTCATCCTCACAGGTAATTACAAACATCGTATCATCCCTGCTCTACAGTCTCGTTGTCAGAGTCTCACACTCTACACATCCCTGAAAGATGTCACTCGTCGTTGTGTGGATATTCTTAGGAAAGAGAATGTGGAGATTCCTGATGATCAGAAGAAGAATCTGGTGAACCTAATTAAGAGTCATTTTCCCGATATCAGGAAATGCATCAATGAGTTGGAGAAGTTCTCCAAGTCTGGTATCCTCACTATTGAATCAAAGAAGGATACTAATGAGACATTAGAATTAATTTATAATAATCTCAAGTCAGGTAAGACACTGGAAACCAGAAAGTTTCTCATTGAGAACGAAGAGCTTTTTGATTCTGATCACGAAGCTCTTTTGAAAGATTTGCTGAATCATTTCTATGATCTACGAATTGATGACACTATAAAAAAACAAGCTATCCTAATGATTGCGGATAGCTTGTTTAAAATGATTTCTGTTACTGACAGAGAGATATGTTGTATCGCTTGTCTATTACAGTTGGAAGAATTATTTTAATAATAATCTTCTTCTTCAGCCTCTTGTCCTACTGGAGCTTGACCCAATTGTCCTTTGAAAATATCTAAAGCTTTCGTAAGGCTTGTTGTCATAGATTTTGAAAATCTTGCCATGTCTTTGGTATTAAGTTGAATGCCTAATTTGGTCAAGTCATTTTGAATATCAGCAACCATTTTTTGGATATTTTTTGATGCACTATTTTTATAAGAATCAATTTTAGCAATTTGCCCCTGAACTGCACCAGCGGCAACATTAGCTTGTCCAGTTTGTTGCATTCCTTGTCCAGCCTGAGTCAATTTGTTTTGCGAGGGATCGATTTGACCACCTACTGCTTCAACTCCTTTAGCTGCTAAATTACCAGCTTTTTGCACGACACCGCCAGCAGCTTGTTGTGCTTTACCTTTTAATTGTTGCGCTCCACCTTTAACTGCTCCAAGTGCATTAGCACCATAAGCCTTAAAACGGTCTAAAAATCCTTCTTCTAAGAGTTCTTCTAAATTACGTTGATCTTCATTATTATATCTAGCCATATTATTATTTATCTTTTTTATTATTATTTTCCCAATTAACTCTTTCAGAGCTTTTCTTTTTATACATCTTGCCTTTTATTTTTTTACAAGCTGCTTTCGTAGCTCTACATGCAGGGTAAGAACCTTTTGATGTATCTTTTCTACCACAATGTCCGCCTGTTTTACAGTTGATCCAACCTTTAAATTTCTTACCTTTCTTATCTACATGAGGAGCGAACCAATCACGTAAATTTTCTAGTAACTGTCTTTGGGACATTTGTTCCATTATTTCTTACTATTCCCCCAATTTTTTGCTCCTACTTTTCTGCATTTAACTAATGCGCCAGAAGCATATGCACTAGGCCACACATCATATCGGGATTTTACTTTTTTATAGCAAGCATCCTGCTCATCTTGTTCCTCGCCGCAATCCTCATTATCTTCGTCTTCCTCACCCTCATCCTCATCTTCGTTATCACCAAAGACTTTTTTACCTATATTTTCTTCCCAATCTTCCAATTCACCATTTTTATTTCTATCGGCTTTTTTGAAATCGAATTTTTCTCTCAATGTCTCCTCATAGATCATTGTCAATTCATTCACGGATTCCCAATCTCTTGATGTGTTTTGTTGATTGTTCATATTTTTTTTTTTAAATTTTACTTATAGGAGTCCTTCTTCTGATAACATGTCATAAACATTAGCAGTTAAAAAATCTATGTCCGATTCATTTTTGCCAACCATTGGTAAATATCGCTTAACATAAGCTTTAATAACAGGAATTGTGAGATTTGGAGTACCCTTAATTTTATCAAAAATTAATTCCGCAGCCTTTTCATCATTCATTAGACGGGAAGGTGTCATATTTTCATAAATCATACCCAATTCCTTGGTATCTTCCCAAGATTTGGATTCCCCAGCCAATTTAAGATTTGTTGGAGTATTCTTACCATTTCCTTTATCAGTTACATTGGTAATGAGATTTGGATCGACTTTTAATTCCATAGGTTTAATAATGACTACATCTTTTTTCTTGAATTTATCAGGAACTAGAACGCCATCACTTTCATCTACCATATCAGTAGTTACAGTAACTCTACCATAAGTTCTACCACCACCGTGATCAGCAGCGATAGTCAACACAGCACAACCTGCTGGTTTGAATTGATTACCAGCAGAAAATCCCGATTGTTTATCACCTACTTGAACAACTTTAATATTCAATCCACAAGTAGCCAATTCATCGACTTCTTTTTTAAGAGTGGATGGCATATGCTTGTAGGTTTCCGTGTTCTTATAACCAGTGCGAAATTTCACACAGTCGCCTGGAAGATAACCTCCAGCTTCTGATCTCTGTAAAACGCTTTCCAACACAGCATCAAATTTTTTTCCCATAATAGTATTTAGTATTTTTGGTATTTATTAATTATATCTCTGATATCATTCGCCTTTTTTATGATCGAATTATAATTTTGAGATTGCTTGTAATTCAGCACATCAGAATCGAATTTTTCTATATCTTTCATCACTTTTGATAGGAAAGAATTTATCAAACTTTTATTTTTAGCTTCTTGCGCTCCCTTTGCATATCCCGAACCTCCCAACATTTTCATGTTTGTTAGTCCACCTTTAATAGATGATACCCCTGCTTTCATACGATCCCAAAGACCTTCTTCGTATAAATTTCCTATATTATGTATATCGTTATTATTCATTTGTTTTTTATGAAATTGTTTATGTAAGAAGATAATTTATTTGTTGATCCGAGAGTGTCAGTTGAAATAATATTTTGTCTTAATTGGTTGTAATCTATAGAGTTAGTCAATTCACCGTTGCTATAGACATTAATAAAATTCCCATCATATTTCACGTTGTCGAAAGGTATGTTATTATCTCTCAAATAAGACTCAACCCCTTTCGTGATGTTATCTGGAGTCACTTGCTGTGCGACACTTGCACCACCATCGCCAGATACACCTGATTCATTACCACCCATCACACTCTGTAATTTAGAAAAAGCGTAACCAACCATAGCACCTAATCCAGCACCAATAAGTGCTTGTTTTAATTTTGTCTTTGTATCCATTTTAGTGCTTTGCGAATTCTTCAAAACACTTAGACCACCACCTAAAATACCACCAATTGCATAAGCTGGTAATCCTAAACCACCTAAAGCTGCACCAAGAACACCAACAGAACCTATTTTAGCTACTGTCCCCACACCTCTACCAACACCATACCCAATTTTTTGAAAAAATCCACCTTTAGCTTGAAGAGCAGGTTCAATTTTTTGAAGTTCAGCGAACATTTGATTATATCCTGCAACATCTTCAATTTTTGTATTTTTCACATCTTGTGTAAATTCCCAGATGTGCTTATTCAAGGATTGTATCAAAAGATCGTATCTTTTCTTCACTGGATCTCCACCGAATAATCCCGATGCTTTACTTCTTAAATTTTCAAAAGCCTCTGTTTGCATCGTATTTTGAGATGCCATTTGTTGTAATTCTTGAGGAGTCATATTCAGCATTTTAATAGCCTCTTTATCTCCTTTTTCTAATCTCACAACAAGATCGACAAAAAAGTCCGCAACTTTTCTTTGTGAATCGGTTTGGATATTCCTTTCGTTGGACATTTCTTGTAAAATCGCCCCAATGTTTTCTTTGTCCATCATAACTCTCATATTATTTAACACAATTTGATAAATAATAATATGAATTTCGATGATTTATATACATTGGCACTGGAAGCAAAAGGAACTAAACCAGGAGAAAGATATTTCAACACTCAAAGACAAATCGGTCCTAGAGGAGTGACTGGCACAGAATCTGGTATTACAGACGATGGACAAGTGTTTTCACCTGAAACATCCAGAGGTTATGCATCAGGTCCAGTTGGTGTAGTAGATAACTTCGAAAAAAGACAAAAAATCGATCAGATGAAAAAGTATGGAGTTGATCCTACTAAAATGGCTAGTCAAAAAGATGTATTCCAACTGGAAGCTGAAAACAATATGAGAATGAGAAATTCTTTTGCGTTGCTTTTCAATTCTAAATCTTTTTATTCCGAATTTAAGGATATTTATAGTAAATACATGGGACGACCAAAAAAGAAAGAGGGAGAAGTTAGGGACGATGAAGGAGGTAACAAGCTTAGAAATTCTATTTCATACGAAGAGGAGAGAGAATTTAACCGACTTGTTGTTGAAGTTGATCGTAGAGCATCAAAAATCACGGAAATTAGAAATGAAATAGAAGAACTGACTAAATTAAAAGCGGAAGCTCAAAACAATGCGGGTAAAATTTCCGAAATCAATGATGGAATAAAAAAACTAAGAAATAAAAAATATAAAATCAAAGATACTGAGGATAGAAAGAATATCGATGATCAAATAAAACAAGCACAAATTCAAATCAGTATTTTACAAAGTTCAGCAAAACAAAGTAGTATCGATAGGTATCAAAAAGAAATAAATCGCTTAGGGAAGAAATTGATATCGGACGAAGGACAATACTTAGAAGCTACACAAAAGTTAGAAGAGTTGCAGGATAAGATAAGCACTGTGACAGAAAAAAACATTCAAAATAATGATAACGTTATTTTATTGGTGAAAGATTTGATCGAGCGCACTGCTAAAAAACTTTACCTCGACACTAAAATATCTAATAAAATTTCTGATGAAGAAATAGATTCAAAAAATGTTGATTTTGTGAAAGTTCCAAAGGATGTAGCATCGAAATTAAAATTGTTGAAACAATTAACAACTGATGACAATCCAATTTTCTCATTTATCGATGAACATGAAAGACAATTTCAAGAAAGGTTACAAACTTTCAATCCCAAATTTTTGAATGCTAACATAGACATAGGAGTTATGAATGTGTTTGAGAAATTGCCAGCTAAAATTCTCAATAAATACTTTTCAAGCATCGCTTCAAATGCAATAGATAGAAAAACAATACCTTTGGAAAATCTGGATAGCAGTCCTGCTTATGAAACTTTGAAAGAATTTATTAGTAAATTGGAAAGTATTAGAAATAAACAAGATTGGGAAGATGCTAAAGAAGTATTGAAACCAATGGTTAAAAAATTACCATTTGATAAGTTTAATAAAAAAACTATAAATGCCAAATTAAAAGAATTTTATTCTGTAAATAGAATGGGATTCACTAATGTAAAACAATTGTTGTCAACAATCCAAAGTATGAAAAAAGAAGTAATCCGTGAATCGTTTGATGAATTGGCAGCAAAATACGCATCTTCTTTCAATTTGGATATTAATGACTTCATGATCGATCTTCAAGAAGTTCATTCATTGCTTGAAAGTAGTGAAAAACGATTCAAAAAAGTCGTGAAAAATAAAAAAACTGGTAGAACTAAAACAGTTCGCTACGGTCAAGCGGGTAAAGCTAAAGATGGCGGCGATAGAATTAGACCAGGAACATCCAAAGGCGATGCCTATTGTGCTAGAAGCAATAAAATCAAAGGCGATTGGAGAAGTGATCCAAATAGTCCCAATAGGTTGTCACGTAAAAAATGGAAATGTAAAGGTGACAAATCGGCTAAATAATTAGGTGAGTGTTAATATCGTTCCCTTATTAGAAGAAGTACTTGGTCTGTTACAAACGATCAATGAGACAAGGGGTGTGCCTGAAGGGGAGAATATA
>Ga0222712_10000030_pt1 | contig 181260 bp, 213 predicted proteins | sample C33_657DmetaG_FD_165043 | JGI IMG/M metagenome (GOLD analysis project Ga0222712, IMG submission 165043) | Estuarine water microbial communities from San Francisco Bay, California, United States - C33_657D | ecosystem: Environmental > Aquatic > Marine > Unclassified | place: USA: California...
CCAAATGTATCAAATTTACTTGGGAATACAAAGATGTCATGGGAAGCCAATTCAGTTGCTAATTCCTTGCCATGTAGGAATCCTGTGAATCTAATTTCTGGATGAATAAACTGATAAGAATCCAAACAGATTCCATCTCCTATGATTGTCTTTTCATAAAGGTTATCCAGTTGAACAAAATCATTGAGTCCTTTTTCTGGACTAACTCTACCACAATAAACCAGACGAATCCTATCTGACTTTTCTTTTGCAACAGGAACAAACAGATCAGTATCGACTCCTCTGCTCCAAATTTTTATTGGTGCAGTAAACCCATAAGATTTCAAAATAAGTATATTCTGTTCAGTAGTGGCCATGACACAGTCTGATTTGTTATGAAACCATCTTAGATACTTTTTAGATAATCTTAGTCCAAAGCCAAATGTCTTGTAGAAGAAGTTGGGAATATCTGTGTGATAAGCTGTGGTAAATTTATAACCTTTTTTGATACAATATTTTCTAACAGCAAGTCCTATAATTCCTTCTGTGCTAATATGAATGTAATCTGCCCATTCTATTTGATCTTTGATTGTTTTGGTTCTGACCCAATATGGAGAACGGATATCTTTGGTGAATGGAACTTTGAAGCACCAGTAATCCAGAGGTGTTATTACTTTTACTGTATGTCCCATTTCTTCTAGTTTTTGAATGGTATTTTTTAGTGTTTTAACAACGCCGTTTACTTGTGGTTCCCAAGCGTCTGTGGCTATTAATATGTTCATATATAATTCAGGGTAACTGCTCCTTGGTAAACGGTTAAATAGGAGCATTGTTTGTCCGTCCAGCAACCAGAATTGCCGTACCATACACCATCAACTAGAGTTGTTTCTGGGAAATGAGTATGACCACACAGGACTATATCTGCTCCGTTTTCTTTCGCATATTTCACCGCTTCATTCTTTATTCTTTCACTATTTCTCAGGAATGTCTTGCTGTTCTTTTTGGCATATACAGCCAATGAGTGACTTCGATCTAACTTTTGCATCAACCAATAAATTCCATCAGCCATAGCGGTAATTACTGGATATTTTTGTATAAAGCTATCGAATCTATCTCCATGCAGGCAAATTATTTTTTTATTATCACTTTGAAATGTATATTCTTGGAAAAATTCAAGTCCTAGAAGGTTGCTGACATATTCGTAGTGTCCATCGTGATTGCCGTTAAGCCAAATTACTTCTGTGTGTTTTGATAATTTTCTAAGGTCTTTGAGAATATGCCAATGGTGTTTAGGGAGTTTGTTGAAATTGAGACAATCGAACAGATCACCATTGACTATGAGTCTTTGTGGCTGTAATTTATCAATTCTTTTCAGGAATTTGTCCAATACTTCTGCTTGGCAGACATCAGAGCCGAGGTGAATGTCAGAAATGATAATTGCGTCAAGCATACTTTATTTAATCATAAAGTTGCTTGGAAGTGTGTTAAATATAGAAGAAGATATATTGAAGATTTTATGAAGGAGAATTATGGAAGAATATAAACCAACTTGGTGGGAACTTATAATAATGTGGAGTATTATTTTATTAATTCCAGCGTTAATTTTCTGGGCTGGTTATCTGGTTGGAAAGGATAATAAATGATTACATTCAAAACATTTATGGAAAACAATTCTTCAAAAGTTTTCTACCATGTAACTACTCAAGAAAATTACCATAAAATTATGCAACATGGTCTTGTGCCAAATGTTGGAGCAAGATCGGCAAAATTAGAAGAGCAGCCTCAAATTTTTTTATTTACTGATAAAGAATCGATGGAAGATGCAGTTGCAAATTGGCTTGGCGATGAGTTTGACGAGGATAAAGAGCTTGTTGTTTTACAAGTATCTTTACCTCAAGACTTCCCAATTCAAGTAAACGGTGGAGAGGCTACGACAACAACACCAATTCCTGCAAAATACATTCAATTAACAAACATACAAGTATGATCCTTAAACACGCAGCAATCCCTGAAGGAGACACATTCCCAAATGGAACATTCTTTTTTAAGAGAAGAGTTTTTGGATTCTTGTGCCCTCAGAGTGCAGCGTTTAGGACACACCAAGCATTAGGATTTGGGAATTGGTACACTAGTCATTGCTGGAAGTTTGAGGATTTGTAATAATCAGCATAAATAAATATTATGAATTTCAAAGAATGGTTTTTGATTATTGAATCAAAAGAAGAAAAAGAATTAGCCCTGCAATTAGCTGGAGATCAAGAAATCTTACAGCAATTAAACAACGAAATACCACAAAATCAAAAAGATACTGATAAATTACTGCTTTTGGCAGCTTATTACTACTCACAAAACAATAATCTCAATCAAATAAAAACGGATATTAAAGACTACATAGCTCTACTTAAAAACAACAGAATTCCTTTGATAATGGTGGATTTAAAAACCAAAAAGCCACCAAAAGACTATTTGACATGGACTCAAGAAATTCACGGACACCAAGCTGAGGAAGAATTCAAGCAAAAAAAGAAATACACACCCAGCGATATTGATTTTCAAAGTGAAAAACCAATAATGACTAGTCCAGATGGCAAAATAAAAGTCTATGAATCCAATTCACCACAACAATGCATCATACTTGGAAAAGGTCAGAAATTTTGTGTTTCACAACCGGGAAACACAATGTGGAAAAGTTATAGAGATACTAAAGGTAGCACATTTTACTTCGTCTATGACTATACAAGAAATGATGAGTTGAGTATCGTGGTTATTGATCAAAACTATCATGGAACACAATTAACAGACATAAGAAACAAAACAGGAACAACAAAAGACCCGTTTACTGGCGAAAATACAAACAAACCAGATTCTTATTTAAAGTATCTTCAACAAAATGGAATTGATGTTAAAAAATTGATTAATAAGCCAAAAACAAAACAGGAAAAACTAGAAGATAAAAAACTAGGGGAAGAGAATGACAAATTGGATTGGTTCGTTTCATTGACACCACAGGAAAAATCAAATTACATCGGAAGAGGACATCTTTTGTCCAATAAACAATTTGACTATTTGTGGAAGAACAGATTCATGAGTTTGTTGGAACAATATGTCAAGACTGGATTGAAATTACAACCATATCAAATAAGCAAAATTGCTACCAATATAGACCTGAAGAAGAATTATGTTCACAACAGAATGATTGCAAACAATCATGATTTTAACATAAGTGAATATGAATGGGATTTGTTGAACGATCAACAAAAAAATGAAATTAGTGAATATCCCAAGGCGAATATTAGGAAAGCGTTTGAACTAAACAATAATAAACTTATCAAATACTTGGTTGAAAAGGGTGCTGAGATTGGAGATTTGGCAAAAACTGCTGCCATAAACAAAAACATTGACCTTATGAAATATCTGATTGACAAGGGTGCGGACATTGAAGGAACCACAGTAGACGATTTAGCCTACTGGGGAGATTTAAGTCTTATGAAATATTTGATTGATGAAAAGAAAGTCAAGTTTACAGATCGGATACTTACTCAAGCAGCAGGTTCAGGAAACTTAGAACTTGTTAAATATTTAATAAAGAAAGTTGCCAAAATTGAATCCGACACAGTAAGGTATGCAGCGGATAGTGGTAACTTTGAACTGGTTAAATACTTGGTGGACGAGGGTGGTGAAATCGATGAGCATGCAGTAAGCAGAGCAGCAAAGAGTGGAAATCAAGAATTAGTTGAATACCTAGTAGATCGTCATGGCCAAATTGATGATAAAGCCTTGGATAACGCATCAAAAAGTGGAAATTTAGAACTAGTAAAATATTTGGTACAAAAAGGTGCCAAGATTGACAAAGAAATAAAACCTACATCAGTATTTAGTATTGATCCTGTTAATTCAGCAATAAGGTCTGGCAATGCCGAGCTTGTAGAATACTTGGTTGATACAGAAAAAATGCATATGAATAGAACATATGCATTATATCATGCATTGCATTCTGGAAGTGTGCCTTTGGTCAAATATTTGGTAGACAAAAAACATCTTCCAATTGAAGACAACGCATTGGGAATAGCAGCAAGAGAAGGACACTTGGATTTAACAAAATACTTACTTGATGAAAAACATGTGCCCTTAGATGAAAGAATAGTCTCTGAGGCAGCAAGTTCTGGAAACTTAGAACTTGTTAAATATTTAATTGATGTCAAAAAAGCAAAAATACCAGATGACACATTACGATATGCCCTGTCCTCAACAAATATGGAACTAATAAAATATCTTGTTGATGAAAAAAATGTCCCAGTAGAAGAAGATGTGGTATTTGAATTTTCTAGAAACCCAGAGATAAAACAATATCTCATGAATAAAATTAAATAGAGTTGATTCAAAAAACACTTTTTGCTTTAATAGTTGTTGTTTGAGGATTTGTTCTAACGATGCATGCTTTCAACTTTCATAAAAATGTCCTAAGCGACTTGAATGGCTATCACTTTTCTGTTAACTTTTGCGACGAAGTTTACAGCAACAGTTTCGTTGCAGTTTTAAATTTATTTTCAAGACCAACGGCAAGCAGAGCTTTTGGTTATCAAGTTAATTCAATCATATTGGTGTCTTAATGCGACTAGATATGATTTTTCAAAAAAGCAGAGCATATCTTTTTGCCAGAGGGGAACAAATTTCTTGGCATAATGGCAGTTGGGCTAGTGGCCTAAAAGAAAAAAAGCCAAGATCAGAATGTTTTTCTACCAGCCAACAGGATATGATTGTTTACGGTAAAATCTTCAACAAGTGGTTCTAACATGGAAACTCGCATTAAAGCTTTTAGTTATCGAATAGGATTCAGTAGTTTTATCAGAATGTACCCTAAATCATGTTTTATTGGAATTACTTACTACTCAGGGGCATTTAACAGAGATAAAATAAGAAGTGAAATTTGGGGTGATTAATCGCTTGACAAAAGAGATTAATTTGTTAGTCTAGTTAAGTCGGTTTGTCTTGTAGACAGATTGGCGTTAGGAATCCTGTGGGAAACCTATCCGAGCCACAAAGACCCCTGTCAGCAATGATTGGGGTCTTTGTGTATGGAGACTTGTATGATCTTAAGAAATACAAGCTGGTCATCAGTCTATTTGTTCAGCAATGGATTCATGTATAGCTTTGCACACTTAGGTGAAATGGATTATTCATTCAATTGGACAAGACATTATCAGCAATCAACAGAAATTAGCCATGCCTTTTCTACCAAGACTTGGCGTGGTAGATGCTGGAGCAAAAACATATGATCCATAAAATAAACTGCCGGTGCAGAAACCCATCAAGAAGTTCTTGGCTTCACGGCAGAGGAATGAGTCCTTTGTTTGTCAATGAATATTATTATGTGCGTATTTTCGCAAATCATGTCTATTGGTGTAATGTCTTTTGCGGTAGTCAAGGTAGCTCCATGCGAATTTGACATTTGCAAATCCAATAAAAAAAGCCACCTAAAAAGGTGGCTTTTTTCTGTAGTTTAAAATACTTAATTGACTCTTTGGATGAATCCTAAATCTTCCAATTGTTGAATATCATTGTTGAATTCTTCTCCATCTTTAATTTCAACAACTTTGACTTTGTGACTGTCACTTGTATCTGTCAAAGTCATATAGCCAGTTCTCTGCATGGATTTCCCATTTATTATGGATGTATCCAAATTTCCAGAGCAAGCTTCGGTTGACATTAATGCTGGTGTGAGAACCAAATCGTAATCGGTAACAATATTTGTTGGGCCTATGGCACCATTCTTCATTATTTCAACAAAAGCTGATGCTAAGTTGACTCTTTCCTCAGATGTCAAAGGTTGGTGATCTCCCTTGGTAACAAGAATGTAAAATATTTCTCTTCTATCTGAAATGTTGGCAATTGCGTGATCATCTCTTTCTGTTGTCGGGTCATACAAATGGTCTATTCCATTTGAGTTTCCAGGCACTATGATGATGCCGTTGTAGGATGGATCGCTAGTGTCCCATAAGCCTCTGTAATAGCATGTGTACTCTTGTCCATATGCTTGAATGGAAAAGACATCTATTTCGATTTCGCCACCACCATCTGCACCACTATTACCAGCTATCGAGAAGTCAACAACACTTGTATCGGTGGCAACTAATGCCAATAGACCCGGATACATAGCTGTAAAATAACGACTTCCAGCACCAAATTTATTGACAGAACTTACAGTAACACTATCGTTTCTGGTTGGTTTGTAAGCAAAACTATATTCTTCCAAACTGTTATATAAATCATCATTGTCAGCAGGTGTATGTGTGAAAGGTATTGAATTTACTTTAATAAAATTAAAATATAAATTTTGAACAACAGCTGTGGCACCGATTCCATCACCTACTATTTGTATTTCAGGTGTGGCATAAAAACCATCTCCTTGGTTTGTTATGTCAATCGAGGTTATTGAACCAGCATCATCGAAATATACTAGTGTTTCTGCGCCTGTGTTGCCCCCACCAACAAAAACAACATTTGCTGTTGTATAGCCACTACCACCATTTGTTACTTGTATGTAACTGATACTTCTTCTGAATGGTTGTGTCAATGATGTGTTGAAAAATGTGCCACCATCTTCAAGGTCTTCACCACCATCGCTAATACCCCAATATGTGATCGTTGATAATTGTGGCAATCCACCACCCAAGAATTCTCCAGTAGTGACATTATATTTAACAAGTTTAAAATATGGCTTGTTGAATTCACCACCAATTAATACCTCGGTAGGAGAATACATCACTATTGAATAAACTTCTTCTTCTACATCGTAAGGGTTATTCCAAGGTTTGTGAGTACCATCAGAATTCAAACAAGCAACTTTTAGTTGTATGGTATTCATGATGTTTGTGAAATCACCACCAACAATCATTGAATCGTCTGGAAGAACTTTTATGGCAAGAACGCCTGCATCTGATCCAGAATTCAAACCAAAACTGTCATCCAGAGAACCATCTGCATTCAACCTAGCTATTTTGTTGTGAGTAGAAGCATCAACAGTATCAAAATACCCTACAACAATGATTTTGCCATCACTCTGAAAATCAAAATCTACTAATTCATCATTAAAATTAACACTACTGAAACTTCCATTGGGAATTCCAAGAATATTACATGACTTCATATTGTCATATGATGCCAAATAAAGCATATTGCTTCTATTTTTAATACTAGATACTCCATTTGTCAGATAACCTGAAATGTTATTTGTGAATTCTGTGTCAAGAACACCGTAGGAATCTAACTTGACAAGATATTGAACTGGTGTGCCGTTATAAGAACTGAAAAAGCCACCAACATACATAGAGTTGTCATTGTTGACTAATATTGATTGACAATCACCATCAAAACCACTAAGACCACTAGCAAATGTCACATCAAGCGTACCATCAGAATTCAATCTTGCAATCTTGTTGCATGTAGTTGCTCCTACAGAAGTGAATGCCCCAACAATTATTATCTTACCGTCTGACTGCAAAGCAATTTCTCTTACATCAGAATCCAAGTCTAAATTAGGAAATGACTCATCCATGCTGAAATCAGCATTTAATCTGAATAAATATTGCCCAGAATCCGATGCAATCAATATCTTTCCGTCAGCTTGCTTGCACATGGCACGGACAGTTATTGAACAATTATTTCCAGTACTATTGCATCTGTCATAATCATCGCTAAAATAAAATTTATTCGATACTTGATTGGTAATTAAAGCATGATACTGATTCAAATTATTCAAATATTGTTGTATTAATGTGGACATTATTTTTCCTTTGTATTATATTACCAAGTTGACAAACCAGCCCTTTTCCATATTTGGGTAGTACCATCGTAATTACCCGTGCAATAATATACAAAACTACTATCAAAAGCCACCATTCCTAAAGTATCCCCAACAGCACCAATAGAAGCGGTCGGAGCTACAGATGTTGGAAATGTTGTTCTGCCATTCGCATCAAAATTCCACTTCTTCTCACCAGCACCACCATTCTGCCAATTTGAAAACAATTGAACAGCATTTTCTGTAACATAAATATTGCCAGCACCAGTACCATTACCGTCTGAACCATAAGAATAAACATAAATATGGTCGGAACTTTGACTTGATCTGATATTCAATCCAGTATCAGAAGCACCATCAAACAAATAATGACCCTTCTGAAGCATCAAACCCTCAGACTCCAATACAGATGAAGCCAAATTCAAATTGTCGCTTTTCACAACATCATTGAATGATTTGGGCAGAATATTGTCTGCTGCACCCGGTCCAGTACCCTCAGTTGTTGTTGCACCCATAGTTTGCTCCTTTTCATGATATTTATTCAAATTTCGCTTTATTTTTAAATCAGATCAGTTAAAATCTACTGAATCAAGAGAGGGCTACTATGATTGCGATTATTTGCACAGATGGACAATTAAGCCACAAAGACATTCAAAGAGAATGCATCAAACAAAAATGGATTCCATTGTTAACTCTTAAATCACAAGAAAAAACAATACTTCCAGTATTCAATCTTGCCGATATAGCTTACAAATTCGTTGTGAGAAATCTGCCAAAAGAATGGAAACATGGTTGTGTGCATCTGACAAATGATGACATTGCAACAATCATCAAAAAAAATTGGACTATACAACCAATGGATTTCCCCAGAAAAATAAAAGATAACCCAGAATTTGAAATGTCTTTTGAAATCCACGAATTCACAGAAGAACCAGACTACAGGATGGGCTAAATGATAGTTTTCGTCATAATTGTTTTGATATTTGTAATCGTAATAATCTCAAGCGAAAAACTAAGTTCTTCTGATTAATCACCAAGAACAACACACGGATACAACTCATCAATTGAATCCGAACCTGCCGAATCCATTATGATTATCTTTCTGACTTCAGAAAGCCAATCCGATGGTATGTTTTTCGTCACGATAAACTTTGTAGGATAATCCTTATCTGTTTCTATTTTCCACAACCTTAGTCCAGAATTACTGACGGCATGAAAGCCAGATTCTTCACCCAAGAACAATTCTTTTGCTGCTTTATCACGCTTTTGTATTATCTCATCGTATTGCTGCCTGTCATTGTTGTATATTGATATGATTTTGCCATCTTTAACCTTCTTCTTGCTCTTCAACCAGTCACACACAGTACCATCGCAAATGGGGTGATTTTTGCATACTATGTACTCATTGTTCATCCCCGCAATGACCTTGTAATCCTTGATGGGGAATACACTTTCGCAATGAATACATTCAACTTTTGAATCAAAATCATATTTCATTGGTGAATGTTCATTGAAGTATGTTCGTTTATCCTTGATGTAAAGTTCACGAACTCCCCCCGTACCCAGAAACATCTTGTGTTTTTCATCTTCCTCCGCATACCAAGCATCCATCAATTTCTTGGTTGCCAAATACTCTTCCATGTTAATCTGCTCAGAATTCTCAAAAGCAAATTTGAAAACTGTGCTGATACCCTTGGACATGATGATATTGCCATTCAGACAATTCATGTCTTTTATAAATTTCCTTAATATAAGATTGTCATTTTTGTTGCCAACACACTCATGCGACAAACCAACATCGGTGTCAATTTGTATTCGCAAATACCTACACAAACCACTTGCCGTGACAAATGAAATTAATTCTTCAACATCTTTAAAAAGTTTTGTTTTGATCCTAAACATGATTGCTCCTTTTCTCTTCTTTGTCTTTTAACAAAAATAGAAAAAATAGCAAATATACAAACGAAAATCCCCTTGCTGTCAACAAGGGGATTTAAACATTTAATTAAATCTTGGGAAGTCTTGGCTTTTCTGGTCTTTTAACAGGCTTCGCATAAGCGTCAGGATTCAACCAACCCTTCTTGCCAAACAACTTGGAATAAATTCCTTCTTCTTCTGCTGGTTTTGCAGCTGGAGATGCAACTTTCAATTTCATGGAAGTCATATCAATCCACTTCTCAAGGTCTTCTGCTATGAATCTGATTTGTCTTGGCAACTCCCTCATCTTCTCAGCATGACCCGGATTTTTCAGGGAAGTATAAGGACTGGGGATTCCACAATTGTATGCCTCGCTTTGACGAACATTTACCTCAGCACCAATTACTTTTTCTTTTAGCAATGTTAATGTTTTATCAACCATTTTCATGCCATATTGAGATGTTACCATGTTCAACTCACTAACAAGTCCATCCAATATTGTTTTTGTTTTTTTAATCATGGAATTATGTTGCTGCTTGAATTCTGTACACTCACTCTTGTCTGAATGGTCAATCTTAAGTAATAAATCTTGTAACTTGCTGTTGCCCTCATTTGCTATGTCAATAGCACCTTGCAAAACATCACTTGAATAAACCGACTCATTTAACCATTCATGAAAGTTTTTCATTGATTTCTCCAAATAATTAACTTATAATTGCCATAAACTATATCATATATAGATGAAAAAGGTGAAAAATGGACATCAAATTTATCAATTGGCTCAACAACAGACTCTACAACGAATACAATATGGCAGATGCAAAAGAAATGGCTGCATCACTAAAAATCGATATTTCAAAATACGATCCAAAAGAATTAGTCATGGGAATCAATGTTGAAAAGGAACACAACAAAGACAAGGACATTGATGTTGTAAAAAAGAAAGAAGATGTTTTAAAAATAGCCTTGGCACATTTGCGTGAAGACCCCAAGTATTACACCAAACTCAAAAAAGTAGAAGCATGACACTCGTCATACAACAAAAAGTAATTGATGATGCCTATGTCAACAAATGGGTCTGGCACATCATCGATGAAGAAAGAAAAATACATATCAAAGGCGAAGAAAAAACCCTCAAAGAATGCCACGAAAAAGGTTTGGTTCACCTACACAAATTAAATAAAAAGAAAAAATGATATAGTTTTATATCAAGATATATCACAAAAAAAGTTGTAATGAATTGGTTCATCCTTAACACTAGTGTTAGGGATGATTCCGTTTACTACAACCACTCGGTGCGCCATGTATGAAAATGCGGTAGTTACTGATAAATCTGTATGGGATGTTGGATTTTGTACAATCGCTGAAATCAGTCACTACGGCAACGAAGGATTCTGTGCATAAAGGAGAACAACATGGACGCTGAATGCATCAAGAATCGTATTTCTTCTTTGCTACCACCAGAAATACAAGCAGTAGTTGGGCTGGAGGCAGACCTATTGGGTGAAGTGTGTGTAGTTTCCCGTAAATTTGAAAAGCCCGTTGAGGAGCGTAGACTGGCTGCGCTTGGCCCCAAGCCCACAACAATTGATGAAATTCTAGCTTACAAAAAGCGAAGATGTGCAATGGGATATGATGAGGTATGTGAAACTATAGCCAAGATAAAAGAGACGGCCAAAATCTTGCGGAAAAATGGTATCCGCTATAAGACTATCGACAGAGGAATGCGATTGATAGTCCTATCCATCCGGTCTTAAATTGGAAATACGGGGGAACGCCCCTTCCCCCGCTTTCTTGTGCTATCATAAAAAACCACTCTACAGGTGTCCTTACCACTAACTGGGAGAACAGCATGGCAAGCAAGAAGCAACGGATTAAGAACATCAATGCAATCCTTGCCAACATGAGTGCGAGTGATCTGCCCCAATTACAAAGGAATGTCTACAAGTACACAAAATGCGGTGCATTCGTTGAATTCAATACTTTTGCCAATGTTGTATACACAGAAGATGTTGATGAACTAAAACCAGAAGACATCGAATCAGTTGTTGTCGGTTCTATTGTCGAAGGAACCGATGTGCAAACAGAAAGCCATGTTGTCGATATCAATGTCACTTCCATGAAGAAGGTGGTGAAGGCATTCTCTGATGCACTAGAAAGTGTCGAGGAAGAAGCACTACAAATATGGAATGACACACATGGATGTGAAGGTTGTCAAAAACATTTGGAACTTGATGAACATGATGTTGTGCCTGTGTGGAGCGATTGCCCTGAATGCAAAGGTCAAGGCACAATAATCTGAATGGAGTCTACCATGTACGATATTGACTACGATTATGACACTAATCTCACCAAAGCCGTTGTTGTGTCTAATTTTGCTATGGATGAAATACTTGACTATGACCTTATGGAAATCGTTAATGCAGATGTTGACTTTTTCAAAAGGATGATAGTTTGGGCAAATAAAAAAATGGGTTTAAAGCAGCCAAAAATAATAAATTTTAATTTTGAAGAAATGTATCCAGTTCAATTAGAAGATGAGAATGTAAGAAAAAACCTTGGCGAAAAAGGTTGGGGTTTTGCATGCTTCCAACAAAAAGATTTGTTTCGTATTACTATAGACAAGCAAACAACCTCTTTCGAGTCATGTATAACCAAGGATAAAATTTGCTTGGTTGAGATTCTATTGGAATTAGTTTCTTGGTCACTTGTTATGAGTGCATTAAATGGATTAAAAAAACAAGAAATCATTCAACTAATCAAAACTAAAATATGCTCTGCTTACAAGGCAGATGGCAAAAACTTGTTTAAGGCTTTCTCCAATCATCCAATAGAAATGCCTACAGACAAGAGAATACCCAATTTATACTTGGAACTTTACAACAAGCTGCCACCCGATCAACAAAAGTCTCTCATGGAAGCACTTGGAATCAAATAAAAAGGAGTTTGTCATGTCTGATTTTTTCACAAATGATGATATTGAAATTGAAAACAACCTTTCACCAGAATTTGGTTTTAATAACAAATTGCTTAAAGCTTATGTTGAATGGACTCAAAAGCAGTTGGATTTTGTGAACGAAAACAAAAAAAAATTCATATTTTATTCAATCAAATTGGAAGATTGCGAGAATGAATTAATCCGTCAGATCATTTCGGAAAAGGGTTATTACTACAAAGGAGGTTGGAGAAACACAACCGAAATAACCTTCTTGGAAAATCACAAATCATTCGTTTCTTTAGTAAGTTTAACTCCAAAAATTGTCGATTTTAAAACCATACTTTTAGAATTAATTGGATGGGGTTTTTTCCCAGAACAGTTTTTATCATACGAAAGAAACATAATAGTTTGCAAGAAAATGATACAAAAAAAAGTGATTGATGCTTATGAATTGTTTAATGAAAAGGAATTCATATTAAATGTTGCTGATGTTGTCCTAACAAAAATACCAGATGCATATTTGGAAATGTATAACAAGTTGCCACCCGATCAACAAAAGTCTCTCATGGAAGCACTTGGAGTAAAATAAGTGTTCAGTTTTAAAACAAAAGAATTTAAAAAAGATGAATGGCTGATAACATTGAGCTACGAAGGAGATGGTTTAATAGGCAAATATAAAAACGAAGTAGATGATGAAGAAGGGGATGTTCCTCTTCTGACATTGAAAGTGTTTGAATCAAATACCCAAAGGCTGAAAACGAAATGCTATTTGAGGCCAACAGATGATTCCAAAAAACTGAATTCTGCTCTGCCGATGGTACATGAAGCTATTGTCAACCAAAAGAACCGTGATAAATTCTTTTGGGAAAGATTCATGTACCTCCATATCCACCAAGGAAAAGTCAAACTAGACTGCCCCAAGGGAGAACCAGAGTGAGTGATATCATCCCAATATCTGAAGGAGATAACATTCAAAATGTATTTAATTTTGTTTACTCAAGTCAGGTAATATCCAAAGAGAATCCAATCAAACTAAAGGCTTCCAAAATATTAATACCGGGGTACACACTCTATGTAACATCTTCAAATCCACAATCACTATCAGTTGTAAGCATGTGTATTTATTCAAATAGAAGTTGGGAAGACGATACTGTTGAATACTTCTCGCTGGATGAGAAATTCAAAATAATTGATGATTGCGTCTTTGTTGAATCATTCAACAAAAAACTAGTCAAACTATTTCAAAAAGGTGCAGAACTTGTTTTCTTGTGCAACAACTATTCAACGGATGGAGAATGGTGGGATGATTCATATGAGCAAAGAATCAAATTGTCAGAAAATTCAGATTATTTTGAGATCGCTCTGCCAAGAACAATTGAATTTTGCAGAAAGAATGTAACATTCAGAAATGAGAAAGGAATTCCACCAGAATACATGGAACTCTACAACAAGCTACCACCAGAACAAAAAGAATCGCTTCTACAAGGATTTAAACAATGAATACAATTTTTTTATTGTTTTTGTTCTTCCAAACCCCATACAACAAGTACATCCTAATCAAATCGAATGATGTATCTTTTTACCTCAATCCAAGTTTCGCACACAAAAAGAATGATGTTTTCAATCTAGTTGATATGCAAACATCCAATCTAAGATTGAAACTCAACAACAGAACATACGACTTGCTGAGAAAAACCAAGGTATTTCTTAATTTCAAAGACAATTCAAAAGCACTTTCTTACTTCCATCCAGCAAAATCAAAAGCCTTCGACATACCACAAAAGGCAGAAAGCATCGAGTTTCTTGATGAAGATGGGTTTTTCAAAGACAAAAAAGGTTTGATATTATTGCATGAATTAGCCCACGCATATCACTACACATTCTTGAGGGATAATACTGTTAGTGCTACTTACAAGAAGGCAAAAGACAATCAATTGTATGATTCAAATGCTTATATCATGTCTGACCACAGGGAATACTTCGCTGAACTTGCTGTTTTGTATGCGAGGGATAGAATTGCCTTGAGAAAGAAAGACAGTAACGGCTACGATCTTGTTAAACAACTTTTTAACTAGCGAGGTCAATCATGACTATCAAGAAGTATGCTTCAAATCCAAAAAGGGAAATATTCCTCAAAAGAGCGGAAGGTAATGCTTTTGTCATTTTGGCTACCGCCATGCATTATGCTCCCATGTTTGGCATAGATAAAAAACATTTGCACAAAGAAATGACGAGTGGAAATTACGAAAACCTTATTCAAGTTTTTGACAAATACTTTGGTGTTTTGTTTGACATCATCTTGGAAGATGAGGAAGAAATAGATGAAGAACAAGAAGATTTGCTAGAATTTCTGCTTCAGAAGAAGAGGGAAGAAAATAAGATAACTAAGATACCTGAAGAATACCGCAATTTATATCACAAATTGCCACCTGAACAACAAAGGATACTCATGGAAGAATTTGTCAAACAAAATAAAGGTTGATGCAAGAGAGGAACTCACCATGTTGAAAAGAGGAACAACAAGAGAAGATGGAAAGATTTTTTATGCCTACAGAAAGAGGAAAAACAAACCAACCAAGGAAATTTGGTTGACCAAAGAACAATTTGAAAAATGGGAAACAACCAGAAAGAAATACAGAGATAATGGATTAAATGCATACAAAAAAGAACAAATGAAACTGCCCAAGGAAGAAAGGAATGTCCTCGGCAAATACAATCCTGAAAATGGTTTGTATTTCATTCAAATCTTCTGTAATGCCAAGATACGATATGGAACATGGGAAGAAGTACAAGAATTCAGGGAAAGGCGCAAACGAAACCAAAGAATTGCATCCAAGAGAAGAAAAACCGAAACTCCTTTGCCAACGGTCTGTGTGGGTGACAAACATCCAACCGATGAAAATCTTATTGTTATCAAGATAAGATACAACAAAGTCTTTTATGGGCCTCCAGAAAAGCTGGAGCATAGGAAACAACAACAAAAAATTTGGCATAAGAAACATTGTGAGAAATTCAATAAAGTTGAACAATATAAAAAAATAAGACAAGAGAAGTTGAAATTTCTCAATGAAAATCCTCATCTCAAATTCAAGAGAGGAGATGTCAATCCCGTCACATCTCAAAGATTTTGGGGATACACCACACTTGGCAATGAAAATTGGCTAACAATAGAAAATTTTGAAAAAAAGAAGGAGAGAGAAAGGCAGAAAGGAAAAAGAAGACAGCTGGTGCTTCAAAACAAAAAGTTGCAAAGTAAAGCAACTTAATATACACTACTCTTGTGTTTAAACCACACAAGAGGGTGCAGCAATGAAGACAGATTCAGGCTACAATGTTGCAGAATCATTCCATGTCGATAATGGAATACAATTGATTCGTGTTGAGAGGGATGGATTCCTTCACAACCATGTAACATGGCTGATGAATGAGCAAGGCAATTGCTCTGATGGCAACTACTTTGAAACCAAAGAAGCTGCCGAAAAGGATTTCCAAAATAGGAAAAATAGCTACAAGGTGTAATATCATGCCTAGCAAGATCATCAAGGTTAACCCGGAACATGATGCCGTCAAGGGTTCTGAAAAACATGACATACCCAAGCCTTTTGAGGTTGGGCACTACAAGTTCTTTCCTTGCAGTTTGAGTGTAAACACCAAGAATGGTCTTAAATACTTCCTTCTCTGTCGTGGAATATCTGGCTTGTGGTTGCCCGAAACCAAATCACCCAGATTCAAAAATAAACAAGAAGCAACTGCATTTGCAGAAAAAAACAAAGACCTGTCAATTAAGCCTTGGTAAACTGATATCAAAAGATATAACAATAAAAGTTGTTGTGTAGTTTCTGATTGATTACACTAGTTTTGTAATAACGGGGGCTGCACATGGAAGACCTTAAGTGTAATTGCCCAAACTGTGGCAAACGAATTAATGTTGAGCTTTATCGTGTTGCAGTCATGCAATTCAAAAGGAAATGCCGTAATTGCGGTGATAGGTGGCAAATTCTGGCTAAACCACTCCAAAACAAAGGTTGTTTAGTTCATGTGCTTTCTTTCGTCAAGATTTAGGAGCATCTGATGAAACCAAGGATTAGGTACAAGGTTGAACTGGAATACGAAACGATGTCAGGCAACAAAGCTGTGCGTGTCTATGCTGTTGCTGCAACCAATGACAAAAGTGCAATCAACTACGCACAAATCCGCATAGAAAGGCTCAAAGACTTCAAGAAAACAATATCTGCTACCGCTGTTGAAGTTTAATCGGTGTCTCATGTGCAAGAAGTCATTGGCTGAATCCCATCCAGAACTTGCCAAACAAGCCTATGGATGGGATGCCTCAAAAATAAGTCGTGGTAGTGCCAAAAAACTACCTTGGATATGTGAAAAAGGACATATCTGGGAATCCGTAGTTGGAAACAGAACAGTTAAAAACTATGGTTGCCCAGTTTGTTCTAACAAAAAAGTTCTCGTAGGATTCAACGATCTAAAAACCACTCATCCAGAAATATCAGCACAAGCACATGGTTGGAATCCAGAAGAAGTCACAGCTGGATCAAGCAACAATAAACTACCTTGGATATGTGATAAAGGACATATCTGGCACTCAACACCTAATAACAGACTCCAAGGAAGAGGATGCCCCTACTGTGCAGGTAGGAAATAATTGATGTGATATCAGTAAATAATCAACAACAAGGGGATTTACATGAAGACATTCAGAGAGTTTGTTGAAATGATGCAAGAAAACAACGGTGTTGATATAAACACATTAGCTCTATCCATGAAGTTCTTACCCACATCAAAAAAGAAAATTGTTTATAACTTTGTTGATTCTGTTGAAAATATGCCACCAATGACTTACGCAGTAGCAACCCAACCAAAAGAAGTTGTAACTGTAACCGCCGATGGAAAAGAAACAAAAAATGTAGCACAACCAAACGATATCATAATGAGTGGGCCAAGTCGTGAAAACTATGTAATAAAAGCTGCTAAATTCCCCAAACTTTATAACGGTAATATTGGTGGAGAAGTTTTCCCAGATCAAAGCCCAAGAAATGTAGCTCGTTATACTGGTCAAGAAACTGTCATGTTCAAAGCACCTTGGGGCGAAGATATGGTACTCAAACCCGGAGACTATCTCGTAAAGGAAGATGAAGGCAAATACTATCGCATAGCCAAATCAGAATACGAACAAACCTACAATACCCCCGGCAAGATTGGCTAAAATTCCATACAGTTAATCCATAAATAACAGTATGGAATTCTCAAATTGGTTAATTAAAGAAGAACTATCACTAAAAGGTTCATTCAAAGGAAGCTGGTTTCAAAGACTCGTGGCAGCTATGTATGTGCTGGCACCAGAAGCCGAACCAGAAGCACTCAAACTCTACCACCAAAAAGATGGATTAACTGACAAAATAGCCAAACAATTCAAACAACTTCAATCAAGATTCACACACCAACTAAGCAAAGATGATCCTTTTCAATCAAGCAAAGAACTCATCAAACATATTGACACACAAAAAGAACAAGGAAAAAGAAAACCATCTGTACCAGCATACGACGCAGAACTAGGCCCAAACGAAACACCCGGAAAAAAAGGACACCCTGCATGGACTAAGGAAGAAGATTCCAAATTCGGTTGGGTACACGATCTCCTAACACACTACCAAAAGAAATTAGCTTTCGATGCCAGAGGCGAGGCAAGAGCATACCTGACCCATATCAAAACCCTGCCACCAAAATTAGCCCCAATCATGTTCACAGAAGTTATCGCACAAACCTCTTACTACTACATCTATGGCGATTTCCCAAAACAAAAAGCCACAATCCTAAACGATTTCGACTTCTTCAATGTCGGCAAACTAAACCCATCTTCAAAATTAAACAAATTCTTTGAATACAAAAACAAAGAACTAAAACCAAAATATAAATTCAATATCAATGAACTCTCAATAGTTCATCCAAACCTTCCAACAGTACTCAAAGAACAAGAAAAAAGATGGAACCAAGAAACAAAACCCAAACACAAACTAGACACAATAACTCAGGATAATTATGAAAAATTATAACTTTAAAACATGGATCAATCTAAAAGAAGCATTCCTACCACCAGACGCTCCCCCACCAGCTATGGTTCAAAAAGCACCAGAAAATGATACTTTAAGAGTATTAAAAGGTTTACAACCACTCAAGAAAATAGATTCCATGCAAAATTACTTGGACAAAATCCAATCAGTAAACCAAAATCTAAATAAACTCGCTCAACAAACACACGATAATCCAATATTGTGGACAAAACTACACTCAGAACAACCAAATATAAACGGTCTAACACACCAAGAAGCTCTGGAATCCTTCATCAATGAATTCCAAAGCATAACAAATAACATTCTCAGCAATCCAGAAAAACATATTGAGGAATACAGAAAACTCGCAAGCAAACCAAAATCATTGGATGAAGATGAATTCGATAAACTACTTGCCTACACCGTATTGTTCAGATTAACCTCGCAAATCAATATGGAACTGAGAGATTTGTCAAAAGACAACTTGGTCAACACACTCAATCAATTAGATTATTATTTGTTCAAATCGCCAACAGGTTACCAAAAATCAATTAAATATGTTAACCCTATCCTAAAATAAAAAAAGCCCCCTGTATCAGAGGGCTTTTTCTTATCCACATCAATCCTTTTTCTTTTCTTCCCTGCCCTTGCCACCTTTGAAACGATCCATTAATTTCTTTTGATAATCATTAAATTCCTTCTCACTCAATTTTCCATCCATATCAACATCTGCCTTGCTCCAACGACTCCACATATCCCTTCCACCAGATAACTCTTCCTTGCTCAACAAACCATCCTTATCCTTGTCACTAGTCTCCAATAACTTCTTCCAACTAATCGGGCCAAACCTCTCACCACCCCTTTTTTCTCCCTTGGGAGGAAACTTATCCTTTTTGTCCTGAACAGGTTCCTGTGCCAACAAAACTCCCATACCCACAAATAATCCCAATAACGCTAATGCTCTCATGTTTCTCACTCTCTTTCTTTTTTAAAAAATTGTTAAACCCCCATACTAAGAGGTTAACTTCTTAGATGCCCTAATTCAAATTATGACTCAAAAATTAAAAAAATAAATAATTGATATAACTTGATATCATTTGATATATTCATAAAAGTTGTTGACTTTCAATAACCCCTTTACACTAATAAAAGAAAGAACACCACAAAAGGAGAAACAAACATGTGTTTTTTAAATGAAAAAAGCAAAGATGCTTTTGTTGATTTCCCCAAACCAAAACAAAGAAAAAAAGTTTGTCAAAAATGCAAGGGACATGGAGGATGGAACCTAAAACTCAATGCTTATCCACTCCATGACAAAAAGAATACTAAGAAAAACCGCCATCTCTTTTCACACTTTCGAGCATCTTGCTCTGCCTGTTGGGGTTACGGGTTCTTGCAAAACTCTACAATCTGCCCCAAATCCAAAAACCAAGGTCACGATTTTGATCATAATTTCAAATGCAAAAAATGCAAAAAACAACTCCATGTCGATTCCTCTGATTGATATCATTTGATATATTCATAAAAGTTGTTGACTTTCAATAACCCCTTTACACTAGGTAGAGGAGGACAAACTTATGGCAACACCAGCTGAAGTCAGAAAACTCCTCAAACAACACCGACTTCCTTTCGATGTCAAAAAGGAAGAAAAGTGCTGGTTTGTCACAGGGGCAGAACCCAAACTTTGGCGGGAAACTAGCCTCAATGTCTACAACTTCAGAGATTTCTCCACCCAAGAAGTTGTTGACGAAATCATAGATCTCGCCCAAGAAAACCGAAAATTAGTCCTACAAGCCTTGGAGGCATTAGAACAAGATTGGAAAAAAGATGTTCTTGATTCCATTAACCAAGTAGACCTCTACATCAATTGGAGGGATAAAAATGTCGGATGAAGTCTACGACGATTACAAATACAACCAGTTCATCGTCAATGGCATTGTTGTCATCAAGAAGGAGCATAACAATGGATAAGCTCAAAGAGTCAATCAGCAAATTCAACAATCTGTGGAAACAATACACCAAGTACGGAACAAACGATTCCGAACCCAGATGGGTCAAGAACAAAGTATTCCAGCAAGCCTTTGATTTAAAGTACCCAAAATTCCCCGAAACGGCGAACGATTGGGAAATCTACTCTTCGGTCAAAGGAGCAGAAGAAGCTGCCAAAAACCTCACAAAAGCCCTTAAAGAAGTGGTAAACAACTTGCTTGCTCTGCCAGTTCGTGATTTCATCCATGTCAAGCAAAATACTTACAAGTTTTTGGGAGAATGATTCCTCAATCTGCAAACCCATAACTAGGAGAATACACATGGCTACCCGTGCCACCTACCATTTTGTTGATGATGATAATCTCAAAACAACTGTCTATATCCATTGGGATGGATACCAAGAAGGTGCTGCAAATTACTTCTACCAAATGCTCACAAACCCCTCAAAAGGCAATCTAGCCACACAATTCATTCGTGCGAACCCAAACGCCGAAATTACCAGTTCACACAACGCTCACGCAGATACCGAATACCAGTACAACATCATCGGAAATGATGGTGGTGCCACTCTCGTCGTCAAACAAAAAAGGAAAAAAAAGTTTGTCTACAATGGAAAACTCTTTGAATTCATCAACCAAAACCCATTTATCATCGAGAATTTCAAACCTATCAAAATGTTGTTGAACGAATGGTTCTACGCCACCTACCTCAATAGCGACATGGCCCAAAAACTTATCAACGAAAAACAAAAATACATCGAAAATTGGAAGGATAAACTACACCAAGGAGTCAGAAGTGCCAATGAACAAATCGAACAACTAAAGAAACTGTTCCCAGAACTAGAAACTCAATCCATTTGATTTTTTTTAAATCATAAATTATGATGCGCTTCCCACCACAAAGGATCGCATCATCATGCCACTACACAAAAGAGGATACCAAAGAGAAGATGGTCTGGTTCTAATCAGAAGAAAACACGGTCAGGAAATCTATGGCACCATTCAAGAACTAGAAGATATGCGACAAAAACACAGAGAATACATGGCAAAATTAAGAATCATAAACAAAGACCAAAAGAAATGGAAAATAGGCGAATTTAACCCCGAAAACAATCTCTACTTCATCAGAAAGTCTGGAAACCTTAAACCCATGTGGGGAACCATTGAACAACTCCAAATCCATATCAAAAAAAGAAAACAAATCAAAATCAATTACATCCAAAAGATGAAAGCAATCAAATCAATCCCAGAACAAAAAAGAAAAAGAGGTGATGTCGATCCAATACTCAACCTCTACTTCTGGAAATACAACTACATAAGCGGAAAAGAAATCTGGCTCACCAAGGAAAAATTCATCATCCAACGAATCAAAGAATCAAAAAACAAATAAAGGAGTCTGGCTATGGAAAGGGAATTCCACTTCAATGACAATTGTAAAAGCACTATCTACAACGAAGATTGTCTCAATGGTCTTAAAAAATTGACCAACGATTCAGTTGATCTAGTCATAACATCACCACCTTACGCTGACCAAAGGTCTGATACATACGCTTCAATAAACCCAAATGATTATGTTCAATGGTTTTTAAACATATCCAATGAATTATTAAGAGTCTTGAAACCAAGCGGAACATTCATCCTAAATATAAAAGAGAAAGTCTGTGGTGGAGAAAGACACACTTATGTTATTGAACTTATCCTCGCCATGAGACAACAAGGATGGTTGTGGACGGAAGAATTCATTTGGCATAAAAAAAATTCCTACCCCGGCAAATGGCCAAATAGATTCAGAGATTCATGGGAAAGAATTCTGCAATTCAACAAAAACAAAAAGTTTAATATGTACCAAGATGAAGTCATGGTTCCAGTAGGAGACTGGGCAGGTACAAGATTAAAAAACTTAAGCGAAATTGATAACACCAGAGATGCATCCAAAGTCGGTAGCGGTTTCGGAAAAAAAATATCAAACTGGATCGGTAGAGATAAAGCATATCCATCAAATGTCTTACATCTCGCTACAGAATGCGGAAACAAAGGTCATAGCGCAGCTTTCCCCAAATCAATACCAGAATGGTTCATTAAACTGTTTACCATCGAAGGGGATACTGTCCTAGACCCATTCTTGGGGTCTGGAACAACCTGCCATGTCGCATCCACACTCAATAGAAACTCAATCGGCTACGAAATAGAAAACAAATATTACAATGTTTCTGTTGATTCCTTGGAAAAATTAAAACAAACACATACATAAAGGAACTAAATGTTGAGGAATTCATATTAAAAAAATAACTCTATTGCTCATCCTTTTTGTAGCTATTGTCCTATCCACCCACGCTAATCCACCAACAGATGTCCAATGGATTAGATTGTTGAGCATCTTCGACTCAAATAGAGATCAACAACTATCCAATATCGAACTTAAAACACTCTGGAATACCTACGGCAAATTTGACTTCAATAGAAATAACCAATTAACAAAAACAGAATTCCAAGAAAAACGAATACCACCCGGTATCAAGAAATAAAAATATATCAAAGTATATCAACATAAAAGTTGTTGACTTCCAACCACCCGCTTACACTAGTTATGTGAATGAATTTACAAACTAGGAGAATGAGATGGAAACCCCAATCCTTTCCCACCTGCTCACTCCCAACAGCCTTTCCCTAACCGCCCAATTGGCCATGAGAAAGCTTGCAAAATGGGACAACAAGAAGGAAAGGTGGGAAACATTGCCACTCCCGCAAAGCATCACCGTCGAATTCCAAGAGGATGATCAGTTTCACCCAGTCTGCACCGAAATGGAAGAAGTAATGAAACAAAACGGATTCGGTGCAGTTATCTTCAAGAAGGATCGGAACAGATTCATCATCTCCACCTTCTACAAACTGCAAAAATAAACCATTAAATCGTAAGGAGGCGACCATGAAAGTATACATTTCAAATTGCGACGAACACAGCCAAGAATTCTACTACGATATTCTAAAAAACCAAAAGGAGGTGGAAAATGCTTTCATATTCTGCCTCGGCACAAACCTCGTCAACAGATACTACAACTTGACTGATAAGTTAAACAAGAATGATTCCTACATATCAAATCCACATAGAATTGTTGAACTCAATGACAAGGTAGCTAATTACCTGTTGGCATACGATAATTGGACAAAACTTGAGAAAAACAAGAATATTCAAGGATGGGAATACCTCTTCCCATACAAACTACAAGCCATGATCTGCCAGTCCAAAGATGCGGGAATTGATTCTATATCCAATCCCAATTCCTTCAGCAGAAAGTTGTTGACCCAAGTTAGACTGTCCAACAAAATCAAAATCAAAAACAGAAAGATGATTGAAGAAATAATGAAACAAGTTGAGGAGAAATTAATAAAATGACACTCATTTGCGAACGATGTAAAAACAAGGCTAATCCACACATAATGTCAATGTTCAACGAAGATATCATTTGCCTCAAGTGCAAAGACAAGGAAATCAAACACCCACTCTACAAACTTGCCTTGGAAGCAGAAAACAAAAGCCTAAAAAGAGGCGAAACAAACTTCAAAGGCATAGGAAAACCAAGCGACCTGTAATTTCAATACACCCGTTATGGGAAATACTCAGGTTCCTTACAGAGGAGGATTTAACATGGATGAATGCAAGGGCACTTATCTTGAAATCCCAACTGCATTGGTTGCTGCATATGATAGGTTGGGTATTATCAAAGACTATTTGAGTGAACAAGGATTTGTAAAAGATTCTCAAAATGATCTTAAAGCCACAACTGTACTTAAAACCCCAAAGAATTTGAGCATGAAGAAAATCAAGGAAATTATGTCAAATGTGGCAAAATATAGTTGCGTTTTTTGGCATGATGAAAAATAAATTGAATCAAACCCCGGTGTGCTTATCATCAACAACCTAGCATTAAGGAGGATTCAAAATGCCAAAAACACAAAATACCGTTCATCTTGTTGTGCCAGTAAAAGTCCCCGAAGGATTTCATATGGCAAATGAACTACCAGACTACCTAAGAAAATTTATCGAAATCGGTTTGGCTAAACTCCAAAAAGATGTCAAAGAAGATGAAGGAGCATTCTGCACTATTGGTATCGATGAAGATGATATATTAGTCGCCACAAAAACCGAATGGGGACAACCTTCCATCAAGTAAATCTCTACTCCCGGTGTGGGAATAATCAACAACCTAGGGCACACCACCTAGGTTTTTTATGGAGGATTTGAGATGAGCAAGGTTTATTTTGATTTGCGTGTACAAGCAACAGTCAATCTTGGGGAAGTAAGCCTTGAGGAGTTTTTAGATGAAATTGAGATAACAATTACCGATAAATCCGGCAAGGGTGAGATTATCGAAGATGCCTTAGAGACTTGCAGAAACCTGCCGTATTCAGATACTTCAACTTGGAAAGAAAAGTACCTTTTTGTATTCAAAGTAATTGCCATTGTCGATGTAAACAACTTCGATAAGTGGGCTATGAAATTGAAAGTCCATTTCGATAACATTCCAGATGGTGTCAAAGTCAAAGCTGTTAAGGTGTTGGGATATGATGTAGAAGATTCAAAGTAATTTCCTACTCCCGGTGTGGGGATAATCAACAACCTAGGACACACCACCTAGGCTTTTATTTAGGAGATTGCGTCATGGGTTTGTCTTACGATTTGACTAATGTACCAAATGCTTTCGATTCCAAAGGCAATATCACAGAGTTTGCCGATCAACTAATTTGGCTAACTATGTTTGTCAACCTCCAAGAAATTAACAAAAATAATATCGATGAATGGTATCATCGACTCCAATTCTACGCTTTGATCGATGGCTTTAGAGCTTTGGAAAACATCACAAAGGAAGATTTGCAAGACCATATCGGTCTGTCCACCAATGCACCATACAAAACTTGGAACCAATTCGTCGCCAAAATGACAAAAAAATGGTGCCAAAAAAAGAACTTCAAACCCTGCAACAAACGCAATCCACTTAAACTCAAGGACATTGTACGCTCCATACACACAACCAAATAAAATACAAGATTTAATCTATCAAAAATGTAACAAATTATTCGCTTAAAATAAATAAAAAACCTGCGGTCAATATCTGACCGCAGGTTTTAAATAACTCACATGTTTTCTAATTTTAACTATGCGATCTGTAAAGCTTGTCTAAATTATATCCCCTTTCCCTCGCAACAACTTCTCTAGGTGATTCACTACTCTTCATAGGATATATTGCACCATCATGTGCTTGTGCATACATGCCACCTATCCCCATACTCTTCTCTGATTTGTCTAATGAACTCAATATGTCTTTAACATTTTCCTTGCCATGATCCTGCATCAATCTTTTGATTCCACGAACGATAGTCTCTACCTTGTTTGACTTGTCCCTGCTTAATCCACCACCTAGCGGTGCAGGCTTCATTTGGTTAAAATTATATTCCAATTCCCTAGCTATCTTGTTAAGGAAATATGGAGAATGATAATCTGGTTCATTCTTGGCTTTATTAAGCTGGCCAATTATCAAATCCAACTCTTCATCAGCAACCTTATACAACTTGTTCGTCTTGTCCAAAATTTGCTTCAACTTGTGCATCCCACCCTTCTCCAATGCACTCATCAAAAAACCCTTGTCTGCTATAGCCTCAACCAAATTCAAATCCCTGTTCATAAGCCATTCTGAAAAGTTTGTCATAATAGTACTCCTAAATAATTAAATTTATATATTTTAAATCTTCATTTTTTTAAAAAAAAATCAAAGCCTCTTCAACAACTCATGCCTCAAATAACCCAAAAAACCATCCAACATATCCCCATTCTCATATCGACCCATATCAGCAAAACCCGTATCCCTCAACACCCCATACAATATCCAAAAGAAATCCTCTATTACCAACTTCTCCATATCAATACCACATAACTTCACCCTCATCTCCAACTCATCATAAAATCCCTTGAAACTCTCCATATAACCCTTCTCATATCCATTTAAACCCATAACATATAACATCTCTCCACTTCCCAACCTCAAACACTCCAACCATATCTCCAAACCCAAACTACCCTCACCCATACCCACCAAATAATCATAATAACTCTTGTAGTTCTTCACATAATCACCTCACTTAGGATCATAGCCCCACTCCAATATCACATCTCCATTCGTGTATAAATCACCCACACGAACATTCTTCCTCAATACCTTGTACCTGCCACCCAATCGACCCTCACCATGCTCTCTGGCATACATCGGTGATAATGTCACCCAGTCACCTTTATTTATCACCAACCTAGGAACCAATCCCTTCTCCAACTCTCCTATCTCATCACCCAAATAACCTATCAAACTACTCTTGTTATATCCAAATTCAACAAACTTACCCCTAGCCCACTCATCTCCCATCGGCGCAAATCCAAACTTGTCAACATACATTATTAAATTCGATAACTTTTTGATTTTGTTGTTGATTTCTTTGTTGAGGTCTGGGACTGCACGATAGACAACCACGCTTCGATTTGGTTTGTTGTGGTAGGCTCTGATCAGACCGATTATGAGTGTGTCGGCTGGATGATGACTTCCGAAATATTGGATAGCTTTGTTCAGGGGCAACTCGTATATTTCATTCCCGTATAGTTCAGTCAAATCATCCATAGGATAACCGCTTGTCCTGTCCGGTGCCTTGTGATTGCCACGATAGTCTTCTGATTCACTCATTATTATTAATCTCCAACTTGTGTACTTATTTATGACTATTAAATAACTTATTAATAACACTCAATAACTTTGAATTTTCTGTTCTAAAAAATCTAATTCAAGACTTTTTTTATAGTTTTAATTGGTTTATTGAGTTGTTGAAAAGGGTTTTAAATAAAAACGGATAAAAATGGATTTTAGTGGGAGAAAATGGGGGAAAGTGGGGAAAAGTTAGAAACATTTGGAATGATTTTGAAAGTAGAGTGATGATTGATGTAGTTTAGTGTCGTGTAGTATGACGGGGTTATACCGGGTCTGGCCTCTTTTTTATACTCTAAAAATATTAAATACATTTAAAGTGTAAAAATATGAATATAAAAAAACATTAAATACATTTGTAGTGTGAAAATATTATGTGTAGTAGTTTTTGTGTGGTGGTAGAAAATTTGGGATAAAAATGGTATTTGACAGAGGAATAATATTTGATTAGAAGTATACAAAATAATTTTGTAACTAGACATAAAGAATATAAACTAAGTAGAATAATATTGTAACTATGTGGAATAATTTAGAATTTGGACAAAGTAAGTGGAATAATTTTGGGTAATCCCCCAAGTACAAACAATAATATTAGATTTAATTGAACATCTTCCAAATCTTCAATTAATTAGTAGGTGTGCATGGGGAATCTTACATCAAAGATTAATCCACTTACCATATAGCCAATTAATTAATAAATGTACAACAACCCCTCATCAATTTTCGTATATCTTTTTATATCTTTCGATATATTTAAAAAAGTTGTAGTTAATTGATTAGGAATAAACACTAGTGATGTTGAGGTAGTCACATGGAGGGATGTTGATATGACTCGTTTCGAAATTATTGCCAGTTACCGTCGTATATTTGGCCTCTCTTGGGCCGAGGCGGTAAGGATCGTTGATGAGGTCTTTGGGTTTGTCTCCTCAACCAATGGCATGGGGTACTAAGTCACACACAAGGAGAAACACAATGAGCAAATTGCATTTTGATCTTGAGGTGCGTGTTGAGGCTGTTTTGGGGGAAATTTCCTTAGAGGAGTTTGTGGAAAATGCAGAGCCTTACATCGTGGACAAATCTTTGGAGGGAGATGTTTACAGCGTTGTCATAAAAAGCGCAAATAATCTAAGGCATAGAGATGGCACATGGTGGAAGACCAAATACCTTTTTGTGCTTGAAGTTTCCGCAGCTGTCGATACCCGAAATTTTGACCGATGGGTTGAACAACTTGAAGTTAAATTCAAAAACTCCGAGGTCAAAGTGAAAACCAAAGTTACATTCAACCCCTGTATCAGTTGAAGTAGTGATTTTGCTTCATTTGTTTAGTAGTGCTGTTGATGTGAATGAAGAAGCGGTTGTTGAGCCAGAAGTTGATGAGGTCGCACACACTAGGAGTCAAAAATGAGCAAGCGCATCGATGGTGTTGTTCGTCTGATGGAAGTTATTGAAACCTTTAGCCTTGATGGCAAGGATATCAATGTTGGTACAACTTTCCCTGCCCGTGCATGGGCGTGGGTTGATACCAAACCAGAAATCCCAGTTGAAATGTGGCGGGTTCAAGTCATAACCGCAAAAAAAAATCGAAAGACGGGTAAGAGTAAATCGGTTCGACAAGAATTCTTCGTCCCTGCAAATAACCTCAAATACCATGAATTAGATGAATAATGTTATTGACAAAAAAGGGATGTGAAAAAAAGGAAAGTGAGTGCGAATAGGTGGTAGGCGATAGTGCCTCAAGGGGTGAGAGAAATGGGTAAGACATTTAGTAAGTTTTTGAAAAATCAGACCTCTACGATGGAGGGATTTGAATCTCTTGAGAACATGATGTTTGATACATATCGTTTAAAAACTGTTGATTACAAATTTGAGAATGGATTTATTGATGTGTTTTTTGGGGTGTTTAAATTTATTCATGTGAATGACTTGGAGGACGAGTACAAGTATTTGGTTTGGAGTAGTGCCAACTATTCGTATTGGAAGTATGGATTGGGGCACATCGAAGTTATTCAAAAGCATCGTTTGGATCAACTGTATAAAAATGGTGTTGATGAAAAGTTGTTCAAAAACATTTGTCATTTGATGGAAGTTGTGTATTTGAGTTTGGAGAAGGATCGTAGTTTTTTTAATACTCTGACGGTTGATGAATTTAAAAGTCTTTTGAAAAAGTGCCATCTCGATGATCAATTACTTCATTTGTTTAGCAGTACTGTTGATTTGAATGAAGAAGCGGTTGTTGAGCCAGAAGTTGAAGAAGAAGAATACAAATTTGATGATATGCGTCCTGAGTATTTGGCTTTGCTGAACAAGAAGTTGCCGTATGTGAATAACAGAAAAGATTTTGATGGGATAGTTTGGGCAACCTTGTCACTAAGTGATGCTGTAAGTGTTAAGCCTTGTGGAAAATTGGATAAGGCATTTTTTGATAACAGAAAAGACTTGAGTGATTTTTACAAAAATGAGTTTGGTAATGATGTTGAGATGGATTGGCATTTGAGGCATCACATAACTTTGGAGATTATGCGAGCGGTTGGATTCCAAAAGATCGAAGAAGAGTATATTGAGTTGTTGAGGGATTTGTTTATTTATCCTGACAAGGATCAGGAGGAGGTGATAAAGAATGGTTTCGAGAAGGTTCTGAGTAAGAGGGAGAGGAGGGTGTTGAGTTTCTTTGTTAGGGCGAATCGTGTGGTGTGGCGCATGGTTAGTGTTGTAGCGCATGTTGCCAAGAAGAAACCACAATATGGACTCTTGGTGATGTTTCTTGTGCGAACAACTGAAAATGTTCAACAAATGAAAGAGATTAACAAAATATTTAAAATGATATGGAGGGGAAAATGACAGATATAATCTAAAAAGTTGTGTGGAAAAAATAAAAAAAATAATCTACAAGGTGTAGAAATAGTGTCTATAGTGTAGATGGGTAGTTTAAAAACTTTATGGAGGAATTTCAAATGGCTGTAAAGAGTGTGAAGAAGCGTGTGTATTTGAGGGATATGTTTCCGACAGAGGCGAAGCTTCGTCGGTTTGAGGCAGAGGTGGTTCGTGTTGGGAATATTCGTCAAGTGGCGAACAAGTATGGATTGTTGCCAATAACTGTGTGGCAGCATTGTCGGAGGAATGGGATTGAAACGAATGGTCGTGGTCGTCCAACCCGTTGGAATTTGAATGAGGCTAAGTTGTTGCCGAAGCTAAAAGAGGCATCAAAGGTGCGTGGTGGAATGCGAAAGATGGCTGATGCTCTTGGTGTGCCTTACTATGTTGTTTACAACCTAGCTGTAAAGAATGGTCTGTGATCTCGTAGTGAAAGACTTAAGCCCTCCCCTAATTTTGGGGGAGGGCTTTTTTTGTTCTAAAATTTCTACCATTTTTATCTCATACTCTACAAAACAAGTGCATTATACAAATATATCAAAATATATATTTTTTTTAAATAGTATCCTAGTACACCCAAGGATTAATTGACTACTTCGATTATCTTAATTTTAATTGATATACTTTGATATACTTAAAAAAGTTGTTGAGTTAAACAAGATGGTTTACACTAGTGTTACTTAAACCGCATTCGTTTTTGTAATATATCATTTGATATACATTGATATATTTAAAAAAGTTGTGTGGTTTATTGAATTGGTTTACACTAGGTTTGTTGGTGTTGTTGTGTTGTTGTTTGGAATCAAAACTCCAAGAGGGTAGTAACATGTCTCGTCAGCAAGGTGTTGGTCCTATCGTTCGTAAGGCTCTCGACCTCAATGCCAATGTTGGCTATGAGACGGTTGCTTCAATGTGTGCCAAGGAAGGGTTAACGCTAGGGATCGCAACATTCCGAACTCTTCGTTCCGCATGGAGGAGTGCAAGTGGCAAGGGTCGGGCTCCCTCCCTCCCTGCGGAGCCGATTGTTGTTCCATCTGTGGTTGTGCGGGTGCCCGAAGTGGCACCTGTTGCCGAGGTGGTTTCCGATCTGTCCAGCTACGACGAATACTACACGCCCAAGAGCGTGTCTGTGTTTTCCAAAACTGTGGACGAAGAGGCAATGTTCGTCGTCCCGAAGCGTGACCCTCACTTTGTCATGTCTGAGGGGGTCAAGAAACTCCTCAAGACGGTGGAGGAAGATTCCCAGATCAAGCCCCAGAATGTCCGCCTCACGGGGCCAGCGGGGTGCGGTAAGACTTCTTTGGCAGCTGAGTTCGCTGCCATGTACAATCGCCCCCTCATCGTGATGGACTCTCCCCTCATTCGGGAGCCGAAGGATTGGTACGGTCACAAGACCGTTCGCAAGGAGGGTGAAGAAACCACTATCGAGTGGGTTGATTCCACCTTCTCGAAATTCATCCGCACCGAAAGGGCGGTCATCGTTCTTGATGAGATCAATCGTGTTAGCCCCTTGGTGGCTAACGCATTGCTGCCTCTGCTCGACCATCGTCGGGCATCTTTTTGCCAAGATGCCAATAAACTTTATTCTGTGGCAAAAGGTGTGGTCTTCTTCGCAACGACCAACGAGGGTCGTGAATTTACGGGAACGATTGCAATGGACGCTGCCAATCGTGACCGTCTTGGCACGGTTGTCGAGGTGGACTACCTTCCTGAAGAGAAGGAGACTGAACTTCTCCACAATAGGACAAAGCTCGATGTTGGCACCTGCCTCAAGCTGTGCCAAGTTGCCAGCGTGGTACGCAAGAAGGTGAAGGCTGATAACGCCGACTCCTTCAGTCATGCGATTAGCACCCGCATGTTGCAGAACGCTGCGGAGAAGATTGTGCGTGGTGGTTTGACTACCCTGAATTTCACTCTCTTGAATCACTACTCCAATGCGGGTGGTGACAAGAGTGAGCGGTCTGCCCTCATGCAGTTGTTGATGGGAAAATTTGGCGACCTGAACAAATAAACCTGCGTTTTTGGTTTCCTCCTCCCCCGGACTATATGTCCGGGGGTTTTTTTATTTTGTTTTTTACATGGGTCAATTTTTGTGGTGCAGGCAAAAAACGAGTATGTAAATTCATCAATAACTTTCAACAACTTTAATCAGGTGTTGGAGTAGGTGTTGGAGTAGGTGTTGGAGTAGCACCTGATTTCAACAAAATCCACCCGGCTCAACAACTCAATTAAATCAATATATCACTTGATATCAAAAGATATACTTAAAAAAGTTGTGTGGTTTATTGGGGTGGAATACACTAGGTGTAGGTAACTAGGACTACTAGGACTACATGGAGGGTTTCAAAATGGCTTACACCACTTGGGGCGACTACTGGAACAAAAGGGATTCGTTTTCCTACACCCCTGTGACCAATTGGTCACCATCCCGCAGCGTTAACTCCCTGTACGGGATTGACAATTACGAAGACCGCAAAACCAAGGAAAATGCGACTTCCGAAGCTTTGAGGGAGGCCTTGGAGGTCTTCCAAAAGAATGCCAACATCCTGAGCAACGACAAGGATGGTAATGAGGTCAACATCCTTGTCCGATTCAAGGGTGCCAACAACAAAGAGTTGACGGGCAACGATGTTGTACTCAACCCTGCCCTTCTTTTGAAAGGCAACAAGGTTAAAGAAGGGGATGATTATTGGGATGCAATGGATGCCATGAATGGCAGACTGCTCCTGAAACAAGTAATTCGGCGTGAATGCAGCAAGAAGGACTTGGCTGCCTTGGCAAAGGCTCCAGTTCCTTCAAGGGACTTGTTTGCAACCCTCGCCAGCAGAATGGCTGAGGCTCAGATCAGCGAGGAATGGGTTGGTTTCCGACCCTACATGCAGAAACACGGGGAACTGTGCCACTCTAAGGCATCTGACTTCGATGCCAACATGGAGGCAACCAAGAATAACCTTGAGCCTATCACTCAAGCGTTGTGCCACAACGCTCTCAACGAGGACAAAATCGATTTTGCAGATGCGAACCTCCATGAGGTTCAAGATTGGTTCAACAACAAAATCAACTCTATGAGGAATCTCACCCTCGAAGGGTGCAGAAGGATCGTTGAAGACTTAGAGGAGATGCTTCGCCTCAAGGAAGAGGAAAGCAAGGGCGAGGGCGAAGGTGAAGGTGAAGAGGGTGAGGGTGAAAAGTCAGAAGAAATGGGAGGCTCACCTGAGAAGGATGGCGGTGAAGAAGCATCCTCTTCTCCCGACGACGATGAGGAGAGCAAACTTGAGGGGGGTTCCAAGTCTTCGGGGGATGACAAAAAAGAAACCCCTGCCCCTTCGAAAGAAGAAGGCAAGGACAAGGCAACCGAGGACAAAGAATCCAAGGTCAGCGAAGAAAAACCAAAGGCCAAGGTTCCCTTTGACCGAGAGGTTTTTGATATTGCTGATGACACCATCCCCGAAGCTTCGGGAGCGGATATGGACTACTCCGCTCTTGATCCTGAGAAAATCCCTGAAGCAAAGGGTTGCTTCTCCAAAATGGAGTTTGACCGAATCATTCCCAGCGTTCTGTTGAAGCAGAACGGCAAGGGCTACAACGCCCGTATGATGGTTGACCCTTACACCGATGAAGTCAAAATCAACAACCTCTACAAAGAACACATTCAAAAAAGAAGGAATGTCATCGGTGAGGTGACCAATGCATTCCACTTCCAAAACAATGAAACCAGCTATTTTGACTACGGTCTTCAAAGCGGTGACATTGATGAGCATGCATTCACCAAGTTTGCGATGGATGATTTCGACACCATCTACCAACGCAAGGAAGTGTTGGGCAAACCAAGCGTGTTGATTGGTCTGCTCATCGACCAGAGCGGTTCGATGGGAAGTGGCTATGAAAGCAAGATGGCTAAGGCGATTGATGTTGCCATCGTGATGAGCGAGGCGATCAAGAACCTTAACGGTGTTGAATTGTTGGTTTATGGGCATACTGCTCAAGCAAAAAGGTCTGCTGAACAGACCAACATGTTGATTTACCAAGACAAGGAGGTGAAGGAGCTTCATCATCTGAAGAATGCTTGCGCCATCTATGAGAACTTGGATGGCTATGCTATCCAATACACCTCTGACAAGATGGCGGAGTATGACGAGGACAAAAAGATCCTCTTCGTCATCTCTGATGGTAGCCCTCATGGTCGTGATGGTTATCACGGGTACTCTGCCCTGAAGCACACCGCCAAGGCAGTCGAAACTGCCCGTAAGAAGGGCATCAAGGTGTTTGGGATTGGCATTGCGAATGCTTATGACCAAGACACCAGCGACATCCTGTTTGGAAAGGGGAACGGGGTTGTGATTGGGGATGTTGAATCCTCGATTGGAATCCTGACCCGCAAGATTAAGAGTTTCATCAACAACCTGTAGATGATTGGTGGATTGAGTGAAACCAAACAAAGGAGGAAACAGTCATGGCAGCAGAATACACCCCCATCTCCCTGAATGAAATGAAAGAGGTCTTGGAGCCTCTCGGGTTCACCGTTGTTCAAATGAATGGTGTACGGGAGGTGGTCTTTGGAAAACGAGTTGACCAAGAGGGTGCTGATCCCCTTTCCTTGAGGGTATTTTCGTCGATTGAGGCGGGTATCTCCCGTGAGTGCGGTGCTGATGCCATTCGGGTTCAGCTAGCCTCAAAACTCAAAAATGGGGCTATTAAAATCGTTGGCAAACAAAAGCGGGTGAATCGAACCCAAGGGTGGAAAGATAACCTTTTGGAAAGGGTGAATCATTTAGAGGCAATGATGGGGCCAGTTTGTCCTTGTGGGGCACATATGGTCGAACGCAAAGGCAAGAATGGTTTCTTTTGGGGATGCTGCCGTTTTCCCGATTGTCGGCAAACGATGAAGATCGTGGAGTGAGTGAGTGAGTGAGTGAATGTGTGCATAGTCACACCCCCGATTGTCGAGAAACCATGAAGATCGTGGAGTGAGTGTCGATATGTGACCCAGCTATATCATCAAGAACATATCCACAAGTCGCATATCGACATGTCCATATCGACACATCTGCGACTTGTGTTTTTTTGAGTGAATGTGTGCGTAGGTCACATACTGACCAATCATCATGAGGTTTACAACCATGAAACCAGTAATGACTCCGATTATTGTTTCAGTTGATGATTTGATTGATGAGATTAATGTACTCCGCAAGAGGGTTACTGCTGTATCAACCATAAAGGGAAGTACTGAGTTGGTTTCTTTTACTGCATTCACTCCTGTTGAGTTATTGAGGGATACTGGCAATCCTTATTTGGAACGAAACATATGGAAGTTATCAAAGGTTAGTGCAATCGTTGGCAACTTCAGTTACACCAAGATCATCAACAACAGACTTAAACAAGAATGGGCATCATCATCTAGTCATCATCCAGTTCCTCCTCGTTTCGTTGCCAAGAAAAGGGCGTGGGGTATCAGTCGAGTTGGTCAACCTTTTGTTGAACATCGTGGTGATGAAAACTATGCCTTGAGAGTTATTGTCAACAAGGTTCTTTCCAAACCAATCTTTTATGAAATAAAAACGGATGGCAAACATGTTGTATTGCGAGGCAATGTTGGCAAATGGGTAAGGAAGAAGAATCCACCCAAGACCCAAAAGCTTTTAAAGAACAAAGTTATTTATCGAGATTATTGGCCTGAGAATATCCGTGAAATCAAAATCAATGGCAAACATCTCATCATCCGCTAATCAACAACCAATCATCATCAATAAATTTATCCTGTACATAGTCACACAATTGCCAACGCTGTCATGACAATAAAATATTAAATAACTATTGTGAAAATAAAATAAAACATACTACTACTAAATGTGTAGCCATATCTGAAATCAATCATGAAGACCAAAAAAGAAATCGAATCAATAATCAAAGAATACGAGATGTACTGTATTAGCCTGAACATAATTGGCTACACAAACATCAGCAACAAATTCAAAACACTTATTGAACTAATCAAAGAAAACATGTTGCCTGAAGAACAGGATACTCTCACCAATTGATTCAACAAAACTTTTTTAAGATTTATAAAACATAAACCATATCGTTTAGTGGTAGACTACTTTTGTAGCTTATTTGAATTTTTATAATTTATAAAACATAAAAAAACAATCAATAATGAAAGACTAGTTTTATAGCTTATTCAAGAAATTTAAAATTTAAAAATCATAAAAACTTTTTAAGATTTTTAAAATCAAATACAAATCATATCCTCAAATAATTATTAGTTGTGCGTAATCCTCTTAAGAATTTAATTCTTAAGAAGAATTAAATTCTTAAGTCTTAAGACTTAAATTCTTAATTCTTAAAGACATTAGCACACCAAATAATTAAATCCCATAAAGACACCCGAACAGGTAGAAAAATTTAAACCCCCCAATGCACACCCAATAATTATTTTCCAAATAGCTACCAAAGTCGGTAGACAATACATCCCCCATTAATAGGCAACCAATTAATTTTGATATCTTTTGATATCAATCAAACCTCTCTGGAAACGCAGAGTGCTGGAAAACAAGGGGTTTTGTGGTATATCACTTTATATCAAAAGATATATTTACAAATGTTGCTGGGTTCTGGAAGGGCGAAAACACTAGTTTCACGCTGGAAACACTTCGTCCCAGCGAAGGGAATCACAACTCCCAGTCGAGGATTTTTCGATGAAGACCAACACCAAGACCGCTGCTTCCACCAACGCCAACACCTGCCCCCGTTGTGGCAAGGACATGAGCCTTCGCAATGGCAAATTTGGGCAGTTCATGGGCTGCACGGGTTTCCCCCGTTGCAACTACACCCAGAAGGTTGGTGCTGCTCCGAAAGCAGCGAAGGCACCAGTTCAAATCAAGCTGCTCAAGGGGAGCCCTGAGCAAGAAGCGATTTGGCAAGTCATGGGCACCACTACTGACCACATTGTGGTCAACGCTCTTGCGGGGTGTGGCAAAACCACAACCATCATCCAGTCCCTGTTCCGCATCGACCTTTCTAAGGTTCATGCTGCCTATATGTGTTTCAACGCTTCGATCCGAAAGGAGATGGAAGCACGGTCACCTGAAGGGGTGACTGTCGTTGGTCTGCACCAGTACGGCAAGCGGGCACTCGCCAATCGTTTTTCCAACCACACCGTGGATGACAACAAATACCACAACCTCTTCCAAGAAATGTTCCCCTTCACGGGCGTGGAGGGGAGCAAGGAAGAGGCGAAGTATTGGCTGATCGCCAAATTGGTACTTGAACTTGTCAGCAAGTGCCAGAATTTCCTCCTTGCGGGGGATGCGAAAGACCTCGACTTCTTGGTCGATCACTTCTCCATCGAGTTCGATGGTGAGATCGGTACTGACGGTGAAGTGGTAAAAGCCACCAAAGAGGATGTTTATCCTCTCGTTCCCCAGTTGATGGCGAAGGGTCTTAAGAAGACCAATGTCATCTCCTACAACGATATGTTGTGGATGCCCATCGTGTTGGGTTGCCAGCTGCCCACATTTGACCTCGTCTGTGTAGACGAAGCGCAAGACCTCAACGCTGTTCAACATGCATTGGTCATGGCAGCGATTGCCAAGGGTCAGCGGATGATGGTTGTTGGCGACCCCAATCAAGCCATCTATGGCTTTAGGGGCTCCGACACCGAATCGATGGAAACCCTTTCCAACCTTCTGTCCATGACCAAGCGCAAGGTTTCGGTCATGCCTCTGACCGAATCTCGTCGCTGCTCCCAAGCGGTTGGTCGTGAGGCTCAGAAGTGGGTGCCTGAGTTTCGGGTTCACCCCGACAACGCCGAGGGGATGGTTGCCACTTCAACCATCGACAAACTCCTTGATGAGAAGCGCATCACCAAGGGCAACATGGCGGTGTGCCGATTCAATGCGCCCATCGTCAAGCTTGCGTACTCTCTCATCGCACAGAAGATTCCTGTGCATTTCATTGGGCGTGAGTTTGGTCGGGGCATCCTGACCCTCGCCAAGAAATTCATCAAGGGCAAGACCCTTGAGGGCATGATGGAGAAACTTGTTGCTTGGAAAGAGGGGCAACTCAATCGGCTCGCCACCAAGTCTGCCAAGGGGCAGAACATGGACAAGGAAGTCCAAGCGATCTGCGACAAGGCAGCAAGTGTTTCGATATTCATCGAGGAGGCGATGGCTGCAAATTCGGAGGACAAAAGTCTTTCTTTGTCCCCCGTTGATGTTCTGACCGAGATTGGAAACTTCTTCGGTCTGAACAATGGCAAGAGCGACGAGGAGCATGAGAAGGGAGGGAACGACAAGTTCCGCATCTCTTCGGTTCATCAAGCCAAGGGGCTTGAAGCTCAAGAGGTCATTTGGGTTAACCCCGATGCGACCATGAAGGTCAAGAAGGCATGGCAACTCAAGCAAGAGGACAACCTCAAGTATGTTGCTGCCACCCGTGCCATCCTGAATCTTTGGAAGATTCAGATCAGCACCGACAAGTAAGACCTCATAGGTCTTCTTTTCCCCGCCCCCAAGGAAAAAATCCTTGGGGGCTTTTTTTATTACCCTATAAACTACCTTCCAACTCCGCAATAAAAATAAAAATTATACTTGTACTTGCAAACCCATCAATAAAACATTAACCACCATATGACTCCGCAATAAAAATAAAAATTATACTTGTACTTGCAAACCCATCAATAAAACATTAACCACCATATGACTCCGCAATAAAAATAAAAATTATACTTGTACTTTGGACTAGTCATTTTTTCCTTAAGTTTCCTTAATGTCAATTTTGCGTTTTAAGCCATTCATTTCATCAGGCGACTTCTGACTCATCCCCAAGGCAGAAGTGCCCTAAAAACGCAATCTAGGCCTGTTTATTAGGCCTTTGGCAGCTTTTTCATCAAACTGGAAACCACTTATGCCCACCCTCATCTGGGAGGGGTCGATGCGGAATGCATCAAGCTGGAAACCTATTATGCCCACCCTCATCTGGGAGGGGTTCAACAACGGAGGTTCAGATGACAGAAGGCATGACGAGCAGCATCTACGAAGTGGTACTGACCAGCATGGCGAAGTACGAGGTGAGGTACGAACACAACTACACGACCTTCAAGACCAAGCGATTCCGAGTATTGGTCAGATGGGGTGAGGGGACGATGAATGTCGCCCTCTATCACCGAAATGGATGGACAGCAGTCGATGGCAGCAGAGTAGTTCCACTCCACAACAAGGAAGGCCAGACCATCGGTGAGATGCTGACTGAGACACTCAAATGGATTCCTTGGGAATACACGATGCCTGCAATTCAAGCGGTGTATCACCTGCGTTCCGACAGAGATGGTTTCTACGACTACCGCACCCTCAACGGGCTCCTTGGGGACTGCCAGTTGATTGACTAATCCAGCTTCATCACCAGTTCAAACACTAGGAGGATTGACTATGGCTACTGTGAGCAACCTGTACGAGGTCACCCTGAAGGAAGTCGCAGAGTTCTACACCTATGCCAACAGCAAGGGGAACACACAGAAGACCATGCGATTTGGACTATGGGTACACCAGCTTGAGAAGGTCGGCAAATACGAAAGCGGACTAGTAGAGTCGGATTTGTTATGCGAGGGCAAATCGATTCGCTATCAGTTCACCGATGGAGCGAATGGATGCCATCCCTTCGCTCCCGACCGCATTCACCAGATTGTGATGACCTACCTGAGTAAGCTCAACTTCGTTGGAGCATTGCCTCCCAAGATCAAGCAGATTCAGATGCTATGCACCCTCGATGACTAATCCACAGCACCAGATACCAATCTGGTGCTTTTCTTTTTTCACAAATCAACAACTCATCCATCCACACTCACAAATCAACAACTCATCCATCCACACTTCACAAATCAACAACTCACCCATCCACACTCACTCATCCACATATCCACATACCTACATAATCAATAAAAGCTCTATTGTATATCCACTATTTGTTGATCAATAACTTTCAACAAACAAAAATCAAACAACATTCAAAAGTATTATTTTTATGATTTATAAAACATAAAGCACCTTGATTATCTTCAGATAAGTTTAAAATTTATACTTGTGCAAAAGCCCATCGTTTTTTGATTAAGGAAAAGCAAGGAATAAAAATGCATAAATTTGGAAACCCTATATGCCCTACTTGGGTCTATGGTGCATGATGGTATTAGGTCGATGTTCATGGTGAGCATCGAATGTGATGGGAGGTGGATGATGATGAATCGGATCGATAACGATGCTGCCCGTGAGGGTGCGTCACTCAATTGGCTTCGCCTCAATGGTCTTGTTGACGAGTCAATAACTCGTCATCTCAAGGCAAAAGCATTGTCTTCCAAGGACAAGCGCAAACGCCTGACGAGGGTGACCAAACGCTACATGGTCGAAACGATTGCCCTCGACCTCGTCACCATCGGGCGGGTGATGGATGAGGTGATGATTGTTTCCGAAAAGCGGTTTGTTCGCCAAGAGTGGCGGGATTCCAAGGTCGATTCCCTCATGCGGAAACTTCGCCCTTACCTGAAGCGGGTGATCACCATGAGGGCCAAACTGGCCTAGCCTCGCAAAACCTAACCCAACGCCCCCGGATGGTTCACTCCATCCGGGGGTTTTTTATTTATCTCAATATATCTTTTGATATACACAAAACATTACTGATCTGGAGCTTGGTGGATAGGGTGAGGGGTTCGCATAGCGATTGCGTTGTCGATTTTGGGCTTTAAATCGATTTAGATGGGTGAGGTAAGGGGATGGTAGCACCAAAGGCTCCAAATCGATTTAAAGCGATTTTAAACCCATTTAAAAAATATGGTATGAATATATCCACATATATCTACATCGACAAATTCCTAATAACACATATAGGTTGATATATTTGGATATACAAGTATATCGGCAAATTGGAATTGGGCATTTGTACAACGAATAATTAATAGTGGATATGCGGAGTGTTAATTAATAATTATCGCAAATAATTTATGAGTATTAAATAAAAAAGATTTAAGACTTATAAAATCGCAAATGATTTATGAGTATTAAATAAAAAAGAATTTAAGACTTACAAAATCTTTGATTCAATTTAAAATATAAGATGAGTATTCATACTTTTTGATAATTATTATTTGTACAAATGGGTTCAAACCATTTAATAGTTTGCGTATAGTCAATTAATTGTTAGGTGTACACAAAGACCCCTGCGGGGTCTTTTCTTAAGAAAAATTAAGGGGGGCTTCGCCCCCTTTCCTTAATTTTTCTTAAGGTTCAATGATTTTTCGCTGTTTTTTCCATATTGTGTGTTGATTTTCCCTAGGTTTTTCCGATATTATTCAATAGGTGGCAATTCCATTCTTTTTGGAACCCGCCTCTGACGAAAGGATTCTTCCAATGCAGACCAACTTCTTCCCCGCCCGTCCCTTCACCGCCACCAGCAACAAGGATTCCGATCTCATCGTGAATCCCCGAAAGGTCTTGTCTGTCGCCCTGCGTCAGACTGCCAACGGTAGCTACGAGCGAGGTGGCGAGTGGGAAGGCACCGATGAGATCGCTGCCCGTGATGGGCAAGCCGACAACGACCTCCGCTTGTGGGGGGTTCACCCCCGATCCCAAGTCCATTCCGTTGGGACAAGTGCCCAAGCTCGCCTCTACGCTGCCCAGATGGTTCGCAAGGAATCCCGCAAGGGCATGCGGAATCGTCGCCTCCGTGAGGTGCAAATCAACCTCAGCAACGCTGCGGATTGGATCTTTGTCCGCACCGAATTGAACCTTGATATCAAGGTTCTCACCAAGAGAATTGCGAAATTGCAGAGGAACTACCTCCGCAAAATCGATGTGGCTAACCCGACCACCCAGCACCAAATCGACCAAATTGCCCTCAAGGCAAAGTGGGAAGCAAGGATTGAAAAGGCCAAGGCGAGGATTGAGAAAATCACCTACGCTCTCAAGCAACTGAAAATCATCGGACTGTAAAAGTCCTTTGATTCCCTAGGGGTGGTTGAGGAAACTCAACCACCCCTTTTTTTATTTGATTAGATTAAATGGAGTTGGAATATATTTAATACCTTGTAAGTAGTTTGATAATTATTATTTGTACACTTAAAAGATATTTGTTACAAAATTAGTATTTAATTATTGATCTTGCAAAAACTTTATACATTGTGGATAGGGGAGGGGGGTGATTGCCACCATGACTCCCTTTTATAACGAACCTTATTGAATTTTAAAAAACTTGTTACAAAATATGTAATTATTGATTTTAAACTACCCCCCCCTGAAACTGTAAGTAAATAAAAAAAGCCGGACTTAAAAAAATCCGGCGGGGTAATTTTTTGTTATGGGAGGGGTTTTTGATTACGATAGGGAGTTTTCAAGTTCTTGTTTATAGTTTATCTTGGCAGCCGCTTGTTGGAATGTATCATCGCCATATATTTTACCTTTTTGTAGAAGGTATCTAAGCATTTCTGGGTGGTTTTTTTCTACAGCAAAATCTAATGCATGATCACTTATGGGTGCATGTTTTACATCTACCAAGTATTTTACCATATCGTAATCTCCATTGTATACTGCATTTTCAACTGCTCCAGAATCTATGGGGGCTTTTTTTTCATCAATTAAATATTTAACAAGTTCTAAGTTTCTAGAAATTGCTGCAAAATTAACTGCGCCACCTGGTATTTTTATTTTTTTTATTTCGATTAAATATTTTACAAGATCTATATCGCCTGATTGTATTGCGTGTACCAGAGTATCATCTCCAATTTTAGCACCTTTATCGATCAAATATTTTATGATTTCTAGGTTGTTAGTATAAAGTGCTGCATTTTGAACTGCGTTTCCAATCTCGGCACCTTTATCGATCAAATATTTTATGATTTCGGAATTATTATCAACTTGTACAGCGTCTTCAACTGCGTTTGGTATTTGTGCTAATTTATCTTTTTGTTGATCGTTTAGTAAATCCCATTCTTTTTTGTTTATATTAAAATCGTTTTGTAAAGCAATTAATCTATTGTGAATATAGTTATTTTTTAAATCTTTATTGGTAGAAATTTTATCAATTTGGTAATCATTTAGTTGTAATCCGGTTTTGACATATTGTTCTAACGAGCTATTAAACTTATTGTGCCAAAGAAAATTAAATTGCTGGTCTGTGAGTTTGTGTCCTCTACCTATATAGTTGGATTTTTCTTGTGGGGACAAAGAAGTGAACCAGTTTAAGTCTTGATTGGTAGTTCCGAGTTTTTTATCTTCATCAAGTTCTTCTTGTGTTTTTGGCAAATTCTTGAATATATTTGTATTTATTCCTTTAGATTTTAGGTAGTCCATGTAAATTTGTGGATCTTTATCTCTTTGGCTTGGATTATCTGGGTTTTGTATTTTGCCTGTTGTATTAATTCTATCGGTAAGTTCTAGACCGTTTATTGAAGCATCAACAACTACTATTGATAGATTGTCTTGTCGAGAATCATCATAAACAAAATAGAATGTACTGCCTTTGGTATCTCTGTAGGATTTCCACATGGTATTTCCGGGTTGGGAAATGCAGAAGGATTGACCTTTGCCGAGAATGATGCATTGGTTTGGGGAGTTAGACTGGTAGACTTTGATTAGTCCATCTGGGCTTGTGGCTATTGGTTTTTCATTTTGGAAATCGATATCTGATGGTTTGAATTTTTTAGCTTGTTTAGCTTTTTCTTCTCCTTGGTGTCCGTCAATGATTTGAGTCCAATTGAGGTATTTATCGAAAGGTGCGTCTGGTTTTTTGGTAGTTAGATTTACCTTAATCAGAGGCATTTTATTATTTTTAGTTAGTTGGATATAATTTTGAATATATTCTTTTGTTTGGTTGATGTTTTTGGATTGGGACAAGTAATAAGCAGCCAAGAGTATTAAAGGGTCGGATTCTTTTTGGTTTTGTGGGATGACCCTATTAAGTTCGTTGTAATTCTCTTGGTTGCCAGCTAGTTCTAGTGCTAGGGTTTTTTCTTCTTTAGATTCTGTGATGATAAACCATTCTTTGAAGTTCATAATGAATATTTATGTATTATTTAAAAAAATCCGGCGGGGTAATTTTTTTATATGGGAGGGGTTTTAGTAATCATCATCAAAAACAAATGGATTTTCTTCTCTTATTTTTGCGAAATGGCTTTCTATATCACCAACATAATTTGATTCTTCTTCTGGTTCTTTTACCTTGGCTTGTGGAATTAAAGACTTCAATATATTTTTTGCTTCCTCATCGATGGAGTGACCAAGAAGTTCATTCAATTCATCTCGATTTAGGTTTTTAAGTTTTTCTTTACCTAAAGTCTTAATAAATTTTGAGATGTTTCCTGATCTGTTCCATAGAGAATTAATGATTGATTGGATCATTTTACTGGTGGGATTCATTTCATCAGCTATGACTAGAGATATTTCTTCTATATTGTTAATGTTAAAAAGTACATCCCATATATTGCCATCATTTATAACATATGGATTTTTTCTTATAATTGTTTTTAGGACATCATCTGGATTTTTTGCTGCTTGAAGTATTTTTCCAATATCCACTTCACGCTTTAAAAAGTAATTTACAAGATTTTTATTGGATAAGTTTTGTAATTGGTATGTGCCCAAACGAGTACTATCTGAGTTTGGTAGTTCGTAAAGAACATTGATAACAGATGGGTTGATGACAAGTGTTTGTTCAGGTTCGTTAGGATGAATCATTTCAGTATTATAATCTTTAAAGCCATCTATGTTGCAGTTTCTTAAGTATTTTGTCCATAGCCATGTATTTCCTTTGGACATTTCTTGGGTGATGAGCCAGAGCATGGAATAATCGCTGCGTAATTCCAAATTTTTTCTAGGAGATTTTAATTTTCCAATTACATTTTTTTTGGCATCAGCTACCATATCGGCTGGAAATCTGTTTAGGCAATCCAGACCTTTTTGGTCTGAAATATTGGGATCAACTGATATAATGTTGGCATTATCTTTGAATTTAACAACATAAATGTAAGGGTTTTCCATAGCAAAGTTTGCACCCGGACCACCTGAAATTTTATTAGCGACATGGCTTAGGGGATAAAAATAAATACCGCCGGGAGTATCATGGTTGTTTTTAGGATTGATACCTAATTTGGGGATAGTTCTGTATGATACAAACAATTCATGCCTATCTGGCCTAGTATCCCACAGGTATAGCAATGCTTGTTTTCCAGAAGAAAATGTTTTGCCATCAATGGTAATTTTATTATATTTTGTACTACCTTCATTAAGTAGCCATTGTTTAAATGATTGCATGGATTTTATATATCATCAATTTTAATCAATTATTTTATAATAAGTAAATAAAAGCTGGATTAAAAAAATCCTGCGGGGTAATTTTTTGGTGTGGGAGGGGTTTTATTTGTATATTAATTTCCCAATGGATTCCAAGTGTTTGATGGTTGAAGGTTGTTTTTGGTATACAAGAAATACGGTTGGGTATCTATCTTTATGATCATTTTTGTCCATTTGTTGCAAATATGATAATTCTCTAACTTGTCTTTTTATCCATTTTTTATATTCTTCAGTATTTTCTGGTGGAGGTGGTGTGATATAAGGATCTAGTCTATCATTTTTTATATTATTTGAAATGATTTGATCGTTAATTTCTTGTGTAGTTTTATTAGTTTTGATCCAAGTTTCTATTGGTATGGCGATAACATCATGTCTATTTTTGAATATTGAGTTCCAAAGTCTATAGGCATTTGAGCTTGTGTCATCTTCATTTATGGAGGCGCATGGCATAACACCTTGTTTATTTTGTGTTGCTAGTTCTAATGCTATTTCGTATAGTGTGGTTCCTATTTTTTTGTTTCTTAGTTGTGGTTCTAGCCAAGCGTTATTGATGCAGGTTGGATTAATATCGGTTCTGAATTCAACATTTCCTAGTGGTTTTGGTTTTCCGTTTTCATATAGATCTGGTTGTTTTGTAGAATCGAAGAGGTTTATTGTTGTAATATCTTTTCCATCCTCGTTTTTTTCTTTAGTTACGACGAACTGAAAGTTATCGAGTGTATCGTATTGTTGTTTAGACAGCCATTCTTTGAATTTCATAATGAATATTTATGTATTATTTAAGAAAATATGGTTGCTAGTTTTTATTCCTTTACTTCAATATCTACATCTTGAGGTACTATGGTATTGGCGAAATCTACATAAACTGATTTTTCGCTTGGGCTCTTTAGTTCTCTTCCGTCTGGGAATGTTACGGCATGGAATGTAGTTGGGAACTGGTAGAATAGATTTCCCAAGACACTTTCTTTGAGTACGGATTTTTGGCGAACGCTTAAGGAGCTATTATCGGTAAATTTGATTAACAAATCGGCCCAGATGGAAGGGCCATCGACGGAAACATATTTTGGTATCATATCGAAATCTGCGCCGTGTAGAGTTTTCTTTGCTTGGACAATTGGACCCAATTTGGAAACAATTCTGTGCATGAAAGCAATTTTGATTCCATTGAATATTCTTTTAATTTCCTTTTTGGTTTCTTGTTCGGATTTTCCAACGATGTATTTGTACCATGTTTGTTTTTTGGCATCATCGGGATTTATTTTGCCATCTGAAAGAAGTTTATAATTATTGAGCCATAGATTGTATTTTTCTTCCGTGAATTTTTCTTCCAAGGAGGAGAGCATTTCTTCCAATTTTTGTGTAAGTTTTACAAGTGTATTTGCATCACCTATTCTATTTGCTTCGGCACTTGCTTGAACTTTTATTTCTTCCTTTTCTCTTGCTTTATCTTCTTTCTTTTGTGTTTTAATTTCTGTGTTAGCTTTATCTATTTTGGGTAATAATATTTTGAAGTCATGTATAGCTTTGTTGATGATATAGGCTGGTTTTCTTTCTTTTCCCATGCCCATAAATGATTTCACATTTGTTTTAACGCCATTGATTTCGACTTCTCTTACGAGGTTTCCTGTTTGAATAAGTTTTTTAATATCTTCAAGTTTTTCTGGGTAGATATAATCTGTTGCTTTTGTTGTGTTCAATAGATTGACTGCTTTTTCTATTTCATCGAAAAGTTTTTGATTTTCCGTATCCCCTTCTGGTGGTTTTGGCATTATATTTTTCCAAGTGCCGTATGGTAAAAATTTTATATCGTATGGAGAAGTGCTATTGAGGTTTATAAAATCCTGCATTTTCAAATCGCCAAGTTTGTTTCTTGCTACTCTTATTGCGCTGGCTGCTTTTTGAGCCCATCTTTTAGTTGGATTCATTTTATCGAAGCTTGATTCGATATAATCCAAATCTGCCAACAAGTCAGTCATATCATTTTTGAGTTGATTGACATCAGATTTTTCGGAATTTTCTTCGTTTACAAGAAGCCAATTTTTAAAATTTAGCATATAATATCCTAAAATAATTTATTTTTTATATTTATGTTTATGTTTTATATTTATTTTAGCGATATGGATTATTTATATTGGATCATATCATTCAATACTGATGTCAATTCTTGGGTTTGTTCTGGTGTCAATTGGATGAGTGGTTTATCGTTGATTGTGATGGTATTTCCTTTGAGTTTAACGGTTTCAGATCCGTTGGTTAATTGTTTATTGACATTGAAGTATTTTGCGGTAACTTCTCTTGCTTTTTTTCTCCAATCAATTCTTGGTGGTGCTGTGCCGAAGATAGGAGTTTCTGTTGATTCAGATTTAATTCCTGTCAATTGTTGCATTTGTTGAGGATTAAGAGTTAATGTATAGTCGCCTCTTGATCCGTGGAATTTTAATTGTCTTCCTACTAAATCTAAGTTTATTTTGCCTAGGACATAAGATTTGATTTGTTTTGGTTGCTGGCTAGCGTCACCGACAAGCAAACAGTAATCACCGCCTTTTGTCTGTACGCAGAATTTGTCGCCTGAATTGAGCGGGGTTTTGTTGTTTGGTGTTAGTTGTTTACCATTGAGTGTAAATGTGTTTCTTTTTGTTTTGACAACTGCATACCATTGTTTTTCATCGAGGTATGTGAAGGTGATGGGTGGATCGTTTTTATCGATGATTGCTGATCTTAGTTCTCCGGGCCATTTTAATGTTATTGAATCATGAACAAATCTTGTTGGTGATAGTTTGAAAGTTCTTGGTTCGTTTGCAAAATTGATTGGGTTCATAACTAGCGGAGGTGCTTTAATCACCTTATCAGATATATCTCTGCCTGAAATCTTGGCTTGGTAAAGGCTTTTGACGCTGGTTCCTTTCATGGTATTTTTCCATTCAAGGTTATTGATTGTAGATGGATCAAGATTAATGTTATCACTTTCCGCATAACCAAGGAATTTTACACCATCTTCGACTGGGGGGTATTTAAGGATACAAAGCCCGAATCTTGGTCCTGATAGACCCATGTCCATGTAGATGGCACCTTTTAAATTTTTCTCACACCAGTTTTTATAATTTCCTAAAAAACTGTCGTTCATATTTTTATCGTAATCATTTAGTTTTTCTTGCCAATCCGGTCCGGCTTCTTTTTTCCAACTCTCTAGAACCTTGAGTTTTTTGAGTTGGCTGCTGACTAGGTAATCTGGGCCGTGCATTTTCATCGCTTCATTTTTTGAGAGGACAAGGAAGTTTTCTAGTCCTGATATTTTCCATTTTGTAATATATCTGCCATAGTCTTCTGCATGTGAAGTGAATTGCGACTCTAGGTTTACCATAGTGTATAGACCGCATCCGAGGGCGCATCCACCGGATTTACCTGCTTCAAATATTTGCGATATGAGAGATGATACGGTTCCTAGGTCTGTAGTTCTGTGGTAAACGACAGCGGTGTTGTTTTGCAGATATAGTTCTTCAGTAAGTAGCCATTGTGAAAAGTTCATAATGTATATTTATAATTTAAAAAATAGTTTTTAATTGGTGAGAGAGGGATTCGAACCCCCGAAGGCATAAGCCGTCAGATTTACAGTCTGATCCAATTGTCCACTCTGGCATCTCACCATGATTTTAATTGAGTGGAATTAGTTTAAATCTTTCTGGCGATTATACCTTTGGATGTGATTATTTTTTCTGTAGTTTTTTGTGGGTTTGTTATTGGGTATCCCCATTTACCTTTATTTGATATATTGTATGGGGAATCTTTATCAACGAGGTGTTTGTCTTGATCTTTTTTGAATTCATTTTCATTGTTGTAGAATTTTGGTTTATTGAAAGTGGCGTAGCCAACTAGTGTTGCTGGGCCTTTTCCGGTTCGTATGATACCAACTTTTTTGTTTACATATGGGTTGAGTGATGGTGTATCTCTGGTTTCGATGGTTTTTTCACCTGCCATTATTTGTTTGGTGAATGGTTGGTGTTTATCGTTTATATTGATGCCGATTTTGGGTTGGTCGTTTTCTTTTAGCCATAGTTTAAAGTTCATGATTTATTATATATAAAATTATGAAAACATTTATGGAATGGTTGAATGAGTACAATGCGCCTAGGGCTGGGATGAAGTCTCGTTGGTCTGTTAAGTACAAGAAGTCTATTAATTGCAGTAATCCCAAGGGATTCAGTCAGAAGAATTATTGCAAGCGCAAGAAGCGTGGTGGTGGTTATCGTTCTTGACTTGGTTGTGCTTGATCTTTTTTAAGTATTTTTATTTGTTTTGGGTCGAACACGGCGATATTACTTGCGCCTCTTTCTTTTGTCATAATTGAGTCGAATCCTTGTTTTTTGATGAAGTCTATGATTGGTTTTGATTCGACGAATCTCCAGCTTTTGTTTTCAATTCTCCAGAGGATGTGTTCTATTGCATCTTCGATTGTTTGGACTGGTTGGTTTGTTTTTGGGTTGTTTAATGTTGGCGAGATGTTGAAATTAGCCCCTGTAACTGGGTCTTTGTATTTGTTTTCGATTGCTTTTTTGATTGCTGGGACGAGTATGAGTCGATGTTTTTCATCTTGTGGTTTGAATGGATTTTTGGCATTGAGGCAAGCTGTGAATACATTTCCTTTTGATGTTTCGCCTGCGAACCCTTCGCCTGTAGCGAACATGTGTGCGAATTTCGGATCATCTGTGAAGTAGATGGTGCCGTAGTAGTTTGATTTGCCGGGATCGAAGTTATCGAAATCTTTTTGTGTGCCGTGGTAGACTGGTCCGAATAGTCCATCGCATTGGTTTTCTTCCTGTAGGGTGAGGAATGTTTTGAAAGAGAAATCTAGTGATGGGTTGTATGAATCGCCTGTGAATCTTTGTTGGAAGGCTTTTAGGTCACCTCTGGTATTTGCGAATGGTGATTGGTAGTATCTGCCTCTGACTTCCTTTTCATCTGTATCGACATTTGATTTGACTGAGAATGGTTCGTAGAGGATATCTTTTACTTTTTCTGTCCATTTTCTTTTTGTTGTGTAGTCGAAAATGTTGACATCGATGTCATCGAATATTTGTTCATTGTCCATGTATTTTGGTTTTTCTTTTATTTTATTGATGCAATCAGCTAGTTGTTTCTTTTTGTCTTGTCCCCAATCTGCCAATTCGACATTGTTGTTTCTGGTTAGTATGAATCCGAATTTTTTTACACCGTCGCCAACGGTGTCATATTTCTTTGAATCGAGGGTGGAATATTTGGAATAGAAGTCGTATAGTGGCCATTTTTTGATATTGGGTTGGAATTTTTCAATGAATCTGACTGTTTCTGGGAATATCCAACCTACGCTTTTTAGATCTTTGATTTTGCTTAGTTCGCTTGGATTTGCTTCGTTGATGTGTTCATCGATAGTTGGCATGAATCTTTCTTTGAAGTCTTTGATAATGAGTATGTTTGTAGCGATGCCGTGGTCACCGCTACCGACAACATTGACATCGATAAGTTCTTTGGTGTTTGGGTTGTATAGATGTTCGCCTAGTTCGTTCATGTCAGACCTTTTTGTTGTTCATTGAAATTATTTATGTTTTATAAATACAAAAAAGGGTGTAATTATGAATTTTAAATCTTGGTTTTTGAATGAAGAGAGTGGTGGCAAGGAGTATTGGGGTCCATTCAGTTATGTCACAAGGGAAGGTGATTATCTTAGGGTGACGGCAGATTTGTTGGACAAACCGCTTTACATACCTGTTAATGGCGGTGTCACATATGTTGAAAAGTATCCTTTAGATAAGCGTTTGAATCCACCTTGGAACAAGTATTTTCGTTATTCTGTTTCCGGTGATGGCAGGTATGTTGTCAATTATGTCGAGAACAGGGCTGTTGATTGTGTTTGTTATTCGCCAAAGTATGATGCTATTTATTTGATAAACCGCAAAGCATCTCCTGTTGGTTTGGCTATTCCCGGCGGTTTTTTTGATACGCATGACGGAATTGATTCAAACAATCCAACTGATCCAGAATCTATTGGAAGAAAAGCAGCTGCCAGAGAGTTGCAAGAAGAGACTGGGGCGAAAATAAATCCCGGTGAGCTTTCTTATATTGGTCGTTTTAGGACGGGTGATTCTGACAGCAGGGAAAAGAACTTCTATGTGTGGGCTTACTTCTACAGGGTGCCAGATGAAAGTATTCGTTCTTTCAAGTTTGGTGATGATGCTGGTCAGGCACCGGGTAGTCCTTCTTTGCAGCGTGATGGTTTGAAGGGTTGGTACAAGTTGGATGAGATTCCAAGTCTGGCATTTCCCCATCACATGGACATCATAAAACAAGCTACCCATCTTGTGTAAAATCTAATTCTTTTATTGCATTTAATTAGATTTTTTTCAGAAAATGCTTGTTTTCCCGAATAAAATCTAATTCTTTTATTACATTTAATTAGACTTGCGAGGTATAAAATTATATCCTTGTCTATTGGGAAAAAAGTTGTATTGGGAATTTTTTGTATTTACACTAGTGATGTCGATGGGACTTGTGTCCTGTCGAGCCAAGTTAATTTATCAATGGAGTGATTTGTCATGGGTGTTAAGAATAAGAAGGTGACAATCAGTTTGGGCAAGGTTGTGAGCTTGTTGGAGAGTTTTTTCTATAGGGTTTATTTGAAGCCCGATATGAAGCCCAAGAAGATGGAGGATTATGCTTTTTCAAGACGGTCATCATATGATGGGTATCGTTACACAACTGTGACTCTTAGTAATGGTGCTTTTTGTTTGAAGACAGACAACACCAAAAGGTTTGCTGTGCCAGCGGGTGTGTTCATTCCTTTTGTGATTGACCAGTTGGTAGGAAAGGGAAGAATCAAGAGTGCCAATCATGTTGTCGATATTTTCATGAGGAGTCCTGTTCGTGGAGGGCCGATGGTGGTATCGATGTTAGGCATCTTGAGTGGATTGACATTTCTTGTATCCGATGAGCCTCTTCCAGAACCCATGAATTGGGATTTTGGGAATATCGATGCGATAGAAGAGTTTTGCCGAAATTCATATGAGATGATGTGATTTTTATTTAACACAAGGAGGAATTGTCATGGGTATCAAGACTGAGATTGCGTGGACTGAAAGCACCATCAACTTTTGGTGGGGTTGCTGCAAAGTTTCCGAGGGTTGCAAGCATTGCTATGCCGAAAAGGACAATGATCGTTATCAATTGGCAGAGTGGGGACCAGACACTTTGCGTACATGGATTAAGACCTGTTATGCGAATGCCAGCAGAGCCAACAAGATTGGTAGGGAGAGTGGCATCAAGAGAAGGGTCTTTACCTTGTCTATGGGTGATTTCTTTGAAACTCATGCTGTTTTGGATGAGTATCGTGCTAGGGCTTGGAAGCACATCAAATCTTTGACTCATATCAATTGGCTAGTGTTGACCAAGCGTCCAGAGAACATTGCTTCGATGTTGCCAAAGGATTTCCATAATGGTGACTACAAGCATGTTCATTTGGGCACTACTTGTGAGCATGAGAAGTATGTTGATCGTTTGGATTATCTTCGTGATATTCCTGAGTGGGGAGGAATCCGTTGGGTAAGTTACGAGCCTGCTCTGAGTCCTATTGATCATGTTGTTGATTTGACCAAGATTGATTGGTTGATTTATGGTGGGGAGAGTAGTCGTAGTTATCTTGGGTTCCGCAAGGACAATGATGAGTGGGCTAGGAGGATCAAGGTTTTGTGTGAGAAGGAGGGTACTGTTTTCTTTTACAAACAAAATAGTGGTTTGAAAAGGAAGCTACTCAAGAAGTTGGATGGTGTTCAGCATTACAATTTCCCAGACTTTGACAAGAATCATCTGGAAGTTGTTTAGTATCCTTCTTCAACTTCTATGATTTCGGCTGCGTTGGTCAGGTATTCCCATACGCTTTCATTAGGGTGTGGGATGCCTGACCAATAGTTATTTGCTGCTTCGATTACTTCCATGCTATTTTCATCATGGCCCGATGACAGAAGACTTTCTATTTCTGAATTCCAATTGACATCATGTCTTTCTACTTTCCCCAACGGTTTTAGTTTGAATATCCAATCTGTAACGGCACCTGCCAATTCTAGATCATCTGTGTTATCTGTCATGAATACTGCATCTTTGTGAGATATCATGTTCTTTGGTCTATATTTTTCCAGTATTTTGTACCAAGGATTAAATCCCCAATCTTTTTCGTATTGTTCAGTCCTACCTTTCAATATTGTTCCTACTGGTATTTCTTTTGAACTACCATGAAAGAAAATACGGGATTCAATGCTTTCCAAGAACTGTTTGAATGTTTTCATGTTTTAGATTGTTCGTATTCCCTTGTTAGTCAATTCAAATTTCATATTTATTTTGAATGGTTGTACTTGGTTTTCACCTAATTTGTGTACTTGCATGCCTTTGGTATCGAGCATTTTTTGCAGGTTTCCACCCTTGCTGAATTTGCCTACTGCTGCCATGACATCCCTTGTGACCATTTGTTTTGCCTGTTGTTCATTTTCGGCATTTACTATTGCATTTACTTCTACAACCAAAGCGGTTTGACCTTGTTCTTTTGATTCTATTATTTCGATGTTGAATTCTGAGTAGTATGCTTTTGATTGTGCGTGGTGTTTGATTGTTTCCTTGAGTGAATTAATAGATCTGATGTTAATTTCATCGGCTTGGATATTTTGATGAATGGCTGGTTTTTCGTTATAGCTTTGTGATTGCACCATGTATTGTTGTAGGTTGTTGTTTTTTGCTTGTGCAGCACTAGCCATGCCTAAACCAGCTGCCAGACCCAAGGCACCTGTTTTCAATAGGTTTTCATCATATTGTTCTTGATTTTCTAGCCAGTTTTTGAATTGCATGATTATCCTAAGTCATTTACTTCTGTTTCTTCATCTTTTTCTATTTCAGGTGGTTTATCGAGTCCAGCGAATGCTAGGTAAACGGACATTGCCGATGGGTGTTTGAGTGATTCACCATTTGGCAATATTACATTGTGGAATGTGGTTGGGAATCTATAGAATCGTTTTCCACCACCTGAGCTAAACATGGCACCTCTTCTTGCACCACTTATGGCTGCGACCATTTTGTGAACTACGCTGAAGGATGAGCCGTCAGCGAATTGGATTTTCAATCTAGCTTCTAGTGATCCATAATTTGCGCTTGAATAAATCAATTTGATATTGGCTTGTTTGCCTGTCGTTGCAGCTTTCTTGGCAACTATTGGTGCCAATTTTCCTGTGATGCGACTGAAGAATATTTGTGATACATTTCTCCATGATTGTTCTGCCACCTTTTCAAGCTTATCCTCTGGTGGTCTTGTAAATGCATCATCTTTGGTAACAACTAATTGTGCGCCTAGTGGATATCTTGCTCTCAAATCCCTCTTCATCTTGATGGCAGGTTCTGAATAATCTCTTGGTTTTGGTGAACTGGCGATGAACTTGTCTATTTGTTCATTTGCCACTATCAAGAAATTTTTCTTGTATTCATCTTTTTGATTTGACAATAGAACATCGATTTCCTTTCCAAGTTCTTCTACAGCCTTAAAAGATATAACGGGAGTTTCTGCTCTTACTTTTTCTGCTGCGACTTCCTTGGCTTTTACTTTTTCTTTTTGAGCTTCTTCTTTCTTTTCTCTCTTGATATCTGCATCTTTTTTAGCTTTGCTTTGGATGTTTTCCTTGATGAAATCGGATAGTGTCTTCCATAAATTACCAGCATCTTCCATCCAATCTGCTATGCTTACTACCTTGCCAGATTTGAGTTGAACATTCATGAGTGCTTCTGTATTTGGATAGTTTTCTGCTTTTTCGCCTTCTATTGGCTTCATGAATGGGAAGTCATTTGCGTATTTGGCATACTTCTTCAAATTTTTAGCTATTTTTTCAGAATTGGGTGATACTCCTTGAGCCCATAAAAATTGAATAAATGCATCTTTGTATTTGTTCCAATTTTCAAATTTGTCTGTGCCTAAAGCTTTGTAGAAAGGATTTGGTTTTCCATCTACTTCTGGGTTATTTTGGTTATCAAGTCCACGATATCCTCCACCGGACTGAAGGGGCAATGGAACAAGATTGTGTACTGTTACTGCTCTGTATATATTTGTTGCGAAATCGGGATGGACTTTGAATTTTTCTTTTGCAGCATTTAATTCTGAATTAGGGACAACATCCTTGTTTTTCAATTCCATCAATTCTTTCATTCCCATATCGATTTCTGCTGAACTTTTTTCATCAAGGTATGCTTTCACTTTGTTTACGGCATTGGCCAGATCTGATTCTGTTGTTGCCTCTGTGATAATTAGCCAGTCTGAAAAGTTCATTTTACACCTTTTTGAATTTCAAAATATATATATTTACTATGAAAAGTTTTATGAATTGGCTTAGAGAGAGTTATGCTCCTAGAAACCTTAATTGGTTGCTTGTTAGAAATTACTTGAAGAATGCTGAAAAGAATTTTGATGTTTTGGACAGTTGGGAGCAGTTCAAGAACTGGGATGAATCCGAGGAGATAGCCAACAATCTTTCTTTGGATTTGGAAGATGAAGACAAACTTTATGACAATGCTGCAAAAATAAACAAGTACATGATGGATAATCCAGAATTACTGGATAATTTTTTATATCAATATTTGGATAGTGAAGAATCGCCTGCTTATTTGAATATGAATTACATTAGAGATTTACCGCCAAACACATGGTTGGTTCATTTTTCAGACAAGGCTGGCAATATTGCCGACGATGGTTTCAAGCATGGTGTCTCAGATGTTAGGAAAATGCATTACACTAGGGGAGAAACCTACAGCAGTAGGACATCTGATTCTGGTTACAATTTTGCTTTTTTGGCTAATTCAAAAGAGGCAGCTTCAGCAGCCAAGGATTCCAAGTATGGTTCTGATGCGGTTATGTTCATGAGTGCTGGTGTTTTGACCTATCATGCTGGTGATAACGAGAATCAAGTTGTGTTTGATGGAACTAATGTAAAGCCAAAAGACATAGTGTATTTGGAAAGAACTGCGTATGACTGGGTTGTCAAGTCAAAGGATTCAAATAAAAGAGATCCATATATAAACAACGATTTCGGGGAAGTTGTTAAATGGGTCATGAACAACTGGCAGCAGTATAGAAAAATAATAATGGGATAAAATGCAATTCAAAAAGTGGCTAATAGAATCCAGATTTAATGACATGCATTCGTGGTTGGATGTTAGTGGGGAATTTCATCCGGTTACTGCAACTACCCATTCTGATGACGCAGTAAAGTATTCTGATTATACTAATAGTGCTGAAGCCAAAGATGATCTGATGAAAAGGGGTTGGCAAAGGGTTAGTCACTACAATCATATTCTTTATGTTGCGAATCCTATTGTTGCTCCCAACAGGGTTCAGAAGAGTGAGCTTGTTGATTTGGCTTTGACTAGGGATTTGCGTAAAGTTGTGTATGACAATGATGTGAGTGAAATTGTTTTGTGGGATGCTTCTGAAAAATTTTAATTGTTAAATTGCATATAATATTTAATGCAGAAGAGTTGTAGGAATTGTAAAGAATATAAGAACATAGAAGACTTTCCTTATTTCTCAACGAATGAAGCTGGTCGTAAAAACACTTGCAAGGAATGTTCAAAGAAGCTTGGTGTTTTGCGAAGGGAGTTGAAGTCCAAGAATCCACCACCGCCTTCTGGCAAATGTCCCATATGTGATATGCATACTGAGAATTGGATATTGGATCATTGTCATTTTTCAAACAATTTTCGTGGTTACATCTGCAACAGCTGTAACTTGGGTCTTGGCAGATTCAACGATGATGTTGAGATTCTTAGAAAAGCTATTTTGTATTTGGAAAATATCAATCAAGAATCACATCGTAGCTGATGTAATCTGTTGTAGTGGTTTCGGCTTCTGGTTCTTGTTCCATAATTGCCTCCTGAATTTATATATAAGATGAATTTTAAAGATTAATTTAATTAGAGATAGGTTTATAATGTTTAATATGCGTTTCATTGATTTTATGGAAAACAATGTTGAAGACTATTTTGATTCTTCTGCCTTGTCTATGGCCAAAAATCAAGGCAGCAAGTCGAGAGAGTTATTGATTGACATGTCTATTGATGATTTCTTGAGATTGGCAGAAGAAGGTCGTAGTTTTTCCAAGGAATCAGGTGTTGATTCTTTGTTGTCTAAGGGCATTAAGTTTGAGAGTATACCTTTTTTGGGTGTTGGTTTTTATTCAGGTGATCCTTTGGCGATGAAGGTCAAGAGTCATGAGGGAAGGCATAGGGCTAGGGCTTTGAGGAAACTTGGATTCAAGATGATGCCTGTGAAAGTGGTACATGATTCGATACGGTGGGGTGGTCAATTAAATCCCAATAATTATGATTATGTTGATAATTTTCCCACTCATTTTGTATCTGAGGATGGTTCTGTTGTTGTGCCATTTGCGATAACAAGAGAGGATTTGAATGATAGATTTTAAAACATGGCTTGAGAATGTTTCTACTGATGAAACTAAAGTTTCAGGTTATTCACAGGATGGCACTAGTGTTGTTCCCCAAAGTGAATGGAAGAATCTGATAATTGATGCCATTTTTGAATTGCCTGTTGACAGGCGTTTTCAATGGTCTATACCAGTTAAAAAAATAGCTGAGGGCTCTCAGGCCAACATATACAGCACAATAGATCCGAGAAAAGTCATAAGGATATCAAGGGAAAACAAAGAAAATGCATGTGAGAAGGCGATAAATGATCCTTTGTTACAAGCAACTGGTGGTGTCAACAAGGTTTACGATCATATTGTCTACAACAAATACATTATTACCTTGAAGGAAAAGCTCAGGACAAATTGGTATGATATTTTGCGTAAAAAGTATTCAGGCAATAGACAAGTATGGCATCTTCTGGACAAGATTTATACATTTTATGCAACAAAAAACCTTGCTGACTTTGATGAAATACTTATTGATATGAGCAAGGTGCCAGAGATGAAGAATTTGGTGGAAGCAATCAAAGTTGGAAAGACTATTCCTTTATTTACTATGCGGGATTTGCATGATGAGAATTTTGCCTTGGATAAAGACGATAATATAGTGATTATTGATTGTTAGATGTTTAGGTTATTGGGGGTTGGAGGTACTTCTCTGTCCACCATGTACCACAAAACGCAGTTGTTATCGATAAGAATATAGGGTCTTGGTTTCACGATATTGTCTGTATCTGTGAAGAAACCCAAGGGATCTGTTCCAGAGTATTGTTGAACAGTTTGAGTGTTAAAAACTATTTGGTTTTTTAGTGGATATCTTCTAACCCAAGATGAATCTGGCAATATAACATCTACTTCAAAACCTACTGGCATTGTTATTGTTGCGAAATTTTCTTCTTGTGACATGGGATCTCCTTTACTTTAAGATAGTTAATTTTTTTGAAAGTATTTGCAGGAGTTTGCCCAATCTGATCATCTCTGGTTCATTGATTATGTTTGGTTCCAATTCATTCAATTTTTCTTTGATTTCCTTGATGTTCTTTTCTATGAATTTTCTTGAATCCATAGATTTAGTTTGAAACCATTGTTTGAAGTCAAGCATGTTTTATTTATTGAGTCGTTTTTATTTTTTTGGCATCTTGTTAGTAGGAGGTATTTTATGTTTTACATTTATTTTCTTTTGGGTATTTTGTGTATTGTTGGGTTAATGCTGCTTGGTTTTGTTGGATTGATTTTAATGGATGAGAGGAAGTTTAAAAGGGAGAGGGAAGATATCGTCAAGGTTCAAGCCATTATGAAAAAGTATGAGCATTTTGTTTCTTTGAAGAAAAAGAAGGATGAGGGTAGTAGTGTTAATTGGAGGGGATAGGGGGGAAGCGGAAATCCGCTTCCCCTTTTGCTTATTGGAACTCACTCAGACTTAAGTTGTATGCGAATTTTGTTTTTGGTGTCTTTGGGTGTGAGTTTCCAAGTCAGCGTTAAAATTCCATCGGCTAGTACAGCGTTTACTGGTTCTCCGTTGACACCTTCGGGCAATTGCACACTTCTTTCGAAGGAACTTAGTCTGATTTCCCTAGTTGTGTAGGAAGCAGTTGCAGACTGGTATTTATGTGCTGTTTTTCCGAAGATGGTTACGATGCGATTATCACCGTATTCAACTTCAAGTTCATCAGTTGTTAATCCGGGTACAGCGAAGCAGATCTTGTAGGTATCATCTTCAAAATATGTGTTTATTTTTGGATAGCCTAAGTTGCTTTTTGCCACATTGACATTCGCTCTGGTATTGAAGAAATCGTCGAAGAATTTATTGAATGTTTGTTCCAGAGGAAAGTAGAATTCATCACGCAATGGTATCATTGGTTTCATAAATCACCTATAATTTTCATCAGGTCACAATGACTCTGAAGGACGGTCTAAGCCTGTCAATAATATTATATGATTGTACTTTTAATTTTGTTCAATAAAATTTTGATTTTTTGTTATAGTATGTTTTTGTGGAGAATAGATAGATGAACATGATAAGACGAGTTTGGTCGGAATCTAGCAGTAGTTGTTGGCAAGAGCGTGGTGTGCATCATTCTATTAAATCTTTTTGTACATTTAATAAATCTAGAAATTTCACTTCGCTGACACAATTTTACAGCAAGTCTTTTCACAGATTTTGGCTTTCCATGTGTTGGGAAAGCTGGATGGAAAGCTGTAAGAGGAGTGAATGTTGGTCAAGTGATGTTTAGGTTATTCAAGAATATTTCCATGAAATTTTTAATATCTTTCGTATTTTTTTCTTTTACACTTACTGGATCATACTTTTCAAAGTTCTTTTGATTAATGTCATTGTTTTTGTAGAAAAATTTTTCCAAGCTATTATCTTTCATGAAGTAATAACATTTATCTTCGCCGTAATCATAAACATTTATGTAGTAGACTGGTATTCCTTCGGATATGCCAAATACTAATGGATGAAATCTTCCCATCGAAAAGACAAAATCTGATTCAGCAATTATTCCTTTGACTTTTTTTGGTTCCCAATGATGATTGATAATATCATGATCTTTAAAGAATTCTTTTGCCACACTAACATCAGCATTATCAAATGGTAATATTTTTAGTTTTGTTTTATTTTCTCTGCAAAATATGAGTATTTTGGTTATCCATTCCTTAATTTTATTTTTATATACTTCATCTTCAAATTTTCCATCATGTCTGATTGTAATCAAAGAAAATTTATCATCTTTATTTTCGTATTTTTCTTTATCAAGTAAAAAAGCCAAATCGGGTATTAGATGAGATTTAATATTTAATTTATCTAAGTTTGATTTTGAGTGTGAATCTCTTACTGCAATTAAGTCAAATAGATTGAAGAATTCCTTGTTTATTTTTTCAAGATTCTTATTTTCTGTGAATTCATCGTGTGTTGCAACGCCTATATAATATGTTTTTTTATTTCTAAGTTTTGCATGAAGAAGTTGACTTAACCCGAAACCTAATCCCAGACCTCCTCCACCAAGTATGTATGCATGGACATCTTCATCGCAAAAAATGGAATTATTTGTTTCCCATATTATTTTGTTTTTTGAATATATTTCATAATTGTTAAAATATTGATGACAGTTCAAGTAATGTTCTAAGCATATTATTTTTTCATAATTTTGCAAAAGGTCTACCCAGACATTCAATATTGCCTCATCACCACAATTACCTTTTCCATAAAAGCCATTTAAAATTATTTTTTTCATTGCATTTATTAAAGTAATTATCAATAAATAATAAAATGAGAATAAATGTAAACAAACCTTGGATTCCAAATATAGAAGAATATTTCGATTATTTGGAAATGATATGGAAGAATAATATTCTTACAAATTGTGGTCCTTTACATGAAGAGTTTGAAAAGAAGATAATTCAATATTTAGATATAAAAAATGGTATATTAATTAACAATTGTACAAATGGATTGTTGATGGCATTAAGCAAATATGAATGTGGTGATGAAATAATAACAACCCCATTTTCATTTGCAGCAACAGCTAGTACTATAAGCTGGTCGAAGTTAAAACCAATTTTCTGTGATATAGATGAAAATAATCTTTTTATAAATACAAATTCTATAGAGAATATGATTTCCAAAAATACCAAAGCTGTTTTGGCAACACACATATACGGGAATACAGGAGATATAGATCATTTGGAGAATGTGTGCAAGTATCACAAAATAGATTTACTGTTTGATGCAGCACATGCATTTGGAGTTTTGTACAAGAATAAATCAATAATGAATTATGGTGATGTTTCTATATTGAGTTTCCATGCAACCAAAGTTTTTCACAGTATTGAAGGTGGAATTATATCTTGCAAAGAAAATAGTGTTGAAGAAACAATGAGATTGAAAAGAAATTTTGGATACAAGGATTTTGACATAGTGGAAACTGGGATCAATTCAAAAATGTCTGAATTTCATGCAGCTATGGGTTTATGTTGTTTGAAACATATAGATGAAATAATAACCAAGCGAAAAACCATATCTGACTATTACGATTTGCATTTTAAAAATAGTTTTGAAAATAATTCATTTAAAAAACCGGAACATAATTTGAATTGTACAAAAAACTATTCTTATTATCCATTAATATTTAATGACGAAGAATGTTTGACACGAATATTGAAAGAAATGAATGGAAGAAACATATATCCAAGGAGATATTTTAATCCTTCTTTGGATGAAATTTTTGGAAATGATATTTGTCCTATTTCCAGATCAACATGCAAAAGAATAGTTTGCTTGCCACTTTACTATGATCTTGATTATGAGACATGCGATAATATAATAAATATTATAAATAAAAATCTATAATTTTCTTATTCCTTTTCTGTATCCATCAATTATTACTTGGCAATATCCATCGAAAATTTCAATAAAATAATCTATGGATATCTTAGGTCTTAAAGTTGGTTTGAAATGCATATTCCAAAGATAATCATCAAAAATCATAATTCCATTTTTTTTAAGAAGCTGCCATGACATTACTGCATCCATAAGTACATATGGTGCCACATGATTGCCATCTACATAAATCATATCATATTTTTTATTTTCACAAATTAATTGAGGTAAAATAACATTTGAAAGTCCTTGTTTTACTATTACTTTATTTGATTTACCTGTTTGTTCGATATTGTGCAAAAATGTATTTTTTATTTTTTTTGTTCCGAATTTCCATTCTACATTTTCTTTATCATATGATTCTAAACTATCTTCTTTCTGAGAGTAATCAAGCCAAGGATCAACACATGTTATAGTAGACTTTTCATTTAGTAGTAAATTTTCAATAAACCAAATCGTACTTTTACCTTCAAAACATCCTATTTCAAGTATATGAAATTCTTCTTTTTCATTTATATTTGAATATTTCATTATTTCTAAAGCACTATCATGACTCCCAAACCAATCTGCTGTAAAAGTATAGGTCATTTCTACCTCTATTTAAGGAAATCTTCTTCATACCATGAGTTATTAAGTATAGTTACTTTTTCTTGAAAATTTTTGTTCTCAATAGCCAATTTTATTTTTTCTAAATTTCTTCCTAGCTTATAATCTCCTTTTCCAATTCCAACAGATGCTTTAATTCTTGAAAAAGGTATTTTCTCATACCAATGATATGTCTCTGATACCAAATTGCATTTGTTGCAATAATATCTGATAATTCCATGTTGTTTGTCTAATTTTGGATTATTAATCTTACTTATGTAATCGTCGTATTTTGTTACAGATAATTGTTGGTATTGACCTTCTTTTATTTTATCGACAACATAATTTGTATGTTGCAGATCATTGAAGCCACCTTGATTATGACAACAATTTAGATGCTTTTGGTTGACATTATAATCGATAGGTATGTTTGAGGTTCCAAAATAATTACCTTTTTGATGCATGGTACGAAACATAACATTTTCTATTTTTGGAACATTGAATGGTTTGTTTTTTAACTTATAAAAATTCTCTAATCTTCTTTCCAAATCCAAATCAGCATAATGTTTAGTGTTTGTTGCTAGTTCATCGATACCATTAATTTCTATAAGCAAGTTTTTTGAAATGCACCAATGTCCCCATATCCCTTCGGGAGGATTTTTAATACTTGTTTTTTCTTTTAATTCAGGCATCATACCTGTTTGAAGCATTTTTTGTGCTTGATCAAACTGTATTATTTTTTCATAGTTATTAATATTGTATGTAATTAAATCTTCTTCTTTAGGTATGCAAAGCTGCCATTTCAAACCAATATAATCATATTGGTGGAATGAATTTAATACATCTAGAATATTTCTATTTACAAATCTCCAGTCTTGAAAAGTGATTATTGTTTCTGAGCTTGCCATCAAAATTCCATGATTTAATATTGCATAATCGAATGATTTTGGAACTTTTGTATTTGGCACATATGGAAAATGAATTATATTATATTTTTGTTTTTTGGCATATTCTGATAACCATTTTCTTTTAGAGTAATGTGGGTCTGGTATTATTACTTCAAAAGAATGACTGGTTATAAATGACAAATTATTTAATTGACTTTTCATAAGCCAGTCGTCTTCCATGCAATAAAATGGTGCCATAATAAAACTGTATTTTGGCTTTGAAACTTCATGGCAAATCATAATTTTTTATTCTCCTACATGGGCAACCTACATATATTCCACTCTCAGTAATGTTTTTAACAGCACATGAATTCATACCAAGAAAAACATCATTTTCTGTTTCTACTTTTTCTTTAATTGCAGAGTTGTTACCAATGTAGTTATTGTTTCCTATTTTGCAATTGCCAGAGACAATAGAACCGGGCATCATACTCAAAAAATTACCACAAACAGAATCGTGTCCTATTTGAGAAACCCTACTTAAGAGCGAATGTTCACCAATAGAAACATTATTTGTTATGATGCAGTATGGGCCTATGTAGCTACCTTTTCCTATTGTGGAACCCTTGGAAATAATTGCAGTTGGATGAATATAAGTAAAGAATTCAAAATGTTGAATTTTATTAGCTATTTTTTCTCTAAGCTTTGAATCGCCTAGTCCTATTAAAATTTGATATTCTTTTGGACTAATGTCTTTTAAAGTCAAATTATCTTTTGTTTTATATTCTTCATCAACGATGAAAACACAATCTATTTGCATTACACTTGCTATTTCTTTTGCATGGCCTCCACTACCAAATATTGCATACTTTTTCATAATTTTAAATCATACCCCAAAAGTTTAAAATCCAAGTAATAAATGTCTGCTACTTTTTGCTTCAACTTTCTGTCGTAATAAGCCTCATAGAAATCATGAGTTGATTTGTTTTTGAATTCATTTGTATTTTTTATGTTAAATTTTTCTTCAATCATATCAAAACAATCTTTAATATTTTCAAATTTAAATATATTCACATTAGAAAGAATGAAATTTGATTGAGGAATAAAATGGCTTTTTATGGAATGCTTCTCGCCCATTATTTTATCAAAATTTTTATATAAGAAATCAATGTATTCATCAAATTTTAATTGACTGCAATCTACGATTCTTATATCATTTGATTCTTTTTTGAAGAAGTATTCAGATACCAATCTATCATATGGATTTCTAACTATTGCAAATTTATAAAACAACTCATATCGTTTTTCATTTTTCAATTTTACCATGTGGGCAGTAGCATGATCCCATTCGATGTTGCCATCATTTTCATACAAAGCATCAGTCTTTTTGTACTTTTTAACATTAAACATATGGTTAATAGTAGTACCAGCTGTTTTTGGTATGTGTATGAATATACAACTATTATCAAAAAAAACAGGCATTTCAAACCTTTTCTGTGGTATTTAAAAGATTTTCAATATCTGTTTCCATAATTTTTACAGCAGAATCATTATCTCCATAACTTATGATTATCTTGTCTTTATTTTCATCATAGATCATTCCACAAGGAAAATTGCAAAGTATTTCACCATGTTTTCTGTAGTGTGGTTCTGTTGCTGCTTCAGCTGGCAAATATGTTCTTGTTGGAAATCTTAAAACCTTAAACGGTGGTTTTCCTTCAAAAACATAACATCCATTATCATAGAAAAAAGTATTTTCTATTATTTGAGCCGTATGAAATGTATTTAAGAAATTTCCATCCTTCATTCTTATGGGGTTTGTATTGCCTCTGAAGAACTCTTTCATAAACCAATTGCTTTGCCAAGGTGCTTTGGATACCAATTCTATTGCTTCATCTTCAAAATCATTCATTTTCCATATTTTTTGTGAATTTATTTCACTTATAAAATGCACCTTGTCTTCATACAAAAAAGGAACCCAGTTTTTTTGTCTTGAACCAATATTTTCTGGGGATATTCTAAATTGATCACCAAGAAAAAATTCCTCTTTATCAGCATCCATTATTATTCTGCCAGCAATATATTCTTTAGTATGATTTCCAAAATGATGCGAGTAAATCAAAAGTAGCTTATTTTCTACTGTCCAAATTAATCTTGGATCTGTGGTATCTCTCATTTCAAAATCAAAAAAAGATGTGTCTATCGGTTTATATTTTTCATTTAAAAAACAACCTTGGAATGTTTGTTCTGTGTTTCTATAAACACATATTATTTTATCTGATTTCTTGGATTTTACTATTGCACCGTTGAAACAACCTTCTTGTTTTAAATCGAGTCTATAAAAATTAGCTCCAACTGTTGTGATAAGATTCTTGGCAGGTCTAAGATTTAATTTTAATTCAAGATTGCTTGGAGTATTAATATAGAATTTTTGGAAATTAATATTTTTGTTAGTAGTTCTTTTTTTATCTATTCTTACAATTTTATCTTCATTTTCAGGAATAAAAGTTTCTTGATTTGGTTTTACAACAACATTTCTCTGATTTCTTATATAAATCTGCATGTTTTTATTGTTGTTTGTGTCTTGTAGGTTTACAAAACCACCAGTTCTTCTTCTATACATATTACATCTCTTATTTTTAATTGTGTTGTGATATTCATTATATAATATAAAATAGTTTTTATATATAATTTTAAATCAGGAAAAAGAGAGAATGTTGAATTTTTTAAAAGGAATACTATGATTCAGCTAAATCCTCCTATTCCATTAGAGACACCGAAGGGAAGTGGTTTTGCTCACTTCTTGATTGATTATTCCCAAGAACATCATCTGGCATGGGTAGTTTTTATCAATGAAACTGGGGAGTGTTGGACATTCCAAAACCCAGAAATAAGAATGAGTCCTAACAGAACATTGAATCGTTATTCTGTTTCACCATTCAAAAATTTAGATGCCAAATAATTTGTCTATATTCCATTTCATACTTTTTCCAAATCCATCATGAAGTGAAAATACAACTTGTTTATTTGTAATGGTATTTTTTATGATTAATTCTTTGTCAGTTGTCTTCATTCCATACTCGAACTGTTTGATACCATTTTCTTTTAAATATTTTTCAATATTCTCTTCTAAATTTGACATAAGTACATTTTCTTGAAAGTCTAACCAATCAACAAATTTTTTCATTTTTTTTCCTCATGGTTAACAGTAAGTGCTGTGATTAAGCCAGCAACAAGAAACCCACTCATCATTGATGTTTTGCATGCTGTGTTGACAATTTCTTGTGGGCAGAAACAAATAGCCAAAGAACAGCTTAAGACAGAAAGAACTCTTTTATATTTCTTGTGTTTTCTGGTCAGGCATCCTACTAGGACACCCAATCCCATGCCTAAAGCATAACAGCAAAACAATACAATTATTACAACTATGGCAAGACTTTCCACGCTTAAACCTTTTCAAAAATATAAGTTGTTCCTTGATCGTTTATTGAAATCCATAATATTTCTTTATTGTTTTCATTCATAGATTTGCCAGCAGACATTTCAGAAATGCCAGCAAATTGATGTTTGAAATTTTCAGGAACAATTTTCAATGCGTATTTCAAATCCAACAGATCACTATTTTCCTTAAGGTCTGGTATGTTTTCTGTGTCGTAGGTTCCAACAAATTCATAACCACTTGTATTTTCTATACCTTGGGCTGTGTTTCTGAAGCTCATCCATTCATTAAATTTTTGCATATACACCTCAAAAATATATATTTTAACTAACTTAAAAATACTAAACCCAAAGGAGAATATTATGGCAGAAGGTTTGAAGGGCAATGTCATCAAGGCTAAAAGAATTGCTGACATGCAGAAAGTTTTAAATAAGCTGGCACATCCAAAGGCTGCTGCAAGCTACAATCATGTAAGAGTACAGGTTGATGGAAACAAGGAAATCCATCTTCTTTTTACTGACGCAGAAGTAAAAAGGGCTATGGAAAGGGCACAAAAGAATCCAGAAGATTGTCCTAAAGTTTCAATCTTCCGTGATATTTTCGATTGATTGTTTGTAGGGACAGTTTCTACATCCGTTCTCACAGCAAAAACCTCTTTCCAACAAGAACTTTGCTGTGAGAACAAATTTTCCATTTTCCATAATATAATCAATTCCTTCTATAAGTTTGTTATTCATAGTTGTATATAAATTACAATGATCTCATTTTCACAGTTTTTGAAAGAATACGGTTTCACAGACATGGTTCAATTCATGTCGCAAGAAGATGTTTCTTTACCTGAAATATTTGATGAATTGAAATTATCCAAGAGTGATCTGCCTAAAGTCGTTCAGACTGGTGCTGATTATGCAGCTGCTTTTGATAAGTTTGTTGGCATCAAAAAGACAATATTTCTTCTTGCACCAACTTTAAAAACTAAGATTAGTTTGTTGAATGATCTTTATCTTCTGTCAAGACATCCTAAGAAAATAAAGAATTACAAAGCGGTTTTGGAAGATATTATTGAACTTAGCAAGTTATTGGCGATGAATCCATTGGCAGCAACAAGCATTGCAGCTTCCGCAGCTATGATGATAGGTACAAAAAATCCAGAGGCATATGCTGTGGCAACAAAACTATTGAGTTCAGCTTATTTCTATGCTGAAACAATATTAAAAGCCTTGCAAAATAGCAAATCAGAAAAGATTGCCGAATTAGCAATGAAGGCAAAGATATTATTGCCAAAATCAGAAATCAAGCATTAATTTTTAGGAAACATTTCTGGGATTTTTTGTTTAATCAAATTCTCGTTTTTTGTGTACCAGTCAATAAATTCCTTTTCCGCTCTTTCTGGGCCAGCTTCACCTAATTTTGCATTTGGATCTTTTAATTGTTGAAATTCTTTTTCATGAGTTGCTTCATGAACTATTGTGCTGGCTATTTGAACTATAGTCCATGTCTTATCACCAAGCTCTCTGACAAATCTTGGAACATTAACCTGAATGGTTACTGAAGGTATTAGTTCAGCTAGATTGATGTTGGGGAATTTGTCCTTGATTACAGCGTTTGGCAATGTGTCAATTGAGTGCTGGTCAAATTTAGCTTGATTGAAAATTAACTTGGCTTTCGGGCCAACTACTTTTCTGTTTTGTGAAGAAGAATATAAACCATATGCTACAGGACCACCTGACAGAGGGACGATAGTGTTGATGTCTCTAAGTAAATCCTTGCCAGTCATCTTGTCATAAAGTTGCACAAGTTTAACTGCAAGTCCCACTTTACTGTATGCTGGTGTAACTTTGCTGAAATCAACTTCTTCTGTTCCAACTGTGTTTACTTCACTCAACCATTTTTTAAAAGTTTTCATTTTGCAATTTCCAAAAGTTTGACATTTATATATATTGTTGAAAAAGGAGAATGTTATGCTCTGGGACAAAATAGAAGCTGCAAAAACAATAATTTCAAATTCTTCAATGAGTGAATATGAGCAAGAGATGCTTCTGACTATAGTTGCTGATTTCACGGAATTGGTTAAGTTACAAATGAAAACAGCCAATGAAGCAAAGATAACAGAAGGCATGAGTGCAAGTTTAAAATCTTGCATTTTTGAAGGTTCCGCTTTGATAGCAAGCAAGAATGTGTATACAACAGAATAATTTTTTTAAAAATTTTTAAAGAATATAATATAATAATGTTTTCACAATTCAATTCATTTTATAAATGAAAAAGAAGGACAATAGAAATGCCAGAATTACACAAGCATCTTGTTATCAATGCAACGGTCAAAAATCCAATCAAGGATGAGAAAATTTGTGAACAATGGTTTAGAACTCTAGTTGATATGATTGATATGAAGGTCTTGATTGAGCCAAAAGCCACCTATTGCAACACATTTGGAAATGAAGGTATTACAGGCACAGTTGTAATTGAAACATCTCATGCCAGCATTCATATTTGGTCTAGCGTCGAAGTCCCATACATCAGAATGGATGTGTATTCTTGCAAGGATTTTGAAGCAGAAAAAGTCATTGCTTTTGTCGATGAGACTATGGGAATAATTGATTGTGACCACATCTTGATTGACAGGAATGATACAAAACTCAAATTAATTAATGGCTAAAGTCAGAAGTAAATCAGCATTCAAGAAATTCGCTGGCAAATGTGCATTCTGTGATGAACAAGATTATTCTTGTTTGGATGCACATAGAATATATGAAGGTTATAAAGGTGGCGAATACGATAGCATAAACATCGTAGTTTGTTGTGCTAATTGCCACAGAAAAATACATGCTGGTAATTTACTACTGGTCAAGAAACACATAAGTTACGGCGAAAATCTTTATGTCTTGGAATACATCGAAAATGATGAAACCAAGTATCTTCCATTAAACTACTAGAATTCTGGATCGATAAGCTCCAATGCTTCCCTAATCTTTTCTTTTGCTTGTTCAATTTTTTTTGAGCATATTTTCTTTTCTTCAAATTCTTTTTGCATAATTTCTATGTGTTTTAAAACCACAGTTAAAACATCAAAAGTCGATGTTTCTTCACATATTTTGTGGACGATTGTATTCCATTCTCTCATCAATGATCTGTAGTTAATTCTTCTCATAGTTTTTATTACCTATGCGTAAATACTCATACATGTGTGTGACTATGCACACATTCACTTACCAACATCTTAACAGAAAAGTCTGTAAAGGGGAAATAATGGAAGATGATTTGCTAATTGGTTATTACGAATCACAAGAAGGTTCAAGGCCGATGAATTTGATAACTGAAAATGTGCAACTTTCTGAGAATTTGCAATATCATTTAGAAAATAATATATCATTATCTAACTCAGTATTTAGACTAGGTTCTGAAGCTTGGATGGATTTGGTTAATGAAATGAGAGATTTGTGGGAACAGGGATTGTTGCATGTCAATGAGAACGATGAATTCATTCTTATGACAGAAGCTGGCAGAACTGGTATTTATCAAGGCAAATCAGTTGCCTTGGATTCTCCCAAGAGGGCTAGTGGTGGCAACAAGAAGTTTACTGTTTATGTTAATAGTGGTCGCAAGAACAAAGAAGGCAGAGTGATAGCCAAGAAGATTGGTTTTGGTGATCCAAATCTGACTGTAAAGAACAAAGACCCAAAAAGAGCCAAGAGTTTTAGAGCAAGACACAAATGTCATTTAAAGAATGACAAGACAACTCCCGGTTACTGGGCTTGCAGAACAGGTCGTTATGCCAAGCAATTAGGACTTTCATCTTCTGCGAGTTGGTGATGAAAAGTTTTTATCAATATCTTTTAGAAGTATCTGCAACTGATACTGTTGGCTTTTTATGTGATAAATTTTTGAAAAACATAAGAAGAACCTATGATGATGAGCAAAGGTATTTGCCTATGTTTGCTCTTGCAGATTACATGGAAGAAAACCTTTTAAATGAATATAAGGCAAACCAAATTAGAGAAATGGCAAGTAGCAAGGATCTTTATAATCTTAAAAATGCCTGTAATAAATATTTGCAAGATGGTTTTTTCACAACTAATACAGCATACGATCCAAACATTTCATCTTATCGTCCACAACTTTTAGTTCTTTCAAACAATTATCCTTTGCATAGAGTAACGGATAACATCGATGAGCGTGGGATTGTGGTTTCAATCGCTTCTTTAACGAATATAAGACAAGCAATAATAAGTGAAGCAGTCAAAAGACAGATGGGTATCAATCAGTATATTAGAACCATTTATGACACAGATCAACCAATAAATAATTTGGTTGATCTTAATAATACTGATTTGGAATTCTATTACAGGGATTTCTACAGACCAAGGACTTTGACAAACTTAGTCAACAAGGATGGTGAAATGGCTGCTGGTAGTAGTGAGATAAATGAACGAATTACAGATAGGTTTATGGAAGAGGAATTGCCAGATATTGTTGGCGAAGAAGTGGCTAAGATGAACTATCTTATACTTAAAGATTTGGAGTATTATAATGCTTGATAATTTACTTTTCTTTCTTGGTGGTTTGGTTGTCGGATGGAACATTCTTCCCCAACCATTATGGGCTAAGGCACTTTACGACTTTGTTGTCAGCAAGATTAAGAGTTGGGCAGCACCGAAAAGTGAGTGATAAACCGTATAAAGAAACCAGAGATGGTGAGCTTTATATCAGGGAATTTTCCCCTGATGTTGAAACTGATGAATTGAAATGGCATCGTGATTATGAAGACCGAATAGTTGAAGTGTTGAATGAGAATGATTGGAAATATCAAGAAGATAACAAGCTGCCAGTCCCATTGATAGGGAGTTTTTTCATACCGATGGGAGTCTGGCACAGGGTAATTAAAGGGACTACTAAATTATTGGTAAGCATAAAAAAACAACCCCCCGTCATATGACAGGGGGTTGTTTTCACAACGCTTCTTTTATAATCATCGTTTTACATTAATATTATAGTCTTCCAATCTCAAAGCTTCAAGTTCAGTACCATAATAAGGTGAATATTCATATATTTTTCCAGATTTGGTTTTTACTCTCATCAATCCACCGACAACTCTGGCACTTTCAACAATAATCTTTTCTTTGGAATTGTTTGTTACAAGTTGTTTTTTCTCGTTGATTGAACCTGAACCTAAATAAACTCTGCCTTCATTCGACATACCGCAACCACCCATTATTTTACCCAATCCAAGATCGTCATGGGAATCAACCTTGGGAACAAGCATATCCATGCTGATTTCTTCTTCTCCATGCATATCATGCTCTTCTTCATCATTATACATCAACGCATCTCTTACACTTGAAATAGCTTCTTTTGCAACACTAACTTTGTGTTCAATCCAGCTTTCAATTTCATCATGATCATGAACTAAAGGAAGTATTTCTTCCAAAGCATGCTTGATTGCGTGTAAATTTCTGGCAACCATGTAGCTGCCACCTTTGTATTTGCACTCGTTCTTTTTATTATTCATAAATCACCTTTAATGTATATTTATGAATTATAAATATTTTTTAGTGAGGCAAAATCAAATCTCTTGGATTTGCGCTAAGTCTCTCAACCATGAAATCAACCAAAAGATCTAACACGAACTTCCTGAAGGCATCGGTGAAAATCGTTTCTTGAACTCTTTGATCAACATTGTATTTCCTGAATAAATCTTCAAAAAAAGATTCCATCTTGGCCTCAAGATTGAGCCTATCCATATATTCTTCAACAACATTTTGCAAAATCTGACTGTCCAAAACAGTAGATCTGAACAAATCCCTGAATTCCTGACTGCCAACATATTCAGCAAAGGTATTTTGGATTTGTTCCCTTGCGTCAATTTTATTACCAAACAGTCTGCTTAAAAGACCCATATTATTCCCCCTTAAATGTTTATTTCTTTGCCATTGAGCATAAGTTTTTGCTCAACTTTTAAATTAGTAATGAATTCTGGGACTCCAATATGATTGCAAATATTATGCTTTTTTGCGTCTTTTGCAGTCAGATAAACATCACTATGTTTTTTATCATGCATCATTTTCAGGAAATAATCATCACTTTTACCAATATGCAGAGCAGCTTCCTTGAATATCAAATCATTCAATCTATCTGTCTCACCAGCATCTGCCTTGATTTCTTCGACTTTTCCAAATGAAAAACTGCTTACTTCATGAATCATAAGTGTTGCATGTTCACTCATGAACCTAAGACCCGGACTACCAAACATGAATAACATGGCACCACAACTCATTGCTTTTCCATTGCAAATGGTTGCTACTGGCACAGGTGAAGACTTGATGATTGAAATGATTTCCAACAGGGAATAAACTTGACCACCGTATGATTCGATTACCAAAGGTATAAATTTTGGATTTGCGTTCAATGACTCGTTGAAATCTTCAATGAAGTTTTCTGTCATTTCTTCGTCGAAAGCTTTTGTTAATCTGATTGCTTTTGGAGAATCGATTTCAATGCTGTCTTTTTTACAACGAATCTTTGGGTCAAGTCTGGTGTAAATCTTCACAGAAAATCTCCATGTGTATGCTACATGGTAAATTTTAGCTTAAATTTACATGGGATTCAACAACGGAGAATCAAAAACCTGCAAAGTTCTATGTCTAAAAAGATTTCTTCTTGCATCTTCCATTTCATCAGTTCTCAAGGTTCTTCCATAGTGAGCAATAAGCTTTGGATTTACTTTTCTCACTCCATCTTCCTCTATGTACTTTTTCAAAACATCAGAGTACTTTTCTGGAAGAAGATTGTCATATAAACCTTCTTCACCCATTAATCTCAAGAACATTTTTATTTGATTGGATGACAAATGATTTGGCTTGGTGAAATAATCATAGATTAAATCTGGATTCATCGGTACTGTCGTAGCAAATCTTGCTAATCTAACAAGATTGGCAATATTCTCAGCATCTAGTTTACTCCAACCTTTTGATACCAAAGTATTTAGAACATTTTCTGGATGGTTGTTCTGTAGCAAATAAGCTGTAGATATTATCTTGTTGCTTGGCATACTCATATCTGGATTGTGTATATTGAGATTGCCAAAAATCTTTTTAATTAGATCACATTTCATCAAATTTTGTATGTAGTAATATGTTGGAGTATCTTGGTTGTCAATTGCCATCATGTATAATCTTTTGATTATTTTATCATCAAGATTATCTGGTGTATCATTTTGAATGGGCTTAACAAGATTTTCTGGAATAGATTTGTCATGGGCGTATCTCGCAGACAGAGAGCATATTCTGAACCCGAGATATGGATATCTTTTAAATGTTTTATCTTCGGACATTATGAGATGTATTTTGCCATTTTTTAGGTCAAATACTCCACCTTGTGGATCTAATAGTTCTGAATTTTCTCCATCTTCATTTTTCAGTTTTAGATAAAGAGAATTGATTGTCAAATCTCTTGTTGTTGAATCTTCTTCCAATGTTGTTGCAAAGTTTCTTTTCTTTGGCGACACCATTCTTTCTTTACTGTTAAATGAAAATGGTGCAATATGGGCTTTCTGCCCATTTATCTCTACTGTTACTTCAACCTCATGTCCATCTTCATCCCATCTGCTGGCATAAAAACTTCTCTTTCTGCTTCCATATGATGGTAATCTTTTGTATTTCTGTAAAATTTGCAAGTCATGTGTTGGTGGTTGAACTTCTTCCAAGTCAGCCACAGGAAGTTCCAAAATCTTTCTGATTTCATCTGGACTTGCTTCAGTTGTCAAATCGTATGAAGTAAATGTCTTGTTTTTAAGATGATCTCTAAGGGCTCCACCAGTAAGGTAAAGGTTTTTCCTTTTCATGGTTGGTTCAACAATTCCTTTTCCTTTTTGAATTGTTGAGTAACCAAGCTTGACTTCATTAGATGAATTGAATGCATCTATGATGTGTTTGAGTATTGGATTTGATTGGTAGTTAACAACAAATGGCTTGAATTCACCACGATTATCCGCATCTTTCAATCGGACTTTGGAAACAATAGAATCATTTTTAACTTCATCTTCCATACCAGCACCTTTTAATTCTTGTTTTGCATATTATTAAATAAGTAACCAAACCATGCTCCAACACCACCTAATAAAACTCCTATGGCTATTTTAACTGCAAAATCCCAAATGTTTTGAAACTTCTTGTCAGTACCTTCTTTAAAATTATGCAGATTTTCTAGTCTGAATTTTATCTGGCGGACATCTTCATCTAAGCTTTCCAAATCACTTTTTACATCTTTGTTTTCATTTTCCTTGAGCTTAAGATATTCAGAGGTTTTTTCAAGGTTTCCCACTTTTTCCTTGAAGTATTTATGCTCGGATTCCATCAATATAAGTTTTTGCTTATTTGAATCAATATTTAATATTATACTTCCAATATCTTTTGCTTCCACATTCGTTACTCTTTGAAGCAACATATTATACAGATCAAGAAGCTTTTCAAACTTGGTAAATAGAGTCTCTTGATGGTCTGTCAAAATTGCTATTTTTTGTTCAAACTGACCTATAACACGAACCAAATCTCTGACAGATTCGGATGTTTTGTGGTAAAGAGATGCGATATTGTGCGTTGTTGTCTCTTCTTTATTGTCTTTTTTAGGTGGCACCATGAAATTATTTATTCATAAAACAGTAAATACTAACAAGGAAACAACTAAATTATTTATATGAATGACATAGAGAAAATACCTGCGGTTCCTCCCATGAATATTAATGTTGCTTCTGCGAAAAGCGAAGCATCATCAACAGTAACAGATGAGGATTTACAAAATATATTTCTTGAAATACTCGGTGATTTAAGAAACGACAGAAGAGAAGTAGATGGTTTATTGAGTAACTTTACCGAAATGGTAATGAATGAAGGGGATAGTTCATCAGCTTCAAAAGAAGCAGTTGTAAATCTTGTGAAAGTAAAAACAGACATAGCTGACAAGAAGACAAAAGTTGCTGATTTGATGCTTGCCTTGAGAATGAAGGAAAAATCCATATCGAAGATTCAGGCTAATCAAACCAACCACATACATATTACAGATAAAAGAGCTATCCTTGATGCCATAAATAAAACAACAAAGAAGGTGCCAAATGAGCAAGTGGAATAATTTAAATGACTGGTTGATAAATGAGGAAGATGTATTGGCATCAGCTTTAGACCCACTAGCTGGTGGCCCACCATCTGGCGCACAACCTCCGGGGTTGCCGGGTGCTGGTGCAATAAGTCCTCCACCCGGAGCAGATGCAACAGTAAATCCTAATCCACTTGAAGCTCCAGTTCCACAAGATGGCTCTGGACAACAAGTTGCAGCTGGTGAAATACAAGTCTCTCCACCTGATTCTCCAGATATGCCTGAAGAACAAAAGTCTCAGACATTTGATGATTGGAGAGCTAAGTTTTTCAAGGAATCAATAAAGTCTGATGTTAATCAGCTAATCGAGATGATTAGCAAGATAAGAAATAATGATTTGGATACTTATCCAAGAAAATTTGTCGAAGATAATCTTCAGATCTTATTCTTAAGGCAGAATGCCAACATCGACAAGGCATCACAAGAAATCAGAAAGTCAATCAAAGACCAACTTGATCAAAACAATCCATCAACAAGCTTGGTTCAATATATGGTCAATAGCTTACAGAACACTCCTGACTTGTCGAATGTTTTCATAAAGCTTATAGGTCTTTATGGAAGCAAAGGCGATGCACATAGAAAGTATGTTGCTTCATTGCTTGGTGCAGTACAAGTTGGTAGTGGTGGTCAGAACGAAGATCTGATTTTCAATCAAAGAGAATACTCAATAAAAATATCAACAAGAATAAACTCAAAGTTTGGAATGGTTGACTTGGGTAGATGGTCAATGAGCATCGATGACCCAGAGAAGTTTCTTTCCGATCCAGAAATAGAAAGACTTGAAGATGGAAGTCCTGAAGAAAAGGATGTTCTAAGAAAAAGAGTTATGCTTGAGAGCATGGCCGATATTTTCCGCATGAGGGCTTTTTTCATCAATGTCATCGGAAATGATGGAACTGTATATTTTGTCGGCTTGGATTTAAGTAACGGGTTAAAAGAAGGATATTCAAATGGCAAATTAATTGTAAAGACTATGGTGAATGATAATTCTGAAGCCCTTTACAATGATCAAGGTGAGTTGACTGAACTTGTAGATATTAAAGTCATGTACCAGAAGGAAACTGGCAAATTAGATGAGAATGGAAATCCACAATACAAGGAAATAGAGTTTATTGCAAAAAAAGAAGGAATGTTATTTTTGACAGCCAACCTAGAAACACTCAAAGAAGCTGCTTCTGCTTTCCAAGGTTTAGTTGTCAAGGAAATACCCTACAACGGAAATCCAAGTGACATACCATCTTTGATGAGATGTGTGCCAAGTATGCCTGAAACATTATTAAGAAACTGTCTTTAAGGATTAAAAATATGAGAACATTTCTTGAATTTTTCCATAATCATAATACAGAAGACACCTGCGAGAAACTAGTACTTTTAAAGAAGGTTTTAGAAAAAGGTGGTCTTCAGGTACATGATGGAACACATGATCATCTCAATCCTTTTTTGTTTGTGAAAGCATGGCCAAAACCAAATAGCTTTGAAGGAATAAGATTTTATATGAATGGAGACATACTTTCATTCAGAGTTCAAAAGTATCAAGAAACACAACCATATGGCCAAGCTTACCATATGGATGTTCAAAAGATGTTTGAAGATAATATTCTGAATAAGAAGGATGAAAAGGAAGCTTTGGCAGAGACATTCAAAGCAATAGACCAAAAAGTCAGAAAATTCTTCAGAGACAGCAAGAAAGCTGAAGATGAAATAGTTAAAACACAAATAACAAGTATGGATATTGAAGACAAGACAGATGATGGAAGGCTTAATAGAAAACCAGATGATGCACCTTTGATTGTGAATCCTTATGGTGGCGATTATTCAAATAAAGTTTATAGCAAAGGAAATTAATAAATTTTAATTAAAATATGCCAAGTGAAATAGACAATCTTTTTGTAGCAGCGCAAAATCTTGCCAACAAGACGGGAGTAAACAGGTATCAACCGGCATATCAAACACTAAGAAAAGGCACAATAATTCAATTTATTTATGACCTTGCGAAGCCCGGCCATGACAAGACACCTTTGGTTATAATAACTGGGATAAATGACAAGTATATTTGGGGTCTTAATTTACATTATCTATTGTTTCCAGAGATCAAGAGACTACTTCAAAGAAGAGGCTATAATGCCTGTAATAATCCAAATTTCTCATACGATAATATCAAATCCGACGACTATATAGTATCAGCGTTCAGACAGTACAAAAAATTTGCAATTAGAAGAATGAATATTTTGAATTGTGACTATCTTCTGAATGTAATGGCATCTGTCCGTGCTGTCGATCCACAAGAAATAGAAGCATTGCGCTCAAATATAAGAGAGCAACTTAACAGGACAATAAACCCAACATTTAAAAACATAAAACAGACAGAGATTAGATAATGGCAAAAGACTCACTAGGAAGAGATGTTGACCTTGGCGACATGAGCATAAAAGATGTCAAATCCATGCTTCAAAGTCTTATGTCAGGTGCAGTTGGCCCTAAAACTGATGTTGGAAATAAAAAAGATCCTACCACAGAAAAAATAGCCGAAGTAGCAAGTTTGCTTGAATCCCTTAACAAGACAATAGGAAAAGATTTAAAAGAAGCAGTTGCTTACATGGAAATGGCTGTTGCAGCCAAAGACGGTAAAAGCAGTTCCTCAGATGCAAAAGCTTTTACAAACGATGTAACTCAAAGCATGACTTCTCTTGCCGACAACATAAAAGATTTACACAAACATGCGACAACAAAAGGTAGCCTTTATGTTCATGACCAAGGAGCGCATGACTTATTAACTAAGATATACGACCAATTATCTTCAGGTGGAAGTGCCATTCCATCTTCTATACCATCAGCACCTAGTCCTAGTAGCCCTAGCGGTGGCAACATTGCTCCAAGAAGGAGAAGAGCCATAAGTTATGATGATGATTATGGTTATGATTTTGATGATCCATCCAAAAGACTTTTCAAACAAATAGAAAAAGCGACTGCTGCAACAGAAAGAACAATTTTTGCAATTAGTGAAAAGGGTGAAAGTCTTCAGGAAACATTATTCGGTGGTCTTGTTGACAACCAGTTGAAGTTTATAAAAGATTCAAGACAAGCAGCGTATGCTGTAGCTGGGATAACAGGTGAAGCAAAAGGTTTGCAAAAACAATTTACTGAAGTTGAAAGAAGCGCATATCTTACAGGTTTTGGCAGAGAAGAACTTCAAAAACAATATCTTACAAATTTGAAAACTGGAATTCGTGATTTAAAAACAGCTCAAAAAATATCTGTTGCATCCTTGAACACAGAAAATCAGTTAGGATTGGCTGCTGGTTCTTTGAATGAAAACTTCCGTGATTTAAATTTACAAGCAAAGTTTACTGATGCACAAATTGCCGATGCTGGCAGAGGGATGCGTGAGGTAGCAAGAAACACAGGACTAACCGGCGAAGCATTGACCAAGGCAATAGGTAGCAGCAAACAATTTACAGAACAAATGAGAAATGCTGCGACATTGACTGCATCCGCAAATAAAAACATTCTTGAAATTGTCGCAAACGCTCAAAAACTTGGTGTTGATAAAGCAGCTAGTGCCATATTAAGCAAAGCGACAAGTAGTGCCGATTTGATATTAAATGCCTCTGACCAAACATCTAACTTGCTGTATCGTGCTGCATCAGCTGTTGGAAGAGTTGGCGATTTACAAAAAGGTATTTTGACAAGAAGTAAAGCTGGATTAAAAGATCTTGGAAAAGGTTTTGAAAGTATATTAAAGCAATTTGGTGTGCAAAGTCTTGAAGCCATAGACAATCTTACAGATGAAGACAAGTTTAGAATTAATGTTCAATTAAAAGCAGCTTATGGTGTTGAGCTTGGAGAATTGAGAAACTTAACCGAAGTATTAAACGAGTCAGGCAAGGGATTATCAGACAGACTTGCTGATATTAATAAAAAAATGCAAGGCAATCTTACATTGGAAGAAAAGAATGCCTTGATGGAAGAAATTAGGCAAAAGAAGACTAGTGCAGCTTTGAGTGCCTTGACAGCTTTAGATGAAGCAGCCAAGGGTGCAAAAGACATGAACCAAGCTTTAGCCAAATTTGGTTCAAGAAAATCAGAATTTGAAGGTGATATAAAAGCTCTTGGTGGAAGCTTTGGTAGCGCAACAGAAGCAGCAAGAGTTGCATTGAATGAATCAATAAAAAATATTAATGCCGGATTACAGCAAAGTGGAAAAGAAGGAATAAAGGTAGACAGTTCCGAAATTGAAAAGGCCTTGAGAGATCCAACGGCATTAAGAGAATTGACAGCGAAGATTACCAAGGGTGAACAAGAACTAGCAACAGCACAAAAAGCTCAACTAGATCCAATGACTGCTGTTCAACAATCCTTCGCTGAATACAATGATTTGTTCAAAGATTATAGTACTGGTGCGATAAACTCGTTGACTAATCTTGTTGGAAAAACAGGATTTATGGTTGCTGGCATAGGGACAATTGGAATTCAACTTGCTTCTTTGACAGCCAACTTAACAAATAAAAGTGGTTTGATTGGGGGATTGGCAGAGCAGATAGGCAGTCTTGCTGCTCAAGGTAAAGAAGGTGGCCTTGGTGGGATAGCTGCTAGCTTAGGCGACTACATATTTAATTTCAGCAAGATTAAACAAAGTTTATCTCCAATATTTGGTGAAAGTGCAGCATTAACAGAAGCAGCAGCAGAAGAAGCTGGTGGTCTTCCAACTCCTGTTCCTACACCAACTCCCACTCCAACTCCAGTACCGACACCACCACCAGCACCGTTGCCAACTGGCCTTGATGCAATTTGTCAGCAAATGTTGACAGTTTTAAAAGACCAACTTGATTTGATGAAAAAAGACAATATTCAATCAAGAATTAAATTTACAAAGAAATACTTTACAGATTACTTGAAGCCGATGGCCAAGCATATCGAAGAGCTTAAGACAGCTTTGGTTGCTGGGCCTATTCCATCACCTTCCACAACTAGTCCATCGGGAAGTCCACCTGTAACTACACCAGGTGGTGATGACAGTATTATTGATGGTTTAAATAGCGGTGCATTTTTTGACAAGGCACAAAAATTCTTACAAGAACAAGGGCCAAAACTAGCTGTAATGGCTGTGGCTTTGGTTGCATTGGCTACTGGCATAATAGCTATTGCCAATAAGATATTAAAATTTAGTGGATTGAATATTCAAGAGGCTGTTGAAACAGCAGCTGCAATAGGCACGATTCTTGGTTCAACAGCAATATTAATAAAAGCAACAATAGAAGGTTACAAAAAACTTGACGAGTATGAAGGCGAAATAAATGCATTAAAGCCAGAGAAATCTTTAAAAGTTGGACTTAAAATTGGTGCTTTAGCATTGGCATTGTTTGGGTTAGCTACTGGTGTTGTTTATGCTGTCAACAAAATAGCTGAATTCGCTGGAATTAACATAGCAACAGTAGCAGAAACAGCAGGTACTATTGCAGGCGTTCTTGGCTCTGTTGGTTTAATTGCTGAAGCTGTCAAGAAAGCAATACCATATCTTGAAGAAAATGCAGAATTTTTTGATAGTCTTTATGAAAAAATTCCAGCGATAGCAAGAGGCGCAATAGTTGTTGGCTTACTAGCACCAGCTATGGTTTTACTTGGAGTTGCTGTTTTAGCTCTTACTGTTGGTTTGGCAAAATTAAGTGGATTTGATGCACAAAGTGCATTAAAGTCAGGGTTGCTTGTTGCAGCAATAATAGGATCTGCTGGAATAATAGCTGCTTCTGTTGCTGGGGCTATATTCGGTTTGGAAGCATTGGGAACTTTAGCAACTGGATTGAATCCAGCAACTTTAGCACTTATTGAAGCTGGAGCGTGGACTCTACTACTAGCAGGACCAGCATTAACACTACTTGGAATCGGAGTCCTAGCATTAACTAGTGGAATAGCAAGTCTAACAGGCTTTGATGCTGGCACAGCTTTAAAAGCAGGTCTGACGGTTGCAGCAATTATATTTAGTGCTGGTCTAATAGCTGTTTCAACATTAGCAGCACTAGAAGGTCTTTTCCAACTTGGATTGTTGGCACCAGCTTTGTATCTTGCTTTGCCACTTATTTATTTTGGAGCAGAAACATTACTGTTATTTGCACCAGCAATGACATTGCTAGGTCTTGGTGTCTTAGCTTTGACAGCTGGTGTTGCTTCATTGACAGGAATAAGTGCTTCTGATGCTCTTAAATCTGCTGGATTAGTAGCAGCAATCATTTTTGGTGCTGGTTTAATAGCCGTTGCAACTATTGCTGGAATAGCTGGACTATATGGTCTTGGAGAACTGGCAAAAAAATTAAACCCTGCTGCCATAGGTTCTATATTCCTTGGAGCGGGACTTTTGTTTTTACTTGCTCCAGCGATGACTGCGCTTGGTTCAGCTTTATTGCTGTTGACAAATAGTGTTGCTGGTGCATTTAACATAGATGCTGGTAAAGCTGAAGAAATATCAAATACAATAGCAGCGATAATATACGGAGCAGGTAAAATAGCCTTGGCTACCGTAGCAGGCATAGCCGGACTTGCTGCTTTGGGTTATTTGGGAACACAGGCAGTTGCCTACATTCCTTTGATTTTGATTGGTGGAGTTGCACTTGCTATTTTAGCACCTGCAATAGCAGCTTTGGGTGCTGGATTGCTTTCTTTTATAGATGGTGTTGCTTCTAATTTTGATATTGATGCAAAAAAAGCTGAAGAAGTTGGGGATCTTGTATCAACGATAATTTATGCGTGTGGAAAAATAGCAGTTGCTACTGCATTTGGCATAGCCGGATTAGCATTATTCCCAGCAGTATTACCCCTCGTTCCTTTGGCATGGCTTGGTGGCAAGATTCTTAAATGGCTTGCCCCCGGTTTAGTAGAACTTGGTGCTGGTCTTCTGAATGTTATTGATGCAAAAGCAGCATTGGCTGATATTGATTCTGGAACGGTAAAAGAAACAGCAGATTTTTTTGAAGCGTTGCTTGTGGGACTAGGCAGAATAGCAGACGCAACATTATCTGGACTTAATTCTTTGGCTAATTTTGGAGTAGCCTTAGTAGGATTATTTTTTTACTGGCCTTTCATTAGAAAAGGTCAAGAAGCATTTAGAACAGTAGTACCCGATTTGCTTCTTTTAGGAACTATAATAACATGGCAAATTGGGACACTTGCTGATGCTTTTGGATTAGATGCGGAAATAGTTGCAGAAGCTGGTGAAATATTTACAGCACTTGCAGACACAATATCAATAGTTGTTGAAAAATCGATGCAAGCTCTTAACTCCCTTGCCGTATTGGGTGCCTTTTCAGTACTTGCATTTTTTATAAGCCCTTTGATATATGCTGGCAAATTAGCGTTTTATGGTTTGGTTGGTGAATTAGTTGGATTGGCAGCAGCACTTGCTGTTGCACACAAGATGTTTATAGCTGTTGGTTTCGACGCTGAAGTTGGCGAAGAAATCAGCATGATATTGAATCAGATGCAAACAATATTCCATGACATTTCAAGCGTTCTTAATGATTTTGTTGGAACAGTCATTCCATTGTTTAGCTCATGGTCAATATTCGGAAGTGTTTCTTATCAAATACAAAAATACATACCAGAAATACGAACAGCATTTTTCAACATAGTATCTTTCTTGTCTAGTGGGATTATAGCTCCACTATTTATGCTCCCACCACCGGCAGCCTTAGAGCATGCAAAGAAAATTCTTGAACCACTACCAACAATATTCAGCAGCATAGCAGCAGCCATAAATTCAGTTGCGAATGAACTTGTTCCATTGTTTAAAGATGGTTGGATATTTAGTTCTGCTGCTTCCAAGATAAAACCACTAATTCCAGAAATGCGTGAGGGCATAGCAACTGTAACGAGTTTTGTTGGAGAAGGAATTATAGATCCTGTTTTGAGCAACATAGGAAATCCAAGAGATGCCAAAATAGCTGCCGAGGCATTGAAAGCAACCAGCGAAATAATTCAAGTTCTGCCTAGCGTAATAAACGGCGTTGCTACTGACTTGGCAAGATTAACCAAGACTGGTTTCTTTGGTGGTGCAAGCAAATTTACCAAAGCTCTCGATGTTGCCAGAGGAGATTTCAAAGAATCATTTACAGAAATAGCAAAATTCATTGATGAAGGAATCATCAATCCAATATTTGCAAATATAGGAAATCCAAGGGATGTGAAAATTGCAGCAGAAGCCTTAAAAGGAATTTCAGAAATGATTCCTTTGATTCCTCCTGTTGTTGATAGTATTGAAAAAGAACTTGGGCCTTTTGTAAACAAGCCAAGTGGCAGAAAAAAAATTGCCAAAGCTCTTAGAGTTGCTACTGGTGGATTCAAAGAGAACTTTGAAGCCTTGACCATGTTTATCGATCAAGGAATCATAACTCCAATATTCCAAAATATTGGCAATCCAAGAGATGTAAAGATTGCAGCAGAGGCACTCAAGGGAATATCTGAAATAGTTCCTTTAATTCCCGTGGTAATCAAAGATTTAACAACAAATCTTGCTCCATTGGTAAAAGGAAATGGAAGAAGTGCGTGGAGAAAAGCACCTTTAGACAAACTGTTGCAAATCACACCATTTTTCCAAGAAAGCTTTATCAAACTTGCCCAATTCCTTGATGAAGGCATAATAACTCCTATATTTGAATACATTGGCAATCCAAGAGATGTAAAGATTGCAGCAGAAGCATTGGCTGGAATAAGCCAAATAGTAACAACATTACCGGGAATAATTCAAACATTAGTCTATAGCTTGCCTTGGATGTACAATGAAGTAAAGAAAATGACAGGTATTACTGACGAGGGTGCAACTCCCGGCGAAGCAGCAATGACATTTGCCAACATTTACAAATTCTTAAATGCTGGATTGATTGATCCCATATTCTCTGAATTCAAAGATGTTGATAGGCTTCTGCAAGCAGTAGAAATAATGAAATTGATTGGCAAGGTTGTGCTTGTAACCAAAGAAAGCATATTAACTATGGGTAAAGTCTTAAATGACTTCTATGGTGGTTTCTTTGGATTTTTCAAGAGCCCGGTTGCCAAAGCTGGCGATAAAGTAAAAGACTTCGCAAAGTTTTTCAAAGGAATAGCCAAGGCTCTTAATGAAGGCATAGTTGGGCCTGTCGTGAACAACTTGCCAGAATCATCTCTAATACAGGATGCTATTTACAAGATTCAATATACAACAGAACTATCTGATATGTTGCCATCGAACATACAGCGCATAGCAGCCAATTTGAATTCAATATCTCAATCTGGTATTGGTTTCGATCCATCAACTAGCGGCGATTACTTAAATGGATTTTTCTTAGACCTTGGTGCTTTTGTTGATGTGGCATTTGGTTCTGGTAATTTAACAGCAACTAGCGAGGCACTTGAAATAGCCGTTAGTGAAGTTTCCAGCATTGAATCAAGTTTCGCAAGTTTAGCTGGTTCCTTGGAATCTATACAAGCCTCCATGATACGAATTGCAGCTGTTGGAGATAGTTTTGGTGGATTAAATTTATCTTCCGCTGCAAATAATATAGCATCTGGAATAAGTACTATATCTTCTGCTACTACTGGATTGGTTTCAAGTACATTCCCGAATGGGCCTACAAATCAAATTCGTGCTGAGTATGTTTCAACTGGGCCGGGATCTGCTGCTGGAGTTGGCGAGCTTAGTGGAATCAATGCGATATTGAGTGAAGAAGTTTCATTGACCAGACAAATGGTTCAAATCATGGGTGAGATTCGTGACTCATTAGCTGATGAAGGTGCTGATACAAGTGGGAATTCACCAAGTGGTAGAAAAATAACAGTACCTGGATTTGCAACTGGCAATTTCAATCAAAGCAGCATAAGAGAAGCGGAATAAACAATAAATAACTAACTAAGTTAGTTTGGAGATTTAAATGCCAATAGCAACAAACCAAAGCGGTAATCTACTACCAATCAAAGATTGTTATATTGAAGCAGCTGGTGTCCGAATAACTTTGGACAATTTGCCAGATATATCAGATACACATAGTGCTGATTATCAGTCTGAAGCTGGTATTGGTCGTTCTTTGCCCAGCAAAACATTTACAGCTGGTGGTGATAGAAGCATAGGCTGGAATATGAAGTTCATTGCGGATTCGGAGGCAAAACTTCAACAGAATTTATTACAGCTTCGATTTTTACAAAGCTTGACATATCCAAGAACATCAACCAGTAGTTTGCCATTTATACCACCAGCAATAGCCAAGATTAAATGCGGAAGTCTTTTGGGAAATGATCCATTATGTGTTGTGTTGACAAACTATAGTGTTAAGTTTCCAACTGATGTTCCTTGGTCTGAGACATCATATGTTCCTTATAAATTTGAAGTTGATCTTAGTTTTGTGGTTGTTTATGACAGCGGAAATCTTCCGGGGGCAGAGAGAATTATTACTTTGGGGAATTAACATGGCGAATTATATTGAATACGCAGCGCAGCTAACACCTCAAATCTTCGTTACACCGACGAGTAGATACAATAACTCGAAAGTACTTTACTATGGAGATGATAAGAAAATAACTTTTACAACATACAAAAAAAGAGAAATAGTACAAAGTGAAGATGACAAATTTTTAGTAATACCAGAAACCTACGCTTACAGACCCGACCTAGTATCTTATAAAATATATGCTACACCAGATTACTGGTGGAAGATCATGGAATATAACAGTATTTCTGATATAGCTGACTTTGTTGGTGGTAGAACTATTAGAATTCCAAGCAACTATGTTTAAGGTGTTTTATGGCAAGGCAATGTAATTTACCATATGAAGCTTCAAAATATGCATGTGCCCAAATAGCAAGGCCTTTACCCGGAGCATCCTCAACAGGATTTGTAAACATAGTTTTAAACGCAAACGGCAAAAGCATATCCGTAGGAAACAAATCATCTCCCTCACAAAACAACGCAACATACATAAATTCTATGACATTGTCTATTGGATCTAGTCCACAACTGGACATAGAAATAGTTGACTACAGCGGACAAGATTTCAATTACTTTATACAAAACTTGTCAAATGACTCATGTGATCTTAATTCAAACTATGGTGCGATGCTTCTTGAATTTGGATGGATAATAACAGACTGCAACGGTCAAGTTTCAAAATATGGTTCTGCTGAAGAAACGAGAAGAAGAGCGGTATTGTCAGCTGATACACAAGCCCAACCTAACGGTTTTCTTTGTTTTGTAATATCGCAATTTAGTTCGCAAAATTCCAATGGAATTTGGAAGTACAAACTAAGCGGTGCTGGCCCAAATGAGACATTTTCTGATGTGCGACAGGCTACGCCAATAGGATCAGATGCACAAAAGGTAAATCTTGCTACATCAAGAAAAATGTTGTTTGACAGATCTTGCAAGTCAAGACCATTAAAAACAAGAGTGCCAATGTTGAGGCAAACATCAACAAGAAACTTGGCACCAGCTGGTTTTCCAGCTTCAGATGGTGGTGAAAATGGTCCTAAGAGTGTTTGGAGTCCCGACCGTCAAGATCCAATATCTGCTTTAAGAAAGTGGATGAATTCAATGTCAACGGACAGAAAGCTTGGCACTTTCTTTGTCACATCAAGCACTTTGGTTGATCCAAATATATTGGTAATTGAATCATTGCAAGACGAATGTAATTTAGGTACTGGTGCTAATTGTGCTACAAGCAGACAGGTAGACAAAGTTTACATTGTAAATGGTGGAGATTGTTCTCCAGTTTTAAGTTTCGATCCTGAAGTCAAGTTTGTGTCAGCGCAAAGTCAGGGTGGAGGTCAAGCTGCTATGGGTGTTCAAAGAGCAGTTCAGCCAACAAGACTTTGTGGTAAAACAAAAGACAGAAGCAATCTTCTTGGCTTGCAAACTGCAATACAAGTTCCAACTGCAAACTACAATTTCAGAACACCAGATGAAGCTGCTGCAAAAGAAGCAAGAAACATACAGGCAAATGCAGCAGCGACAAAATTGTTTGAGTACAGTAGCACAATAGAGGCTGATTTGACAATTCAAGGCGATCCTTATTATGCATCAATATTCAACAACATAGGCTCAACAATTGGCATAATATATTTAAACCCATTCAATGTTTCACAAAATGCCACAGGTTGTGACTGGCTGGCAACACCTAGTGTCAACCAAACATTTTCGAGAACAGATTACAATGTTGTTGGTGTGAGCCACAATATAGATAATTCTGGAAAATATACAACTACATTAAAACTGAAATCCGGTGCAGCTGGTGCTGAGGAAGTGTATTAAATGGGAAAGTTATCTAGTTTACTGAATAGAATAAAAAAATTAGAAGCCGCTCTTACAGGTGGAGGTGATACACCAAAAGATCCCGGCCCATCTAAGGTCAAGAAGAAAAGACAAAAACAATCTGCTTATGGTTTATACATCGGTCTTTGCGTTGATACCTTGGATATTTACAAGCAAAATCGTGTAAGAATATTTTCACCATTATTCAATGATCCAGAAGAAGATGTTAATTCTTTGCCCTTTGCTTTTCCAATATCTTCCTTTGGTGGGTTTGATGATTGTGGTGTTAGCTGGGTTCCTCCAGCTGGCAGTACAGTAATATTTGGATTTGAAGCTGGAAACAGAGGTGTTCCCTTCTATCTTGGAACAACATGGTCAACTAGTCGTGCTTTGCCCAATCAATCTAATCCAGACCAACCAGCATTTAGTGTTCCAGTTCAAGAATATGAGGAACTTTATAGAGGCAGAAGAAATGGTTATTTATGTGGCCCAAATGAAACACAAGTTTTGCCACCTTGGAACACAGAAAGCTACAATGGATTCGATATCATTAGTCCAACTGATCTAGAAACATTTCCAGATCCTCAAAAAAGAGTAACATATCCAAATATTTATGGATTTAAAACTCCAGAAAAGCATATGTTTAAGATGGTTGATGGAGATGGAAGATGCAACAGGAAGTGGAAAAGAATTGAAATTATGTCAGGAAATGGCAATTGGTTATGTTTTAAGGATGACCATTTACATTATGGTGGTCAATGGGCTCATCCAAGTTGTGATTTAGGTGCTAATGGCAAAAACCCCAGAGATGGCGACACTAGTTGTATAGTTGGGGTTTCAAATCCACAACCGGGTAGTGCTGAAGATGTAAGTCTTTTTGATACTGATAGAGCGGAACTTGCAAACCTTATTGACGAATTAGGATTCGACCCATATCAATATGATGATTATGCTGGCACCTTGCCAAACCCTGCATTACTAAATGATATAGATCCAAATCTAGGACAAAAACTTGAGGCAAATCCCGGTTCTACCTTGTGTGGCGCAAATTTCAAAACAATAGGTGGAAATCCAAGTAATCAATCAACACCAGAGAAAGATTTGCAAAAAGGCACTAATCCTTTTTTTAAACAAGCAAGTGAATGTCGTCCTTATGGTGGCCCAAAAACTCCACAAAACAACAAATGTGATCTGCCACAATCTGGTATTCAACTATTGTCTATATCTGGTCACACATTTGTAATGGATGATTCTGTAAAAGATCCTAGGGGAGGAATGGAATGGCAAAGAAGCATGGAAGCTTTTGACTTTGGTTGTTCTGATCAATTCATGGGAAGAACATATTGGAAATCAACAACCGGACATTTTATTGAACTTAATGACATTGAAGTATCAACTAATGTCAGGGGAAGAAACAATGGAATCAAACTTCAATCAGCTTTAGGAAATAGCATTTCTTTATGTGATGAAATGGCTGGTCCTGATTGTCCTTCTGCTGCGACTGAAAATCAAGGAATTAAAATACAAAGTACAAGCTTGCATGAAATAACACTTTCAGATGCACAAAACAAGCAACAGCAACAGAATTGCAGAAGAGGAAACAATAATCCAGAGAACAAGGCAACAAATGCTTATATTAGAATCAAGAGTGGATATGGATTGAGATTTGAAATGCGTGATTCATATTCACAAGAAAAAACAGATACACAGCAAATAATATTAACATCTCCACAAATCGATAACACACAAAGAGGGCCACACGCTTTTGTTATGCAAGAGAGTCCGACTGGTCCTGGTACTGTATTTCTAAGAACAGGTGGAAACTACATTGTATCAACCTATGACAACTATGTTGATATAGTTGGTGATAGTGAAAATCCAAGCAACAAATACAGTTTTACATCAAATGCTAGATATGAGGTAGCAGAAGATTTATATTACAATCAATGCAATCAATTTATTTGTAGGAGTGATAAACAAACATTTATATTGGCTGGAAAAGATTATGAGCAAAAACCAAATGCTGATGGAACTCCGAGAGAAAAGGTTCCCGGTGTGTTTCCTGTGGTTGTATATGCGAATGGAAGATTAATAATAAGTGACAGGGTATATGCTAGTGCATCTCCAAAAGCTTGTACTGCATCTATTTACAATATGACACCATATGTTTTAGAGACAGTTTCGGCATGTAAGGGTCGCTAAAATAAAATAATTCTTTAATAGATATTCTATTAAGATGTACTAATTTGGTGTTTAATGGAAATTCTTGCAGCTTCATTTCCAATTGAAAAAAATCCTCTTGGTTTAATCAGAACTATAACAGGAACTGATGCCATCAAGGGTGATTTACTTCAGCTTTTATTAACGAATCCAAATGAAAGAGTTATGTTGCCTACATTTGGCACACCGTTGAGAAACCTTTTGTTTGAACAAAATGATGCTGTTTTGGCTGGTAGGGCTAGGGAAACAATAGCAAATGCAATAAGGGATTGGGAACCAAGGATTGTGGTGAAGAACATATTTGTTAATAACACAGGTTTTCCAGAACAGAGAGATGATCCAAAAAATTATGAAAATATACTTTCTATCACTATTGAATTTTCTCTGCCTGATCAAATTGAAAGTGTTGACAGGCTTGTAATACAATTACCATTAGGAAACGCATAAAATGGCAGAAACATGTCCTTTCGAAATAACACCGCTTAAAGAAGCGTCACAGGTTCAAAGACCAAGTCCTGTTAATTTAAACTATACAAATCAAGACTTCTGGTCTATGAAAGCCAGACTTGTTGATTTCATAAAACAAAATTTCACGGGTGAATTCAACGATTTTGTTGAATCAAGCCTTGCCATCATGTTAATAGAGAACTGGGCTTTTATAGCCGATACTCTATCCTTCAAAATTGACCAAATTGCAAATGAAATTTTCATAGACACAGTCACAGAAATAGACAATGCTTTCAGACTTGCAAAACTTGTGGGATTTCAACCCACACCACCAATACCTTCCAGAAGTCTTTGGACGGCAAGAATAAATTCTGCACAGACTATAGACTTGGTAATACCAACACCTTTCGATGTTGAAGTGACAAATAATGATCAAGTAATAAACATAGAACTATTCCCGGCTGATAATTTCAACAGACCAATATATGATCAGCCAATAGTAATATCTGCCGGTAATGTAGTTAATTCCAACATAGTTGGATTGCAAGGACAGACATATACCGAGACATTTTTGGGAAATGGTACGATAGATCAATCTTTTCTTTTAACTTTTTCTCCTGTTCTTTTGGATTCTATCAGATTAACTGTTGATAACCAAAAGTGGGAAAGGGTTGAATTCTTCACAGATAGCCAACCAAGAAAAGAATATCGTGTCGAATATAATGCAAATTATAGTGCATTTATAATCTTTGGTAACAACAGGGCTGGTTTGTTACCTCCTACTGGTTCTGTAATCAATGTAGTTTACAGGGTTGGTGGCGGTCCCAGCGGAAACATAGTCACAAATTTCGCAAATACTAGCACCTTGGTGCCCGTTGAAGGACAGGCATTTAGTGTGCCTGTAAGTTTTACAAACTATACAAAAGGTGAATTTGGATATAGTGGAGATACTGTAGAAGATATTAGAAGAAAACTACCTGTTTATGTCAATTCACAAAACAGAGCAGTAACTGGTTCTGATTATGAAAATATAGCTAATTTATTCACTACTCCTTACAACGGTGCTATGGGCAAGGCAGCAATAACATTGAGACATAGTGGTTGTGCTGCCAACATAATTGAAGCTTATATCCTTGCGAAGGATGGGATATCTGGTCTAACACCTGCATCATCACAATTTAAGGCAGAATTCATGGATTACATGGATTCTAAAAAAATGATAACAGACTATCTGGTAATTAAAGATGGTGTGATTATACAAACAGTTGTTCATCTTGATGTTGTCATGGATAAATATTATCGAACTTTTGAAGATGATATTAAATCGAAAATAGAGAGAAATCTCGCTATTTTCTTTAATTTAAATAATTGGGATTATGGTCAAGGCCTTCGTGATAGCGATATTGTAAAGGCTTTGTCTAATATTCAAGGGCCATACAGATATGACATTACATTTACTACAAATGATCCGGGCAATAGTGGAAGAGTTGTTCATGCTAAATATTTTGAGATCATAAGACCAGAAAACACAATAATTCAATTCCATTATGAGTAAAAGAAAGAAAGATAATGGCAATTAAAAATTATTACGATAATCCAAAAGTTACTGATGACATAGTTTTCAATCTGTTCACTCCAGATGCTGAAAACTGTTTTAATGCCAATCCAGTACAATTTGACAATATAAAAATATTTTTTATATCTAGAAATCTTAGTGGCAGTAAAACAAATGAAAACCAAATAGACATTTATGACATAAAACTTCAGGAAGAATATTATAGACTCCAGCAACTTGCATGTAGTGTTCCAACGAATATCAATATTGCTAATGCACAAAAGGCAAAAGATGATTGGATGAATAGCACATTCAGAACTGACATGTATTACAGCGAGGCAACAGCTGTATTCAACATGGGTAGCTACGGAAGTCCTCTTTGGAGAAATGACTTGCCGTTTGTTCCAAATCCAATCGTAGTTCCAATCTCAGATCCAAATATTGATTTAGCTTTTGGATTGTTTCAATTCGTATGGAAACCCAATGGGACTATTAGAGAAGGTGATTATTACATTTGCTATAGCTATACCCCAAGTTATGCAAAGGCATCTTTGACAAAATATTTGAGTTTTTATGTTCAAAGTAATATTGCAAATGATGTTGCAAATCCAGCACATATAACCAAGCCAGAAAAGTACCAAAAACTACTGCAATCGTATTTGCCAGAAATGTATTCCACATCTTATACTACAGAAGATATATCTTATAATGTTTTAACAAAATTTAACAATTCTGTTGCTGGTGGTTTTACGACTATAGAAAATTATGCCAACCAAATAATAGACATAGTTGATGCTAATGCTACACAAGAACCTTTGCTTAACTATGTGGCCAATCTTTTTGCACAAAAACTAAGATCAACTGATGTTACTTTGTGGAGAAAGCAAATCAAAAAAGCAGTTCCAAACATGAAAATGAAAGGAACTTTAAAAGGATTGGAAGAAGCTTTGATGGATGCTGGAATTAGATTGATAAGATTCGACCAGCTTTGGCAGACAAGATCACAATACTTCTATACTGAAACATTTGTCTTCATAGATTCTTTGAATTTCCTTTTGACTAAAGTTTCTTTACCAATAAACATATTATTTACAATACAAAAAAGATCTGCAACAGGTACTTATGAGGATCAGCCTTTAACAAATATAAACATCATCACGATTGATGCCGAAAGCATGCTTACATGGGTGGGACCAGCCTTGGTTCCCGGCGATGTAATAAAAATAAGTTATCAATTCAAAGAATATGAAAGTGATACTGCTGAAATACTTGATTTGCACATACAAAGAGAATTGCCATTAGCTGATTTAAGAGATGATAGGTATTTTGAATATCCACCAAAAGATTGGAATACAAAGCTTATATCAAAAAATGATGTGCTGTTTGATGCCATTATAGGTGTGCAGAATCCATATGTTCCATTTGTTAATTTTGGAATGATTAGAACACAGTTCCCATATTCAGAAAACATCTATAACATGGATGAATACAATGGTTCATTAAGAATGAGTCAATCTCCTAGTGATATTGACAAAAATTTCTTGGAGCCTTGCAGTAGTGGAATAAGTGCATATTACAGTCTCGATGTTGAAATCAACCAGCTTTCAAGATTCATACTTCAGGAATGTCAGGAAATAATAGCAGAATATACTCCATTCCATTCAATACTGCACACATTCAATTTCAGCGGTTCATTTACGGAATTTGTGGTTTCTCCGGTTGAAACAATTGAATATTTCATCAGTTATTATCAAGAAGATTTCATGATTGCTGGCATGGCACAAATAGTATTCAATAGATTGATGCTCGGTGGCTTGCAACAAAATGCTGTTCGCAGAAATGAACTTGCAACATTAGATTCAAGCGTGACGAGTTCTTCAACAGCTTACAATGATGTCATTAGACTATTTGCTCCTTTGATTAACTTTAGTGGATTGAGCATCAATCCAAATCCAAACAAAACACTATTGGAAATATTACAGCCATCAGCATACTATGGGAATTATTATGTGTCTAATGTTTCTGGTAGTTATTTATCCATAGCACCATATGGAATAAATCCTGTATTTGAGCCTTTGCTGCAATCAGAATTTAATTTCAGAATATCAAACATACTTTTAGAAGCGACTAATTTCACAGTTGTAGATTATTATAAATATTATTTAACAGATTTAGATCCATCAATTACAGCCCAGTTTGAAATTTTAAACATAAGGACTGTTTGGGATGTAAACAATGGTTATTCACCAGTTGCTTGGAAAATAAGACTTGGATCAAATGATTATTATATAACAAATATAAATAATGGGATAATAGAAATAGCTAATGATGGAACATTGACTCCAAACGAAATCAAGAACATAAGTTATCAAATATTATTCCCAGATGACACAATAGCATTAAGTTCTGTGACTGGTGATTATTTCACGAAAAAATATGGACTTGTTATTATACCTTCATCATTACAAGTTGATACTGTAAGGAATATTCTTGTTGGTGATGTTTACTTCTACCAAAATGGACAGCAATACAAATTTTATGAATTTGATGCTTATAATGATCAAGCATTTTTAATTGAAGGATGGACGCTGGGATCTTTGTCAGTCGAAGGCAAGGTATTAAACAGAGTTGTAAACAATGGTGTTGGCAGTTTGGTTTACGGTGGAATGAAATTGTTGCGAAATTCAGCTATTCCTGTTTTCGATGATCCAGCTACAGCATTAGTTGATAATCAGAACTTCAAGGAAAACTATTTAATAACCATAAATGAACAAACATATGCAATTATCGACCCACCATCTGGAGTCGATCCAAATTATGTTTATTTGTCTGGTAAATTTGTTGACTTCACAACTGTTGGAACAGCTGTTGACTTTACAATTGATAGATATTTCAAAAATGATATAGTTGTTTTCAACACAGAACTGCGTGATGTAAACAGGGCTGGATCTGATATTTTTAAAACTTTAATAACTACAGGAGGAACCGTGGGCGATACTCCAACTGTCACACCTTTTGCTTTTGCAAATGACAATAAAGATTCAGGTAGTCCAAAAGAAATATTAAAAACTTTTGAATCAGTTTCTTTCAAGATAGAATATAAAGATGGCACAACACAATCGGGAGAAATAAAATGACAGAATCAAACTTGAAATGCATTGGAAGCATAAAGGCAACTGTTGAACATAAAGATGGAAGGATTGAAGTTTTTGAAAGAAAAAATACCGTTTTGTATTTGGGCAGGGTTGCTATTGCAAAAATGTTAGTAAACTTTAATGGAGATGGTAGTGGTTATTTCGTGAATCGTTGGATTTTTGGAAATGGTGGAACTGATTCTGGAAAGACAAAGTTAGTAAACCCCGATATGAATGCGTTGTTTGGAGCTACTGTTGCAACCAAACCTGTAATTTCAACAATAGATCAACCAAATTCAAGTCAGGCTATTTTCACATCTGTGTTGGCATATGCCGATGCAAATGGTTATGCAATTAATGAAATGGCACTTGTTTTAAATAATGGTGATCTTTACAGCATGGTCACATTTCCAGATTTGAATAAAACTGAAAATATACAGATTACATTTAACTGGTATGTTAATTTGATTTAATATTAAAAAAGAAAGTGTAAATACAATATGCCTAACTTAGATCTAATACCAGTACCTCAATACGATCCAAATCAACCATATTTTTGGACTTATGACAATTTGCCACTTGCTGCATTGGCTCAAAGAGATGTGGCAATAAACAATGCTGTCAATTACAATACTGAAATACTTGCTCAGTCGATAGGTACTGCCGGGACTCTTGCAGCAAGATTGTCACAATCATTGCAAGATAATGGTGATTTGAAAGCAGAAGCGGTTGATAAATCTTTGCATAATATTGGATACCATGAGGATGGGGTTTACGAGGGTGTTGACTATGTAAGAATGAAGTTAGAGGAAAGACAGAAACTTGAACTCATACAACCAGAAGCAAAAAATCTTCAATTGGCTTTTACCGGCATATCAGATATTGTTTATATAAATTCAGGAGTTGGTTTTTTTGAGCCATCTGATACAGTCACATGGACTGTTGAAGCTGACCAAAAAATACAAGCTCATGTTACTGTTGGACTTACAAATGCACATAGGCATTATGACAATATAATTCCCCAACCAACAGCGACTTCGCCAGATTATAAAAACTATATTACTGGACTAGCATCAGCCTATGCTTCTGGTTCTCTTAAAGTTTTTGTAAATGGAATAAGATTATCTCCAGATTTTACAGTTTATGTTCCTTCAAGATCTGCAAATCCAACATGGACTTTGAACAAATTCGTTGAAACACCAAATAAAAAAGGTTTTGTTTTACAGAATGCAATTACTGCTGATGATATAATTTTGATTGATTTTGAAGTACCTTTGGGTTAAGATATATTTTTAAAAACCCAAGGATCACAAAAATGCCATATGAAAATAAAAAGATGGACATGACCGTTGTCATTTTCTCTTTAGACGGCGATGTTTATAAGATAAAAAAATCTATAACATCTACAGGAGAACTTTGTGGCAATTATGATATTTTAATATCTAGCATTTCAAAGATTCAAAATATTGGATATGAAACTATTCAATTTGAAAACAATTCTATTTCTGATTTGATTGATACATCCATGAAAAAAATAAAGACCAAGTGGGCTTATTTTTTGCAAGCTGGTAGTGTGGTTTGCAAGGGAGTTGACAAGAAATTGTCAAGGCATATTTCGAGCGAGAAAGATGTCTTGTATCCTGTTTATAACAGAATATGGGATTTTGTTGACAGTTCAATAAACGGATTACTTTTAAGCAAATCACTTTATGAAGAAGTGGGTGAATTCAAGGAAGAAATTGATCCGAAATTTACTAAGTTAATGTGGGCTGGAAAAGCTTTGGAAAAAGGATGCAGATTTAAAGCCGTAGTCGGCACAAGAAACATATAGGTGGTTAATGGAAAATTTAAGAAACGAAATTTTTGAAATAGCAGAAAAATATGCTCTTCCATCTAGGCACACAGATTTCCAAATAGAACAATTTATAATTGGCAAAGAGACATCAATATACGGCAAGTTTTGGCAATGCATAAGAGAAATAACCACGAGAAGAGACACGATTTTAAACTATGAAAGAGAACTCATTGAAATAGATGATAATTTAGAAATTGAAAAAATAAATTTGCAATTGATGGAAAACAAGAATTGTTTCAGCAAAAATATCAACATACAAGAACTAAAGAAGAAAAAACTAGGTATTTTAATCTCCAGACAAAATAGAAAGATTTCAAAAATAGAAGATAATAAGAAAATAATAATAAATAGAATTAGCGATACTTTGTCTGAAACGAAGAAGTTTATTGAAATTTTCAATAGATTGTTGAGTACTTGCGAATACAAAGATATCAACGATCATGAAGCCCAAATGGAATATTGGAATAAGAAATTTGGTATGGAACTGAATTTGGGAGCTATGTTTGGTCAGCCAGCAAATTTAGAACTTATAAAATCAGTTCTTGCTCTACCAGATAACTCACCAGTTCAAAAACAGATGCAAAAAGTATTGGAAAATATAAGTAAAAAAATGATAGGCACAAACACTTAATAATAACATGGCAAATCCAAAATTAACTAGTTACGATTTGGGATATCAGTCTGGCGATTTAAGCATCTTTCCCTTAGCTATAGACAGTTTCGTAAATTTATACGAAGCAGCTAATTCGGCAGAAACAAAAACTACCCAAACTGTTGTTTTTACTTCTGACACCATAGTCGTTGAAGATACATCTGCTTTCCCAGAGCAGGGTGTGATACGAATGGTTTTGCCAAATTACACCGGATTATCGTATGAGTTGATTTATTATTACAAGAAAACAACAAATAGCTTTCAAGAATTACTAAGAGGATTCTGCAACACAAAACAATCTCCTTGGCCAATAGGAACACTTGTTCAAGGAAGCGTAATTGCAGAACATCATAACGCAATTAAAGATGCAATTCTGCAAATAGAAAACAAGGTAGGAATCGAAACAGAAACATCAACATCAACAATTCAAGGATTGGTCACAGCACAAGAATCTAGATTTTACTCACCCAGACCACAATTTAAAGCCTATCCTACAAAAGCTTATCTTGGAACACCCATAAGATTTCAGAATTTTTCAAATTCAATAACTACCAGATATTTTTGGGATTTTGGTGATGGCAACACATCTTTGCAAAAAAATCCAGTACACACATATAGAACAGAAGGAAAATATACTGTAGAACTCAGAATAATAACAGAATTGGGTGGACAAGGAATATTGACAAAACAAAATTACATAACAATATCAAATGATTATATAGAGCCATTTTTTTATGCAACACCAACAGTAGGAAGAAGTAGACAATATGCAACTGCGAACTCAACAACGCCTACAACATTCACTTTTGTAGATCAAACGAAAGCTGAAATTGTCTCACGAATATGGCAATTTGATGACGGAACAAACTTGTCTGTAGATGACCCTGACATACACACAGCTACCCACATTTACCAAAAGCCAAAAGAAGGTGGTTATAAGCCAAGTTTAATTATTACCTTGGCAAGTGGTCAAGTATACAGAACAGTAATTTATGATTCAATTACGGTGATTTAATGGCAATACCATCAGTTTTATATCCACAAAATTACGATGCAGATAATACACTTTATGCAGTAAAAGATTCAGCATATCTTCAACTAGCACAAGATTATAATCCTGGTGATAGATTCATTTACTTCAATCCAGATGATGAAAAAGCTGCTTTGTTTCCACCATCTGGAATCATAACACTTGTAGAACAATGTTCAGATCCAAATTTAAGAGCAACATCATATTTTTATGCAAATAGAACCAGTCAATTTTTTTATGATTTAACTATTTTGGATGGATTTACAGATACCTATAAACCCAGCAAAGTTACAAATATTGTCATGAATGTCATGGCAGAACATCATAATAACATCAAAGATGCTTTGATTAATATTCAACAAGTAGTAGGCTTGCAAGATGATGAAGAACCAGTAAATCCAAATGAAGGTAATTTGGTACAGAGAATAAAATATTTAAAAAAAGTTGCTTATACTCCAATTGCATGGTTTGTTGCCGATAAAAATATTGGTTTGGTTCCGTTGAAAGTCAATTTCACAAGCCAAAGTGTTAGATTGGGAGAAAGTATAAAAGACAATAACATTGAATATCTTTGGGATTTTGGTGATGGCACCACAAGCACACAGGGGCCAACTGTTTCCAAGACATATACAGAATCTGGTATTTACTCTGTTTCTCTTACTGTAAGAAATAAATATGGTGAAGATACTTTTGAATTGATTGATTTTGTTGATGTTAAATTCACAGCACCTGAAGTCGCAGTATTAAATATAATACCGTCAACTTATCAAAATGTAATAAATGGTCAGTTTAAAACACCAATAAACATGAATATAAGTCTTCTAATTCCAAGTGGTGAAAATCCCAATAATCTTGGTTATTCTTATTCGGGTGAAAAACTAGATCCATCAAATTTCAACAATCCTTTTGATCCCATAACGACATACACATGGTCATTAGCGGATGATTATTTCCATGCCGACAGCATGTCAACACAGGCCATCTACAGTCGTGGAGGATTGTATCAACCTGTCTTAAGAGTAGATACAGAATCTGAAGCATATAGAATTACTAAATTTACCAGTATGTTAGTCGGCAGAATACCATCAACAGTTACAACCACTTCAGGTTATTTAAATGTTGTTGAAAGAACTAATGCATGGTTGTTTACATTTGTTCCATGTATTCCCAACACACCCTGCACAACACAAGTTCGTGCAAATGAAATGGGTTTTATAAGCGAAACATTCAAAACTCAAAATGTTTATTATCCTGTTTCCAGAAATCCCGGCTACATCATTTCCACTCAAACAAATATTCCAAAACAACTACAAGAATTCAATAGAAATACAGCTTTTACACCAAAAACATCGGTTTTATCTGGACTAGGTGGTGAGGCTGCAATTTATTGGGCTTCCGGCAGAGGGGTGTTAGATCCAATATCTTTGGAAACGATTAATGCCGTAAATTTCAATGCCTTTGAGGAAACTTACGCAAATATAACTGGCACCACAAGACCTTGGAACTGGACATCATTTGCTTATCAAAATAAGACATATTTTATTTTCGGAAATCCCACTAGCCCACAACCTCCCGGTTTATCACTTACAAACTTAAACCTTGCCATACATAATCCTTTAGATTTGACATGGAATAATACTAGGACATTTACATCAACCAGTTTTATTGGTTCTGCTAGTGAGCTTACTTACAATGCAGCAGTATATGACAATACTGGTAAAAACCTTTGGGGAAATTTTAGTACCTATAGAACTACAATTAGAAATGAAAATGCTTATATTTTAAAAAATACAGAAGCTGGAGATAATTTTTCCATAAAATCATTCTATAGAAGTGTAAGTGATGGAGTAAATCTCATAGGAACTTTTGAGAAATTACTGGATATTGCTGGACCAAAAAAACTTGAAGGAATACTTCTAAATCTCAAAGATGGAATATTTTTCTTTAACAACACAGGATCTGTTTCCCAATATGACACAAATACTGCAACTTGGAAAGTGGGAGGTCCGGGTCAAAATTCTGTGACATTTAATGATTTGCAAGATACTAATGTTTTAAATTATGCCAACGAGGAAAACACTTTGGTTGGAACAACAAATAATGACTACAATGCATATCTCAGTTATGACTATAGCAATAATGCTTATTTGAAATTTAATGCAATAGATTTGACATTTTCAAAACTTGATTCCAGACCATCTGGAGAACAATGGATTTTTGGTAACTATTAATAAATATAAGGAATAAGAGAAGGAAAGAATTTGGCTAATATTTTCCCATCACAATCTGTTTATCCAAGACAGTACGACAGCGACAGAACCTTGTATAAGGTTTTCAACACCGCTGAAACCGTATTGTCTGAGGATTTAAAAGCATGGGCAACAGAAATTAGCATAGTTCCAGTTGCCGATGACAAAATGGATTTGTGGGATGATAATGGATTTGCCAACATCAGCGGAGAATTAATTTATTACGACAATGTTGTAAGAAATTACTATGGCAAAGCTGTAAAATTAATAAATTGTATCAGGAATCAAGGTGGCAAACCACCACAATTCAATAGTGCAGGTACTGATGTAAGAGGATTTGTAATAGCCGAACATCACAACCAACTTGCGAGAGCTATTGTCAACACGGAAAGATTTATTGCTTCCTTGGATCTTGAACTCCAAAGCTTGGCAAATTTGCAACTTACAAGTGATGATTTTGGTGTTCCAGAAATAGATTTCACATATAGGGTTGTTAATGAAAATCCGAATGTTGGCACAACAATAAATTATAATTTAAATGTTAATACCCCACAACCTTCTCCAACCCCGACACCGACACCCGGAACACCTACTCCAACCCCGACACCGACACCCGGAACTGGACCCGGAATAAACTTCAATATTGATTTTGGTGATGGAACCAATAACTCGACAGATCAAACAGGCTCGCATCTTTATACACCAAACAATACAGTTGACCCGAGTGTAACTGTTACTGGGCCAGGTTTCATATCTACACAGAGTGGCCCAGTAAGAATAGCACCAAGTCAACCAGCACAAGTTCCAGTTGTCGCCAATCCAGCATTGCCACAATGTGTTATTCCAGCAATACCTGCTTTCCCAGACTATCAAGTAAATGTTCCAAACCTTACACCAGAACAACTACAATTCCCGCCGATAGTTTTTCCAGCCTTGGATATTGGGCCTTTTGGTCCTATTGTAATTCCATCAGAAATAAAAATTACCCCTCCATTTAATATTCCAAGCACAATATCATTCAAAGATATACCCAACCTTCCTTCCACAATTGATATACAAATACCTGGAATTACAGTACCCGATGCCAATGGCAACTATATAGTACCTCCACAGTTCTTGCCAAACGGTTCACCTAATCCAGCGTATAATTCAAATACTGGGCCTTTTGGCATACCGAAAACAATAACAATCAACCCAGCAAGCATTAACATAAATCCAGCTTCAGTAAACATAAATGTCGATGTTAATAAAACTGATAAGCAATGTTTCTTATGTTCAGATCCAGCAGTATGGCCACAAAGTAGTACAAATTTAGTAGCAAATCAATATCCTTTGCCAGTAAATGGAAGATGCATAGTTTGTGGTTCAGACGGCTCATTGGTAGGCAAACTTGGTACAAGCGATGTTTATTTGGATCAACTGGGTGACGATCAAGGCAATATCACAAGTCTTACAGTAACAGTAAGTAATATTCAACTACCAGCAGGCAAGAGTTACGGTAGTCTTAGAATGTTATTAGTTAGCCCCAAAGGACAATCATGTTTGTTGATGGGTGGTTTTACAACAACTACTACCACAACAAGCACAACACCAAGACCAACAACTACAACCAGACGACCAAGCACAACTCCAGTTCCAGCAACTACGCCAAGACCAACAACAACTACGCTACCTCCTTTAGCTGAAGTGCTTGATTCTATATCAGCAGCAGTAACAGGAACTCCTTGCCCTACAGCCACAACGCAAAACAATACTGGAAATGCAGAAACAACAGACACATCTTGCTATATTACGAATACAATACAAGAAGCAACACCAATACAAATAAGTTTTGATCCTGAAATATTTGTTACTGGGCCTGTTTACTCTTTGGATTTATATTTGCTGAATCAAAGTGGACGAGTTCTAAACAATATCACATTGAGTTTTAGCACAGATGGCACAAGATTTTTTGATATCAATCAAGTAACTACTGGCTGGCAAAATAACTCATACAAAGCTGTAAGATTTTCTTTGGCAGCTGCAAACTTCACACCAATCAGAAATGCTGTAAATACATTTTACATCAAGAATTCTAGAAGCCTTCCGTTGCCCGGACAATCTCCAACACCAAATAGATTAGGTGCTGTAAAAGTGAGTGTTGCTGGGCTTCAGGGAGAAATTGCAAATCCAACGAAAATATGGCAAGGTCTTGGAAATTCAGCAGAAGGTGATACTCTTAAAAACTACATGTTGTATAGGGTTATTACCAGATATTATCAAGCTAATCCAACAACAACCACCACCACAACTACAACTACTACCACCACCACAACTACTTCTACCACAAGTACTTCCACAAGCACGACAAGACCACCCGATTTTCCAACAAATACAACAATAACATTCTCGGATACTGCACCAACAGACATTTACACAGGAAACGCCATATTATTTGCTGGGTCTGGTATGTATAAACCGAGCCCCAACGGTAGACAATCTGTTGCACTTCCTATTGGTGCTGGGATTCCTTCTGCACCATATGGCACTAGTTTATCAGTTTTTTATGGTGAACAGGTGGATGGTTATACACCACCAGCACCAACACCAGGAACATCAACAAGTTCAACCACATCTACAACACCATCTCCTTCACAAAGATGGAGATTGTACATAGCAATTGATGATGCTACACTAAATGGAAGTCTTACACGATTTTGTATAAAAGCCAGCGTTACTACTTCTTCAAGTTGCTCAGGTGCGCTTCCTTTTTCAGGATCAACAACCTCTACAACTACAACTACAACTACAACTCCCACTCCCACTCCCACAACATCAACAACACCACCTACACCCACACCTACACCCACACCCACACCATCGCCCACACCCACACCAGTACCAACACCCACACCAGTACCAACACCCACACCAGTACCAACACCAGTACCAACACCAACACCAACACCTACACCTACACCTACACCTACACCTACACCTACACCAACGCCTACTACTGGTTGTGAAACATGTCGAGATTGTCAAATCAATACTTGTTGTTATGAGTGTAGCCCAATAAATGGTTTTTATTATTCAACAGCATCTGGTAACAAATGTGACATTGGTTGTTACTGTCCAATAATTACTGGATTTACACCTTGTACTTATCCTTGCGTAACATGTTTGCCTAATTGTGAATGCGCCACCACAACATTACCACCTTGTAGTGCGCCAACAGGATATTGCAGATATGAATGTTCTAGTAATAACACATGGCAGTCTTATTGCAATAATTGTGAAAACGGCCAGAATTGTCCTTCTGGCATAATAGGAACTTCTTGTAGTACAGTTGGTGTTTTCAAAGATGAAAGATGTGTTGGAAGCGGAACAACATCAACAACCCCTGTGCCGACAACGACAACGACAACGACAACATCAACATCGACAACCCCAACTCCCACAACATCAACTACCCCACCTACACCTACACCTACACCTACACCTACACCTACACCTACTCCAATTATTGGCAACTGGGTATTACAATTCTCAACAGCTTGTTCACAACCTTTAAATCCAAGTTGTTGTGCAGTACCAACAGCAGATTGTACTTCATCAATATTTGGAACATCTACTGAAACAAACTGTAATCCGGGGGCATGTGGCGGTCAAAGCCTTGGTTGCACATGGGTTTGCCAAGCAGCATTTGCAGCAACTGCAAAAGAATTCAAACATAATTGGGTGAATATAACAGAACCAAACATACCAACACCAGAAAATAGGTCTGAACCAGTCAATATCTCTAGTTCATTAGAAAATAACATCAACAATCTTGGAATCCAAATTCAAGAAATTCCACAAACACCTTTATCATTTGATAGTGATAAAGTTCAAAATGTAGAATACAGAGACTTATCGAAAAATATGTTAAACACAACTATGAACACAAATACTGTAAAATTTGTTTCAGCTAACACTAATCTTAATGTTGACACAGAGGATTTGTTTGGCGAGAAAAAATGAAAACAGAAAAGATATTTACCAAAAATGTAAAAATCAAAAACATTAGGGGCGAAGATCAGAATTTTATTCTAAAACAACATAAAACCAACAATGAATATTTTAAAATAGAAGATATTTGGGTTAGAAATTTTCTTAAAAAGAAAGCAATACCATTAGATTTGAATAGATTTTTCAAGGAAGAAGAAATCAAGTTGATAATAGACAATGAAATAAAAAATTCAAAAATGAATTTGACAAATCTTTATCAAGAAAATTTTAATTATGAAAAGGCAATAATAATATCAGACGGTTATGGTTTTGAAAAACATATTGATCTTATTGAATCATTGCCACCAAGAACATGTTTAATAACCGTAAACTTGGCAGCCAAGTTATGGAATGCAAAAGTACTTCCCACATTCATGCTAATATCCAATCCCGATTATTCGTGCAAATCTCAAATGCCAATAAGAGTTTTTCCAAGGTTGTTGGCTAGCAGAAGAACAAACAATGATTTTCTTTCAAATTACAAAAATCTTGTCTATCTTTACGATGTTGTTCCAGATGAATGGTATCAATCTCCAAATTCAAAAGCATCAGATCTTTTTATTGATGAATACAGAAATCCAATATGTGCTGCTCTTGGTTTGTGTAATTACTTTGGTGTAAACAAAATTTTTCTTGGTTATTGTGCTGATGCCTACACAGAGGAACGGGCTGGAACTGTAAAAATACAAGATGGTTTTTACAACTATCCACAACAAAATTTAGCAAACAAGATAATTGATGCTAGTTTGCTTTGGTATAAATTAGGAGTGCCGGGACTGAAAGTTTTTCACACAGGAGTGGAAAAAGCTTTCAGTTTTTCCCGGCACTTAGATCAAGAAAACTTCAATAAAGCAATACTACTTTGATGGTTTAGCATCCTTTTGTGGCACTACCATTTTGCCTGTTTCTGGACAGCTAAAATCTTCAATCGCTTTATGATATCCTTGTTCGTAATTACTTTCAGAACTTTCTTTTCCACTAGCTAGCCCTTTGTGAAATGCTGCTTGACTAAGCAAGCTAAGAAAGCTCATATTGTTTTCCAAGTTTTTCGGATAATTTTCTGCTATTGAGATAATTTTTTCTATTGACTCATCGTCAATATTTTTTTCAGTATTTGAATAAATCATCAACATGGCTTCAACCTTGCCATCTTGTTTCCCACTTTCTCTAGCTGATTGTAAATCAGCTAGAGAATAATTTACTTTTTGTTCATTTATCAAATTTTCGGAAATAGACTCAATGAACAAAATTTTATACTTTTCCTTTTCTTGGTACTGCCAATAAGAAACAACACAGAAAAGAAAAGTAATTATGCCAGCAGTTATGCCGAATAACCATGACTTCATGTCAGTACTCCTTATTTCTTCTCTTGTGCTGGTTTCTCTTCATTCTTTTGACCATCTTCTTGCTTTTTGAGTTGTGAGTCAATGAACTGCTTGATAGCCCCCTGAACATTATCACCGCTCTTGAAAATGGTGTTGAATGCTTTCATGGTTTCATTTTGTCCAGCCGTGAAACCTTTTTGATAGCCTTTTTCAAATTCCATTTCGCCAACAAAACTAGTTTGCTCTAATCCCCTACTGTATCCAGAATGCCAAATGTTGCTAATCTGAGATTCAGCTGGATCAATTTTATGAACCAGAGATAGAATACCCTCTTGATATCCTTGCATTCTTGCCAAGTCTGTGTTTTGTGATTGGATATCATTCATTTTTGTCCACAAAAGTTCATTAGCCATATCTTCACTAATTTTGCTTCTTTTTTCTGCCACTTCTTGTAGGAACTCAGACTTTTTATTCGTAGTAAATTGAAAATAGTTATAACCTATAGATGCTGCTAAAGCTGCACTCATGGTGATGATGGTAAGAAAAGACTTCATGATCTTGCTCCTAGTGTGACTATGCACACATTAAAGTTGGTGGATTTCCAAATTCATTTTGCAAAATAACATGAATCAAAATATAGTCAAGCAGATTAGATTTTTTTTATTGGTTGCAACATAATTTTTTGTATTTTTGGCTGAGGTATTCTAAGCAATTCATTTTTATAATTTAAAAATTTAGGAGCCATATTTATTGGTAAATTTTTATAACCATATTTCCTTAATGTATCACAAAATTCATTGAAATCTTTACAATCTTGCACAATTAATTCCCAAAGCATTCTTTGTGGTTGATAAAAATTCTTTAGCTTATGGTAATCTGCATCGGGTAGATTTAATTCTTCCAGAGAATCAATTCTATGCAAGTATGATTTGGTGCTTGCATTTTCACAAACACCAAGCAATTCTACTGCTGTCTTATCTCTTCTTGCCATAAAAAAATACTGCATTTCTAACCTTTCATTTTCTTGGATGACTGAAGAAGAATTTTGAATAATTCTTCTAATAAAATATCTTTTTGAATAGAATTCTCCCCAAGCATTTCTATTAAAGAATCAAATGATTCATTAGTTGATTTGATAATTTCCTCTTTACTCGGTGTTTTTATGTCTTCCATAGAAAATCTTTCGATTATTAAAAATAATTTACCTATTATTTATAAGGGATCTGATGTTTGTATGGCAGCCAAATTATTGATATTAAAGAAAAATATTAAAACAAAATACCCAGAACTAAAAATCTATTTCGTTTTTGATGAGAAAATTATAAAATATTTAGAGTTAACAAACACCATCTCAATACAGGATTATGAAAAGTATCAAGGAAATTTCGTCAAAGAATGCATAGTCGATAGTAGTCTGGAAGACTTTTGTGAAAAAAATGACATTGATATGTTTGTTTGTCATTCAAGAATCAACAATTCATTCCAAGATGAAAATATAATTGAAACAATTCTTACCAAACATACAAATGATTTTTTCTTAAAAACTATAGATAATGGTGTTGATTCTGTGTTTTTTGGCAGAGAATCTCCAGAAATCATAGAAGCAGCGTACATGGGAAACAAGGTGGTTTTGATTGAAAGCGGTTCTGGAACGGTTTCTTTTCAGAAAATGTTTCCAGATACAAGAATAATAAGCGGCGATAATAGATAAGTATAAGACAATATTAAAGGAGATGCCGATGAGTGTGTTCAAAGTAGTATTAAACAACAAATATATGGGTCAACTTGATATTGACCCACGAACAGGTGCCCAAGAGGTTCCATCCATTCAACGCACCATGTTTGCGCCCGGACCACACGGTACTTTCCGTGAAATTGCCGATGGCACAACATTCACCGATTGTAATTACTGGAAAACATACGCTTATCCAGCACTACCCCATGACCAAGCTTTTATACAAGTGCTTGTAGATGATGGTAGTATTTGGACTCCAAACGATGAATTTAACACAGTTCCAACGGTAAATACAGGAACAATAGCAGCAGCAGGTTCTGTAACTATTGACTATACCTTGAACGGTGGAAGCTATGCTGTTTTCACACAGATAAGCAACACAGGCAGCAATCCCATGACAGTCGTACTAAATGGTTCATCCGCTCCATTTACCTTGGCTGGTGGTAATACTCAGGTTTTCAACAAGGGAGACTTGAATATTTCAGCAATCACACTTGCATCTACTCTAGGAACAACCTACACAGTAATCGCAGGTACTACAGCTGTTTGCTACACCTAACAAAAAATTCAAAATATAAATCGAAAGAGGGGAAGAAAATTCTTCCCCTCTTTTTCTTTTAAATTATGAAGTTTTTCAATCCTGTGATTCATAATAAGAATGTCTCTATTAAAGATTTTTATGAAATAAAAAACAAAATATGCATTGTTAGATCCAGCGGAGGTCTTGGAGATATCGTTAATATGAGAATGATATTTCAAGATCTAAAATTAAAATACCCACAGTTTCATGTAACATGGGCTATTCCACATGGCTATAAGGATGCAGGGGCAAACCATCCATATGTTGATAATTTAATTGACTATCAAAGCATAAATCTCAAAGAATATCTAAAAATTTATAATTTAACAAATGCTTGTACAAAATATGAATGGAGATTGGGAAAAGACAATGACAAGAATAGGGCAGACATATGGGCGAATCATGTAGGATACAACTTAGATCATGCAAATACATTTATGCCTAATTATGATTGTTATTTTACAAATATAAGAAAAAAACTTCTAAAACTTGGATGGAATGGTGATAAAAAAATAATTGCTTTGGCACCCAAATCAGCTTTGGCTACTAAAAACCTAACTTTTGAAATTTGCAAGAAAATAAAAAACCTTACTGAAAGATATTTTGTTTTTGCAATACACAACGCACCAATAATAGAAATGTCAGAACTGAAAATACCAGTTTTCTGCGGGGACACTCTAGCTGAAAGTATGGCATCAATACAGATGTCTGATGGTGTAATTACAACAGATACTGGCCATATGCATATTGCCGGTGGATATGGAAAACCAACTATGGCTATATTTTGTTACACAAATGGGAAGATAATAACAAAACATTATCCAAGTGTTCATGTTGTTCAAAAACATTTTGATGAATTCCCTGAATGGTGTGGTCCATGCAACAATTCAAATAACTGTCACAAAACAAAACTAATACCTAAACCTTGTATGGAAGAAATAACAGAGGAAATGTTGTACAATTGCTGGGAAAATGTCGAAAAATTACTAAATATATAAGTATGGCAAACTTGATACAACCAAGCCAAGTAAAAGTAGTAACAAATAATGGCGAAGTAACAGTTCATTTGACGATTGATTTAAATCTCAATTTAAATCAAAACGGCAGTATTGGTGTTTCAGAAGATAGTAGTGACAGGCAGGTCACTAGTTTTTCAAAACCAAAGAAAAAAGATGATGATGACAAGGTGATGTGGGAAGTACCTGATTTCAAACCGTCAGAAAAACTAAAATTTGGTAAATAAACTTTGCATAACTACTATAAAGTAAGGAATAAAAATAATAAGAGGAGTGAAAAAATGTCTAATATAGGATTCGACTTTGGTACTTACAATTTAGTTTCTTGCAAAAGAAGCGATGACAAAAAATTCTCTTACAAAAGAGAAATCAATGCTTTCTTGGATCTACCTCTTGAGAATCGCTTTGTTTTTAACATGATGAAGACAGCTGGGGTTCCTTTAATTGAACGAGAAAATGTAGCATACGCACTTGGAGAAAGTGCTGTAAACATGGCCTATACTTTGCCAACATTAGAATTAAAGCGTCCCATGAAAGATGGTTGTGTAAACCCAAAAGAAAAAGATGCATTTCAAATCATGAGCATCATGGCACATAGTTTGATTGATCCAATTGAAAAGGATGGAGCAAATCTTTATTACAGCGTTCCAGCCAATGCAATTAATCAAGAAACAGATGCTGATTATCACAACAAAGTTTTGGAAGCCATATTCAGGGGCTATGAATCAGACGAGGGCTACAAAGTAAATCCCAAGCCCGTAAACGAAGCTCTAGCCCTCGTATATGCAGAACTTCAAAAGAAGGCATTTACTGGCATCGGTGTTAGCTGTGGTGCAGGCATGGTAAATGTTTGTTACGCCATGTATGGAAATCCAATATTCCAATTTGCAATAGTTAACTCTGGTGACTGGATTGACAAGCAAGCTGCTAAAGCAACAGGCGAAAGCCCAACATTCATTAACAAAGAAAAGACCAAGGTTGATTTGGGTGCTGCTCCTACAAACTTAGTTGAGAGAGCAATAATAACTCAGTATAGATTGATGATTGAGAAGACAATTCAAGGAATTAAAGAAGGATTAGCTACTTCCAAAAAAGCGATTAAATCAGAACATCCAGTTGACTTTATAGTTGCTGGTGGTACTGCAAGTGCCAAAGGTTTTACCGAAATTTTCAGCGAAACTTTAAAATCAGCTGAATTATCGATTCCTGTTGGAGATGTTATTCGCCCAGCAGATCCACTTTACTCCGTAGCCAGAGGCTGCCTAATAGCTGCCGAAGCCGCAAATTGAAAGGATGAAGGATGTCTTCTAAAGAAATTGTGCAGAAAAATATACAAGACTTGGGTGTGGCTGCGTACATCTTAATGCATTCATATCCACTTGCTGGAAGAAAAGATAGAACTTTTATTTTCAGCGTTGAAAAATCAAAACTTATGGAATTTGAAGATCTTAAAACAGCATACCTTTTTAGTGAATTTCATTATTTTGATCATTGCTTAATGGGTCTTAAAAAACTTGAAGAATATCCTTTTGGAATAAATTCAAACAAATTTGTTACAGATCTTGGAGCAGCAGCCTTCATTTTGATGCACAAATTCAAATTAATAGGCAAAAAAGGAAGAGCTTTTTATTTTGATATGTCAAGCAAAGATGAAGAAAATCAATTTGATGATTTGAATTTACAATATGCAAGTTCTGAATTCCATGACTTTGACTCTAAATTGATGTCACTCAAAAAAATAAATGAATTTATAAGATGAAAATGTAAATAATATATGCAAAAAATAAAAAGCCTAAAACAATATTTAAGTGAAGAATCTGCTGGTGCTGCAAGTCCAGCAGCACCAGCAGTTGTTTCAAATGAAAAAATCAAACAGCTTTCTGAGCTTATATCAAAATTTTTAACTAGACATGTTGATAATCTAAAAAGGGAACTTTTAACTGGTCAGTATCAGAAACAAGGATTCTTTAGTTCTTTAAATAATTGGTGGAATAACCTAATCTATGGAAGTAGAAATAAAAAGAATCCTTACTATTACCAGAATGTTTTTGGCAGACTTGGAGTAAAAGAAAGCGTCATTCCAACGCTTGCTGAATATCAGTATCTTGAAAAACAAGCTTTGATTTTAGAACAGGAAGTTGCTGCTGGCACCAAGCTTGAAAAAATACTCGATGCATGGTCTAAAACATTCAAAGTTGGTTTAGAGGAAATAATCTACGGTTGTATAGCAAAAGGTAATTGTGAATTAAGCGATCTTAGTCCACAAGAACTTGAAGCAAAGACAGTAGAAAGACTCAATACGGATAAATCTGTGGAAGATCATGGTGAAGAAGAAACTCCACCAGTTGATACTAGCACAACCACAACGACAACGACACCTGTTCCTTTGCCAATTCCACCAGCAGAAGTTTTAGATATTGACTTGTCAAAAAGAAACGAAGTCAGGAAACACAAAGCTCTGATAGATAATTGGTTCAGACCTTGGATGGCTTTAGATAAAAGACAACAAAATAGACTTAACAAAGAACAAAACGGTGACTTGTTTGTTGATAGTCCAATGGCACATGAAAAGATTGGTTACTTTGATATACAATTACCTTTGATGCTCTTGAAAAAAGATCCAAGATATCAGACAATACAAGAACATTTTCCAAATTATCTACAAAAAATGATTGCTGAGAATAGAGCGCAAAGTCCTACAGAAACCGATGAACAAGCTATTATGAGAGGACTAATAAGATATTCAGATTTCAATTTGCAAATAGCAAAGAATAAAAACATTTATGGAAGCGAAGTCTACAATATCATTCAAAGAGATCCTGCAATATATGAATATATTAAAAGCAATATAGATAGACTTAAATATTTTAATTCTAATTTAGATGATATAGAAAATGGAAAATACGACAGAGAAATGTTACAAGACTTTATTGATACATTAAAAAACAAAAAGATTGATGAATTACTTGGATTAACTGAAAGTAAAAAAGCCCTAAAATCTTTGAGAGATTATAATCATATATCTTTTGATGATACATCAACACTTTACGAAAGAACCTTGGTTTGTTTAGAAAAAATAAGATCAAGAGATTAAGTTTTTAAAATCGTCCAAACTTTTCGGATGCTGCAATGGTGTTGAAACCTCATGTTGTGCTTTCACAATTTTTTCTACATCTATTGGATTTTGATCTTCTGACTTATGGACAAATTGCTCTTCAGCAATTAAATTTATAAAATTATAAAATATAAAATTCTTTTGTTTTGTTGCTGGGTGTTCATACCATATTCCAGCCTCATCTACATCAATTATTTTTCCAACAAAATAATCAACCAATTGTTTCTCTTCAAAATTTCTGTTTATTGGGCCTGTGAAAAAGGTAACGATCTTGTTTTTGAAATATTCTAAGTTTCTTCTTTGCTGACCACTAACCATATGAATACTCACTTTCGTAGCTGGATTCGTTACTATCAATATAACCCCTTATTATTTGAGTATCATGGTGAATTAAAAATTCATTCCAATCCTTCACTATGGATGGAGGTCTGACAAATGTTATTCTGTTAGATGTGCCTAACTCAGAAAAAGAATTAAGCTTTTCAACCATCTTCGATATTGCACTTTGACCAGCTTCATCAGCATCTAATGCCATGCATACTTTGTACTTGGATAGCAAGATTGCCTGTTTGTCACTAAGATTTTTTCCTCCACATGCAACTGAGTTCAAACCAACTTTTTTCAAAGACATAGCATCAAATTCGCCTTCACAAAGATATATTTTTTCTCCTTTGCTTGGCCATTTTGTGAAATAAAGAACATCTTCTTTTCCTACACCTATGTCTTTTTCCGGGCCTCTATAACGCAATTCGCTACCAACTATGCTTCTGCCGTTGAAGTAAATTAAATTTCCTTCCTCGTCATAATAAGGAATTATTATTCTGCCCGAATATTTACCACCCAAACAAATGTACAATTCACTTATGTCTAGATTTCTGCTAGCCATATAATTCTTGGCTCTTTGATACCACATTTCTGGGGCTAATGATATCGACATGGTGTGTGGTGGAAGATTTATTGTTTTAAATTTGGCTGATTCATAAAGCTCTTCAGCTGTAATTGTTCTCTCTCCGAATTCTAATTCCAACTCATCTTCTATAGGTCTGCCACCCGATCTTTTAATGCCTAAAATCTGCATCGCTTCATTTTTACTACATTTGTCCACATGCATCACTAAGCCAAGCAGAGTGCCCTTTTTTTCGCTTTTAAAACAATGATAAACACCAGAATTTATCTTCCTTTTGCCACCTTCTGGATTACACCAAAGGTGATTTTTCTGGTCTTCTGTAAAGACTGAATTTATGCGTACTTCTTTGCCATTAATTTTGACATTATCAAATCTTTTTTCTGCCCAATCAACAAACATATCAAAATCAACAGGCATGTTTCTTCTCCCACTCTCATTTCAGAATAAAACAAACTATAATAAAAATAGCTATGAAAATCAACCATTTAAGTGTTAGTCGTTCTCAATGTTTTGAGCAATGTCAACAACAGTATAAATATAAATATCATCTGCAAGTAATTCCAGACAAACCTGAGCAACTTTACTTCATGTATGGAAAGCTCGTACATAAGGCTGCGGAGCTATATGTTGAAGGCAAGGGAGAAGAACCAATCGAAAAAATTGGTGAAAAACTATTGAAAAAAGAGATACTTTTTGAAAACACAAATGATTTACACCGACTTACACCGGAATACAACAATAAATTCTGGAATCATTTACTAGCTGTAAAAAAGCTCACGGATAAAATCGGTTTTGAAGGAGAAGTAGAACACAAAATAGAATATGATCTTTTTCCACCTAACAAAAAAATATTACTGGGTTTCATAGATCGTCTTTTTTTTAAAAATGATTGTGCTTTTATAATTGACTATAAAACTTCAAAAGACAATGCATGGAGAAAAAACAAAACTACAATCAAACAAGATTTGCAAATGAATTCATATGCTCTTTATGTAAATGAAAAGTTCAATATACCTCCTGAAAAAATAAACGCAGCCCTTTTCTATTTGGAAGGTGGCAAAATGGTTAGTACTAATTTCACAGAAGAAAATTTGAAGAAGTGCAAGGAAAAACTTAAAAACCTCTATTGCAATATTGAAGAGATAGATGAGAATAAGGCTATTGGAAATGTAGGAAATCATTGCTATAGATGTGATTATTCCAACATTTGCCCTTTCTTCAGAACGAGATAATTATGTCTATTAAAAAGAAAGAACAAAAAAAGCTGGCCATGAGCCACATGATATTTCTTACCGAAGAACAAAGATATGATCTTTTCAACGGAGTAAAAATAGAAGCGGTTGGAATACTTACTCAAATTGATTTTGTTAAGAATTATAAAAACCATATTAATCAAGAAGTTTTCTGCAAATATTTTATAGATTGTGAACCTGAAAATCCAGCAATCAGAGCTTATGCAGAACATTATGAAATTCATATTCCGATGGAATACGATGCGGAATCATTTTTTGCTGCAAAGAACTTTGATGTAGTATACATTCATGACATATTGAATAAAAAAGATGGAGGCAAGGAAATGATTTTCTTTGAAAAAGCATTTAAAAATAGTAAAAACAATTTGGATTCTTATCACAAAGTTGAAATAAAAGATATCAAATTTTTTGATGAATCCATGATGTTTTCAAAAATTAGTTAGCAATTTCTTAATGAAATTGTATATTTTACAGTAATATTTGTTCCGGCAGGTACGCTTACGGGTTGTGCCAAAGGAACACTTGAATAAAGAGTTGCACTAGTATTTGTTGCTCTATCAGTTAAAAACAAATTTCTTACTGGTCCCCAACTACCTGTTGTGGCAACAAATGTTCCCGGTGTTTTTGTTCCAGCAGCAACTGTTTCTCCTATGATGTTTATTTGAAAACCAGTAGAGCTACCATTGCTTGGAACTCCAATTCTCGCATAACCATTGCCGTTAGGTTCGCCAACTAGACTGTCTATGGTATCAGTAAATTGTATTGATATTCTATTATCAAGACCTATGTAATAGTTTGATGGTATATAAGCGTTTCCAGAATTACCGCCTATAAACAAGGCACTTAATATCTTGCTTTCTCCACCGAGATGAAGTAAATTGTAGATATTTTCCTCAAGATAAAGTATTTCATCTCCACGATGTACTTTAAATTCATTTATTTTTAGAATTCCGTGCCAATCTTTTTTCATAATTTTACCTACATATATTTATGATCTCATTCAAAGAATATATCAAACTTCAAGAAATTGCTGGTAATTTTGGTCTGGAACCACCGAAAGAATTCGATCCACAACCAAAAGATTCCATAAGTAACTTAGAAAAACCTCCAACATTTGAATCAGAAAAATCAAATTTGCAAAAAGTAAAAGAAAAAGAAGATATAGAAAAAAATCGCCGTAAAACTTTCGTTAAACGGCGATTTTTAAAATAAAAATTTCAATCAATCATCGTCTTCTTCGTCTTCTTCGTCTTCTTCGTCTTCATCCTCTTCATCGTCCCAATCATCATCATCCTCGTCTTCATCGTCCCAATCATCATCCTCGTCTTCGTCTTCGTCTTCATCCTCGTCTTCATCATCCCAATCATCTTCCTCATCGTCCCAATCGTCTTCGTCTTCGTCCTCATCGTCATCCCAACTATCCCAATCATCTTCATCGTCATCTTCATCATCTTCATAAGATGTAGATAATTTAGGTTCAATAATTGTACAAAAACCAGAATCATTTAACGAAGAGAAAAAGCAATCAATATTTTCTTCATTTAATTTTGGATTGATGTTTCTTAAAAACCAACGCATTATTTAAACCCCCTGCAATTTGAAACATATGAAACACGACCGCATGATGTATGATAGCGTATATCACAATTATTTTCAAATTTTGGTTCAGGAATTGGTGTAGTTCCTGCACAGCTTCCATATGTGCAACATCCTGTATTATTTTTAGGCTTCCAACACTTGCCATACTCTGGATTACCTTTAATCTTACAGTTGTTTGTAAAACAATCACATTGGAATATATTTCTTACAAGATTGTTCTCCTGATCTTTCGACCACACATCACCCTCTTTATCACCAAATACATTCTTTCCAAAAATGTATTCCATGAAATACTTGGCTGCATTTAAAGAATCATCGACACAACATGCCTCATTAACACCCGGAGCAAATCCCTGCATTTGGTACATTTCATCTACAGGTATACAAACATTCATGTCCATTAAATTTTGAACACCCATAGATTCAACTGCGTCAGGAACGATGTGCTTAAGTTGTACCTTTAAGCTAGCTTTCTTGATTTGCAAATCATTAAAGTGTGTAATCTTTGTGACATTTTTCTCGAAATTGTTCACATTGCTCATGCTCATGGCACGAACAGCAAAGACATTTCTATTATTGAAAACTTTGGTCAAAACATCAGCATGAGACTCAGGTCTTGCTGCATCCACTTGCTGCCATGTCTTACAGAATGTTTCAAAGAAGTTAGATGCAGCTGGGGCTATTTTGCAAGCTTCAAGGAATGTATCTTTCAAATACTCTCTAGCCTTAACAATAGCTAATTTGTTGTTTCCAAACTTGTCAACCAAACCACAAAGAACATCATAGAAAATTCCTGTCATAACCCTTGAAAAAGAATGAGGTTCAGATGATAATTGATCATTCGGAGCATTGTGTGGCAATGTCTCAGGTTTGATGTAATTAAATGTGTTAAAAGCATTTCTCAAACCATGACTAAAACCAAGTTCAGCACCAAACTGTTCTGCCACTTCACTAATAATATTATTTTGTCTTAGATTACCGTTTGTTCTTTCCATAAGATAATTCAAAACAATATCATAATGTAATGTTGCTAATATAGCTGTTATGTCACCAAAAGCTTCATGGAAAGCCCAAATTTCCATAGAAGCCATGCTGAAAAACTCTGGTCTAATTGCATCCAACAAAGCATGACCTAATTCATGAGATACAATATCAGCAGACAAACAGGTATAAACTGTTTCTTTACCCTTAGTGAAATAAAAGAACTTCAAAAATGACCTGTCATAATAGGCATTTGCCTGTTGACCAGCCAAAGGATTGACTTGAAGTGTGTCAACCATTGCCCACTTTGTTATATTCAATTTAGGATTCAAGAAGTTAATTGTATTAGCCAATACACCATAAGCATTTGCAGCTTTGCCACCATTTGTGTTAAAATCCATTTCATTAGGATTTAAATACATAACAGATATTTTTAATCTATCTGGTTTAACATCAGCTACACTTTCTGTTAGTGCTGGATATGCTGGATCATTTACATAAAATCTCATTTTGCCTCCAAATGGGTCTATTTTTTGAATAACAGGTGGTGTTGGAATCTTGTTGTTAATCTTAGGAGGTCTTCTCCATACTACATTAAATAAGTCCATTGCCTTATCATATAAATACTTGCAATTGAACATAATTCACCTCCAAAGGATATTTATGAATATCGAAGAAAGAATTAGGGAACAAAGAACATCAGAAGCTACAAGAAAAAATTTTATGGGCATAGAAGGCAAAATATGCCTAATAGCAAGATTCCTAGGTAGCCAAATAATAAACCAAGGTTATTCACCAGAATACCTAGATTATGATAGTTTCTATACTACAGATCCAAATGAAATACCTACTTTTGATGATGAATTTTCTTCAAACGAAGTTGGATATTCATTTGATGGCCTTTCAAGAGGTATTCATATGAATATAACCTACATAGAATCACAAGCCATAATCAAACTATGGTATAAAGGGTATTTGACATACCATGAAGAGGAAGGAAACCTTCAAACTTACATACCAAATGATATTTGGGAAAACCAAATTGAAAATCTTTACAAGATAGTTGAATTGCAATTAAAGAAAAAAATAGAACAGTACAAAAAAGAAGAACCGGCAATTACTAAAGCAATTGAGAAAAGTGAATTACAAAAATTAAGAGACAGATGGGGCGATATTATCTAACTGTTTGTTTTTGATTCGCAATTTAAACACTTGTAAACCTTAGTGCCATCACAATAATCATGTGAATCAACACAGACTGTTTTAAATCCACACTCGTAACAGATTACTATTGATTCGTTTTCCATGATAATTAGGGAGGGGTTACAAGGTCGGCTGAAGTAAGAACATATGGAGTTTCCATAATTGCTGTCAAGTTGCCAGCTGTATATGTGTAAAATGTTTTCTTTGCCAAATATCCCTCTGTGGCTCCAGCTGGATATTTAATTTCATAATCTAAAACGGTTCCCGTATAGCTTCTCTTGTAAAACCAATAACCATCACTTGATCCAGCAAGTAATTGCCAATCTGGAGTAGGACTTGCTGGATTAAAACCAGCAGCTGTGATTACTGCTGCATCAACAGCACTTAAAGGATTCAACAAAACAAGTCTGTCAGGGCCAAGATTTGGATAATCAAATCTGTTTTCTAAGGCGTACTTTTCAAAAAGAGTCGGAAGTTCACCAACAGGTGCCTCATAATTGAATTTTAAAATAGATTCAGCAGCACCATTTGAAACATAAGCTCTAAAATTACCCTTACTTCTCTTAGCCTTAATCAAGATTTTATTTAGCGTAGTTGAACTTTTTCCACTTGAATACAATTGTGCAACAAATAGATCCGCAAATGTTGCATTTGCATTCAAACTGTTCACAACTTCCAAAGCGGTCACAGATGCGATATTGGTAGCTGTTATTGTTATTGGTAAAGATGCATAGCCCAACAATGCTGGATCATATGCATAATTTAAAGTCAAAACGGTGTTACCAGTTAGATTGTAAGGCTCAACATTTCCACATAGCATGTAATCGCTACGATTGGTGTTTCCCTTTAACTTAAAGCCAGTTTGATATTGTCTATCAGATCCTATTAAAGAAGGTCTAAATTCAAAATCAAACACATTTTGGAAAAATGGCATATTAACCCCGTTTATAAATATATAAGCTATTTATTTACAAGCCACGCAAAATCATTCTTAAATTATCAACATCATTTCTGCTTTTTTCAATTTGGGACTCATAAAAAATTTCCATCCATCTCTTGTCAGGTTCATCAAGAAGGTTCAGATCAACGGAAATTCTCATGGCATAATTTTCCACAACCTCAGTTTCCATCTTCAAAGCATATTCCAAAAGTTCCTTAAGATCATATGAAACCATATAATCATTATGCTCTTTTACTTGTAAAGATGCTGTAACATCTGCTCCCAAACCAAGTATTGCATTTTGAAATTCATACACATGTTTCATTTCTTCACCAGCCTCATGAAGAAACATTTCTTTGTATTCTTCTCTATGAAGACCAGATACAGTTGAAGCAGCTGTCAAATAAAATAACATGTGCTTGCGCTCATTCTTCAAATCATCAAGCATCAAATTGACAAAATGACAGTAATTTTCATTCTTCAGCATTTTAAACTCCATGTAATTACTCATTTTATTATAGTTAGAAATCATGTTTTGTTCAAAGGCATATATACACTTGAGGCCTATATGTCTAAAAGTTTATGGCGAAAAAAATATAAAACACTTAGAGAATACTACAAAAAAGAATTCGACCCAGAATTCTATGATTTTGATGATTATGTTTTGGAAATAGATCCAGATGAAACATTTGATGAAATAAACAATTATTCTGTCGAAAGACAGAACGAAGAAATTGTAAAATGCGTCAATAGTTTTGGTTACTTCTGTCAGAAATACATCAGAATTCTTCATCCAACCAAAGGATTAATACCGTTCATTCTTTTCAAATATCAAGTTAAATGTATACAAGAATATGAAAAACACAGATTCAGCATTATTTCTAAATTCCGGCAGGGAGGTCTGACAACAGTAACTTTGATATATGGTTTGTGGAAATGCATGTTCCAACTAGATCAACAAATCATGGCATTATCAAAGACTGACCGTGAAGCAACAAACATAGGCATGATGGTTGACCGTGCAGTAGAGAATATGCCATCTTGGCTATCGCCCAAAAAAGATGGCAAATGGAATGATCACTTAAAACAATTCAAAGATACTGGCGGGGCATTGCAGTTTTATAGCCCAGAAGCTGCTCGTGGTAAGTCAGTAACATTCCTCATTATCGATGAGGCAGCATTTATACCAGACATGGAAAACCATTGGAAAGCCATGTGGCCCGTGCTATCAACAGGTGGTTCTTGTGTTTTGATTTCTACTGTTAATGGTCTTGGCAACTGGTATGAGGAGACTTATACCAAGGCTAAAGACGGCAAAAACATGTTTCATGTAATTGATTTGGACTATTGGGAACATCCAGATTACAACGAAAAAAACCACCCCGGATGGGTTGAAGAACAAAAAGCCCAACTTGGTGAAAAAGGTTTCATGCAAGAAGTCATGAGATCCTTTTTGGGATCGGGAGAAACTTATATACCGGCAGAAAAAATATCAGCATTAGACCAAGAATTAAGGAAGATAAATCCCATAAAGAAACTTTTCCCTAGATTCGTAAACAAAGATAACACAGCGGAAGAATTTTATGACGAAATAAGCAAAGGTGCCCTATGGATCTGGCAAGAATCTAAACCCGGACATGAATATGCACTTGGAGTTGACTGTGCCGAAGGAGTTGGAAGTGAGGGCGACAACTCTTGCATACAAATAATCGATGTAAACAGACTTGAACAAGTAGCTGAATTTTACAGCAATACAATAACGCCACATGATTTGGCAAATGTTGTTTTTGAACTAGGAATTTTATACAACACGGGACTTATAATAGTAGAAGATATGGCAAGTGGTGGCATCGTCCTAGAAATGTTGCAGCATGATCTCAGTTATGAAAATCTTTTTGTGTCCCAGAAAAACGCAAGAAATATGAGGCCAGGCTTAAAGATAACAACAGCAAATCGTTCAAATGTTTTACAAGGATTTCAATCAAGAGTATTGAACAATTCACTCAGAATAAACAGCAGAAGGCTTTTGCGTGAAATGAAAACATTTGAATTTAACAACACTACAAAAAAAGCATCCGCTGCAAAGGGAAAACATGATGATGCGATAATGGCTATGGCTATCGCCTTGTATGGAAGAGATCAAACCGTTCGTGATGTTCCTTTGGGAATTGATGGTTCTGATGCAAAGGGAAAATCACAAACCATGCTTGCTGATATCAAAGAAGAATTACGAAAAGGATTACAAGAAAGCATTCTTGAAAAAGTCATAAATAGAGAAAAGAAAACAAATCTTGATGAAAGTGACCAAGAATTATTAATATCAATGTATAGAAAAAAACACGATATATGCAAGGAGTTTAACTGGTAAAATGTACACGCCACAAATAACAATCAACATGGAGGAGTATAAAGAAGCAATCAAATCATCTTTGTACGATGAAAAATGGATTTATAATTTATACAAAAACAAGAATACAATATGTGAATTTTTAAAACCACACCTAAAAAACCCTAAGAAAGCTTTTGTTGAATTTTTGAAGACATCGGAACTTCAACCACTTTTAGAAGGTATGAAAACCACATGTTTGGATGAAAAAGCTGCAAGAATAATATTTGAAGCTGGTAAAAGCGAAACTACAATAATGATTATAGAAAACTTGATTGAAAAGACTGAGAATGATGCTCATATAGTCAAGCTATTACTTAATGAATACATGAACATTAATGGAAACTTTTTTGACGCAGAAATAAAACCTTTTCCAGAAAACATTGATGAAACAACAAGTTTCATTAGAACATTTAACATAAAAACAAACAATGACACTTTTTATGTCAGAATTAAAGACACAGGATTAGACATAGCCAACAATACTGAAATAAATGAATACTTCGATTCAAGAACAAAAAATAAAGCTATTAAGAAAAGATATGTTCATGAAAATGATATGACGAACCAAGAATACAGAAATATCGTGAGAAAATTAATCAGCTTAAAAGAAGCTGAAATACCTTGTCAAAAACTACACCTAAACTCAAATGATTGTCCATACAAGGTTGTATACAGGGGAAACCAAACAGTCATAGACGAAAATAAAGAAATTAAAATATGCAAGGAAAACATCAAAATAAGGATCATAAGTAAATCATGAACACAAATGAAAAAAAACTAAATGAACTTAAGATCCAGTTGGAAAAGATATACAGGCAATTCCCTGAACAATTCGCTGTCTCTAATGCAAAATCACATCTTAAGAAATGCATATTAGAAATAGAACAAACACAAGCAAAAAGAAATAAAAGAAAATTAAACGATATTCAAAATCAAAAAACTATGCAATTTGCGTCATATGAGAACGCAAAAGCTGCATTGGAAATCCTAGACCAAATGCTTGAAGACCAACAGAAACAACTAGACAAACAAAATCAAGTAAAACAAAATACAAATCCACAAGATGAACTTTTCATGGGTTAAAACTTTTTTTAAGACATAAAAACTCTTGAATTTTTTTAAAAAAATCATCCTTATCAAAATTCTTCTCTTCAAATACAAGACAATTTTTATATTTTTCTGATATAAACTTCAATCTTTTTAGCCTTTCTGACAAATAGTTTTGAACAAATCTCTTGTCTATCAAACCAAATTTTCTCAAATCTATTTTTAAAATATCTCCAAATATTACGATAAATTTTATATCAGAATAAATATTCTGGTATCCAACTTGGTGATTGTAAAATAAAATATCATACCAATAGGCATTTGCGAATTGCCATTTATGTGACAATGGTCTTATGTCATGGAAATTAGCATTTTCGTATATGTTATTGATTTCTGGAGAATAAACTGTTTGTATCTGTGGGTGAGATTCAAACAAATCGTTCCAGAATTTAACATCTATGCCTAAATGTGTATGAATTAGAAATGGTTTCATTCGTTTGCCAAATAATATAATTAAGTGCAAAATACTAAAATTTAACTATACATATAACAACGAAAGAATTTGAAGAGGTGCTATGCCGACTCCAATATGGTCCGATTATTTTAAGACTTTTGATTTTGCTTTTACCAAAGATCCACTAAGTAGGACTTTAAACACCAAAAATATAGTTGGTGCCGGTATTGCACAACCAGACTCCATACCCAGCCTAAGTCCAGATGGTAGCTTTTGGAGCGGAACTGATTCAAGATTAATTAGACTTCGTGAAACAAACGATTTTATTGACCTGTCAACTGTAACAAACAGGCAAAGCAGATACAAGGAATACGAAAGACTTATTACCATTCCAGAAATCGAAATGGCATTGAATGTCTTCGCAGACGAAGCTTGTGTTGCTGGCAGAACAAAAGTCGCAACTCCATTCGGAATGATACCAATAGAAAAATTGGCAGAAACACATGCGAATGAAAAATTCTTGGTCTACTGCTATGATTTCAAAAAGAAAGATTACACACTTGGATGGGGGCATAGTCCACGAAAAACAAAAACTGAAAAAACAATAATCATAATTTTCACAGATGGTACTGATTTGGAATGCACAGCAGATCATAAGATTCTTCTGAGAGATGGAACTTGGATTGCAGCAGGGGAAATAAGAGAAGAAATGGAAATCATGCCGTTTTATAGGTGTGAACCAAGAAAATATATGTCAAAACTGAATGAAAAACAGTTTCCCAGAATATACACCCACACAAAAGGATGGATTCACGAAAGACAATTAGTCGATGAATGGAGAACAGGAAAAGAAAACGAAAGGCAACAACTCGTAAACAAGTTCTGTCGCCATGTTTGTGAAGGATTAACTGTAGCAAAATTGGAAGAAATATTAAATACAAACTACATCACAATAACAAAAAACCTTAAAAAAGAAGGTTTTTGTATTGACGAATTAAGATGGCTTGGCAAAAAGAAAGATAGAAAAACAGTAAGATCAGTTATAGAAGGCAGAACAACAGATGTTTATGATTTGACTGTTGAAGAACACCACAATTTTTGCACAGATACAGTTGTCGTACATAATTGTCAAAAAGATGCTAACGGCAATATACTCAAAATTCATTGTGAAAACGATGATGTAAAAGAAGAACTTGAATTTCTGTTCTTCCATAGATCAATGATAAACATCAATAGAAGAGCATGGGCAGATTTCAAATCTCTTTTGCTTTATGGGGATCTTTTTTATGAAATAATAATCAATCTAGATAATCCTCAAGATGGTGTGTTAAGGCTGTTAAAACTACCACCAGAATCGATGTACAGAATTGAAACTACAAAAGGAAAAGTAGTTGAATTCCAACAATCTAAAGAAGGCCCAGATTACCAAAGCTTGACAAGGGCTCCAGTCACTCAAGCAACTGATCAAGAAATCATGATGGCAACAGCAATACGATTTGCTCCCGAACAGGTAATCCATGCCAGAATTGGTGATGATAGGAAAATGTTCTATCCATATGGCGTTTCGATGGTTGAAGCTGCCAGAGGGCCAGCACACCAATTAAGACTCATGGAAGATGCCATGTTGGTTTATAGACTTTCAAGAAGCCCTGAAAGAAGAGTTTTCTACATAGATGTCGGACAACTTCCACCATTCAAAGCAGAAGCATTTATAGAAAAAATGAAAGATCAATTCAGGAAGAAAAAAATATCCACAAATAGAACAGGTATGACTGGGCCTAATTCCGTTGAGGAAAGATACCATGCACCAGCGGTAGATGAGGATTACTGGTTGCCCATAAGACCAAATTCCAACACAAAAATTGAAACACTTCCTGGTGCCCAAAATCTCGGTGAAATAGATGATGCAATCTATTTCAGAAACAGATTGTTTACAGCTTTGCAATTCCCCAAAAATTATTTCAATGTAGAAGATGCATCAGTAACAAAAATAACACTATCAGCCCAAGATGTTCGTGTTGCAAGACTTGTCGAAAGACTACAAGCTCCTTTTGAGGATGCTATGTGGGAAGTTGCACACAGACATTTGCAACTTAGAGGTTTCCCACCAGACACATATACCGATCTGCAAGTAAGAATGACTGCTCCATCTGAATGGCGTGAACTAAGCAGAGCAGAAGTTGTAAACACAAGAATTCAAAATGCCGGTGCTTTGAAAAGCGGAAACTTATTATCAGATTATGACATCCTTACAAAATGGATGATGTATTCTGAAGATGAGGCAAAAACACTCATCGCAAGACTAAAGATGCAGAAAATTGAAGATGCCAAACTTCAAGTTCTTGCTCAAAATCCGGCACTTCTTGGCGTTGGAATACCAGCAGATGATGAATCACAGGAAGGCGAAGAAATTGGCGCAACACCAGAAGGACCAAGTCCACAGCTTGCACCACCCGGAGAAGAGAACATACCACAAGAACCAAGTGGTTTTGAGGGACAACAAGCACCAAACACAAGCGTTGGTGGCGCACCCATTCCATTCCCAAGCTCAAAGGATATTCAGAAATATGATATGGAAATCAATAATTATGCCAATGAAGAAGATTATGAAAGCCCGGATTTTGATGTTGAATAGTTAACCAATCCACGCTGACCACCATAACCTTTGACATATCCCAATCCAGATTCGACTGGATTTTCAATGAAGTCATCAGCGTCCGACATCAAATCGTTCATCACATTCTTAACAGCATCTTCCCTGTCGGCAAATGACTGAATGAAATCAAAACATTCAGTAGGATATTTTTGGACAAGTGTTTTAAACAATTCTACGGAACTATCCGCAAGCTTTGCCTGCAAATCCACAGGAAGCTTGGAAATAATTATGCCAGAATTCTTGTCATTTTCTTCTAAATAATTTAAAAAAGATTTCATGTTTCACCAAAAATTATTTACTACTTAATACATATTTTTTAGTTAACAAATGTTTTTTCTTTATTTTTTAATCAAAGAATTAACATAATACCATATATAACCCTAGCGTTTTGTATTAAAACTTTTGTGGAGAGTTAGCATGAAGAAAAAATTTATTGACTTCAACACTTTCAAGGCTCTTGAAAGCAATTCACTAACAGCTATTGAAAAAGAACTAAATGAGGCCTCCGAAATCTTGGCCAAAGTTCTAAATGAAAAAGTTCTCAGCGTTCATTGCCTAAACGAGAACGATGTCACATTTATCAACGCTGACGGCAACTTGATTCATGCCGATATCAGCATGGACAAGAATAACTTGATCCTAGAGAACATCGAAGAATTGGTTATTGATGAATCCAGCTTCAACAATGGCAGAAAAGAAATTGTCAACAAGATGGTAGAAAGCATTCTAGAAGACAATTTGGCAGAAGCTAGCATAAGATTCTCCGACTATTTCAACAACGCTACTCTCAAAGCTAACTTGCGTGAAGGAATCATCTCCGAAGCAGAAGAAAAAGAAGAGAAAAAGAGCAAGAAGAAAGGCAAAATGCCTGAAGGTCTTCTCAAGTATTTTCAAGCCAAAGCAAAGAAAAAAGGCATGTCCAGCGACAAGATGATGAAGAGAAAAGCCAAGAAAGGCAAGTTCCACGGCAAGAGACTATCGAAGCTTGGCAAGATGGCTGGCGACAAGAAAATGCACGAGTGGAATGTAATTTCTACTAACATTCTTGAATTTGTTGATTTCAAGAACAGCGGAAATGTTTTCCAAAATGTTCGCAGCAATCGTGATGGAAACGGAAATGTAACCTCTTTGTCACTCCCAAGAACACATGTTAGAAACGAAGGCAAGATCCTAAGTTTCACATGGAATGTTTGCAACGCTGCTGCTGAAAATGGCAGAAAAGATGCCAAGAAGATGGGAATGCATGAGTCCAACTGGGTTCGTGCTGTCAACGACATCAAGAGACTAAATGCTCTAAATGAAACAGAATCACTAGAAACAGCTTTTGAAAACATCGCAGCTGCTTGGCCAAATGTAATTTATTTGACAGCTAGTGAATTATCTTCCAAAATCAACGAGACACTAGATGCTTCTGGTGCTGGTAACTATGATGATTCAACCTGTGATTTCCTTGCTGATGGAATTCTAAGAACAGCCCATAAGGCTTATGGCGATAAGGTAAACAAAGTTTACTCCATAGCTGGCAAGCAATTCAATTCTGATGATTTCGACGGATTCTCCGCTATCGCTGAATCTGTTTACAGAAATCTAGACGAGAACATCAAGACACAATATCAAGTATTCGCTGACCTATATCGTGGTTTGAGCGAAGCTTATAGAACAGCAGAAAGAATGGGCGACGAAGCCACAAAGGCCGAAACAGCTTCATTCATTCATGAGTGCGAATTGGTTCTAAACAAAAGAGCCGAACCATCCTTGGATTTGGCTGAAGACGCTGCACTTTACCTACAGACCATCAGCGAAGGAAGTGATTTCGATAGCAAAGATTGGAATGTTGATGACATGGCTCATGTCAGCACAACATTAGACAATCCAGCTATCCACAAATATGCCTCAATCGATGGCTCACCAGCCAAGAATGCAGGCAAATTTGATGGCAGTCCAATGTCTGATGGCAAGATGGTCAAAGTAGATGTTGAAGATTATTACACAGGAATGAAGGGAGCAGACATGTTCCCCAGCGTCAGCAATCCTTATGCTCCAAAACCCGGCGAATTCAAGATTCACGGCGAAAAAGCTATCGATGACGATGAAAATGATTTGGGAACTTATCAAGGTGGAGACACTTGGCCAAACCTCAAGAATCCCTACCTTCCAGATCATGGAATGACAATGAAGGATACATCAAAACTCCTTCATGGCAGCGAGTGAATTAGTAAATCTAACAATAAATAGGAGTCGCTGTGAACGAAAGACTACTAATAGATTGCTGCATCGGTGGTGGTTTGACCCTCAATCTGAACGAAAGCTCAGATAGGGGTCTAACCCGTTTCAGAGGAAAATTCCAAGAAGCTGATGCTGTAAACAAAAACAAAAGAATGTACACACATGGTGTACTAGATGAGAATGTAAAGAAATTACAAGAATGCATGAAAGCCAGAGGCCTAGTCGGTGAACTAGACCATCCAGAAGACTCCATCATTCACTTTGAGAAAGCAAGCCATGTCATCACAAAATTGTGGTGGGAAGGCAACACACTCATGGGAGAAGGTGAAATACTAAACACCCCTCATGGCAAAATTCTCAAAGCACTTATAAATGATGGCGTTAGGGTTGGTGTTAGCTCCCGTGGCGTTGGCAACGGAAAGGTGAATGAAAATGGCATCTTAGTGATTAACGAATCGTATAAGTTGATCACATTTGATGTTGTGGCTGATCCGTCAACATATGCTGCTTTTCAACAAAAAGTAGGTAGCACAAAAGAAAGTGCAGAATACCTACCTGAAAAAACTGAAAATTCTTCGATTAAAAACGAAGGCAGCAGCATACATAGAATTAACAAAGAAGCTCTAATAGCTTGCTTGGGCGGTATCGTTAAAGAACAAACTAACAACATCCTAATGAGGTTGGGCTAATGGAAAACAAAATTATCGAATCTTTGAAGAAATTAATTCCTTCTGACCAAATCAACGAGGTCGCTTCAGCCATCAACGAAATGCTGAATGATGCCAAAGAGGATATGGAAAAGGAATACAATAAGAACCTTGAGGAAGCTTATAGCCAGCTTTCCGCTGAACTAGGCGAATCCGAGAAAGTAGCCTACACAGGCTACCAAGAAGCATACGAAATCATCAATGATCTTCGTACTCGCTTGGAAGTCCAAAAGGAAGAATTCGAAAGAACTCTCGAAGAAGGCTACGAAGAAGCTTATCAGATGCTTCTAGCCGAAAGAAACAATAAGTCCAAGGTCGAAGTTGACCTTTACGAGGAATACGATGGCAAGCTAGCTGAAATGAAGGCATACATCGTTGAGAAAGTTGATCAATTCCTACAGTTCAAGGGTGGAGAAATCTACGAACAAGCCCGTCAGGATTTGGTAAACGATCCACGCATTCTTGAACACAAGGTTGCCTTGGACAAGATTGTAAATATCGCTTCTGGATATCTCTCCGACGAAGAGCGTAGCTTCGCTACCAGCACCAAGTTGGAAGAATCACGCAAGCAACTAGAAGAGTTGAAGGGCCAACTTCGTATCATGGAAGCCCGTAACATCAGACTCAGCACAGACAACACCCGTCTAACAGAGTCTGTTCGCAAGGCTTCAACAATGATCAACGAGAGCAAGGTTAACACCGCTGCTACCGTCAAGAAGGTAAAAACCCTAACCGAGCAGAAAGACAGAGTACAGAAAGCAAAGAACGCAAGCGGGAGAGGACATACCGACACCGAAAATGTTCAAGTTATTGCGGAATATAACTCAAACAACGGTGAATCAAACGAACTTTTGATTCTCTCAGGCGTGAAGAAGCCAAAAGCTTAAGGAATTAATCTTACTACTTTTTTAAGAGGTAAAAATGAACGCAAATGCTAGATTTCTAAATGAAGCAAGAGAACTAGAAGGTCGTTGGTCAAAGACAGGCATCCTAAAGGGAATCGAAGATCCCTATGTCCGCTCTGCTACAGCTGTTCTCCTAGAGAACCAGAGATTGATCAATGAAACTTCTACCGATACAAGCGATGTCGCTCAGTTCAAGAGAATTTCTATTCCTCTTGTTCGCCGCATCTACCCCCAGTTGATCGCTAACAAAATCGTCAGCGTTCAACCACTACTAGGCCCAACCGGCTTGGTATACTATCTCCGCTTCCGCTATTCCAGCAACAAGGGCAGCGTCCGTGGTGCTGACAACAATGGTGGATTCCCCGGAGATGATGTAAACTCCCTACAACAGCTAGCCTCTGGCGATGCTAACCTAGACATCTTCTATAGCAGCCAGTTCGTTCAGAACGAAACAACCGCTACTGTACCAGCAGGTGCCAGCGCAGTTGTTAACTACGGTGCCGTAGAACACACACCAGTACTAGCCGGAACCATGACTGGCACCGCTTACTACAATAGCGCAGCAGTCGCAACTTTCGTTGTAAATTCCGCTGGCGCAGTAACCATCACCCCAATTACTGGTGCTGTTCTCCCAACAGCTGGCTCAATTGATCTAGCCACAGGCGTTCTAAGCTTGACTTGGAATGCTTCAGCAGCTGGCGCATCTTCCTATTGCGTAGTTTCCTACGAGTACAATATGGAATGCAACCAAGATCTTCCTGAGATCAATCTAGTAATTGAATCCGAAGAAATTGCTGCCAAGACCCGTAAGCTCAAAGCTGTATGGTCCTACGAAGCACAACAAGACCTCCGCTCTCAGCACAACCTAGACGCTGAAGCTGAACTAACCGGAGTTCTTGCTCAGGAAATCAACCTCGAAATCGACCGTGAAGTAATTCAGGACTTGCGTAACAACGCCGGTACTGTCGCTGCATGGGATCTTGCCACCGCCCTAGGTGACACCATCAAGGAAAAATACGAAGCTCTCTATGTCAAGATCGTAGAAGTTTCCAATGTTATCCATCGTAAGACACTTCGTGGTGGAGCTAACTTCATCGTTACCTCTCCTGAAGTTGCCTCTATCTTCGAAACAGCAACAGCCGGTTTTGCTCCCGCTCCTAGCGAGACATTTACCAGCAGCCTAGGCATCCAGTATGTCGGCACCGTTGCTAACAGATGGAGACTATACAAAGATCCTCTATTCCCAACCAACCAGTTGTTGATGGGTTACAAGGGCGACAGCTACATGGACAGCGGATATTTCTACTGCCCATATGTACCACTAACACAAACTCCAGTTGTGCTAGATCCAGAGAGCTTCTGCCCCCGTAAGGGAATCCTTACTAGATACGGCAAGAAATTGCTAAGAGAAGGCGCAAAGTTCTATGCAAGGCTATCAATTGCTAACTTTGTAGTATAATAATAGCAACTGATATCAAACTGATATCTTTTTAGAGCCCCGGCTGGAAAGTCGGGGCTCTTTGTTTTTTCATTTAAAAAATCAATATCAAACTAAATTTTGTGTTTTTACAATTTTATGACCTTGAAAAGGCTTTCTTACTGTGATAATATCTTAACAAGGAGAAAACACAAAATGATTATCATTGATATTGCCGATGTAAATAATTACGATAAAAAAGATTGGCCAAACGATATTTTAATTTTTTCTGACGAATGGGAAAACAGGAATCATCAATGTCAAAATTTTATAAACGCACATAATAATATTCATTTAGAAAAAATTCATGGCAGAAAATGTGTTGTCAAAGAAATTAAATCAAGAAAAGGAAAAGATTTTTTATCAACACATCATATTCAAGGATCTAATAATCTTGGCGTAATTTTCTTTGGTTTATTTTATAAAAATGAACTAATTGGCGTTATGTCTCTTGGTAGACACAACAGACAAATTGCAGATAATAGAATTGTTTTAGATAGATTTTGTATAGCTAATGGTATTCATGTTCAAGGAGGAGCAAGCAAACTTTTCAAGAGATGTATTGAATGGGCTAAATTACATAAATACGATGAAATTGTCAGTTTCAGCGACAATCGTTTGACTAAAGGTCATATCTATGAAGTTTTAGGTTTTGAATTAGAAAAGAATCATAAGCCAGATTATTGCTATGTTGATACTAACAATTCTTATAAAAGAATTAGCAAACAAAGTCAAAAAAAATCTTCATCAAAATGCCCAGAAGGAATGACAGAATTCGAATGGGCTGATGTGCGTGGCTTGAAAAAATTATGGGATAAAGGTAAGAAAAGATGGGTATTCCCACTTGATCCTTCAAAAAAAACATGGAAACAAAAGCTATCACAAAAATGTGCTGAACAAAATAGAAGAGGGGATTTTAAACACTCCCATGTTAGAGGCTATTTTGCTTCAAAAAAATGCAAATGTGATATTTATTATGGATCATCTTATGAATTGAGATGCCTTTATCTTTTAGAACAAGATAATAATGTATCGTGTTTTAAACGAGCAGATGTATTTATAGATAGCGAAGGTAGAAGTCGTAATCCAGATTTTCAAATTGATTATATTGATAATTCTAAAGAAATTGTAGAAGTAAAACCTGAATCTAGATTTCACAAAGAATCAGATGTAAAAAAACAAATTTCAGAAACAAAAAAATATGCAGAATCTTCTGGATTTAAATTTTCTGTCTGGACAGAACGAAGTTCTGGTCTTGCTAATGATAGGTCGATAATAGAATGGGCAAAAAAGTATATTGCAGAAACAACAGGCAATACAGATTGGATTGAAAAACAGAAAGAAAACGATAAGAAAAAAGCCAAAAAACATTATAATTTAAAAATAGCAAATGATAAAATAAAGTTTTTGTGTTCTTTCTGCAATTTAGAACATGAGGCTTTGCGTTTAACGCATGATCGCAACATAGCCAAAAACGGTCGTTATATTTGTGAAAAAGAAGGTGGACACATAGCAGGTAGCAGACCAAAAGACCATCTTAAAAAAGATAACCCATATGCATCTGAAAGAAAAAAACAATGTAATGAATGTAAAGATATCAAACTGTTTGAAGCATTTTCTCCTGACAAAAGCAAACGAGATGGTTATTCTACTCGTTGCAAAATATGCAGGGCTGCCAAGTATAAAGCAAAATATCAAGAAAAAAAGGGTAGCGATAGTCAATCGAGCATAGAATCTAAATAATAACAATCATATTTGTTATTATTTTTGCAAATGCAAGGGTGCTTACTGTAATAAGTTTATGCAGGATATGGATAAGTTATTCATATTCTGCATATTTGCGAGCGTGGCATATCGGCTGTGCGTTAGCCTTCCAAGCTAATTTAGGTGGGTTCGACTCCCATCGCTCGCTTTTCTCTCAACTCATAATGTAATTTTCTGTGGCAATTGCTACAAATTGGTATGCATTTTTTAAGTTCTTCTAAACCTTTGTTAATAGCACCTTCATTGAAAAAAGCGGATACATCTTTTTCTTTATTATTTTCTGGATGGTGGAAATCTATGCAAGCTGGGTGTGATTCACCGCAAGCGCATTTAAATTGTTTTTTATAATCTTGCCACCAATCACGAATTTGTTTTTTCTTTTCGCTAGCAGCTGTGATATATTTTTCTGAGTTGTTTTTATAATGGTTATTGCTTGCAATTTTTTGACAATCTTTACATTTTGATTGTCTTGTTTGTTTGGAAATATTTTTGAAATTAAAATCATCTATATTTTTTTCTGTTTTGCATGAATTGCAAAATTTATACATAAAAAAATTATATGTTTAAAACATTTTAAAAACAAAATTTTCTATAATAATATTGAGGTGCAAAATGGCTACATTAAAAGACTTATTGTTTGATTTGAAACAAGCTGATACAAACTGTTTAGTATCAATTTATAATCCAAGTGGCATGAGTGTACCTTCTCATTTTCATATTACTGAAATAGGTAGGACTATTAAAACATTTGTGGATTGTGGTGGGTACGAAAGGGAGAATAGTAATACTACTTTTCAAGTTTGGGTGGCAGATGATGTTGATCATCGAATGACAGTTGGTAAATTTTTGGATATTATTGCTGCTGGTAAAAACATTATTAATCAAGATGACGAGGTCATATTTGAATATGACAACAATCATACGATTGGCTTGTATGGTGTAGCTTTAATTCAAAGGCTTGAGCATTTCTTCAATATATTTTTAATGCAAAAAAGGACGAATTGTTTGGCACCAGATAAGTGTGGTGTTAAGTCTCAATCGGAATCCTGTTGTGGAAGCAAGGGTTGTTGCTAATGAATAGATATGATTTCATAAATGCATACACTAGCTCTGGTGTTGACACATATGCCAACAGGGTTTATTTGTTGGATTGTTTTGATTTGGTCAGGGAGCATGTAACTTGTGCCCATTGTGAATCAGACGCATATTACATGTCTGATTACATCTTAAGAAATCAAAACACAGACGGTTCGATTATTGAATTTGGTTGTTACAGCGGTGGCATGAGTTGCAAATTATCAAAAGTTTGTGAGTTGGTTGGTAAGAAATATATTATATTTGACACTTTTAGTGGCTTGCCTTATACGGAGGTTTATGAGACATATAGAGAAGAGGATGCTAATTTAGGAAATTTTCAAAAAGGAATGTTTTCTTGTGATTTAGAAAGTGTGAAAAAAAATATTGAGCAGTATGGAAGTATTAATAATTGTGTTTTTTATGAAGGTTTGATAGAGGATAGACTAAAGGAATTGAAGGAAAATCCATTAACAATATTTATTGATGTGGACTTGGTTGATACAGCGAGATTTGTAATTAAGAACATATGGGACAGGGTGATAGGGGACAGGATATTTACGCATGAGGCGTGTGTTAAGGATTACATGGAAAGGATATTAGACAGACAATGGTGGCTTGATGAAATGAAAAGATTCCCGCCTTTTGTAAACGGGAATCTTTTTGAAAAATATCCTAATTTGCCGAACACCATGTGTTTGGCTTATTTAAACAAGTATCAGTCTTTGGGATAGAAACTTCTCATATCTCTTTTTAGTTTTTTGGCTTGTGCGTGACTAAGGTTTATTTTCTTGATGATAGTTCTACCATTCTTGTCTACATCGACTTGTTCAAGACGCAATCCAGCGAATGGTTCAGGGTTGTATGAAAGTCTTATCTCTCCAAAGTCGAATTCAATGTAGCCATCTGGTGTATTGTATTTGGATACATCTCTTTCGATCTTTGTTTTTTGAATTTTGTTTGACATGGCAGCCTCCATGATAATTATAGTAATTTGGAGACTAAAGTTCTATTTTTCAATATTACATTGTGCTATTTCTTTTGGTGTTTTTGATTCACCAATGATTGTTATTTCGGATTCGGTTTCTATCCAAACTCTTGCACCGCATCCTAGTGGTTTGTTTGGGCTATAGATAATTTTTGATGGGCCATTGATGACAACTTCTTTTGCGTAAACATTATTTTTTGATGTTTTGATTGTTAGAACTGGGTCTTCTTGACCATTTTTTAAATTTCTACGAATAATATGTTGGTTAACATGAATTATTGTTTTCATAATTGATTCTCCCTTTGATCTATCACAAAAGCATTTGCAAACCAAGTTTGGTTGAAGGAATCGTAAAATTTATTTATGGTGTTACCCCAACCAAATGAATCGGTTATATTTTTTGACCAGCAGCAGCATTGGGGTATGCTTTTTTTGATAATAGTCATTTTGAATTCTTCTTCAGTTTTTGAATGGTTTTTAAAGCCTCTAGTGCATTTTTTGGATTACCTAGTTCAGCCATAATCAGATCATCTAATTTCAACTTTTTATTTTGGTATGCTGGCAGAATCAATCCGGTACTTACTTCGTTATTCGGTTCAAATCTTTCATCCTGTGTATCTTTATCAAAATCTCCATCTCTTGCATAAAGAGTTCCATCGCCAGTTGGGTTTAGTTGCACATCTAGTTCGATTAACTTAACTGTGGCATTGTTGACTATGGAGGGCGCAAATGTTCTACGCATATCTGCGTATCTTCTTGCCATCCAATGGAGGTCTTTGCATATTGATTTAAGGGTCGAATTTTCTTGTATAAGCCTGTTTATTTCTTTTTTTGACATGGAGGTCACCTTGTTTTAAACAAGCTATAAATTAAATTATAGGGCTTAAAAATGCAAACGAAAAAACCCTCTATTTTAAAAGAGGGTTTTTTCGTTTGTTAATCGATTAATCTACACCAAGTATTTCCTTGACTGACTTCTTTTTGTTTGGTTCTGGCTTGTTATCAACTGGTTGGTTGATCTTTGGTTTTTGATTTGCAACCTTTTTGAAGTAGAGTTGCCACATTTCTGATGCTGTTGACTTGGATTCAGCCTCATCATCAAATGGGCCTAGATCAACTTCATCATTGAATTTGTCTTTGGCAATTTTGATGCAGCTATTTCTTGCCTCTTTAACGACCAAAGGATTTTCATCATTTAGTAGTTTGAACAAGCATTCGTTTGAATCATTTTTAAGACCAAAATAGACAGCAGCAGCTGCTCTATTGGTTGGAGATTTGGCATGAACAGCAGCTTCTACCATGTTATTGTCATCGATTTTAAGCAAAGATTTTGCCATAGCCTTATATGGTGCATTGTTGTTTACAGTAAGGCTATTGCTTTGCTCTTTTTCTGGTATTGGTGGGAATAGGGTATTTGCGTAAGGGAATGAGTTTTTGCCTCTATTTTCTGGCAAGGCATTAAAAGCTGGTGTGTCTGCACCAGTAAGTTTTTTCACAAGTGCTTTGAATTCAGGGCTTTCGGTGTTGTGGAATCCTTGACCAAGGACTTCTGGTACTGGAGCGTTTCAACCCGCAGCAGCTTTTTGGGTATAAACATTAAGATAAATTAATGATGCAACTACAGCAAATAGAATCTTTCGCATTTGTGCCTCGTACTTTAATTTTTAATCGAACAGGGATATCCCCAAATACATACTACGCATTCCAATCTATAGTTCAAAAAATTTTTTAATTTTTTTTTGAAAAATCATGATATCTTTTGATATACATTGATGTCATGTCCATATCGATTTCATTACTACTTTTAAGGAGTAGTATTTTTTTATTTTCGTTTTCAAAATCTGGGCTGCAACTCCAAGTGGTTTTTTTGATTCCTACTGCGTCGATTAATTTTTGGCAGTTTTTACATGGTTTAGCTATGCGGAAATTTCCATGCCAATTGATTCTGAGGCTGAGTATTTCTATTTGTCTATCTATATTTTCTGTTCCCAGTTTGATGATGAGATCGCTTTCTGCATGTAGGTATGGGAAATGAATCCACTTTTCGATTCCATATATTTTGGCGATTGAAAATACTTTGGATGAAGTTGTATCGGGTTTATTTTTTCCAATTTCTATGATTTTATTTTTTTTAATTGCGAAGGCGTAGTGGTAGTTTGGTCTGCTTTTGTTGTTGTTCCAATTTGTGTAAAGGATTTTTACACATTGTTGTATGACAGATTCTTTCATAACAAAATATTGTATCTTTTTTATAGAAACTGTCAAATAGTTGTAACTAACTACCTTATATAAGTGAGGAGAAAAGCCATGAGTAAAAAATTATGTTTCTTAAAATGGTGGCTTTTAAATATAGTTGTATTTATTTGCTTTATTATTTGTGCCAAGGTTGGTGTTATTACTGCAATTTATGAAAAGGATGCGAGTTTTCTTTGTTTTGTAATCATGTTTATTTACATTTTGTGTAGTGCGTTCAATGGTTTTGTGGCTGACGATTTGGATAAGAATAAAACTTCTTCAACGGAAAAAAACCTTGAGTATGGTTGGTTTTTTTCTGAGTTTTGTCTTTCCTTGGGGATGATAGGCACAGTTGTCGGATTCATAATGATGCTTGCGGATTTTGCCAATGCTGATGCAAACAATTTACAAAAATTGATTGGATCGATGAGTTATGGTATGAGTACTGCTTTGTATACGACATTGTGTGGTTTAATTTTTGGCAATTTGTTGAAGCTTCAATGTTTTGACATGCAAAAAACATTAGAAAAGAAGAATGATGAAACATAAAAACTATAGTTCCCAGACTAGTTTTCTTGATTTATTATTTAATTCACTTTTGGCATTCGTTGCATTTTTTGCTTTGGCTATTTTGATGATCAAAAAACAGGATGTTGAAACGCCATCGAGTGTCAACAAAGTTGAGTATATGGTTAGTGCTGTTTGGCCACCGGATTTAAACAATGACATTGACCTGTATATGGCAGATCCTTTGGGAAATATAGTTTATTTTAATAGGCGTGAAGATGGATTAATGCATTTGGATAGAGATGATGTGGGTACGAAAAACGATGAGATTAGTTTGCCTGACGGTAGTAAGTTTGTTTACAAAGAAAATCGTGAAATAATAAACATTCGTGGAATAGTTCCCGGTGAATATATTGTCAACATTCATGTCTTTAGCATAAGGGACAAGGGTAAGCCAACTCCTGTTACTGTTAAATTGGAAAAAATGAATCCTTATAAAACGGTCATGGTAAAAGAAATTGTTTTGAATGAGACTGGAGAAGAAAAGACTGTGTTTCGTTTTATTGTTGACAAGAATGGTAATATCACATCAATCAAGGAAGAACCGCAGAAGAATATGGTGGGAAAAATCAAAAGGTGATTAATGTTTAGTACACTTTTGTTTCCGATGTTATTTCTAATAATTTCTGTGCTTTTGTTATGGGTAATTTTGGGATGCAAAGGGCATTGGTCTTTGAAATATTGGATAATAAATTTCACGATATTATTTGTTTTATTTTTTTGGGAAAGTGTCAATTCATATACAGGTTGGGCTACTGAAAACAGGATGCCTAAACAAGCAAGATTTTTAAGTTTTTATCCAGATGAACCAAAATGGCTTTTTGTAATTTTGCAGAAGGATTGGTCTAAAGAAAAAAGAACAAACATTTTTGATTTAGTTGGTGCTAGGTCTGGTGATGAACCAAGGCTGTACAAATTACCATATGACAGGGAAACGCATGAAAAAATGGAAAAGGCTATGGATAAAGTTCGTAGCGGTCAATATGTGTTGATTTCTTCTGGACTTGATGAAAACGGCAAGGAGATCAAAAAGAAATCAAATAATTCTATGACTAGAGATGATGTTCCAAATTTTTATGTTTTGCCACCAGAGAAGTTTATAAAGAAACCAGATTAGTTTTTCTTTTTTTCTTTTTCGCCAGTAATTAGTGGAATCTTGGGGTCTTTGTTTTTGCAACCTTTTGGTTTTGCTCCCCAAACTTGGAAATCTGGACCACCGCAAGATGGGCCAACTACGAAAGCTTCATTTTTTGATTCCAGCCATTCTGTAAATGTCTTCATGGAATTATATATAAATCATGCTTAAATTAAGTTTCAAAGAATTCTTCTTGATGGAAGATGGTGGTGTTGGGGGAAACCCTGGATCACCATTCACACTTCGACCAAGTTGGCTGAATGGTAAGAGTAAATTAGACAATAGTGGTTGTGGTGGAGGACCGGGTAAATGTCCCGAGATAAAATCAAAAGGATGTAGTGGTGGTCCCGGCCCTTGTCCAGCAGATGCTTCTTTGGGTGGTGGATCAGCAGCAGCCACTCCAGCTGCTAAATAGTTGTAGAAAAACTCATGATAAATAACATTTCATTGCAACTTATAACTGAGTTTTCATCTTTATCAAATTGATAATTTGTAAAATAAGCATTATCTATCTGTAATATCTCATGTATTCCATTTGCTGTTAGTGCAAGACTTGTTGACTGGTTGTTTTTCTGCATATCCAGACAATTGTCGTATATTTTTTTGAATTTATTTATATTTTCTTCATTTTTTTGGCAAATCGCAAACAACAAACCATTTTTTTTGTTTGTTTCATTATACACAGAAATGTTATTTACATAATATGAGTGTTTTTGACTATTTAATCTGATATAAAGTTCCATATCTTTCATATCATCTAAATAGGCATTTTTATACCAAAATTCTACTATATTAAAGGGGGTGGCGACATAAATATTATGTGGTAATCCTTGCAGGGTGAACGACTCAGCATTTGCTGATGATTTTATTTTTCTATCTGGCTTGAATGATTGAGAGGTATAATTTGGCCAAGAATAGGGGAAGAAATCGTTTAAGTCAGATGTGATGTTATCATCCCAAGAATAAGTTAGATTGGGATAAATTCTTTCGGTTTTGAGCATGAATCACCTATTTAAGGGGGTAAATTGGCAGATATTAAAAAAATCAAGCCAAATGCTATCAAAGTAATTTTACCCGAAGTTCAACAAAAAACCCACTTTTCTTGTGGTGCAGCTGTAGTACATTCCGTTTGTGCTTATTGGGGATTAGGACTCGATTCCCATTATGATTATTTTCCTTATCTGGAAACAGATGAAGCTTATGGCACATTGCCTGACAAGATTGTTAGTTATTTAAAAGAAGTTGGTTTGAATTGCAACATTCAATACAACATGACAATTAAGAATTTATGTTTAGAGCTAGACAAGGGTCGTCCGGTGATTGTTGCTGTTCAGGCTTGGGGTAGCAGCAAAATGTATAGCAAATTTGGAAATGGTCATTATTTGGTTGCCATAGGTTATGACAAACAAAATATATTTTTTGAAGATCCTTGGTTGAATTGTTCCAGAGGTTACATTTCAAAAAAAGATTTTCTGAAAAGGTGGCATGATATGGATTTCAAGTCAAAAATACATGAGAAAATGGGAATAGTAGTTTGGCATAGGAAGAATCCACTTTATAATTTTGCAGCAAAAAAGATTAAGTAGTTTTTCTCATGTATGCTGGCATACATGGTGATATTAATCTGATGAATTTATCTCTGCTTTTTTCTTCAAAATTTATTATTTTACTACCACCAAATTTTTTTATCACACAAGGCATATCAATAATATTAAAATATTCTTTTATATTATCTATGGATTCTTGATTCAGCCTACTTATTCTTATTGAACAATATTTGTTGTTCAAAAAACCTTTGTCCATAAACCAACATGTAATCCCATAATCTTGCAATTTATCCAACAGTTCTGGCTTTATTGTTTTATTATTATTTTCGTAGCACAAATTATAAAATTCTATGAAGCATTCTGCCGAAATAGAATTCCATCTGTAGCTATTTGAATCTTTTATAAATGATTTTTTTCTGCTTAATCTTTTTAGTTCTTCTGCTTTGCATCTAATCCAATTTCCACCTTTAGAAATGGATTCACGCATTTGAAAATGTGGGTTAAGTGATTTTGCTGGTTTTATGATACTTGAGTTTCCAAGTATAGAACCCAAGACAACCTGTTTTTCTCTGTTGGTTAAAACAAGCTGTTTGGGTTCCTGATTATTGTTTTGCCAATCATCTATTTGCATTAAATTATCCAGCGCAACTTCCTCATTGGAAATCCTACTACTGTAGAAAATGCGAAGCTGTCTTTTTGTGAAAGCATTCTGTTAATGACTGATGCGTCTGCATAAAATCCTTCTGGTCCCGGTTCTCCCGGTCCTACTGGGCCGGAATGTGCATTTGCACCCCAAGAGTTGTCTATTCTACCATATTCTTTTCCATCTATTGTTGTAAAACCAGCTAGACACATGCAATGCGCCCAAGAGCCGCTAGCTCTTGCTATGCCATTTTCTCCTCTTCGCATAGAAAATCCTTGGTCGCTGGAGATTGCTATTCCATAGCCTTGTGAGAGTGCTTTTTTAGCTTGTTCCCAGTTTATTACTGGAACTATATCTTGGACTGGATGTAATTTAATTTCTGGTTCTAAATCATTTGGAACACCGTTCCAACCCCAATCACGACACCTTGACTCTGAATATACTGACAAGTCATATTTTCCATGTATACCTCTATTAATTATTCCATATTTTTTAACCCAGTCGGCAGCCCAAGCACCGATTGAACCATCGGATCTACCTAAACGCCTGCCACCAATTTCAACTCTGCTGCCTCCGTAAACCGATTCTTCGACAGTTTTTTTAAACTCTTCTACTGCACCTTCAACTATTTGAACACATAGAGTATACTCTATTGCTCTACTTGTGCCAAAAGAAACACAACTGCCAATTTGTCCTTGATTTTGTGGTGGCAAAAGATTGCCTGTCGCTTTCTTAGCATAATCCCACAAATAAAAATGATCTGGGACATCACCTTCAGCTAAGTTAAATGCAGGTGTTTCACCAAAACTTCTATAAGGTAGTGTTGATACTACTGCCTCAACTGCCTCTGGATCATTAACCCATCCAAAAGCAACATCAGGTGGCAAGCTTTCGTTTTCTTCGTAATTATCCATTTAAACCTCCCAATACTTTAGTTACTCTTGCAAATGTATCTTTGCATTTTTTTCTTAATTCTGGCGTTAGTTGTGCGTTTGGATCAGTACCTAATACTTTGTCTAGTTCATCAGCCAAAACTTCACGCACGGGAAGAATTTTATCACCTTTCAATGATTGCACAGAAGCAGACCTGACTGCTTGATAAAGATCGCCAAGTGTTTTGTAACTAGTATTGTCTGACTCAATTACACCTAATTCATAAGCCTGTTTTAATCTTCTAACACTTTCAGCTTTGTCTGACTCTTGTAGACCACCATAAATACCTTTTACAGCATCAAACAATGGATCTACGACAGGTGGATTTGGGTCTGGATTTGGTGGTACTGGAACTGGAGGGTTTGGATTAGGGGCAGGATTCCCTACTATAATAGTTGTAAAAGCTGGTTGTGATGGGACATTATTCAAACAAGTATAAGCAAGGAGTCTGTATCTGCCTTCTTTGCTTGCTACAACAACAGTAGTTTTTTTGTCAACAAGTAAATTGCTTGGAAAAACATTTAAGCCGGGATCTAGTGAGACAAAAACTACTGTCTCACCTTTGGTTGTTGCTGTTACAGGAACAAATGCTGACACTTGAGCCTGAACTGTTTGTGGCAAAACAAGGTCTACTTGTTGATTTGTTACACAAATAATCAATCCAATAAAAAAACTTTTAAACATGTTTTCACCTTTTAAGAGTATTCAAAATAATAGAATAATACTAACAAAATTATTTTTGGTATAAAATATTCCAAATGTATTAAAGTAATTAATTTGTGACTATATCTAATAATAGTTCTTTTAATTTAACAAAGGAGATTTACATGGGAGCTACATCAGTAACAGGAAAAGGTCCAGGTTCCGCAGAAGGTCTAAATCGTGGCGCAGCTCGCCAGACATTGGGTGCTGGTCATCTAATTGGCGCACACATTGTTGCAGCTGGCTCAGTAGCTTTGGTTGCTGGTTCAGCCGTAGTTGCACTTGGCGAACTAGTTGAAGGCGTTACCAATTATTCTTGCCATGTCACAAATAATAGTGACGCTGACGCTGTCTTTTGCTCTTTGGCAGCAGCAGTTTCTCCTAACACCGGAGTAGTTCTTACCATTACTGGTACTGCTACCGATACTGTTTCTTACATGGTTGTAAGAAACGGCGTAACCCTCTAATATCGTTACTAAAATAAAGGAAGCGCACTTGTAGTAATTTGCAAGTGCGCTTTTTTAATATATGCAGTATTTGATAATAGGTTCAGGCTTATATGGAAGTACGGTAGCTAGAATTCTTGCTGATTTTGGCGAAAAAGTATTATTAATAGATAAAAGAAACCACATTGGTGGTAATTGTTATACGGAAAAAATAGATGGAATAGATGTCCATAAGTATGGACCGCATTGCTTTCATACAAATTCAGAAAAAGTTTGGCAGTTTTTAAATCGTTTCACAAAATTTAATGACTTTAAATTGCAAGTAAAAGTAAATTACAATAATAAAATATATTCATTTCCCATAAACTTGTTCACTTTGAATCAGCTGTATAAGATACAAAATCCCAAGGAAGCAAAAGCCTTCTTTAAGAAGAAAAAAAAATTAAACATTCAAAACAATTTTGAAGAATATATTATCAGTAATTTAGGCGAGGAAATTTATCATTTATTTTACAAAGGTTATACCAAGAAACAATGGGGTAAAGATCCAGCTGATCTGGATGTTTCATTGGCAAAAAGAATACCAATACGACTAGATTACAACGATTTTTATTTCACAGACAAATATCAAGGAGTGCCTGTAGATGGCTATACGAAAATGTTTGAAAACATGTTGGATCATCCAAACATAAAAGTTCAATTAGATTGCGATTATTTTGAAAATAAAAAAGATTTTATAAATCATAAAAAAGTTTATAGTGGTAAAATAGATGAATTTTTTGATTACAAACATGGATTTTTAGAATACAGATCATTAAAGTTTGATATTAAAAAGTTCAAGAAAACATATCAAGGAAATTCAATAATTAATTATTGCAATGAAAGTGTGCCATACACAAGGATTACAGAACACAAATACTTCTCGCAGTCAAACAAGGAAAATACGGTTGTTTCATTTGAATATTCGGTGAATCATACAGATAAAAATATACCTTTTTATCCCATGATGGATCAAAAAAATAAGGAAAGTTTTCAGAAGTACTGGGATGATGCACGAAAAGAAAATGTTTTGTTTGGAGGAAGGTTGGGTAGATATACTTATTTAAATATGGATCAAGTTGTTGCTATGGCTATGAAAGATTGTGAGGAAAAATTATGTCAGAGGAAAATTTAGGAAAAAAGAGATTTGAAACCAAGGTGGTTATGGGAAAAAATGGAATGCTTGAAAGACAGATATTTATTGGTGGAGAACTACTTGACTGGGGTGTGGACTTATCCTCATTCATGGAAGCCAAGAAAATGGGACCGCAGTATATGAAAGCTATTCAGATGGACATAGCCAAACATTTTGCTGCTAGTGTTTCTGAAGTGCTTGGCAGACATGTCAGTATGGAAGAGATTTCAGAAGCGACAAAAACTGGCTGGATTTAATTTCCAAGCAAGTCAGACATTTCCAAATAATCTATTATGATTGATGGCTTTGTTTTCTTATCATCAAAAATAAAATCTAATTTTTCTTTATTTTGATTCAACAATTTTTTGAATAATTTTATAGATTTAAATAAACTAATTGAATTTGCAGCATAAGATTTTCCCTCGATATCAAATTTTTTGATACCTTGAACTATGCCGATTACTTTATTTTTATGAAACAAAGGGCCACCGGAATCTCCGGGCACAATAAATATTGATGTCCTATAGTTTTCAAGTTTCTGAATACTTTCGGAAATGCCAGTTATTTTTCCTTCTGCATATCTAGCTGGTTCACTTAACCCAAATCCAATTGAAAATACATTTTCATGTAAATCTGGGGTATGATCCCAATCCAACAAAACTTCATTCATTTTTTTGTTTGAAAGATAAGCTAATATTGATATGTCATCATCTTTATCTTTTGCAAGTTCTATTGCTTTATTTTTTGTTTGATTTTTAGTATACCACTTATCTTGATATTCAATTGAATTAATTTCAATACTATCAGCAGTTAATATGTGTTCACATGAAAATACTATATTAAGATATAAATTATCATTATATTTTAATGATTTCACAATGAAACCTGTTCCAGATGATTTTTGATCAGAAACAACTAGGACTGTTGGATAATGGCATTTAGAAAGATATTCATCATCAGATTGACAAAATGCGAAAGTTGAAATCAAGGTTGTGATTAAGATAATTATTTTTATTGTGTTTTTTATCATTTTAATTCTTGTGTGTGAGTATTAACTATATTAGATTGTATGACAAAGAAAAATTGTTATTTTATAGTAGAAAAATCTGAAATTAATGGAAAAGAAAAGATGACACCGCTGTGTTTAAAATGCAGAGATGAGAAATTTCCAGATCGTGGGTGGTATTGGGAAGGCAAAAAAAATGGCTATGGTCCTTTTCTTATTAAATGCAAATATTGCCAAGAGATTATACATGATCCAAAATCAAAAGGTGAGTTATGATAGATAGATTGCTTGAAAGTCACGATCTGAGAAAAATTAATATTGATGACAAGGGAAAGAAAGCTTTGCAAGAAGTTTTTGCAAATCAGGAAGAATACATTGAAATAATTGATGACAAAGTAAGTGTGCTAGGAATAAAACCTCCTAATTCCACAGAAATAATACATACTAGATGTCCTCAAAGCACAGCCTATCTTCGATTTCTTAGAGATGAAATTTTTAAATTAGACGAGCTTTTTAATAGCAGATATAGATCAAACAAACAGTTTCTCGGTTGTGTTAGCGAAACTATATTTGGAGATTACATACTTAGTAAATTAGGTGAAATAAATGTAAAAAGCTCAGTCTTCAAAAATAAGTTGAATTTATTAAGAGAAAAGTTTAAAAAGATAAGCAAAAGACTTCAGGGTGTGTTTATTTCTAATGAGGATATGAAAGAAATAATAAATGGATTTGATTCAAGAAAAAGTATTTTTGTCACAAAGCTTAAAAAGCAATTCGATGAACAGAGTCTGCAATGGGTTAAAGATGTAAAAAAAGCCAGCATTGTAGTATTTTGTCATGATTGCAAAACTACATTTGATTTTTTGAAATCAAATCATTTTGACAAGATGAAAATTGGTCGTTCCAAAAACAAAAACATATGGATAAGAAATAGTCTTTAAATTATAAATAGAGTATGGTTAGTTTTTTAAAATGGCTTATGGAAGACAATGGTGCTGTTGCTGGTACTTATCAAAATGATGAGTTGCTTCAAAGCAGGGTAAACAGCAAATATCTTGCAGTTGTCAACAAAAAAGACATGGTTGATAAAACAGCTGAATGTCTATTTGCTGGCATGTGTGAGAAGAAGCCAAAGAAAAAATTCACATATATGCGGGTTGCTGAAGAATTATGATTACATTTTCAAGTCTAAATGAGAATATGGATTATAATAAAAAGCTTGCCAGACAGCAAGATGATGGAAAATGTATTGAATCTATAGCTCATGGTTTGAAAATAGATGAGGATTTTTGGAAAAAGTTTTTGATGTTAACAAGAAATCCAGAGTCAACAGCAAAGCTTTTAAATGTTTCACCTGAAAAAGTTAAGTCTTGGCATTCAAGAATCAAAGAATATACTAGAAAATTTTATGAAAATGAAACAGAGATAGAAATAAACAAAAAAAGAAAATTGGTAAACACAGACGATTTTGAAAAGTTTTTTTAAGAGGAACAATGATAAATTTTACTCAATGGCAAAAACAAAAGTTAAATGAAGATGTTGATTTAGCTGGTCCCTTGACTGCTACATCCAGTATGGTTTCTATCAAAAAATTACCATCGTCATTGCGAAAAGTTCTTGTAAAACTAAAAGATTCTGTTGACCGAGAAGGTGGTGTTGATAACAAGAGAGCATTTTTAGTTCAAGCTATTGAGGATGCAGGCTATCAAGATGAAGGTGTTAAGTCTGCTCTACAACAGTTAAAAGATGACTTCAGATGGATTTTATCACACTTAAAACAAGATAATTTTACCGATGAAGAACTAAATACTGAAGAACCAAAGTGAGGATAAAATGACACTAAGCAAATTCAATTTATGGCGTGAGAGTAATGAAGTTGCCCCAGCTATGAATATGCAGCAACCACAAGTACCTGCACAAGGTGTAACTCCTGTTCAACCAGCTGACGATATGCCAAAATTTATAGAAAACTTAGCTGGAATCATTGAGAAGAAGCTTTCTTCAAAGAACTCCCTAAATCATCAAACAATAACAGACTTTTTAAATAAGATAAGCCAGACATTGATGAGCAAAGTTTCTGGTGGCAAATTAACTAGTAGTGATATAAGACAGGTTACAAATACATTAAAGGGAATGTAATTAATGTCTTCACAAAGGATTGACAATACAAGACAAGAATTATCAGACATTAAAAAATGTTTGTTTGAATCTGCCAAAACCACAGTTGACAAAGTGAATGCTGCTATTGGCAACAATAACAAAAATAAAATAGTTTTTAAATCAAGAAATCTTCCAACTGTAGAACACATGAGGAAGGCTCTTGAGTTAAACAAGCATAAAAAAACCATAAATGAAATTATTCAAAAAGTAATTGATACTGATCAAAATATTTATTTAAACTTTGGTGGTGTTGGAGATCTAATTCTCCTATTAGCAGAATGTTACAAAGACAAAAATTCTATAGTTGTATTTTTTTGCAACGGGCATTCAAAGACATTTGCAGAAGAAATACTTGAATTTTTTAACATTGATTATCATATTCATGACAATATCATGGGTACAAGAATGGCAAATGTAGTTTATGATACATTCTATTCTACAGGTAGATTGAAACAATCAGCACATTTGTCGGAAGGATTGAATTTTAATGACTGGAAGGGTAGAGAAAACTTCTACCAACAGAATATGGTTTTAGAAACAGATTGGATTAATCATTTTGGAAGTATCTCTGAATTGAAAAACAAAAAGAATCTTGTAATTTGCCCCTGTGGCTCATTTAAATCAAGCCATACTCAAAGGTATATTAGTGCAGAAGAATATACCAGAATAGTAAACTGTTATCTTGAAAAAGGTTATAACATCTTTGCTACAGGTGGTGAGAAGGAAAAACAGTCTTTTCCTCAATTGCCCAACAAATCTTGCTATTGGATGACTACTGAAAAAATATACGATTCTAATGGCAAAATCACTCCTATAACCATCTCTACATTTTTTAAATATATTAATTCCGCATCTGAAGTAATTTCTATGGACACATGGTTAAAAAGCTACAGCGCACTAGCTGGCATCCCTACAAAGGTAATATTAAGTAGGAGAAATGGCAGATATATGAATTATGGTGAGGCTGTCGATAATTACATGTTTTTAAACAAAAATTTGTGGAAACATATGGATTTGGTAAAAGTAGAAGATTTATTGGTGGTTTAGGGAGGCCAAGGATCACCCCATCTGTTGCAAGGTTTATTGGCTCTGATTTTCCAATAAATTTGTCTTTCGTAATATTCTTTAGCGGTATTTAATGCTTCTATTTCTGTTAGAAGGTCATATTCGTTATACAAACCATTAAGTGTATCTTCATACAAAAATGTTACTTGATTTATTGTGTTGAGATTATTTACGACACGAACTCTTTTTATAACTACTTTTTCAAGCTTGCCTTTTTTGGCAGTCTGTTTTACAAAACAAACATCGCCTATTCTCCACCTATGATAGTATCTTGGTATCAACAAATACCAAGCACAACCACGAATAGTAATTGTTCCGCTTCCCGTGTAACAGAAATTTGCAAGACAAGGTGCTGGAGTTGTTGTGGTTGTGGTTGACATTAGTTCACCCCAAATTTATTTGACAATAGATTGTTTATTTGATCTATCATTGCCATGTCTTGCTGTATTGATTGTTGATTCTGTTCAAAAAATAGAATCTGTGCTTCTCCTATGGTTAACAATTCTGGTTCACTATAGATTTGTATAGTATCAGTTGATGTTCTTACTGTATAGTAAACTCCTGTAGTATCGTTGGTAACTGTTTGTATTTGAACTGTCTCTCTGGTTGCTGCCACAACAACAAACTGATTTATATAAAATTTTACATCTTGTACGCCGGAAAAATTGGTAGTTACTCCAGCCTGACCCCAAAGTAATATATTTCCCGAACCAGTATAGTTAAAACTGCGTCTTCTTCTTCTGGTCAGATAATATTGTGTAATTAACATATATCATTATTTATTTAGGATATTGCAAAAACACAAATAATTAAGCATCTCCTTCAAATCCAAATATTGTAGCATGCATATTTACTGCTGTGGTTCCGCTTTGGGTTTGATGTATTCCTCTTACACCTATAGTTTCGCCTACTACAGCTGACAATATAGGATTATTAAAATTTATGTGTACATTTGGATTATTTGGACTTCCGTTCAAATACATGATTGGCAAATTTTGTGTTCCATCATTTATGTATAATTCATATACAGTAGATCCACTATCAGCTTGGAAATAATTATTATTATAAGCATTACTGCTAGCTGAAAACCCAGTAATAAAATATTGTGTATTTGGTGAAACAACATGACTTACTATGTCTGTTTGCGTGTTATAAGCGACACCACTCACCGTGCTACTTACATTGAAGTAACCTTCTGGCAAGACAGGCAGATTTCTTGTTATTAACCCGTATTCAGCACCATTAAGAAGCGTTGTGTTTTTAACACGCACAATTTCATCATAGTTTTGATCACCAGCTAATAAAATTCTTGTTCTGCGTACCAAATTAAAAGGAGGTGCAGGGGTTGTACCACCAGAAACTGGTGGTAATTCCATTAATGTTTCATCAAGCCTTGAGCCAAGCTCCTGACCTGCTGGTGGAACATAATCAAGCTGGGTTGCTACATTTATTCTATTGTTTATTGGATCTGGCATAATTACCTCTTATTATAATATATATTTATAACATGAGTGAAAATAACGATTTATTCCATCTTCTTCCTTATACACAAGAAGATCTTTTAGTTGGTCAAAATGCCATGCAAACTATGGGATGGCATATAACAGCCTTTAATTTGCCAGAAGTATGGAAAATAACTCAAGGTGAGAATGTCACAGTTGCAATTATTGATACTGGATGTGATTTAACTCATCCAGACTTGGTAAGCAATTTAGTGGAAGGCAAGAACTTTGTTGAACCAAATATGCCACCTGAAGATTCTTCAAATCATGGCACACATATAGCTGGTATTTTAGCAGCAAACAACGATGATTTTGGTGTTGTTGGAGTCTCTCCTAAAACCAAAATTATGCCATTAAAAGTTTTGAATTCGTATGGAATAGGTACACCCGATGCTATAGCCGAAGCGATACATTACGCTGTTGATAATGGTGCAGATTTGATTTCAATGTCTTTGGGTGCAAGAAACCCAATTCAAAAAGTATATGATGCGATTGTTTATGCTAATTCAAAAAAAGTTACCTGCTTTGTTGCTGCTGGAAATGCTGGTTCAAGCAAACAACTTTTGTATCCAGCTGCATATTCGGAATGTATATCAATTGGTGCTGTGGATGAGAATTCCATGAGAGCGGATTTCAGTTGTACTGGCCCTAATTTGGATTTTGTTGCACCGGGAGTAAAAATATTCAGTTGTATTCCAAAATCAAGTTATGGATTTTTAAGTGGAACAAGTATGTCTTGTCCTTTTGCTTTGGGAGTTGCAGCTTTAGTTTTAAGCCAGAAAAGACAAGAAGATCCCAACATTAGATTAGGAATAGATGATTTTAGATCAATACTAAAACAAAATACATTATCCATAAAAAATCTAGATAGTAATTTAGACAAACAAGGTTCTAGATTCTGGCAAGGCATGGGAATAATCAATCCAAATGAATTTCAAGAATGGGTGGAATATAGAACAGTAGATACTATAAAAAAAGACTTACTTTCCATAAGTGATAGAATAACATTGGTCAAAAATAAATATCTTTTAAAAGATCTAAACAAGTTTGTTCAACTAATAGCCTCAAAAATAGTCGTTAATTAAAAATTTGATTTTTTTCAAATCACTCTTTTCATCTGTATCTTTTTCAATTTCCTTATCAATTACATGATTAAGAAATTTTTGTAACAATGGAGATTCTACTGTAGGTCTTTTTCCTGTATGTTTTTCGGAATCTGCTTGAACTTTTTTAATTATCTTTTTAATTTTTTCACCGAAGAATAGGTAACAGAAATCGCATCCCATTCTTTCAGTTTTTGTCAAATCAGCTACTGATGAGTTACAGCAAGGGCAAAATTCTTGATCATTGTTAATCATGATATGTTTTTTGACTACAGGGCATTTTTTGCATAGCCATTTGATTGATGAATCCTCTGAATTCATTAGATAAACTGGAATTGTTTTCTTTTCTTGGCAATTATCACCATAAGGACATCCATTCATTTTATTTTCTCCAAAAAATTTTTATCTAATGGGTGAATTTCTTTTTCCCTATTATAAATATTATTTTTTATTTCATCAATATTAGTTTGTGTTTTTTTCTTCAATTCCTCTAATGTTTTTTTTTCATCTGCGTTCAAATCAACATTTAATTTGAATATAGAATCACAGGATTGCCTCAAGTTCAACAAAAATATTAATCTAATTACTGACTGTTTGTTTTTCGATAATTTTTCAAAAAAATCTTTTGTTTTATTTTTGTAATCAATATTTTTATAAAAATCTTCAACAAAATACTTTTGTTTTTCATAGTTGAATTGATCGAATCTATTTTGTGTAATTACTGTTTCTTTGTTTATTTCTTCTTCAATGATAGGTTTGCTTTTATTGATCCAGAAAAAAAGAATTAGTCCCATGAAGGTTAATGGAAATAATAATCCAAATATTTTTTTCAAATTACACAAGTCCTTTTATTTTCAAAGTTGCACCAGAAAGAGAAGAAGGATCAGATTTTGCTGGAATAACTCTTCTAATCCAAAATGGAAATCCAAAGTCTTCCCTCAAGTATCCTATCTTTAAGGTATCATCTTGTGATGTCACAAAAAAACTAACACCACTAGGAATTTGATTGGCAGCTGTAATTTTAGGGGCTGTAGTATTTATTGGACCTCCATCCACATCAGAAACTATGTTTATAGTTGGAGTTCCACCGGCTTGCAAAACAAGGTTATTTTGTGCTACACCCAATAGTTCTTGGGCTCTGTTGCTAACCTGACTGATTGTGTTTACATTACCAAATATTACTTTATATGATAATAAAGATGGGCTATAACTGTATGAAACTTCTATTCCTTGATATCCAACCAAACTATTCAATGCTTCTTTAATGTTATTGCCAAATGTTACTGGATTTATATCAAAAAGTATTACAGGTGTATTTAAACCACCAATTGTCAAAATAAAGTTACCGCCAACTACAGTTTGAGTGATGTTTATTGTTTGAACAGCTGCCTGTCTGAATACACCAAGAGACAATTCTGCTGGGTTGTCTAGTTGTTTCTCCAGATAAATTTCAACATTATATATGTTTTCTGAATCATTGAACAGGTACAAGCATCTGTAATCTGTATATCCAGTCAAAGCTCTTTCGGGAGTTGTGTTATCAAAAACATTAGATAATCCTTCTGGGACTTCTGTTCCTGAAGGTTGCCCACCAAGACTTGCGTTTGGATCTGTATTTGTTGTACCACCGGAATAAACCAGAGATAAATCATTAGCTGTTATTTGTGGCATAGTTATATTATATTTATTAATTACCAATAATTTCAAAAATTTGTTTTTAAAATAAATTAGATATAAAATATTTAATACGCTTTATTTTAACTAGGAGTTTTTATGAAAATAGGTGCAGACCCAGAGTTTTTCATAGTTGACTCTTATAAAAAGATAATAAATGCCGCTAAGGTTGTAAAGAATACTAATTCAAAACCTTTGTCAAAAGCAGATTTAAAAATTTATCATGACAATGTTTTAGTTGAATTTAGTTTTGATCCAGTTTTCAGCGAAATTGATTTTGTTAATAAAATCGGATTTGGTATTAATTCTATTTCAGATTTTATTAATCCCTACAAAATTTCCACACAAGCTTTTGCTGAACTTGATGAAGATGAATTAACACAAGAAAACGCAAGGGTGGTAGGATGCAATCCAGATTTGTGCGCTTATACATTAGCGCAAAATGAATTGCCAAAAAATTTCTTCACTAAGACAAATTTTAGAACTTCTGGCGGTCATATTCATATTGGTGGTGTTGGAAATGATCTAGTCCTTCATCCTTTCATGAAACCTATTTTTGTATACATGCTTGACTTGTTCTTGGGCATACCAAGTGTTCTGATGGATAATGGTACTGATACCATGAAGCGTCGAACTATGTTTGGGAAAGCTGGTTGTCATAGAGACAAACCTTATGGCATAGAATACAGGGTTTTGTCGCCTTTTTGGCTTAGAAATCCAGCAACTGTTTCTTTAGTTTACAGGTTGACTCATTTTGTTTTCCAAAGTGTTAATGATGGTCTTCACAAAAAGTTCTGGCATTTTGAGCAAGAAAAACTTAAGACAAACAATCCACAAAATGCTTATGAATGTTATGGATATGATGCAAATGAAGTCAGAAACGCAATAGATGAATGTGATGCAAATAAGGCTATGAAGATATTCAATTTCATATGTAATTTTATGCCAAATCAACTAATAAAAATGATAGAAAATGAAATGAAGATATCTGATTACAAGATTGAAAAAAAATGGCTTAGGATTGCCTAATTTTTCTGACTTCTTGTCTAATATCAAAAGTTCGGCATTTATTGCATGACCAAGGCAGATTGATTTTTGCCATAACAGCCAGTTCTAGGTCTAATCTTTTTTTGTGTAAAAATATTTCTTTATTGCAGCAACAACATCTTGTAACTGTGTGTCCCTTTTTAATTAATGGTTTGTTTTTCTTGATTTTTGACAAAAAACTTAAAATTTTTGTTTGGAATTCTTTTGGAAGAACAGGTATGTCTCTTACATGGAATATTTCAGTAAGCCAATAATATTCAGTTCCATCACTATGTTTGCTGGGTGGCAAAACTGACTGGTGTTTTTTTGCACGATATTCTATCCCATCTCTTACAATTCTTGTGAAATCTAGACCCGGATTTAAAAAGAGATGATGTTGTGACTTAGATGATTGAAAGACAGGATGATATATGTCTTTTAAATTTTCGTTTAGGAAGTTGTTGGATTCTACACAATCACCCTCAATGTCAATAATATCTCCAAGTAATAGGCCAAAATTCAAAGGTTGGTTGTTATGTCTTATAAATGTGCTGACTTGTTCTAAGTCATAATTGTACCAGTTTGAAAAGATTGGTTGCTTCCCTTTGTGAAGCAAAGGAATTATTTTGTAGCCAAGATTGGCATAGAACTCAAAAAAATACATGTTTGTTTTAAATTTCATTGCCTCAATTTAAAAGAAAAAGGGCAGAAAAGCAAATGCTTTTCTGCCCTTAAGATTTGAAGTTATTTTAAACTTATTTCTTGCCTTGTGTGTAATCACTAACAACTTGCTTGAACAAATCTTTTAGATTTTGCTTGGTCATAGTTGTGTTGTATTTTAAGATATGATCAATTAATTCGTTTAGCAAAGCTTTTACTTTGGTTTTGCTGATGTTTTTAACATCATTTTCCTTGAGAACATTTTCAAAACGACTAACAGCTTGTCCTGCCTTTCCTGATACCATAGGCTTTTTTTCATCTTTCATTTCAGGCATGACTTTTTTGTCTTCGCTTATAATTTTGCCGTTGGGAGCCATGTGGCCAATCATGGAATTAACGCTTTCCCACCATGCCTTCTCAGATAACATAGCCCCTTTTGTTTTCTTTGATTCTTCAACATCCATATCAAATTCCATATCCATTACTTCATCATCGCCCATCTCATCATCGTCTTCGCCATCGCTCATGCCATATTCGGCATCTTCGATTTCTTCATCATCCATATCATCTTTTTCATCATCCATATCATCATCTTCTTCGTCATCTTCTTCATCATCCATATCTTCTTCGTCATCCATCATTTCATCATCCATATCCTCTTCGTCATCCATCATTTCATCGTCCATATCCTCTTCATCGTCCATCATTTCATCATCCATATCCTCTTCATCATCCATCATTTCATCGTCCATATCTTCTTCGTCGTCCATCATTTCATCATCTACATGGTGATGGTGATGGTGATGGTGTTTGTGGTGATGATGATCATCATCTTCTGATTCATATTCCATGTCTTCGTCTTCGTCTTCGTCTGATTCGTCTTCCATGTCTTCGTCTTCTGCTAACACTTCTGGCTGAGAAAATTGGGCACCTGTAATACCAAGTGATTTGGGAGATGAAATTCCCAAAGTTGTAGGACCAAGTGTCTCATTTAGCTTTTTCCACTTCTCGTAATTCAACATTTTTATCTCCTTGATATTTTGCCCAAATATGGATATATCTAAAGTATCTACTATTTATGCACAAACAGATGATTTTTATACTTTACCAAGTGCATTTTTAACTGCTTCTCGTCTTAATCGTTCAATTCTAAGTCTTTCAGGATTCATCACCTTGTTCTCTATAGCTTGTGGTGAAAGATTTAATGCTTGTATTCTATTATTATTGGATGTAATAGTAGATTCGACTCTAGCTGTTGAAGCAGGTGTTTGTACTGGTACAACAGGTCGTTGAGCAAATGGAATTTGAGGAGGATTCCTACTTAAATCCGGTGTTCTATTTCTGCATCCGCATCCCATAAAAACCTCCTTATAAAGGTTATAATATATTTATGAATATAGACAGCAATTTGATAAAAGATTTAATTTCGCAAACAATAAAGAAGACATATCAATACTTTTCAATAGGGAATTACATAGATGCAGAGATTCTATTGGAACAGGCTCTGAAAATTGATTATTCATTGGAAATCAGACAGCTTTTGACTGTATGTAAAATGAATTTGAAAAAGTATGATGAAGCCAAAGTTATATGCTTGGAAACTGTTAAAGAGTCTAATTCAGCAGAAGATTACAACAATCTTGGTTTAATAGAAAAGCTACAAGGAAATTGCAGAAAAGCTCTTGTTTTTTACAAGAAGGCTATGAGTATAAATTCAAATAAACCATCAATATTAGCTAATTATGCATCTTTTTTATATGAAAAAAAGAAAACAAAAAAGGCACATGAACTTATTGATAAGGCAATAGAATTAAGTCCAAAACACGAGGTTTTTAAACTGAACAAAACAAGCATGTACATGGCTTTATGCAAGTATAAAATGGCATCTGTTTACTTACAGAGCATTATGGGAGAAATAGATAAAAACAGTTATTTAAATGTGGAATATTTTTATTGTATGGCTGCACAAGGAAAATATTCACAAGCGTGGAATCATTTTGAAGCAAGATATTCATCCGTACAACCTATCAAGAAAACACTAGAAAGATATAAAAAACCATTATTGAAAGAAAAGAAAAATTTTTACGAAGAAAAAATATGCATAGTACAGGAACAAGGTGCTGGCGATAATATGATGTTTTTAAGATTTATACCAGAATTTTTGAAAATAGCTCCAAATTCTTATTTTGAAAGCGGAAGACTTTTTGGAAGTTATTGTGACAAAATAGGAATTAATCACCAAGAAACAATTAGTGAAGATGCGACACATATAATAGGATTGATGAGTTTGCCTTATTTGCTTGATGTCAAAAAAGCATCAATCCCTCTTAATCCATTTGCTTATGAAAAAAAATCAAATGATAAAATAAAAATAGGTCTATGTTGGGCTGGATCACCTTTGCATCCTATGGACTACCAAAGAAGCACTTTTTTAAGATCTTATGACGAACTGCTTAAAAATGACAAGTTTGAAATTTACAGTTTTCAAAAAGACAGAAGGCCAAGAAAATACATAAACAACGATAAAATATATGATTTTTCTGACGGTTTTGATGAATACAGATTGACTGATCTTTCAGAAAAGCTTGTTGATGTTTATTCAACTGCGAGACTGATGTTAGACATGGATTATATGGTTAGTGTTGACACATTTCCAGCACACATTGCTGCAACATGTGGAATTCCAACCATGTTGATTTTAAGTGATAAGCCAGATTGGAGATGGGGATTTAGAAAAAAAAAGACAGAGTGGTATCCAAGCATTGAAATTTTTAGATGTCACAAGAATACAAAGCTTGAAAATATAGTTTCGCAAATCGCTGATAAAATAGAAAAAGGGTGCCAGAATAATTTCTGACACCCTTTCAATTAATTTCAATAGATCAATTCGCAGCAACGCTCTTGGTTGCACGGGTAGTCTTTGCAGTTGGTACTGGAGCAACTTCAGCTGTGTAACCCAGAGCCAATGCCCTGCGCTTGCAAGCCTTGAGTGCAGCAGAGCGGGTGGGGAAATAAATGCCACCTTCTGCATGAAGAACAGCAGTAGTCCTGAAACCGGGAATGGTTGCATTTGCTTGGTAAACCGTGTTTCCATCAACGGTTCTTTCGTTGATAGTAAAACGGATAGCTCTTTCAGTAATCGTCGTTCTAGCGGTAGAATTGCTCATGTTTAAACTCCAATACACAGCGTGACTTTGCACACATTTACAAAAAAAAGGCGAAATACGAATCGCCTACATTTAAAATTCTATTCATTTACACGAAAGAAATTCAAGCTATCTGTAAAAATTTTTTCGATGTTCTTTCTATTCAGCGATAAAAAGTTTATTTTTTGAATGTTCATTGGAGAACTCAAAACTATTGTGGGTGGCTTAAAGTTTCTTTCTTGATAGAAATTTTGAACTTTTTGAGTCAAATAAAGCTTGGAATGTTCTATTACAAGTGAATTAAATGTTAAATTTTCCAAGGTTCTTTCGACTATCTTATTTAAAGTGTCACAAGTATCTTCTATTTTTTTATTTTCAAATTCTACATCCACATACCAATTCATATTAAAAAAATCATAACTAAATGATGGGTTGAGATTTGATTGTTGAAATGAGTTTTCTTCTATTTTGCAAAATTGATGTTTAGACAAATGAGAATCTTTTCTCATGGCTATTTCACAATAAAAATTCTTAAATGTGAATAAAAAAGCATCTTCGGGTCTGATGTAATTAAAATATTTTTTGCAAAAAATACAACAGTCTGACAAGTACATATCTTTAGACAAAACATGGCAGAATTTGCAACGATTTATGAATCTTAAATCGTCTAATTTTGTTTCTGTTTTTTCAAGCAGTATTTCGTTATACATTATCAAAAATAATTTAAAGATGAACTATATATAATTGTAGCATTTTTGTATGCATATTCCAATTGTGAGGATTTAAATGAAATCATTTAAACAATGGGCTGAAAACAAGAACCTTGAACTTCCCGCTCTAAATGAAAAAACAGCCAGAGCAGGTATCGCACATTGGGCTTATCCAGATGGTTATATTCGTAGCCATTATCCCGGCAGCTATTTTATGCCTATAGCAGCCGATGCCCTTCAGAAGATGGGTGATAACGCCGATGACGAGAGCAAGGTTGATCATGGTCAAATGAAATACAAGCACCACGACAAACTTGATTAATCTTAAATAAAAACGGTCACAACCATCAAGGCTAGTCTGCATATGCAGGCTAGCCTTTTTTAATCGTCATCAGAAGAATCTTTCAATCTATTTTCATAATCTTCTTGCTTAATGCTTTTTTTATCTTTGTTAAGCATTTCTGGCACATTGACCCAATATCCCCATTGGTCTTCATTCTTTGGATTTTGAAAAATCATTCCTTTTTTAAAATATTTGAATATTATTTCTTCGACTCTTTCTTTGCTTAACCCTGTTTCTTTTGCGATTGCACTAACGCTTCTCCAATTCCATTGGCTATTTCTCGCTAATGCTTTGAAAACTTTTTGTTCTTCATCACCATCTTTTGTTCCTTGGGGATAGATATCATACCAATTAGGAGGATTTTTCATTTTACACCAATGGAAATATATTTAAAATTTTAATCATACAAATCAAATAGATTCAAGTTATATTTTAAATTTTGAAAAAAACAGTTAAATAAAATTTAATATACTATCTTATTATTGGCATATAACAATTCAAAGAAGGACAACTCATGAAACAGAGTCGTGCGGAACAACTACAAGAAAGACTAGGAAAGCTTTCGGCCCATAATAGAATTATGAATGGCGACACATTATATATCTTTGAAAACCATAAGAGGCATGATTTAGTGCTTCCGCAAAAATCGAATTGTGGAAAGAAAATCATTCCTCCCGGTCATAAATTTGAAGGAGATGCATATTTTTTGAATTTGATGAAGGCTGGTGAAGTTCGCCTTGTTAGTTCAAGAAAGATTGAATCACCCCAAGAGACACCACCTGAAACACAAATAAATGAAGGGACAAGCAACATGGAAAAGCTTATTTTAGATCAACCAGACAAGGTTACACAGCATGGCAAAACAGAACATGTCGTTGTTGATAACACTAAAGCTCATCAAACTCAAAACAATGTGAAGAAGGAATCAAATGTTTTTGAAAACGATATTCTTTTAAATGAAAATCCCATGTCTGGGATTGATATTATCAACGGTTAAAGAACCAATCAGTTTTTTCTTTTAGTATATTTTCTTTCAGATATTCAATAGCCCCCGCAACTTTTCTATGAATTTTGCGGGGCAACTTATTTATATTAAACCATTTATATCCATCATGTTCTTTGCTTAATTTGCATTTAAACTTATCTTTGACCTTGGCAAAAAAAATTTTATATTCTTTATCGTGATCCTTCCTAAAATAAAATCCTATTTTTTCAAATTTGGGCAGATGACCTATTTCTTCTTTTGTTTCTCTTTTGGCAGTCTGCAAATATTTTTCGCCTTCGTCTTTTGTACCGCCGGGAATTTCCCATTGATCATCTTTTTTAAGCAAAAGTATTTTATCATCATTTATGAATATAAAACCAGCACCAAGCTTCATGATTTTGGCCCACGCTTGTGACTTACATGTATTGTATCTTTCTTTTTGTCTGGCAGACTTTTTAGTTCTTGCATTTTTTTATAAAGCTTGTTGGACATTTCTTCTGCTGATATCTTGCCTTCTACTTTTTCTTTTTCTGTAACGATAACAGACTTTTTCATCTTGTTGTAATGTCCTTTAGACAAGACAAAGCAATCAAGTTCATTGTTGTAGGAAATCATTCCAACCCATTCTCCATCATCCCAATTTCTTGATGATACTATTACTCTAAGTGGCTTTTCTGAGAAAACAAGTTTGACATGATAATTCATTTTCTTGAGTGCTGCACTTACATAACCCAAAGCAATCTTGGCAAAACCATGATTCATTTCATCTACTGTTGTTCTGTAATTAACTTCAACAGCATAACGACTGCTCTCAACCTTTTCATTTAGAAGACTGTATCTCTTCTCATAATATTCAGCGAATATTTGAGCTAATTCTTCTGGTTGAGCAAGGATTATTTCCTTAACATTTTCGAGTGGATTTATCATATTACTATATATGCTTGCTAAAAAGGAACCTTAAACTATTTTACACTAACTATAATAAATTTACTAAACAAGGATTTTTATGAAACCACTAGAAATAAAACCACATTTTATTAAAAGTTTTTATGCAAATGAATCACTAATAAGAATGTTTTTGAGTTACGACATGCTTTTGCCAAAGTTATCCGATATTTATACTGTAGATGGCAAAACATTAAATATTGGTATGATTTCATCCATGCATTGGTCTAGAACTTATGAATATTCTTGGTCTTACGATGTTGCAAAACTAGAAAAAAATCATTTGGTTTTAGACGCTGGTTGTGGCTATAGTGTTATAAAATACCCGATAGCTAAAAATTGTAGAAAAGTTGTCGGAATAGATTTAGATGAAAAATCGCTAACTCAAACTAAAGAGCATTGCAATATGCTTGGAATAGACAATATTGAACTATACAAGTCTAATATTTCAGAATTTAAATATAATGAATTATTTGACAGAATTTTTTGTATAAGTGTTTTAGAACATGATGAAAGTAGAGAAAATAGAATTAATTGCATAAAGAATATGATTGAACAATTAAAACCAGGAGGTTTATTTATATTTACTTATGATTTTTTTATTAGTGGCATTAGAAGAGATTTTCATATAGATGAAAAAGAATCAAATTTAATACTTGATTATTTTGGATTTGAAAATTTATATTTTAAAGATGAAACAGATGTTTTAGTAGCAGATGTGGATGGATCTGTTTTATCTTGTGTTTGTTTAGTATATCAAAAATCTTACTAATCTTTGAACATTTCAACAATAAGACTTAGCTCTGGAAGATTATCCATAGTTTCAGCAATTATTTGTGGGTGTCCTTGATTGAATTCTCTTTTTTCAACTCTAAAACCCACTTGTTCTCCTATACTTTTTAATCCATTAAAATCGTATGCAATACTATGTCCATTAAATAGTAATGTCCACAACTTGCCACTCTGAAAAGAAAAAGACTCGCATTCATTATTAATTTCATCAAAGATTTGAAGTTTATTGTTTTGATATAGATTTATTATTTTTTCTAGGTCTGGGACAAGGATTCTAAAAGCTCCACCCTTTTTTAGAAGCCTGTAACATTCTTGCAAAAACAAAATACCTTCATCTCTTGTAAGATGTTCAAGCATATGACTGCTGTACATCAAATCTATTTTCTCATTTTCTATATTAATTTTTTTCCTAGCATCAAATTGTAAAAATTTATATTGATTAACTTGTGCAAATTGATTTAAATCATGAATATCAAGATTTATCCATCCATTATGAAACATGTTTATAAAACTACCAAAATTCAGTTTTAATTTTCCATCTCCTGATGGTATGCTTAGGGACAAACTTCCTTTCTCAAGTGTTTCCTTATCTACTGGAACTTGTGTTTTTGGCATTCTTTCAAGCCACCAATTTTCATCATGAAGAGAGCAATGTGTTTTATCAAACCCATCATCATTTTCTCCATAATCAATTCCATGTATTCCTCTATTGCTAACACGATCTATTTCGTCCATAATTTTTGGCAATAACTTCTCTGGTATGTGTTCCATTACAGCTACAGAAAAACAAACATCAAATTCTTTATCTTTGAAAGGCCAAGGAGTTTCACATACATCAAATTCAACAACTGAATTAGTGACTCTTGTCAAATAGCAATGTTTAGAAATTTCCAAGCCTTTTGCTTTAATTCCATTGCTTTCAAATCTTTTTACCAAATAACCTCTAGCACAACCAATTTCTAAAACAGATTTAGGATTAAGTTCCATAATTTTATCAAAAGTTACCCAATGAACAGGATAATCCCAATAACCTTCTCGTGCATAACCTCCAACTTTATGACCACCATTGAAATAATTTTTATCAAACAAAGATTTTCTCTCTGTTGAATTTAAGTCTTCAATATTTTGTTCCGGTTTCGTGGCTTCTATAATCATGTCTGTCCCCAATTCACCATGTGGTAAAATTATGATGTTTTCAAATCCTGTTTCAGATAAAAGCTTTATGGCATATTTTGGATTCAAGCTGTTTTTGTGTGTGTTATCAGAGTAATCTTGATCTCCAAATATTATGCAAGAACAATTATCATTCCATTCATCATGGTCTAATACCCATTTCATTTGTATTTCTGTATTAGCTGTTACAAAAACAGCTTTAGAACTTGGTTTAAGTATTCTGTAGACTTCATTTAGAAAACCTTTTACTTTTCTCCATGAAATATGTTCTATGCAATAATGACTAAAAACACCATTATATTGGTTATCATTTATGGGCAATGGTTCATTAAAATCTGCAACTATATCAACATTTTCTTCTTTTCTTATATCTAAATTAGGCCTAAAAAAGGGTCTGTTACCGCCACCTAATTCTATTACATTTTCTTTGAAAGGGAATGTATAACTCATAATTTTATCATAGTATTAAATTACAATTATGAATTTAATATTAATGATATTTCCTTTCTATAAGATTCTTTAATTTTATCCCATGTGTATTTTTCCGCTTGTTTTTGACACTCTTCTATTGTTGTAAAATTATTATTTTTATTATAATCTATAACTTCCATAAGTTTTTTTATTGATTTTTTTTCAACAACAAATCCGCAATCACCAACACAATCAGCTGCACCTGCTCCATCAGAAACAATAACTGGTCTTCCGCATGCCAGAGATTCCAAGACTTCTATGCCAAAACCTTCTGTAACACTTGGTTGAACATAAATGTTTATTTGATTATAAAAGTCTTCAATATTTTTAACGAAACCTAAGATATTAAAGTTGCCTTTGCCTAATTGTCTTATAATATGGATTAAACTTGTTGTTTGGGAACCAGCTAATGTTAGAACTGCATCTTTGTAATTAAGATTGGCCCACGCTTTTAATAAATATATTAAGCCTTTATCTGGCCCAATTTGACCTAGATATCCAACTGTGAATCTAGAAGGCTTGGCTTTTGCTTTCATGATATGTGTTCCGTGTGGCACAACAACTACATTTTTGCAGCCAAATTTTTCCATTATTTTTTTTGAGTGTTGTGAAGGACAAATTACTAAGTCTGCCAATAAATAACCATCAACATATTCCTTGAATAAACTAGCATCAGTAAGATGAGGAGCATTAAAATTCAAACCAAGACTCTCAAACTCTTTTTTACTTAAATCTACATCATGAGCAGCTGCTGTATAAATTATTTTTGACCCTTGTTTCTTTAGCTTTCTTATCGTTTTTGAAAATGTGCCAGAATAAAAATATGCCAGTTTTATATTTGAAAAATCTTCATTTATTATTTGATTTTCTGCCTCAAATGGTGATGCAGTTGGATTTGGATTAAATACTTTTACTTCTCCTAAAGTAGTAAGAGCATCTAATTCATTTTTTGTGACTATGCCACCACCAGTCTGTGACCCTATCGCATCACATGTAAAATAACCTAACATTACCACCCACCTGTTTCAACTGCTTCCAAACAAACTTTTTCATAATTTTCTACCATATTCTCATATGAAAATTGGGAAGCCCATTCTCTGCAATTTTCTGGCTTGATACTGGCAACAGCGTTTGATTTGACCAATTCATCTATTTCTTCTTTAGAAGTAACCAAGAATCCAGTTTCACCATGTTTAATGGTTTCTCGCATAGCTCCATTATCCCATGCTATAACTGGCATTCCACATAGTTGTGACTCAACTGGAGCTAGACCAAAAGGCTCTCTAAATTGTTGATTAGGATGTAATAAAGCTTTATTGCGATTAAACCATTCTACACATTCTGCTCTACTTTGTGGGCCAACATACCTCAAATTTGGATTCACATTACAAGCATTTTTTACTTCTGTAACTAATTGTGGTTCTCCAGTAAGAGTATCATCACCAACTAAATCCAAATTAACTCCGGTTGTAATTGCAACATTACAAGCTATGTGTGGGCCTTTTATTGTGCTAATTCTTGCAAGAAACAAATACCTATCATTTCTTTTCTTTTTTAAATTTTTATAAAAATCAACATCAACCCCGTTATAAACTGTTCTTGTTTCTAATTTCAAATGTTCTTTGCAAGCATCTCCTTGATCATTACTTATTGTAACAAAACAGGGCTTTTCAACAGGAGGAACTTCATTGTACATAGTGTGAATTGGAGCATGTAAAACACCTAGTACTGGGCATTTAATTACTCCTTGCATCTTTGCTACATATGACCACTTTTCCCAACTATGATCGATGATAACATCAAATTCTTTTAGTTTTTCAACATAACCAAGATAAGCATATCTTTCTTTTTCTCCCAAAGTAGTTCCGTGCAACTCTGTTTCAGTTGTTGATTCTTTGGGAGCAATTAAGGTTACTTCATGTCCTTTTTTGTGAAGTCCATTAGCACATTGCCAGCTAATCATCTCTAAACCGGCATAACCATCTGGTGGACATTTAATTACAGTTGTAGATATTACACAGATTTTCATTAGATCACCGCCGGTTGATAAATATTTTCGCCACTTTCAGATAGACCCACATGTAGACACTTCACAGATGTGTCTACATAAATTTTAACACCTAAAGTTTTCTTGATATGCTTGCAAAATGCAAAATCTTCGCTGACTCTTTCTTTTGGGTCTAAGTCTGGTCTGTCACATCTCCATTCAAACCATCTGCACTTTTCGCTTATTGGCGGGGTTGCAAGCAACAAATCTCTGTGAATCAACATGCAACCCGAACCAACCATATCCACTTCCACTAATTCATTCTGTCTATATTCTGTTATCCATTTTGGCACACCATCTTCTTGCTCTTTGAGCATTACAGGATATAAAGGCAAGTTTCTCCTGTAGTAAAGACCACTCACTATAGGTAATTTATGATTCATCAATTTGAAAATTGCGTCATGTGGCAAAATCATGTCGTCATCTAAAAAGAATAACCATTCCCAATCAAGATCTAAGAGTCTGTTGCATGCTGTGTTTCTTGCATGATCGAATGGCATTCCACTAAAAAAAGCAAATGTTCCGGGTATTTGCAAATTTCTAAAATTTGATGCCCATTTGGTCGTAACCATTTCTCTGGTTAATATACAAGTAAGAACTCTGTTTTGTTTTATTATTTCCCATGATCCAGCCATTTATTCACCATTTGTTGCTTGTTTTCAAAAATAAAATAGTAGATTTATTAAATTTTTAACTATAATTATTTTATGCTAAAGAAAATTTTAAACGATGATTGGAAATGGTGGACTTGGGTTTTTTGGAAAAACAGCGGTGGCAACAAAGATGCTGTTTTTCAAGTTCTTCTAAATCATGGATTTGATTTTGATTCAATAAGCAAAGAATTGAATTACACACCTACAAATGATTTTATTCTTAACAGAAAATCAACACAGTTAAACTTAAACAAAGAACCGAATGTAATAATTGGAGATCTTTGTAAAAATTTTGCAGACAATCCAAACTTTATCAGAATAGACTCAAATGATTTGGAAATTTATTATTCTCCAGCTGTTTTAACACAGGAAGAATGTGACAAAATAATATCAGAAGTACAATTAAACGAAGAAGGAATAAAGTATCCAAATTTTGAAAATTTTGAAGCCATGAAGGTTGCTAATTCTAAAATAAACCAAGCTTGCAAAATTACAGACAAGGATCATATTGATTTTGAATTTATAAAAATACCCAAGGACACACCCAATAATTGCAAAAACGATTGGGAAATAAATGCAAAAAGAACATGGACAATTTTAATTTTTCTACATGACACAGAAAATCCATGTTATGGATTTCCTTTTTTGCCTAAGTATTTCAAAGGTGTTAAAGGTGGAATACTAATTTGGAACAATTATTTAGCTGATGATACAGCGAATGGTTTTTCAGAAAACTGCGTTTATAAATCAGAAATTGAAAATTGGTTTTCAATCAAAAAACACTTTTCTTTTTACAAACCAGAACCAGAAGTTATTCCTGAATTTAATCAAAAATTAATTAACAATCCGATGTGTAAAAAAATTGATACATCGAAGTTGGAAATTTATGAAGTCGAAGATTTTATGTCTGAATCCGAGTGCAATGAATTTTTGGAAAATATGGCTGATAAATTGTTGCCATCAACTGTAACAAATCCAGAAGCTGAAAAATCTGTTAGAACAAGTTCTACAGCATATCTTAAAAGAAATGAGTTTTTAGAAAAATTAGACAAAAAATTTCATGATTTCATCGATGTCCCACAAGGATTTTCAGAGGAATTTCAGGGACAAAGATATTTGGTTGGACAAGAATTCAAACAGCATAATGATTGGTTTGATGAAAATTCAACATACAATAAAGTTCATTTAAATATGGGACAAAGAACTTGGACTTTTATGGTTTATCTTAATGATGTTGAAGAAGGTGGAGAAACTGAATTTACAAAACTAAAATTATCAATCAAACCAAAGAAGGGTAAAGCTGTCATATGGCAAAACCTTTACGCTGACGGTCGTGGCAATCCATTTTCTGAACATGCTGGCAAACCTGTAATTAAGGGTGAAAAAAACATTGTTACTAAATGGTTTAGACAACGAAGTAGCACATAAAATCAAACAAGATTGTTTTCCTTTATGTATTTGGCAATTTCATCGTTTGCAAAACTATCTGTAACTTGTGAATTCTTTACAGGAATATCCATAAAGAATTTCAAAACTTTCTTTATGGATTTTTTGTTCTTTATAAACTTGGCAAAATTTTCACCATTTTTAACATAAAGTTTCTGTAACCAAATCGGCCCTGTGCTAAACATCCATTCACGGAATTTAATCCAATCTCTGTTATCCACTCCGTATACTTCTCTAGCAACCCAACATGGTGTTGGTGGTGGACTTGGTGAAGGAGATGGTGAAGGTGGTGGACTTGGTGAAGGAGATGGTGAAGGTGGTGGACTTGGCGGTGGTGAAGGTGGAGGTGAAGGTGGTGTTGGTGGTGGACTCGGCGGTGGTGAAGGTGGTGCTGCCGTTGTGCTACTAGTTGTAGAAGTGGTTGTAGTAGTTGTTGTTGTTGTTGTAGTTGTTGTTGTCATTGTAGAAGCATTTTCAATATTTGATCCTGAATATGTATAGGTGCCACCATCTGCATAAACATAGGATGAATCTACAGCCGATGGTATTATGTTATCTGTAATTGTTAGTTCTACTGTATCTGTGCTATAGACTGTTCCTGTTATAGAATAATCTGCTGTCATATCTGTAGAACTGTATGAACTTAAAGATATTGTTCTGGAAACAGTATTTACTTTAAATGTAAGCCCTGCTGCTGCCTGAGCCATAACATAATCATCAAAAGAAAAACCTGCTGGTATATTTACTGGCTGTGTAAAACCTACTTGCAATACAGTTCCAGCTGAAGTAATCTTGGGTTTTGGTCTAGGAGGTGGAGCATAAGGATTAGTTACAGGTTTAGTTGCTGTACCGGGATAAATTACGACTGGCAAGCCATTACCACCGCCAGCACAAGTGCCAACACCACCATTTGGTCTTCGTTTGCATCTTCTTGTAATTCCAGCCATTATGCCACTCTCCATCCAGCAGAAGCAGAACCATTATTTGTTGAATCGTAAATTAATTCAGCATAATCATTCGGACCTAAAATTATATCTGTTCCTTGTATATTGAAAAATTTATTGCCTGCACTAGATGAAGCAGAATTATGGGTGAGTGTAATATTTGCTGTTCCAACATTATACAATTTTATAATTTCCCCATCAGAACCAGCTGTTATACCTGTAATTGATGAAGCGGTAGTGCAATTTACACGCAAGAAAGATCCTCCTCCGGGTGCCCAGTTATTCTGGCTAGCCGTGAGATTTACAGTAGTTGATGTAAATCTAACTCTTGAGCTAAATTGACCAGTAGTTCCAAAGACAGTACCACCAGACATATTTGTTGCCGTTGTTGCTGTAGTAGCATTACCAGCTAAAGCACCTGTAAGATTCGTTGCTGTTATTGCGGTTAGTCCAGATATAATAGAAGCTGTTGCACCAAGACTTACTGATGTAGAACCGATTGTTACTGAACTGTTTGTAAGGCTTGCGTTTGCGATACTACCAGCAAGGATATGAGGGCTACCAATGACATTGGCACCGATTTGTCCAGAAAGAATACTGGCAGCAGCATGATGATTAGTACCAACAGAGCCAGAAGCAATAAGACCACTAACAACACCAGCATTAGGTATGCTAAAAGTAACATTACCAGTACCGGCACTAACACTAATGCCAGTACCAGCAGTAGCTTGTGTAACACCAGCGTTAGTAAGAGTAACACTTGAACCAAGAGATACTGCACCACCACCAGCAAGACCAGTACCAGCTGTTACTGTTACAGAAGAGTTTGCAAGTTTAGTGTTTGAAATAGTTGAGTTAGTAATATTAGCATCGTTAACAGCACTAGCACCAAGCATACCACTAGTAATGTTGCCACTAGTGATACTCCAAGTTTGAGCAGCAGAGCCATTGAAAGATGAACCAGTTAAACCAGCACCAGCACTATGACTATTAGTTGTATTTGCTGTTATTGTAATATCAGCAGATCCATTGAAACTTGTGCCATTAATGTTTTTTGCGGTTTGAAGTGTAGTTGCAGTACTAGCATTGCCAGTTAAAGCACCAGTAAATGTAGTAGCAGCAACACTAGTTAAGCCAGCCAAGGTTGTAGCAGTTGAACCTAAACTTACTGATGTAGAACCAATAGTTACTGAAGAGTTGGCAAGATTAGCGTTTGCGATAGTACTTGCAGCTATTTTGGCACCAGTAATCTGACCAGAAGCTATGTTTCCAGTAACGATAGCATTGTCACCAAGATCACCAGAGACAACAGCACCTGAAGCTAATTGAGTTCCAGTAATACTACCACTAGCAATACTAAAAGTAACATTGCCAGTACCAGCACTAACACTAATGCCAGTACCAGCGGTAGCTTGAGTGACACCAGTATTTGTAAAAGTAACACTACCAGTACCAGCACTAACACTAATGCCAGTACCAGCGGTAGCTTGAGTAACACCTGCATTAGTAAGAGTAACGCTTGAACCAAGAGATACTGCACCACCACCAGTAAGACCAGTACCAGCTGTTACTGTTACAGAAGAGTTTGCAAGATTTGTATTCGCAATAGTACTTGCAGCTATATGGCTTCCTCCTATTTGACCAGAAGCAATATTGCCACTTGTTACTGCGTTGTTTCCAATGTTTCCACTAACAATTGTTCCGCTAGATAAAGTTGGAGAAGATATGTTTGTTGAAGAAGCATTACCACCAGCTGTTATGTCTAAGTAAAATCCTCTTGCCAAACCACCTTGTTCAAAAAATCTTAATTTGTTTTGATAAACATCGATTACTACACCAGTTCCAGATATTGTAGTGTTTGTAACAGGTTTTGCAAGTTGTATTTCACCACCTTCATCACCAACAGAATTTGTAGACTTAATATATGTTGCAGATAAATTAGTTCCATCCCATGTTAAATTTGATGTTGAACCAAATGAATTTCCATTATTAAATTGAATTTGACCAGAAGAACCGTTTGGAATCGCACTTGCAAGTACACCACTTGCCAAATGATTTAAACCTATTTGACCAGAAGCAATACTTCCACTTATTACAGCACTAGCACCAAGCATGCCACTAGTAATGTTACCACTAGTGATACTCCAAGTTTGAGCAGAAGATCCGTTGAATGAAGATCCGGTAATACCAGCACCAGCACTATGAATATTAGTTGTGTTTGCTGTTATTGTAATATCAGCAGATCCATTGAAACTTGTACCGTTGATACTTCTTGCTGTTTGAAGTGTAGTTGCAGTACTAGCATTGCCAGTTAAAGCACCAGTAAATGTAGTAGCAGCAACACTAGTTAAGCCAGCCAAGGTTGTAGCAGTTGAACCTAGGCTTACTGATGTAGAACCGATTGTTACTGAACTGTTTGTAAGGCTTGCGTTTGCGATACTACCAGCAAGTATATGAGGACTACCAATGACATTAGCACCGATTTGTCCAGAAAGAATACTGGAAGCAGCATGATGATTAGTACCAACAGAGCCAGAAGCAATAAGACCACTAACAACACCAGCATTAGGTATGCTAAAAGTAACATTTCCAGTACCGGCACTAACACTAATGCCAGTACCAGCAGTAGCTTGTGTAACACCAGCGTTAGTAAGAGTAACGCTTGAACCGAGAGATACTGCACCACCACCAGTAAGACCAGTACCAGCTGTTACTGTTACAGAAGAGTTTGCAAGTTTAGCGTTTGAAATAGTTGAGTTAGTAATATTAGCATCATTGACAGCACTAGCACCAAGCATCCCACTAGTAATGTTGCCACTAGTGATACTCCAAGTTTGAGCAGCAGAGCCATTGAAAGATGAACCAGTTAAACCAGCACCAGCACTATGGCTATTAGTTGTGTTTGCTGTTATTGTAATATCAGCAGATCCATTAAAACTTGTACCGTTGATACTTCTTGCGGTTTGAAGTGTAGTTGCAGTACTAGCATTACCAGTTAAAGCACCAGTAAATGTAGTAGCAGCAACACTAGTTAAGCCAGCCAAGGTTGTAGCAGTTGAACCTAGGCTTACTGATGTAGAACCGATTGTTACTGAACTATTGGCAAGGTTAGCGTTTGCAATAGTACTTGCAGCTATTTTGGCACCAGTAACTTGACCGGAAGCGATGGCATTTGTTGAAACGCTATTATCACCTAACAGTCCACTAACGATGGCACCAGAACCAACAGCAATAGTGACAGCACCAGAGCCATTATAAGACCCACCAGTAAGACCAGTACCAATTGTTAATGCTGCATTATTGTAAGAAGCACCTAGTGCAGTACTGGCACCATTAATTGTTACTGTAGAGTTTGCAAGGCTTGCGTTTGCGATACTACCAGCAAGTATATGAGGACTACCGATGACATTGGCACCGATTTGTCCAGAAAGAATACTGGCAGCAGCATGATGATTAGTACCAACAGAGCCAGAAGCAATTTTACCACTAGTTACAGCATTGTCAGCAACATCAGCATTTATAACGGCCCCGGAAGCTATGTGTTCAGCCGTAATACTTCCACTAGCAATCTTGACACCAGTAACCTGACCAGAGGCGATGGCGTTCGTTGAAACGCTATTGTCACCTAAAAGTCCACTAACGATAGCACCAGAACCAACAGCAATAGTGATAGCACCAGAACCATTGTAAGAACCACCAGTAAGGCCAGTACCAATAGTTAATGCTGCGTTGTTATAAGATGCACCTAGTGCAGTACTTGCACCATTGATTGTTACTGAAGAGTTTACAAGATTTGCATTAGCAATAGTACTTGCAGCTATTTTGGCACCAGTAACTTGACCGGAAGCGATGCTGCCTGTAACTACAGCATTGTCACCAAGATCACCAGAGACAACAGCACCTGAAGCTAATTGGGTTCCAGTAATACTTCCACTAGCTATACTAAAAGTAACATTTCCAGTACCGGCACTAACATTAATGCCAGTACCAGCAGTAGCTTGAGTAACACCAGTATTTGTTAGTGTTACTCCACCAGTAGTTGCAGTTGCACTAATTCCAGTACTACCACTTATACTTGTAACACCAGCGTTAGTAAGAGTAACGCTTGAACCGAGAGATACTGCACCACCACCAGTAAGACCAGTACCAGCTGTTACTGTTACAGAAGAGTTTGCAAGTTTAGCGTTTGAAATAGTTGAGTTAGTAATATTAGCATCATTGACAGCACTAGCACCAAGCATCCCACTAGTAATGTTGCCACTAGTGATACTCCAAGTTTGAGCAGCAGAGCCATTGAAAGATGAACCAGTTAAACCAGCACCAGCACTATGGCTATTAGTTGTGTTTGCTGTTATTGTAATATCAGCAGATCCATTAAAACTTGTACCATTGATGCTTCTTGCAGTTTGAAGTGTAGTTGCAGTACTAGCATTACCAGTTAAAGCACCAGTAAATGTAGTAGCAGCAACACTAGTTAAGCCAGCCAAGGTTGTAGCAGTTGAACCTAGGCTTACTGATGTGGAGCCAATCGTTACCGAAGAATTGGCAAGGTTAGCGTTTGCAATAGTACTTGCAGCTATTTTGGCACCAGTAACTTGACCGGAAGCGATGGCATTTGTTGAAACGCTATTATCACCTAGCAGTCCACTAACGATGGCACCAGAACCGATGGCAATAGTGACAGCACCAGAACCATTGTAAGACCCGCCAGTTAATCCAGTACCGATTGTTAATGCTGCATTGTTATAAGAAGCACCTAGTGCAGTACTTGCACCATTAATTGTTACTGAACTATTGGCAAGGTTTGCATTTGCAACACTACTTGCAGCTATATGGTTTCCTCCTATTTGACCAGAAGCAATGTTGCCACTTGTTACAGAAGAATTTGCCAAAAATGAATTTATTATAGATCCACTACCAATATTAATTGTTGTATTATTTGCACCATTAAATGAACCGGCTGCAAATCCAGAGCCAAATGTAAGCGTACCAGAAATTGTTGCACTTACTGAACCAGAACCACCTAATGATATTGAATTTCCATTAATCATAATAGAACTATTTTGTAAATTCGCATTTGTAATTGCTGAAGCAGCAATATGACTTGTGCCAATTTGGCCAGAAGCAATATTCCCACTCATGATAGAACTTGCTGCTATATTTCCGCTAGATACAGAACCAGATCCCAAACTACCAGCAGGTATTGGAGTTGTTGTTGTTGCTGGAGGAGAGGTTGTGGGTGTTTGATAAATAGTGTATGCTGTTAAACTATAATTTATAAAATTTGAAGTATTATACCAAGACATATGTTCAAAAATTGATGTGGGACTTGATAATCCAGCATTTGTGACAGCCTCAACAGTAAAAGATTCGGTGTTTATTATCGTTATTGTGTTATCACCTATATTATTTGGTGTGAAAATACTCACATCAAAATCAACATTTGCTTTGGTGCTGTTTGTCCATGTTGTTCTAGGATAACCAACAATATCATATTCATTTCCAGATTCTAATAGTTTAAACCTTAATGTTACTGAAGTTTTTGTTGTTCCACTAAACTGTTTGAGTTTTAACGATAGGGTTTTCAACGAACCCATAGAACTATTGGCAGTTCTGAAAACAAAACCTTGATAAGTCGCAAGACTTACAGAAGAAATATCTGCAACTTCAAGGCAATTTAATACTAAAGGATTGTTTACAGCTAAAGCTTGAGTTACTGTTGTTGCGCTAGTAACAGCCATATTACCACTAGATAAAGCTTGCTTGGCATAACTATCAGCATTTGTTACATTTAAATATAAATTTGTTAAATTAGAAAAAGATAAATTTTGTTGTAATCCACTTGAGTCTGTTACCGGATATGGCGACAATCCAAATTGCGCTCTATCTTTTGATAAAGAATATGTACTTGATAAATCAGATATTGACTCATCATTTAAAGGATAAAAATAACCAGAAAATGTATTATAATTTGAATTTTTGAATGTATAGTATCCTGATGATAATTCAATTAATTTGTTGCTCATAGCAACATAAAGATCTCGTCCACTTGATATAAGTTGGGTTGCTGAGTTAATTTGCCCAGAAGTCGTTGTTGGGGCGTAATTTATGGAATAATTACCACTTCCCGTATGAGACATAGTTAAAAGAGGAGCTATTTGATTTACTTTATACATCAAATAACCAAAATTATCATAATTTAAAGCCATTTTTTCACCTTTGTCTTATTTATCCATTCAATTTTAAACATAAATAGTTCCAGCAATATATTTTTGATAAATTGAATAATTTACCGCAGAAGCCGCAGCAAAAACTCTGTAGTATTGTGAAGTAAGTCCTATAGAAGGCTTATAAGATATTGTTGAAAGATTGCAATAAAAGTTAGTTGTCGTAAACCAGTCTTGTCCAGCCTGTACTGGCACAGGTTGATAATAACCACTAATATTAGCAAAGCCAGATACTACGATTGGATAGATCGATCCGGCGACACTTCCAGCAGCTTGTGGGCCAATAGCAGTATAACCACCAAATGTTACTGGTTGTGTATCCAAGCCTTGCACATAGTATATTGAACTTTCGGCATGCCACGGATAAAATGTATTTGCTGTTTGACCATTTGGAATTGGATTGAATCTGTTGTAATTAAATGGAAGCGTGTTTACATTATACAACAATCTTCTATCTAAAGTGTTGACTAGGTTATTGTTTACACCAAGATGGGATGGGTATGTTGTACCCGAAAGAGTGCCACCACTCCAAACCCCATATCCACTAGATGGCAAAATAGCAGCTGTTCCCAAATATCTTCTTGAAAAATCACCAGATTGAACATAAACACCATTTAATACATTTAATATACCAGTTGTTGGTCTTGTTGCATAGTTTGTCCAAGGTGGACCCCAGTCCATAGCAACTCTTCCAGATGTAACACCACCAGATATTGCATATGCAAATATGTCCCTGACAGTTCCAGCTAAAAAGCCTCCACCAGATGCAGCACTTGCTGCAAGCGATGTTGAGCCAGAAATTGTATATATTTGCCATGCACCAGTAACATTGTTGTATAAAGATACTTGGTTTCCTTCATATTGTTCCAAGAAAACATTAGCACTTCCACTTATGTCAACATTTTGTACTGGTGAACCGCTTTGCAATGTCAATCTTGTATTATTAGGATATTTGTATCCTACTGTGTCTAATGTTCCAGAGGCAAACTTATCTACAGTTAAAACACCTTGACCAATAACATTCGGACCAATAGCTCCAGATGCTATATTTCCTGAAACTATACCTGCGTTTCCAGTTACACCACTTTGTATAAATCCAGAACTTACGGAAAATCTGTTAACCGCACCGCTTGCTATTTTTCCACTTACTACTGCATTATTAGCAAGCATCAAACTAATTATTCCACCGCTAGCAACACTTGCAGTTTTTGCAACAGAACCATCAAAAGAATCAAGAGAATATGATAAACCAGAACCAAAAATGAGAGCTTGAGGAGTATTTGCAGTTATGGTTATATTTGCACTACCATCAAAAGAACCACTATTAATTAATCTTGGTGTAATCAACCTTGTTGCTGTTGTGGCATCTCCAGACAAAGTTCCTCTGAAATAAGTTGACTGAACAGACACCATGCCACTTATAAATGTGACACCAGAGCCAAGTCTTACATCTGTGCTTCCCAAGGTGATGTTTGGTGTTTGTAACATGCCAACTGTAATTCCAGATTGTGCAATGTTTAAAATTCCAGATGTTGTTCCATCATATGAAATTGCTTGAATTCCAGAACCTGCTATCAAAGGGAAATATAATGCTGATTTAATTGTGATATCTGAGGTTCCATCAAAAGAACCACTATTAATCAATCTTGCTGTTTGCAATCTTGTTGCTGTAGAGGCGTTTCCTGTGAAAGATCCACTAGAAGTTATTGTCGCAATAACATTGCTGTTGTTGTCCCTAAACTGTATTAAATCTGGATTTATTCCTCCACCAAAAACACTTAGTGCTGTTCTTCCAGATGCAGCAAATATATTTACTTGGGCACCAGATGTTACATTTCCAGATCCCATGACCAAAAGTCCAGATGATTGAATTTGAAAATTAAGACCATCTGGTGAAGTGAATTTTAAACTGCCATCTGCTTCTGCACTTAAAGTAACAGGATTAGAAGCTCCAGAACCATTAAATTGAATTGTTGGTGGTACTGCTTGTGGGTTTATTTTTATATTTTGTGGCATGTATCCCTCTTTACATATTAAATGTTCCAGTTACAGTATTTCCCGATCCAACACCAACTGTTTGCGACCCAGTAGGAGTTGGATTTCCACAGTTCACATATGGTTGATAAATATTTACTCCAGCTAGAGTTCTTTGCTCCTGTGTATTTAAATTAGCATATCTGCTAGTGCTTCTAACGATATCCTCTTGTGATGAGTTATTGTAAACTACACCAACCGCAACCGCTGTACCGCTGGTTGTTCTTATGCTGGTATATGGTTGAAGGCTGTATGCAAAAGGACAATCCCCATATATAAATTTAATATACATAGAATAATTAACAGGAAGATTTGCAAAAGGTGACAAAATTTCTACCGTTGGACTAGTAGTTGTAGGATTGGGAGATGCGACAACCAATACAGCTTGTGAAAGACCACTTACTGTATTTGACAAAACTCTTGGAACTTGATTGTAAGCACTATATACATGTCTTTTTGCAGCAGAGTCTTCAACTCTCACATAACCCGGAGATATGGTTTCTTGTGTTGCAAAACTCCCAACATATCTGTATTGAGGGAAACCGTTGTAAACAAGTATTCCATCTCTATCTGCAACATTGCTTGCTGCACCTCTTCCGCTATTGTAAGTCCATTGTGATAAAAAAAGAGATAATCTGCCAGAAGAAGCACCAGTATAATTATAATAAACATAAATATCATTTATAGAATAAGGTGCCAGTATTCCACTTCCAAAAAGACCTGTTACTTGACCAGAAATGGGAAACAATGACCATGTGCTTGTAGTTTGATCAAAAAGTGATATTTGACCTCCCGCTGTGGGAACCAAATAAACGCCACCCCCAGATGTTATGTCTTGTGTTGGTACAGAAACACCACTTTGAATAGATAATCTAAAATTGTTCGGATATCTAAATCCAGCGTAAGCTGCTACACCGGATGAGATATTTTGAGGTAAAATAGAAGCACTACCTATCTCTATTGAACCAACAGCACCGGATGCAAGATTTCCAGAAACAACCGCTGCTGTGCCAAAATGACCGCTAAATGCTAGATTTTGAAGTGTGCTTTCAAAACCTATGGAACCACTTCCCAAAGAACCACTTGTTACAGAACCGCTTCCCAAAAGAAAGCTCGATATGTTTCCACTTGTAATACTCAAAGTTTTTGGAGTTGATCCGTTCCATGTATCGGTTTGAAATCCGCTACCAAAAGATAAATTATTATTTGTTGCTGCCGTGATGGTTATATTTTGATCGCCAATAAAACTATTTCCATTTATAAGACCACCACCGACTAATAACGCTGCTCTTGAACAATCTCCACTTAAAATACCTGCAAAATATGTAGATTGTATGCCTAATAATCCAGATATATAGTTAGATCCACTAAACTGACCAAAATTAAGAATAGAATTCGTACTTCCAATTGTTACAGAATTTGCTTGTAATTTCTCATATCTTATGTCTGTAACATTAAACCTTTGTCCGCTTGTAGAACCATCAAATGTTTGAAAGGCGAGATCTAATCCATCAGCATAAAATGACGCATAAGGCAAAGATTTTACAACAATATTTCCTGTTCCATCAAAACTTCCACTATTTATCAATCTTGAATTTTGAAAAGATGTTACAGTTTGTGCATTTCCAGAAAATGTTCCAGAACTATTGAATCCTGCAACAAAATTGTTTCCGCTATTTATAACTCTTAAAAAATCAGCAACAGCACCGGAAGCCCTGTTGATATTCAGGGCTGTACGGTTGGTTTGAGTTCTTATTGCAAATGTTGCATTTCCACCACTACCATAAACATAACCAGCATTGATTTCCCCAGAATTAAATATTTGTAGTTCAGTAATGCCACCAGCTGGTATGCCTGCTCTATCAAAAACTAATCCATTTACATCAACAGAAATATTTGTTTTTCCAACAACTACCCCGTGGTCTAATTCTATGTTTGGAAGACCTGAAGCATTAGGTGTGTATGTGCCTGAAGCAGCTGGAAATATTGTTATATTTGCCATTTATGATTTACTCCTCAACCACAACTTTGGGTATGTCTATTCTTTCTGCAAAAATAACATAGTTGTAAATAGGACTATCATCACCTTCTATGTAAACCATCATTTTATCTATATTTTTAACATAAATATTTTGTTGTTTTTCTACAGGTGTTAGCAATACTGTCAGACTGTCCATATCGACTAAATTTTCCCAATAACTTGGTAGTTCTATTGTTTTAGATGTTGATTTTCCTCTTATATAAACATCAGCAGTAGGAGCTTCAACACAAACATGGCGAAGTTTCATTCCCGGTTTACTTGGGTGATCAATATAAAAACTCTTGCTAACAGCAGAGAAATTGCCATTTGCATCCATCGTCGCCAATGCTGTGCCTGCACTACTTTGCCATTCCTGCAAACTTCCAGTTTGTGATGCAACTCCTCTGGCAACCAAAGGAATATCAGTAGTACCAGCTGCTGTCGCTCTAAATATAGTTCCAGTAGGATTATAAGTTATTTGTGTCGCATTTGCTATCGAGGTTGAATTTCCTATCAACAAACCAGATATTGTTGTAGAAATAGTGATTGCTGGTGTGGAAGATGCATTTGCAACAGTTCCAGCAAAACCGTTTGTGCTAGTAACACTTACTGTTGTAACGGTTCCGGCATTTATCGCAGATACTTGAACATCATCTGTATTTGCTGTAACAGCTATACCAGCACCAGCGGTTATTCTCTTTACAATCTGACTAGCTGCTATGGCTCCACTTTGAATTGCTCCCGAACCAAACATTGCTGTAACAAGACCGCCAGAAGCAATACCGATAGTTAAAGCACCGCTAGGATAAAATGTACCAGCCAACAAACCTGAAGCTGTAGTTAATGCTTGTGCTGCCCAAGATCCACCTAGAGAAGTACTGCTACCGGCAATAGTTACTGTAGAGTTGGCAAGGCTTGCGTTTGCGATACTACCAGCAAGGATATGAGGACTACCGATGACATTCGCACCGATTTGTCCAGAAAGAATACTGGCAGCAGCAATACTATTAGTTCCAACCTGACCAGATGCAATTGCACCACTAGTAACAGCACCAGAACCAAGCATTTGACTAACGATACCACCAGAAGCAATACCAATAGTGACAGCAGCAGAGCCATTGAATGGACCACCCAGCAATCCACTAGCTGTAGATAGTGTGTTGTTCGTATTTGCATTTATGGTAGTTGATCCACCAAGAGAAACAAGGGCACCATTGATTGTTATTGAAGAGTTTGCAAGTTTATCGTTTGCAACAGTACCACTAGTAATATTCAAATTGTTAACTGCAAAGTTACCAATTAGTCCACTAACGATGGCACCAGAACCAACAGCAATAGTAACAGCACCAGAACCATTGTAAGAACCGCCAGTAAGGCCAGTACCAATAGTTAGTGTTGCATTGTTATAAGAAGCACCTAGTGCAGTTG